>Ga0209154_1001405_pt1 | contig 14090 bp, 14 predicted proteins | sample GraSoiAngelo_121_FD_185878 | JGI IMG/M metagenome (GOLD analysis project Ga0209154, IMG submission 185878) | Grasslands soil microbial communities from the Angelo Coastal Reserve, California, USA - 14_0919_12_20cm (SPAdes) (version 2) | ecosystem: Environmental > Terrestrial > Soil > Grasslands ... | reverse complement strand
CTCGGGATCGGGATCACGCTCGTCAGGCCACCCCGCGCGAAGCAGCGCTCGGCGTTCCAGGACCTCCCCCGGTCGTGCGGCAAGCGCGGCGAGCAGGCGGAACTCCGTCGGCGTGAGGTCGAGCGCTGCGCCGTCGATGCTCGCCACGTGCGTGCGCGGGTCGACCCGGAGTCGACCGACCGCGGCGGCGGGCTGCGCGTGCGGAGACTGCGGGCCGCTGCGCCGCAGGAGCGCGCGCACGCGAGAGCGGAGCTCCCGGCTGCTGAACGGCTTCTCGAGGTAATCGTCCGCCCCCAGATCGAGCAGCTTCGCCCGCTCGTCGGGACCCCTTTCGCCGGTGAGCATGAGGATCGGCGTGCTCGAGTGCGCCGCGCGGATCCGCTGACAGACTTCATCGCCGGAGAGCTTCGGCAGGCCCCGGTCGAGGATCATGAGATCGGGCGATTCCTCGGCATGGCGGCGGAGCGCCGTCTCGCCGTCGTACGCGGTCACGATCTCGTATCCCTCCTCGCCGAGCAGCGACGCGATCATTCCGACGAGGGAGCGCTCGTTGTCGACGACGAGGACGCTCGTCAACGCGTCGCGACGGCCGCGCCGCGCGCGAGCGGCACGCTGAACGCGAAGACCGCGCCGCTGGCCGCGTCCTCGACCCACAAATCGCCACCCTGCCCCTCGACCACGCGGCGCGATGCGTAGAGGCCGATGCCCGAGCCTGGGAGGTCCTCGTGTGCCGCACCTCGCGCGTAGGGCTCGAAGATCCGCGCGCGATCGCTGGGCGGCACGCCGGGTCCCTCGTCCTGCACGCGCACGATCGCGCGATCGTCGCCGCGTTCGATACGCACCGTGATGCGCGTCCCCTCGGGCGCGTACTTCGTCGCGTTGTGCACGAGCCCGGCGACGACCTCGGCGGTCCGCCTCCGATCGCCGCGTACGAACACCGGCTGTCCCGACCGCGGACCTTGGAGCTTGTGGCGACGCGCCATCGGAGCGACCTCTTTCAATGCGGCGGCGACGGTTGCGCGGAGGTCGAATCGCGCGCGCCGGAGGTTGAGCTCGGGACGATCGGTGCGTACGCCGGCGAGGATGCGATCGACGAGGTGATCGAGACGCTCGACCTGCGCGGTCGCCTCGCCGACCGGGATCGCCGACTTTCCGTTCTTCTCGGCGAGCTGGTCGAGGTAGCCGCGGATCACCGAAAGCGGCGTCCGCAGGTCGTGGGTCACCACCGCGACGAACTCGCCGCGCGCGCGCTCGAGCTCGCGCAGGTTCTCGATCGTCTTGCGCTCGAGGAGATAGAGCGAGGCCTTGTCGATCGCAAGCGCCGCCTGATTCGCGAGCGCGCCGACAAAGCGCACCTCCTCCTCGAGGAACTCCTTGTAGTCGGGAACCTGGAGCACGACCGCGCCGAGGAGCCGGTCGTTCGCGACGAGCGGTATGGCGATGTGATCGAATGCGACGATCGGCCGCCGCTCGCCGATCGCGCGCTGTGCGGCCTGCACCGCGCTGCGACCGAGCGGTCCCGACCGCGCGCGCTCACGCGTCTCGTCCTGATCGCGTAGGAAGATCGCGCCCGAGGCACCCGGGTACACGCGCACGAGCCGGTCGACCACGAGCGCGAGCACCTCGTCGAGGTCGAGCGTCGACGTGAGCACGTTCGAAACCTCGAACAGGGCGGAGACCTCGTGCAGCTTGCGTTCGGCCTCCCGCTGGAGGCGGCCTTTCTCGATTATCCCTGCGACCTGATTCGCGATGGTCTGCAGGAAGTCGATCTCCTCGCGGCCGAAGTCGCGTGGCTCGACGGTCTGCACGTTCATCACGCCGATCACCTCGTCACGCGCGATGACCGGCACCGACAGCATCGACGTGAAGCGTTTCTCGTCGACCTCGGGCACCCACTTCCAACGTGGTTCGGTGCGCACGTCGCGCGCGGCGAGCGGAACGCGCGCGTTCGCGACCCATCCGACGATGCCCTCGCCGATCCTCAGCGTCGCCCGTCCGATGCCGCCGCGGTTCAGACCATTGGTCGCGACGAGACGCAACACCGCATCGGGCTTCTCGAGGAGATACAGAGATGACACCTCGGCGCCCATCGCGTCGGTCGTGCGATCGATGACGATGCGCAGCATCTCGTCCCAGTCGCGCGCCGACGACGCGAGCCGCGCGATCTCATGAAGGAACGACAGCTCCTGGAGCTTTCGCTCCGCATCCGATGCGGTCATCGACGAATTCTAGATAGCGAATTGAGGGGGCTACGCCCCATCAGACCCCCATAGACTCATCCGGTGGGGACCGTCCTTTCCACCGAAAAGCTGACCAAGCGATTCGGCGACCTCGTGGCGGTAGACGGCATCGATCTCGAGGTCCGCGAGGGCGAGGTCTTCGGCTATCTCGGTCCGAACGGCGCCGGAAAGACCACGACGCTACGGCTCCTCTGCGCGCTCATCGCGCCGACGGCGGGTACGGCAACGGTCGCCGGATACCGCCTTGGACGCGACGATCCCAAGATCCGCGCGAGCGTCGGCATCCTCACGGAGCAGCCTGGCCTCTACGAGCGCCAGTCGGCGTGGGAGAACCTCGTCTTCTACGCAACGCTCTACGGGCTCCCTGGCCGGGCCGCGCGAGATCAGACCGAGCGGTATCTCCGCCTCATGGGCCTCTGGGAGCGACGCCGCGAGCCGGTGGCGACGTTCTCGCGCGGGATGAAACAGAAGATGGCAATCGCGCGCGCCGCTCTGCACGAGCCGCGCGTGCTCTTTCTCGATGAGCCCACGACCGGACTCGATCCCGACGCGGCGAAGACGGTGCGGGAGTTCATCGTGCAGCTGCGCGGTGAAGGCCGAACCGTCTTCCTCTGCACGCACAATCTTGATGAGGCCGATCGCCTCTGCGATCGGATCGCATTCTTCCGTCGGAAGATCATCCGAATTGCGGCGCCTGACGAATTCCGCGCTGAGCTCTACGGTCGTGCGACCGAGATCCGTGTTCTGCCCTCGCCCCGGCCCGAGGACCTCGTCCGGGTAAAAGCCGTCCCCGGCGTACGCGAGGCGTACTTCGAGAACGGTTCGATCATCGTCACCGCGGCCGAGCCGCTGCGCACGAACCCGCTGCTCGTGCGCGCCCTGATCGATGGCGGCGCGCAGATCGCGTACGTCACCGAGCGCAAGCCTCACCTCGAAGAGGTGTACCTGCGGATCGTGGAGCCGATCGAATGACGGTCGTCGCCAGCTCCCCCGCCAGTAGTCCCGCGCGCCCGACGCTGGTCCGGGCGGTGTGCGTCCGCGAGTGGCGCGAAGCGCTGTCCAACAAGCTCCTCGTCGGCATGACGCTCCTTCCGCCGTTAGTGATCCTCGCCGCCGGGATCGGCGCGGTCGCAGCCGCCGCCGTGAATCCGCCGAGCGATCGTGACGTCCAGGCGCTGTACTCGGCCGCACCGGCGGCCGCGGGCCTCGATCCGAAAGATGCGGTGCAGGGTTTCATCGCGACGTACTTCCTCATCCTCTTCATGCTCATCCCAACGGTCGTGCCGCTCACCATGGCGATCTACTCGGTCATCGGCGAAAAGAGTGCGCGCACGCTGGAGCCCCTCCTCGCGACGCCGGTCGGCGTGGGCGATCTGCTCTTCGCGAAGAGCCTCGCGTCGACGGTGCCCAGCGTTCTCGTGACGTGGCTCGCGTACTCGATCTACCTGGGCTCGGTGATCGTGATCGGCTCGCACGCGGCGGCGAATGCGGTGACCGCTCCGCGCTGGATACTCGCGATCGTCGTCATGGTCCCACTTCTCACGCTCCTCTCGGTCAACCTCGGGATCCTGATCTCGACGCGCGTGAACGACGTGCGCGTGGCACAGCAGATCGGCGGCCTCGTGGTCGTGCCGGTGGTCGCGCTCGGTATCGCGCAGGTCACCGGTCGCGTCGTGCTCGACAACGGCGCGTTCTTGCAGATGGCTCTGTTTCTGATCGTCCTGGATCTCGCGGTCTTCTGGCTCGCGCGCGTCGCGTTCCAGCGGGAGAACATACTCGTCCGCTGGAGGTGATCCGGTGTCGCGACGTGAATACCGCTGCTCCTTCTGCGGCAAGGATCAGGACTCCGTCCGCAAGCTCATCGCCGGCCAAGGCGGCGTATTCATCTGCAACGAATGCATCCGACTCTGCAACGAGATCATCGGTGAAGGGGACATGACACTCCCGCCCGCCTCCCCAAAACCGCGAGGACGGAGCTGGCGCGAGCGGCTCGGTTGGCGCTGGTGGTTCGCGCGCAAGACCGCAAACGGCGCCATTCGCTCGACGACGCGCACACCTTCGCCGCTCGACGTCGTCCAGTCCTCTTGAAGATCGAACCCGCCAAAAGGCACCTTGAGCGAGCGCGCGGGGCCAAGCTGTTCAGGCGGAGCCTAGTGCCCGGGCGAGGGACTCGGTGACTTGCCGCGCGGCAGCGGCAGGGTGATCGGGAGCGACGGCTTCGGGATCGTGACCTGCGGGAACTGGAAGCGCGGCGATGGACTCGGAGTCGGCAGCACCGCGCCGCTGGGGATGGGTCGGCCGTCGTCCCCGCCGTAGGTCCGTGGTCCTTCGATGTCGACCATCGCGTTGACCGTCTCGCTCACCGCGACGCCAGACTCGGTGAGCTCGTACACGAGCCGGTACGTCCCGAGCACGCTCGGCGCGAGGAACGAGGAAATGAACGTCCCGCTCGCGCCGGGCCGGAGCGTCCCGAGCGGGCTCGAACCCTGCACGACCGTGTGACTCGTCCGTGTGTCGACGACGCGCCAGCTGATGGCGAGGCTGTGGTCGCCGCTGGTCTGCAGGGCGGAATAGGCGGTGACCAGGAGCGAGGGTTCATCGCGATGCAGCACGATCGGCATGTGCACCTGGGCGGTCACCAGATAGGGCCGGTGCGCCCGCAGCGAGAACGTCGCCGTCGCCGCGCCCTGCGACGCGAGCGCGTTCCCGCCCGCATCGGTGAGGCCGAGGGTGACCGTGTACGTGCCGGGCTGTTGCGGAACGAGCACGTCGACGCTCACGTTCTGCGTCTCATTGGGCGCGAGGGCCGGCAACGTCACTGGCCGTGCCGCGTTGTTCAAGAGCTGCCCCGTCGAGTTACGGAGCTCCCAGATGAGACCGACCGACCCGGCGCCACCCGGCGTCCACGAGCGGCTTCCGATATTCGTGATCGGGAAGCTGATCCGGTGGACCTCACCCGTGTCGACCGAGACCGGCGTCCTCGTGACCTGATACCGCGCGTTTGCGAGCGGCTCGAGCACGGCGCTGTACACGAGCGCTCCGACGGATGAAATGAAGTTGTCAGCCTCGTCGTCGCTCGCGTCCCACGTCATCGCGACGACCACGCGCGGACCGCTTTTCGTGTAGATGATGCCGGCGTCGTGCGTGAGCCCCGCGAGGTTGCCCGTCTTGTGCGCGACGACCACGCCGGGCGGGAGCTGCGCGGGAAGGCGGTTGTTGATCTGCTGGCGCTCGAGCCGCGCGAGCATCCGGTCCGACGCGGCGGGCGAGATCAGCTGCCGTTTCGCGAGCAAGGTGAAGAACGTCCCGATCGCGTGCGGGGTGGCAACGTTGTCCTCGCTGTCGTCGAAAGCTACGTGGAAATCCGGCATGCCCGCCTTCGTGAGCGTCGCGTCGATGTTCGAGCCGCCGAGGATGTGCCAGAGCGCGAGCGCCGCGCCGTTGTCGGAGATCGTGATCATCGCTTCGAGCGCCTCGTCGAGAGTGAGACTGACGCCGGAGTCCTCGAACGATCCGTCCTCGGTGACGTCCTCCGGCTCGATCGTCACCGGGTCGCTGTAGTGGAACTCGCCCGAGTCGACACGACGCTCCGCTTCGGCGAGGACGCCGAGCTTGTACAGCGACGCGGTGATGACCTGCTCCTCGGGAGCGTGTTTGAAAAGGGGCGCCGGGAGGTTCGGGTCGGCGATCCACAGACCGGTACCGCCCGGGAACGCGGACACAAGCCCGTCGAGCTGCTGGACGAGGTCGGCCGTGCTCGCGCGGGCCGGCCCAAGGCCGAGCGTGTTGACGATGAGCGAGGCCATGACGACCCCAAGCGCGACCGACCGCATCACCGAGTGGTAACGGCGTCCGAGGCACGGTGTTTCAGCGTTTAACAGCCTTTTGACCCGCGGCATCGTGCCCCAGCCGAAGCATCTCGCGGTAGCCAGCGGGTGTCTCGTCTTCGAAGCCCAAGAGGTGGAGAAGCCCGTGGGCCGCCAGGAACGCGACCTCCGAAGCGAGCGGGCGGCGCCGCCGGCGGGCCTGCCTCGCGGCCTGACCGGCGCTGATCGCGATCTCTCCAAGCTCGAGCGGCCCCGTGGAACCCTTGCGCAAGAAGCGGACCGCCGCCTCGCCCCTCAGGCCGGGCGGGAGGGCCTCGCCGAACGAGAGCACGTCGGTAGTCCGGTCGATCTTGCGAAACCGGCGGTTCAGCGCCCGCATCTCGAGATCGGTAACGAAGGCGAGATGCACGCTCGCCGCGGCGCCTATCCCGTATGGGCGTGCCGCACGCCGCATCGCGGCGCGGACCGGCGCGAGGTCGCAGGGCGCCTCGCCAGAGACGGCGACGCGCACCCGCGCGCGATCAGCCCTGGGCGCCGGCGGCGGGCTTGATGCGCGTGATGCGGTCTTCGGGGTATGGGATGCGCTCGTGGTACACGCCGAGGAGGAGCTCGCAGAACGCGTCCTTGATGCGCTGGACGTCGCGGTATGTCAGATCGCACTCGTCGAGCTGACCATCCGCGACGCGCTCGTCGATCATCCGATCCACCATCGCGCGGATCGTGTCCGGGTTCTTCTCGGAGAGCGATCGCACCGACGCCTCGGTGCCGTCGGCGAGCATCACGATCCCGGCTTCCTTGCTTCGCGCGCGCGGACCTGGATAGCGGAACGATCGCTCGTCAGGCGACTGTCCCCGTTGCTGTGCGATCTGGAAGAAGTACTTCACGACGCTGTTGCCGTGGTGCCCAGGTATCACCTCGCGGATCTGCGCGGGCAGGTGATAGCGATCGGCGAGCGCTAGTCCGTCCTTCACGTGCGCGGCAACGATGCCCGCCGACACCAGCGGGTCGAGCTCGTCGTGCGGATTCGTTCCGGTCTGGTTCTCGATGAACGCGGTGGGGTTCCGCATCTTGCCGATGTCGTGGTAGTACGCGCCGACCCTCGCCACGAGGGGATCGGCGCCGATCACCTCGGCCGCGCGCTCGGCGAGGTTCGCTACGAGGAGCGAGTGGTGGTAGGTGCCAGGCGTACGGAGGAGAAGCTGCCGCAGCAGGGGATGATTCGGATCCGCGAGCTCGCGCAGCTCGAAGACCGTCGGTATGCGGAAGATATGTCCGAGGATCGCCATCCCGGCGAACGCGAGCAGCCCGGAGCCGAACCCGCTCACCAGCGCGGCGATGATGAGCTGCGCCGCGCCGAGCGGATCGGCGATGCGGCCGACGAGGACGAACGCGACGATGACCCCGATGCTCCCGGCCGCCACCGCGACCGCGCCCGTGGCGAACTCGCGCGCCGTGGTGGCGCGGCGCACCGCGGCCATCCCGAGGAGCGCGGGCACGAGAACGTATCCAACGAGCTCGACCTGGCTCGAGAGGATCCCGATGTGCAGCGCGCCGGCGATCTGGGTGGCGAGCGCGGTCCGGCCACCGACGAGGACGGTGAGCATCATCGCGACCGCGGCAAAGGGCGCGAAGTACACGAGGACGGTGTGCCCCGGGACGAGCGTGCGGCCCGCCGCGGTGATGGCGAGCAGCGAGAGGATGACGAGGACCATCTTGCGGTCATCGAGCCAGGCTTCGGTCGCGTAGCGCTCGATGAAGAGCGCGAGCACGAAGGCGATGAGGCCCGCCCACAGGAGCAGCCCGACCGCGCCGCGCCAGTCGGTGCCCTCGTTGGCGAGCCCGAGCGCGCGCAGCTTCTCCACCTGCAGTCTGCTGACCACGTCGCCGTCTCGGACGACGATCTCGCCCGCCGCGACCTGGACCTGCACCGGGGTCACGGCGTTGCGCGCGTCGGACTGCGCGAGGTTGGTCGCGAGCTGGTCAACGGTGACATTCGCATCGAGGTTCTGCCGGAGCAGCTCGGTCCCGACGCGCTTCTGGCGGTCGGTCCAAGTCGCGGGGAGAGACTTGACCGCTTCGGCCTTGACCGCGTCGAGCTGCTCGGGCTTGATGCCCTGCGCGTAGAGCGTGCGCAGCGGGCTGTCGAGTCCGGCCGCGACCTGGTCCCATTCGGGTTGCGTCATGTCCACGATGTCGGCGGCGATCGCCGGCGTGATGCTCACGTCATTGAGTTTCTGGAGCGAGCCCAGCTTCTGATCGCGGTTCTGCGCGGCGTCGTTGCGGATGCGGCCGATGGCGGTGATCGCGGCGGCGATGCGCGAGCTCGCCGTGGCGACGACGGCGGGGTTGGTCGCGTACTGCTTGGGTACGGCGGCGGCCGCCTTGTCGCGTTCGGCCTCGGTGAGCGACTCGGAGACGAACGAAACGCTCCTGGGCGCGCGAATCGCACGATCCGCCACCGCGCCAACGTCGTAGGTGACCGTCGCCGGGGGCGAAAGCAGGAGCGCCGCCGCGGTCAGGATGCCGGCGATCGTCACGAACGCCGCGATGCGGGCGCGGGCGTCGTCACGGACCGCGGTTCGCAACCGCGCGAGCGTCGGGTCGCCGACTTGAAGCCGACGGATCATTTCGCCGCGCCGCCCTTCTCGAAGCGATCGTACGCCCGGACGATCCGCGCGACGAGCTCGTGCCGCACGACGTCGCGGTCGTCGAAGTCGACGAACCCGATGCCCTGCACGTCACGCAGGATCTCGCGCGCCACGACCAGACCCGAGCGATCGCCTGCGAGGTCGATCTGGGTGACGTCGCCGGTGACGACCGCCTGCGATCCAAAGCCGAGCCGTGTGAGGAACATCTTCATCTGCTGCGGCGTCGTGTTCTGCGCCTCGTCGAGGATGATGAAAGCCTCGTTCAGCGTTCTCCCGCGCATGAAGGCGAGCGGCGCGACTTCGATCTCACCGCGCTCCTGCGCCCGCGCGAAGCGCTCCGGCGGCATGAGCTCGTAGAGCGCGTCATACAGCGGACGGAGGTACGGGTCGATCTTTTCGGTGATGTCACCCGGCAGGAATCCGAGGCGCTCGCCGGCTTCGACGGCGGGCCGCGTGAGGATGAGTCGGCTGACCCTGCGGTCGCGAAGGGCGGCGACGCCCATTGCGACAGCCAGATACGACTTTCCTGTGCCGGCCGGACCGATCGCGAACACGAGGTCGTATCGGCGTATCGCTTCGACATACGTTCGCTGGTTCGCGGATTGCGGGCTGATGCGCTTGCCGCGCACGGTCGTCGCGACGACTTCGCGCAGCTCTAACGGCGTTCCGATCGGCGCGTCTTTGGCATCCTCGATGAGACGCTCGAGCTGGGGCTTGCGGAGCGACTGATCGCGGCTCGACAACGTTCGCATCGCGCCGACAAGGTCTCCTACGCGCGCGACGGCCGAGGCGTCGCCGCTGATGCGAAGCTCCGCGCCGCGAGAGACGACCTTGACGCCGAACTCCCGCTCGATCCGGTCGATGTTCGCCTCGTTATCACCGGCGACGAACATCATCTCGTCGGGGTCGGGGATGAGGATCGTGATCTGCGACGGTGCGGCGCTCATGCCTGCGCCTTCAGCAGTCCGCTGACCACGCTTGCGACAAGCTTTCCGTCGGCACGGCCCTTCGTCTCCGCGATGATCTTCGGCATCACGAGCTTGGTGTCCTGTGGTCCCTTTGCGCCCGTCTCCGCGATGACACGGCGTGCGATCTCGCCGATCTTCTTTTCGTCGAGCTGTTCGGGAAGGTATCCCTGGATGATCGCGAGCTCCTTCGTCTCTTTCTCCGCGAGCTCGACGCGGCCCCCTTTGCTGAACGCCTCGATCGAGTCACGCCGCATCTTGGCCTGCTTCGTGAGCACTTCCTGAAGCGCGGCGTCATCGAGCTCACCGGGGCGGTTCGCTCCGAGCCACGCTTGGCGGGCGGTCTCGTCCTTACCTTCCGCGACGAGGCGATCGACGGCGGCACCGAGCCGCGCCTTCTCTTCGTTTTGGACCGCGGCGAGCAGAAACCGGAGCGTGTCGCGACGCAGCGTGTCGCCCGAGCGCATCGCGGTCTTGAGGTCGTCCGCGAGCCGCTGCTTCAGTTGAGCGCTTATGCGCCTAGCTCCGCCTCAGCGCTTGCGGCGCTTCGCTTCCTTGCGCTTGCGACGAGCGGCGGGGCGCTCGTAGAACTCGCGCCGGCGGGCCTCGGCGAGGATCCCTGCCTGCTGGATCTTCTTGTTGAAGCGGCGAAGCGCGGCCTCGAACGACTCGCCATCGCCGACGATCACTTCCGACAACGTTGCTGGTCACCCCGCCTTCTTTTCAAAGGAAAGCCGGCCCAGACAGGCCGGACACGCGCCATGATAGCCGGGCCGCAATCTGGTAAAGACGCGTATCTTTACCAGGTCGTTTGGGTAAAAGTTGCCGAATTCAGCGGGCTTCCGCGACCGCCACTCATCCCGGCGGCCAGGAGAACGGTCGACCCCCGAGAACGTGGAAGTGCAGATGGAAGACGCTTTGACCGGACCCGGCGCCGTTATTCACCACCAACCGGAAACTCTCGCCGTGGCCGGCGTCCTTGGCGACCTTGGTCGCCGCGAGCGCGAGCTTGCCCGCGAGAGCCGCATCATCGAGATCGGCGAGCCGCGCGATGTGCCGCCGCGGAACGACGAGCGCGTGGAGCGGCGCGCGCGGGTTCTGATCGTTGAAAGCCACGACATCGGTGTCTTCGTAGACGAGCTGCGAGGGGATCTCCCTCGCGACGATCTTGCAGAAGATGCAATCCGGCATCTCCGTACTCTAGCCGCGTGCTCGGCCTCGTCGCGGTCGTGATCACGTACCTCGTCTCCTCGATCTCGTTCCCGTACTGGATCGCGCGCGCGAAGGGGATCGATCTACGGGCCACCGGATCGCGGAAGCTCGGCGGATCCAATCTCGCGAAAGTGCTCACGCCGTGGCACGGCATCGCCGGCGGACTGCTGGATGCGCTGAAGGGGTTCGCCGCGATCATCGTCACGCGTCAGCTCGGCCTTACGCCCGAGACGCAGCTCATCTGCGGGGTCGTCGCGATCGCAGGACAGATGTGGCCGCTCTTCCACCAATTCGACGGCGGCCGCGCCAACGCGACGGCATGGGGCTTTCAGCTCGCCACCGACTTCATCGCGTTCTTCATCGGCATGATCCCGGTCGCAACCGCAGCGCTCCTTCGCGTCACCGTTCAACCCCGGCCGAGGCGAGTGCTGCCTCTGGCGAACCTCCTGTCGTACGCCGTCTTCCCGGCGGTGATCTGGGAGCAAGAGGGACTGACGCCAACCGTCGTCGCGGGACTTGCCGCTCTTGCGCTCGTGATCGTGCGACGGGTGACCGCGGGCGTCCGCGAAGACCTCGCCACAGGCGCGCCGACCACTCGCGTGCTCGCGAACCGAGCACTCTTCGACCGCAGCGAGCTGCAGGAGCGAGGACTGGTCGCGATCTGAGCGACCCTGCCCGGCGGGGCGCGAGCTGCGGCGGCTATGTGGAGTGTGATCGCGCGAGCGCTCGGCGGATCACGAAGCGGCTCGCCGCCGCGGCCGCCAGGACACCGGCCGCGGCGAGGATGGCAGCATGCAGCATCGCGACGACGAGCGCCACACAGCCGACGATCCCGTACCAAGCGAAGGCGGGCGACGCCAGACGCTGGGCCTTCGGCAGCTGGAGCGCCGAGTAATGCGTGATGAAATACCAGGCGAGCATGAACGAACCAGCCGTCTCGATCAGCGGGCGCAGATCGAACACGAGGTCGGAGCCGGCGCTGAGCAGACCGAGGGCGAGGACCGCCCGGTGCGGGACGCGCGATCGCTGGTGGATCTTGCCAAGCCAGGCCGGAAGCTCGCCCGCCCTGGCCATCGGGAGGACGACGCGCGAGGCGCTGAGCAGATCGCCCAGAATCTCCGCGAGAGCGGCGAGGATCGCTGCCGCGAGCACGATGGCCACACCCCACTGACCGATGACCTTCTGCGCGGTGGCAAGCAACGGCGTGTCCTGCTGACCGATCGCGTCAGCGCCGAGCACGCCGAGCGTGATCGCGCCAACGCCGATGTACGTCACAGTGGCGATCGCGATGCCGCCGATGACGGCAATCGGGATCGTGCGCCGCGGCTGCTTCACCTCGCTCGCCATGATCGCCATGCGCATGAAGCCATCCCAGGTCCAAAAGAAGATCGCCGCGCCGGCGAACAGGCCAGTCCCCTTGTCCCCGAGGACCGGTGCGAAGTGACGCGCATCCACCGAGTGCAGTGACGCACCGCCGTACAAGGCCAGGAGGAGGACGTCGATCGTGAGGAGCCCGATGAGTACGCGCGAGGTGAGCTGAATGCCGAACAGATTGAGTCCCATGATCGCGAGCACTCCGGCGGCCGCGACGAGATATGTAGCGAACGCCAGCGCGATGACGCTCATCGAGACGAGGTTCTTCCCGAGGTAGCCGCAGCCCGCGATGAAGCCAAGCGTGTCGTGATCGAAGTCCCTGGCCCACGTGAACGCACCGCCCTCGGTCGGGTTGTTCACGCCCAGCTGCGCCGCGCTGATGCCCGTCGCGAGGGCGACGCTGCCGCCGAGGAGCATCGCGACCAGAATTCCGCTGCCTGCGGCCTCCGTCGCCGCGCCAAAGGCGGCGAAGATGCCGATGCCGACCATCATGCCCGCGGTGAAGAGCGTCGCGCTGATTGGTCCGAGCTCTCGCTTGAGCGCGCCGCCTCGTCTGCCCTGATTCACGGCTTAACGCTCGAGCAGTCCCATCACCTGTGCCACCGAGGCGATCGCCGCGGTCTCGCTGCGTAGGTTCCTACGGCCCAGTGTCACCGTGGTCGCGCCCTGTTCCCAGGCGTAGCGGATCTCGTCCACGCCAATCCCGCCCTCTGGCCCGACGACCAGCGAGAATGCCGACGCTTTCGGCAGTGCGTCGGTCAATGTGCGAAGAGCCTCGCCCTCCCAGGGGATGAGAACGGGCTTGGAAAGACGCTCGAAGAGTGTCGCCCACTGCGCGACCGGCTCGATCGTAGGAGTGTGGCCGCGACGTGCCGTCTCTGCGGATTCGCGCGCGATCCGGCGCCAGCGTTCGAGCTTGGATTCGGAGAGCGCTCGCACGACCGAGCGGACCGAAACGAACGGAACGATGGTCGTGACGCCGAGCTGAGTGACGGCTTCGACGATCTCTTCGGAGCGCTCGCCTTTGAGCAGAGGCACGCCGAGCGTGAGCTGGATCCGCGGTTCCGTGTCCTCGATCTTTCGTTTCTCGCGTACGCGGCCGTGAACCTCCTCGCTGGTGACCTTGTCGAGCACGGTGATCGCTTCGATGCCCTCCCAGACGAGGGCCACGACGTCGCCCGGCGCCAGACGAAGGACATTCGCGATCTGACGGGCCCGCTCGCCGCGAAGAAGCGCGTCGTCGCCGATCGGACCTTCCACGAAGAACCGGTGGGTCATCTAAGGCGTGAGGATGAGCCGGACCCAGTCGTCGCGCTCGTCGCGCTCGACGACGCGCAGGCCGTGTGCCGCGACGGCCGCGACGACCTCAGGCTCGCGCTCGCGCGTGATCCCGGCGGCCACGAGCCTTCCCGAACGCGCCACGCGCGCCCGCAAGTCGGACGCGATCTGCATCAACGTGGCGCCGACGAGGTTCGCCAGCACGACATCGAACGCGCCGTCGACACCGGCGGCCGAGGCATGCCGCACGTCGATCCGGACGCCGTTGCGCTCCGCGTTCTCGCGCGCGGCGTCGACCGCGATCTGATCGGTGTCGACCGCGATCACCTCGCGCGCTCCACGCTTCGCCGCCGCGATCGCGAGGATCCCCGAACCGGTCCCGACATCGAGCACCCGACGACTGTCGATGGTGAGCGCGCCGATGGCTTCGAGGCACTGGCGCGTGGTGGGATGCAGGCCCGTGCCGAACGCCATCCCCGGATCGAGGACGATCTCCGTCGCGCCATCCGGGACCGCCTCCGACCACGTCGGCCGGATGAGGAAGTC
>Ga0209154_1001404_pt1 | contig 14104 bp, 6 predicted proteins | sample GraSoiAngelo_121_FD_185878 | JGI IMG/M metagenome (GOLD analysis project Ga0209154, IMG submission 185878) | Grasslands soil microbial communities from the Angelo Coastal Reserve, California, USA - 14_0919_12_20cm (SPAdes) (version 2) | ecosystem: Environmental > Terrestrial > Soil > Grasslands ... | reverse complement strand
ACCGTTTCAGCGGGCGCTTCCAACCTTGCGTCAAAATCAATTCGGTTTCGTTGCTGGCGGCCCGATCTACATCCCGAAACTCTACGACGGGCGGAACAGAACTTTCTTCCTGGCCAACTACGAAGGATGGCGAGTCCGAAGCGGTTTCGATCAGAGCAACTTTACGGTGCCCGACGTGGCTCAATTGGGCGGCAATTTCTCCGCCTCAGGACTAGCACTCCCCACGCAAGCTGGCGGTACTTGTATTCCCACCGCTACTACGGCCTGCATGCCGATTGACCCGACGACCGGCAATCCGTTCCCGAGCAACCAAATTCCCTCCAGCCGATTCTCGATTCTCGCGCAGCAAGCGCTCGGCCTGAAGATGTTTCCGGCCCCGAACTGTCCCGGCTGTGGTGGTGCGGGTTTCAATTACCGCTTTTCGGTCACGTTGCCGCAAACCACAAACCAGCAGACCTACAGGCTGGATCAGGAATTGGGCCGCCTGGGCAAAGTGTTCTTCCGCTATACCACAGCAACCTACAACAACGAGAACATCAACGGCTCAATTACCGACCCCTACGGAGTTGGTGTGTTCAACGAAAAAGCTGAGAACTGGATGATTTCCCACACCAAGAGCATCGGCTCTCATGTGGTCAACAGCTTCCGTTTTGGACGGCTGGAACCGATTGCGGTCCAGGGAGGAAATCCGATAACACCAGCGCAGGTTTCTGCTTTGGGCATTACCGGCGTCTACCCGAATTTGCCAGCCTACGCCCGGCTATTTCCGACGATTAGTTTGGGAAGCCCCTATACCTCCGTGGGCAGCCAGGGAAATGACACCACCACGAGCGACATTCCAACCTGGCAGTTTTCAGACACCCTGACTGTCGTCAAGGGGCGGCACACGATCAGTACGGGATTCGATTATCGCCGCTGGCTGCAGAAGCGTGACTTGTCTGCGGACTTTCTGGGCAACTTCAACTACTCCAATGACCTGATCATTAGCAACGGGACAAATGGCAGTAACGGCTGTGCAACACGGTTTTGCGGCACTGGCAACTCGATTGCCGACTTTCTGCTGGGTTACTACAGCAGTGCTTCGACCTTCCTGCCCGGGCCATTTAGCCCGACAAACGTGGCGGGAAACCTGAACCAGTACCGGTTCATGTACTTTGCCCCGTTCGTGCAAGATGACTGGAAAGTTACCGGCCGCCTTACGGTGAATCTCGGCCTTCGCTGGGACTATCGCGCGGTACCCACGGAGCAAAGCAACAAGATGTTCTGGGTCGATGTAGCGAATCCGCGAGGAGGATTGTGCTATGCCAACAAAGGACTGGGCACGACGACGGTGCCGAGTCTGGGCGGCCCCATCGCTCCTTCCGGAAACGGCTTCTATAGGGACTGCGGCCGCCCGAATCCGGCAGACGGTTCAAAGAAGCCATTCGCACCACGCATCGGGCTTGCTTATCGTCTGGGTGATAAAACGGTTCTTCGCGGTGGCTACGGCATCTTCTTCGACTCGTTCGAAACTCGCGAGATTGACGACTCGGGTGACATCTACCCGTTCGTCGTTCGTGCCAACGATACTCCGACGTCCGATCCTACACTCCCCAAGTTGACGGGCCAGATGTTTCCGTCTGTTCCGCTACACCAGGTCAGTCCGGCGGCGGACGGCGGCCAGTTCTTTGCTGTGATCATCTCCGAGCATCCCCATAACCCGTATGTTCAGCAGTGGTCCTTCTCCGTACAGCGTGAACTGGCCAAGGACACCACACTTGAGGCGAACTACGTTGGCAACAAGGGTACGCATCTTCTGAACCGCGTCAATATCGGCCAGGGACCTCCGCCAGCCGATCCCGCGGCCTGCGATCCGCTCACGGGAGGCAGCCCGTCCGCCGCCGACTGCAGCTTCGCTAGTAGAAAGCCATATGCCAACTTCAACAGCATCCTGGGTTTCCTGGATAGTGAATACAACGGCTATTCCAGCTACAACGCCGGAAACCTGAAGCTCGAGCACCGTTCCAATTCTATGGCTCTGCTGACGGTCTACACTTGGTCAAAGAGCCTCGACGACAAGTCTGCTGCCGCAGGTGTCGGTTCGACCAACTCTTTTGCCGGACACATGGACGAACTCAATCCACGGCTAGACTATGGCCGTTCGGACTTCGACGTTGACCATCGGCTGGTGACCAGTATGGTCTATCAGTTGCCGTTCGGGCGCGGCAAGCGCTTTGGCGGCGGTATCAGCAGAGGGCTTGATCTGGCACTTGGCGGGTGGCAAGTTACCACGATCGCCACGTTCCAGCGCGGCTTCCCATTCTCGATTCTCTGTGGCAGCAATTTGCTGGTTCTAACCACGTTCACCAATCGCTGCAATGAAATCGGCAATTCCTCCCCAAGCGGATTTCACAAGGACATCAAGCATTGGTTCAACAATACGATTTCCACGGACCCGACCCCGGCCGCAAAGGCCAGCTGTGCGGCCGCGAATCTGACAGGAGTTGCCTTCTGTCAGCCCCTTAACGGGCAGTTCGGTAATAGCGGTCGCGACATACTACGCGGTCCTGGAATCAACAACTGGGACCTGGGCCTAGGCAAGGATTTCAAGTTCACCGAAAGGGTCTCCTTCCAGTTTCGGGCTGAGGCATTTAACGTGTTCAACCATGCTCAGTACGGATTCGACCCGTTCACGAGCACCGGAATCGGAGCGCCGGTTGGAGATAACCCGAACAATCCTGGCTTTGGTGCCGTACAAGCAGCTCGTCCGGGCCGGATCCTCCAGTTTGGAGCCAAACTGATCTTCTAGGCGTATAACATGCGGGTCCGCGACCGCCGAACTCGGGTGGTAGCGGGCACCTTTGGCGCACACCAGCTCTGTGCAGACTTTGGTTTCCGTCCCTGCGGACCTCGGATTTCGGAATCAGCAGGGAGGATTGGCTGCAGCCGGCCTTCGTGTGGCTCAAGGCGAACGGGTGGATGCGCCCTTGAGCTTGATCAGCCGGTCCCTCCTGCCCTCGAATGCGGTTTTTGTTAAGGTACACTCGCATCATGAAGCATCGGTCTCTATTGCCAGGGGCTGTATGGCTAGTCATCTCCGGTGCTTTCTTGTCTTTCGCTCAGAACAACCCGGTCGAGCGCTATGCGGCCGAGGGGCAAGCGGCCTTAGCGGCCGGCCGCTACCTAGACGCCGAGAAGGCCTTCGAAAAGCTGCGGGAGCTCGAGCCGGGAGTGGCCGAGATTCACGCGAACCTTGGTTTGATTTATTTTGAGGAGCGCAAGTTCGAAGAAGCCGTTCGGGTTTTGCGTCAGGCACTGAAGCTCAAACCCACGTTGACTAAGACAGACAACTTGCTGGGCCTGTCACTGTCGGAGACGGGCCGCTACCACGAAGCATTGCCGAGCCTGGAAGCATGCCTCCGTCATTCGACTGACGCCGATATCAAGAGGATGTGCGGCCTGGAGCTCGAACGTGCATACACGGGCTTGAAGCGTGACAAGAACGCCGTGGAAGTCGCGATGGAACTCAACCGTCTGTACCCCGATGACCCGGAGATTCTCTATCAAACGGCGAAAATCTACGGGAACTTCGCTTTCCTGACCATGTGGAAGCTTGCGCAGGTCGCCCCCAACTCTGTGTGGCGGCATCTGGCCGCGGGCGAGGCCGAGGAAAGCCAAGGCTCCTACGACCAGGCGATCCAGGAATACCGGGATGTGCTCAGGCTCCAACCCGGCCGTCCGGGGATTCACTATCGGATTGGCAGGACGCTCCTCTCACGATACTGGCAGCGCCATCTGCCGGATGACACCGCGGAGGCACAAAAGGAATTCGAGCAGGAACTGCTATCGTTCCCAGGCAACGCAAACGCAGCCTATGAGCTTGGCGAGCTCTACCGCAGAGCGCGACAAGCAGTCGAAGCCGAGAAATACTTCGCTCAGGCGATCCACGACTACCCCGACTTTGCCGAGGCGCACCTGGGATTGGCCGCCGTGCTTATGGAAAAGAAGGAATCCGAACAAGCCCTGGCGCATGCGCAAAAGGCGGTGGCTGCGGATCCCGAGAATGAAGCCGGTTGGTATCGTCTGGCGCAGATTCAGAAGGCCTTGGGAAACGCCGCTGAACAGGAGAAGGCCATCGCGGAGTACCGGCGCCTGCATGACCAGTCCACCCGCCGAAAAGGCTTCGATCCGGCGGGATCTCCGTTCTCTTCTCCTTCGGAGGTAACGAAGCAGACGGCCGATCCAGCCTCGGATCATTAGAAGCAGGTGGCTGCTTCTTTCTAGGGCAGGGTCACCACCGCTACTGAGTATCCCTTTAGCTCGGTGACGTCAACGGCTAGTTTCCGAGTCGCTGGCGGCTGAAACCCGGTGGTCTGGTCCACGTACTCAATCTGCCCGCCGCTCGCGCCCGGAATCGTGACATCGAATAGGCGATCGCGCTTGTTGACCAAGAGCACGCGCTTTTTGCCGTCGTGCGTCTCGAACGCCAGCGAGTAGACGTAGGGGTGAGTGGTTGCGAACGGACTGAAGGGCTCGATTTCTACCAGCTTGTCGCCGGGGCCGATGTTGTCGTGAAGCAGCTTGAGGACCCAGAAGCGGGCGTTGGGTTTGCCGTTGTTCCAGTCGACCATGGAAACGCTGGGGAACTGGGTAGGGAAACCCACTAGCTGCGATTCCCCAGCCACATCAATGCCCATCTTGGTCAATTCCCCGAAGAGGTAGGCGTACAGGGAACCGGCCAGGTTCCAGTATGAGTCGGGGATTGGCTGGGCGACGTGACCGGGCATCCCCTGGGCGATATCGTCCGCGGAAATAACGCCGAGTTCATCGATGGTCGTCTTTGTCTGGGGCGAAAGTCGGTTGCGAATGGCTTCGACGTAGCGCACGGTCTTGAGAAAGCCATCGGCCTGATCAAAGTAGGTGAACTGTTCCACCTCGGGTGTCTGATCGGCGGTGGGAACGGCATAGAAGTGATACGAAATGAAATCGAGGGGTACGCCCGGCTTGTGATTCTTGTGGTCGAGAAAGTATTCGAAGTAGTGGGGGTCGACTGGCAGGGCCAGCGCCAGGCCCACGAACTTGGTGTCTGGCTGAACTTTCTTCATGGCGAGCACCACTTCGTCATAAAGCCGTGTGTAGGTCTCGGCATCAATGTGGTGCTCGAAGTCGACTTCATTCAGAACCTCCCAGTAAGGGATTGAGTAGTGATAGCCGGAGTGGTGGCGCTTGCCGAACTCGTCGGTGAAGCCGCCTTGCGTGTACCACGCGAGCAGCCGTGCGTAATAGCCGGCAACCTCCTGCATGCTGGGATCGCGCAGTTCGGTTCCTTTCTCGTACTCCCATGTGACTTGGTCCGGGTCCCTAGGGTAGGGCACCGGCTTGTCGGTCTTATACATCCACTGGGGAATGGTGCTGAAGTTGAGAATCACCGAGTGTCCTTTCGTGGCCTGGAGAAAGTCGATGGTCATCGGATCGATCACGGAAAAGTCCCAGGAAGTCGTCCCATCCTTGGGAGGCTCCAGCTCCGCAACCCCCAGTTTCGGGTAAGGCAACCATGGCACATAGCGGACGTAATCGGCTCCCAGGTCATGCAGAGCCCTATGGGCTTCGTCGTGCACCGGCGTGCCGCGCCGCAGGGGAGGGTTGACCACGACTTGGAGAGTGGGAGTGGTCTCGGATACGCGAACCACCTTATCCCAATGAACCACGACCTTAGCAGGCGGATCCTGGGATTGGACATTTCCAGATGCAGCACAAGCAAACGCAAACCACACAAGCCATAGCGAAGTACGTTTCATGACCGGCTCCCCCTTGAGTGGGACTTCGCATCGCGCGTCTCACTACCAACTCCCTGGTTCACGCGATCACAATCGGCGGGGTGAAATCGTTGCATCCGCGAGCCGCCACGTCAAAGGGCAATTGGGAAAGCTGCGGTGTTTTGCACTGAGAAACCGGTAAGACAAGAGCTTTTCCTGGGCGTCCGTCCGCCGCCGAAGCGTTGGCAGCCGGAAACAGAGTGGCGGCCGCTCAAAGATCGCGGCAGATCCGGTTCGTATGGCTTTTCGCATTGCAGAACACGAGCTCGGCTTTCGTCTGGACTTGCCCCTCTCTGACATGCTGGCTAAGCTCGACACTCGCTCTCACGTTTGGCATGTGGCCTAGGCGCGACTTCCTCTCCCCATGACGCTTGACCTCGCACACAAGTCGGTCAAGGTTGGCATTTTTGGCGTTGGCCTGGACGCCTACTGGCCGCAATTCGAAGGTCTGGAAGCTCGGCTGCGCGGATACGTGGAAGCTGTCGCGCAGCGGATCGCACGGCCAGGGGTCGAGGTCGTAAACCTGGGGCTGATCGATACTCCTGACAAGGCGTTCGCCGCAGGGCATGCTTTTCGCCGCGCCGATGTCGATCTGATTTTGCTGTACGTCACGACTTATGCCCTTTCGTCCACCGTACTCCCGGTGGTACGCCGGGCAAAAGTGCCAGTGATCATTCTCAACCTCTCGCCGGCGGCCGCCATTGATTACGCTTGGTTCAACCGTCTGGGCGATCGCGCCAAGATGACGGGCGAGTGGCTGGCCTACTGTTCGGCTTGTTCCCTGCCGGAAATCTCCAATGTGTTCGAGCGCAGCGGAATCGCTTTCTTTCAGGTCAGTGGGATGCTGGAAAACGATTCCATTGCCTGGAATGAGATCGGCGAATGGATCGAGGCAGCCTGCGTGGCGCATGTCATGGAACATAACCGCCTCGGACTCATGGGTCATTACTACAGTGGCATGCTCGATATTTATTCGGACCTGACGGCGCAGTGCGCTTGCTTCGGTGGACACATCGAGATTCTTGAAGTGGATGAGTTAGCTTCGCTATGCCGTGAAGTGAGCGAACAGGCCGCCGAGAGAAGAATGGCAGAATTCCGGGCCGCCTTTGACATCGAGGACGATTGCTCAGAAGAGGAACTCAGGCGCGCGGCCCGGACTTCGTCGGCTCTTGACATGCTGGTCGAGCAACACCGTCTCGGCTCGCTGGCCTACTACTACAAGGGCACAGGTAACGCTGACAACGAAGATGCCATTAGTTCCATCATTCTTGGCGCCAGTTTGCTTACGGCCCGCGGAATTCCAGTGGCAGGGGAGTACGAGATCAAGAATGTCCAGGCGATGAAAATCATGGACAGCTTCGGGGCTGGCGGTTCTTTCACGGAATACTACGCAGTCGACTACGACCATGACATCGTGCTCATGGGACACGACGGCCCCGGCCATATCGCAATCGCCGAGGGCAAGACGAAGGTGCGCCCGCTCAAGGTTTATCACGGCAAGGCGGGACGCGGTCTCTCGGTCGAGATGAGTGTCAAACATGGACCCGTGACACTCGTGTCGCTGGCCGAAACTCGAAACGGGAAGCTGAAGCTGGTGGTTGCGGAAGGTGAATCTGTGGCCGGGCCCATCCTTCAGATCGGCAACACCAACAGTCGCTACCGCTTCTCGTTTGGCGTCAGGAGATTCATGAATGACTGGACCCGGGCTGGTCCGGCGCACCACTCGGCCGTGGGACTGGGCCACATTGCCAGCAAGATCAAGAAGTTGGCACTGCTCGTTGGGCTGGATTTCCTGCAGGTCGAGTGACATGGACCTGCGACTCTATCGCCGTTGTCAACGGCCGAGGTTGAACTCATGAGCATGGATCGCAGAGAGTGGATGCAGCGCGGCGCAAAATTCGCGCTCGCGATTGCCCTGGGACGCCGTTCGCTTGGAAACGACGCCTCGCGAGCGCTCTCGACAAGCCCAAACAAGACTTGGGGCGGGAAAGGCTTTTCGGCGAAGTTCCTGTGGGGCGCCGCGACCGCTGCTCACCAGGTGGAAGGCAATAACCTCAATAGCGACACCTGGCTGCTCGAGCATCTTCCCCACAGCATGTACAAGGAGCCGTCGGGGGATGCGTGCGATCACTATCACCTCTACGAGCAAGACATCAATCTGCTGGCCGATCTCGGCTTCAACGCTTACCGCTTCTCCATCGAATGGGGGCGAATTGAGCCGGAAAAAGGATGCTTCTCGCACGCTGAACTGGACCACTACCGCCGGATGCTGGAAGCCTGTCATCGCCGTGGTCTGACGCCACTGGTCACGTACTCGCACTTTACTCTGCCGCGCTGGTTCGCCTTTCAGGGAGCCTGGGAGAATGCAGAATCCGCCGATCTATTTGCCCGCTACTGCGAGAAGTCAACCGCCCGTCTGGGTGATCTGATCGCATACGCTGCGACCTTCAACGAGCCAGACCTGCCTCACCTGTTCCGGTGGATCAATCTGCCTAACGCCCCGGGCGGCTCTGATTTGGCGGCCACGATGGCCGCGCAAAAGGCGGCAGTTCGCCAGCAGCTGAATGCTCCGCTGTTCTCCAGCTTTCTGATTGGGGATGCGGAGAAATCACGCGAGAACATGATGGCGGCGCACAGGAAAGGTAAAGCCGCGATCAAATCGGCACGGACCAGCCTTCCGGCAGGCCTGACTTTGGCGATGGAAGACGATCAACCAGCCGGTCCTGACAGTCGTTTTGCGGAAAAGCAGACAGACGTTTACGGCCCGTGGTTGAAGTTGGCGAAGCAAGATGATTTCATCGGCGTTCAGACCTATACGCGGCAGCGCATTGCAGCAAAGACTCTTCGACCGCCCGAAAACGCGGAACTTACCCAAATGGGTTACGAGTTCTACCCGGAATCGCTGGAGCATACCGTTCGCCTTGCCAGCAAGGAAACGGGAGTGCCGGTCATTGTGACGGAGAACGGAGTGGGTACCGAGAACGACGCGCGCCGGGTGGAGTACATCCAGCGCGCCCTGGCTGGTTTGAAGCGTTGTCTGGACGACGGGATTGATGTTCGGGGCTACGTTCACTGGTCGCTGCTCGACAACTTTGAGTGGATTTTCGGTTTTGGTCCGAAGTTCGGCTTGGTGGCGGTTGATCGCGAGACTCAAAAACGCACCGTTAAGCCGAGCGCGATCCTGCTGGGAAACATTGCAAAAAACAATTCCTTATGACAGATCCGTTAAGCCGCAGCGGGAAGATCAGACACGACCCTGGCGGCAGAATAGAGAGCACACATGAGCCATACTCGCATCGTGACAGTGGTTAGCCTCGCCATGCTGGCGTTTGCCGGAGGGATAAGCCCCTCCGCGTCCGGTCAGGGTCCGGCTGCCCCGCTCGAAGATGGTTTCAAGAATCCTCCTGCCTCCGCCAAGCCCCGGGTGTGGTGGCACTGGATGAACGGCAACATCACCAAAGAGGGGATCAAGCTGGACTTGGAATGGATGAACCGCGTGGGTATCGGCGGCTTCCAGAACTTTGATGCGTCCCTGGGTACTCCCAAGCTTGTGGACAAGCGTCTGGTCTACATGACGCCCGAGTGGAAAGACGCATTCCTGTTTGCCACTAAGCTGGCTGATCAGCTTGGGCTGGAAGAGGCGATCGCCGGTTCCCCCGGCTGGAGCGAATCCGGCGGCCCGTGGGTGAAGCCCAGCCAAGGGATGAAAAAAGTGGTGTGGAGCGAAACCCGGGTCGAGGGCGGTCAGCCCTTTTCTGGCGTGTTGCCCCATCCGCCAACCGTTAGCGGTCCTATCCAGAATGTCCCGATCGTTGATTTTCTCGCGGTAATGAGCGGTCAGCCGCAAGCGCCGGCGCCGGCATTCTACGCCGACACCGCCGTGATTGCGTATCGCGCACCTGCCAGCGATGTTCCCGTGACCTCGCTCGAACCAAAAATCACTTCCAGCAGCGGCAGTCTTGACTTAGCTCGGCTGACCGACGGCGACCTGGTGAAGACGACGCAACTGCCTAAGGCGCCGGCGGGGCGGCAGGCGTGGATCCAGTATGAATTCTCCGTCCCACAGGCGATGAACGCCGTGACGCTGGTGTTCAATGACCCGGCCGCGGCAGCGGCGAACATGTTCGGCGCAGCACCGTCCGTTGCCGAGGTAGAGGCTAGCGACGACGGCCAGACCTTTCGCAAGCTGGCCGCCATCCCCAACGACGGAGGAGTGGAGCACACGATTGCGTTCCCCACAACGAGTGCCCGGTTCTTTCGTATTGCGTTCACCGACAAACCGGCTTCCGGCTTCGGGGAAATGACCTTCGACGTGGAGAATCCTTTTGGCGATTTCAGTGGAATGAAGCCAGATCCAAACTTCGAGATATCTGAACTAGTACTCCATACCGGCGCCCGCATCAGCCGTTTCGAGGAAAAGGCTGGTTTCGCCAACCTTCGGAGTTTTAAACCCTTCCCAACGCCGCCGGTTGCTGCCGCGGATGCGATTCACAAGAACGACATTGTCGACCTGACCTCGAAGATGCGATCCGACGGCACTCTCGATTGGACACCGCCGTCCGGCCACTGGGTGGTGCTGCGCTTTGGCTACTCGCTGACTGGAGTCACCAACCATCCAGCATCTCCGGAAGGCACCGGACTCGAGGTGGACAAGCTCAGCCGCGAGGACGTCCACGAGTACATGAACACCTATCTCGACAACTACCAGAGCGCGGTTGGTTCTCTCATGGGCAAGCGGGGTTTGCAGTACGTGATCAGTGACAGTTGGGAGGCCGGCACGGCAAATTGGACCGACAACATGATCGCCGAGTTCACCAGGCGCCGTGGCTACGATCCGCGTCCCTGGCTGCCAGTGCTGGCTGGCCGGGTTATCGAGAGTTCCGACGAGAGTGAGCGCTTTCTTTGGGACTTTCGCAAGACTTTAGGGGATCTGCTGGCGGAATATCACTATGACCAGATCACCGAGATTCTGCACCAGCGAGGGATGGGGCACTATGGCGAATCTCACGAAGAGGGGCGCGCCTTCATTGGCGATGGCATGGAGGTCAAACGTAGCAACGACGTTCCCATGTCCGCTATGTGGACGCAGAAACCGGGCGTCAACAAAGACCTGCCCGGTTACAACGCCGACATTCGTGAGTCCGCTTCGGTGGCACATATTTACGGTCAGAATCTGGTGGCGGCCGAGTCCATGACGGCATCTTCAGGCGCTTGGGCGTGGTCCCCGGCGACTCTGAAACCTACCGCCGACAAGGAAATGGCGATGGGGTTGAACCGTTTCGTCATCCACACCTCGGTGCACCAGCCACTGGCTGATAAGAAACCGGGCCTTGCGCTCGGACCCTTTGGACAATGGTTCACCCGTAACGAGACCTGGGCCGAGCAGGCTGCGCCGTGGATTCGATACCTCGCGCGGAGTTGCTACTTGCTGCAGCAGGGCCGTTTCGCCGCGGACATCGCTTATTTCTACGGGGAAGACTCCAACTTGACAGCTTTATTTGGAAAGCATGGACCGGATCTTCCTGATGGATACGGCTTCGACTACTTCAACGCGGACGCGTTGATTCATAAACTGTTCGTCATAGACGGCCAGTTGGCAACGGAAAGTGGCATGCAGTACCGGGTGCTTGCGCTCGATCCCAACAGCCAGCACATGTCGCTGCCGGTACTGCGCAAGATTCGTGATCTGGTTCAGTCAGGCGCAATCGTGGCCGGCCCAAAGCCCACCGGGACTCCGAGTCTCAGCGACGACCCAAAGGAATTCCAGAGCATCGTAGAAGAGATGTGGGGTTCCGGCATGGGGGAGCAAAGCTACGGGAAAGGCAAGGTATACGGGGTTCCCATATCAGCGGAAGGGATGCGAGCCATACAGGTGCTTCCGGACTTTGAATACACCAAGCCCCAAAGCGACACCGAGATCCTGTTTGTCCATCGCAAACTCAGGGACGGAGATCTCTACTATGTGGACAACCGCCAGGACCGGAACGAAGACCTGGACGCAACTTTCCGCATCACCGGAAAGGAAGCAGAACTCTGGCACGCCGATGCTGGGACGATGGAACCCGCATCTTTCCGGATCGCTGACGGCCGAACGAGGGTGCCACTCCATCTTGAGCCGTGGGGCACGGTGTTCGTGGTCTTCCGCAAGCCCGCGCAGACATCATCGCGTGCCCTGGCAAAGGTGGTTGACAGCTCAATTGCAACCCTGGAAGGCTCCTGGGATCTCAGCTTCCAGGCCGATCGCGGCGCACCGGCGAAGATCAGTGTGGACAAACTGGCTTCGTGGAGCGACAGCGCTGACGAAGGAATCAAGTACTTCTCCGGCACCGGTACTTACACCAAGACGATTCAAGCTCGGTCAGACTGGTTTAAGCGGGGATCTCGCCTGGCGCTCGACCTGGGTGAGGTCAAGAATCTCGCAGAGGTCTCGGTCAATGGCAAGCCTCTGGGTATCGTGTGGAAGACTCCATATCGTGTGGACGTCACCGATGCTTTGAAGCCGGGAGCGAACAGGCTTGAGATCAAGGTCACGAATCCTTGGGTGAACCGCATCATCGGCGATCGGCAACCGAACGCAACCAGGATCTATACATTCACTTCGCCGAAGTACTATAAGGCTGACTCGAAGCTGGTTGCGTCCGGACTCCTGGGACCAGTACAGGTTATTCGATCTACTCCCAAAAGCAATCCAAGTAGTCCATGAGTCGATCGTTGAGAACGCTGAGGTCCGGGCGCTGTCTTCGTCGAGTCACCTGGCTCTGTGTGTGGACGTGACTTGTGCAGGGTTACTACTTTCGCCGCAGCAGCATTCACATCTAAATCCCGCAGGGCACGATCGATGGCAAACTGCGACGAATCTCCGGGCCCCTCCGATCGCCGAGCTGCCGGTTACCAAGGCAAGTGTAAGGGAGCGTATGACACCAGGTCATGCCGCCCGCCATTTTGTTCCGCACCTTCCGAGCGGCCCGCTGCTGCGACACAATTACGGTTACCGAAGTGATGAGAATTGTGACCTACATCACAGTACTGCAGTGTTTTAATGCCCGACAGTGTTGTTTTGCCCAAATAGATCTTCTCGGCCATCGCGGAAAACAGGTATGTCTATTGAGACTCGCGCAACTTGGCTGTTCTCGCTGAGAGTGAAGCTGGTTGCTGTGCTGATTCCCCTGACAGCAATCTCCATGTTGCTGGCCATGGCGGGGTCGGGCAAGTTCCTCCACGATTTCTTCCAGCGCAGGGCAGAGTTGGAAACAGAGCAACTCGGGCAAGCCGTCAAATCGGCCCTTCGGCAATCGATGTTGAGAAGACCTGAACTGTTCTTCAGCGATACGCTCAGGGACGTGCAAAAGACGCCAAACATTCGACGCGTTTGGATCATCGATAAAAAAGGCAGGATAGCCCACGCTTCCGATCGCGTGATGATAGGAAAGCTGTTGGATCAACGGCAACACCCGGCTTGCACGGCGTGCCATTCTAATTTGGCCGCTCCCGATTCGCGGACCCTGTTTACCCGCGACGAGGCCGGAATTCCGATCATTCGCCACGTCAGCCGGATCGAAAACGATGAGGCTTGCTGGCAGTGCCATGATTCGAAGATCCGCCTGAACGGGATTTTGCTGCTCGAAGAGTCCACGGAGACATTCGACAATGCCTTGTGGACTGTTCAGCGCCGCTTGGCCGCCACAGGAGGAATCACTCTAGCGGTTCTTATTGCCGTGACACTGCTCGTGACAACCACATTGGTGGCGCGTCCCGTGCGCCGCCTCATGGCAGGTGTGCGGCAATTGGGAACTGGGGATTTGGCGGTGCGCATCCCCGTACGCGGACGTGACGAGTTGGCAGAGCTGGCGGGCAGCTTCAATCAGATGGCCGGAGACCTGAGTCGCAACATTGAGGAAGTTCAGAACAAGAAGGCGGAGCTCTCCGTGGTTTACTCCATCTTGGAACGGCTGACTGAAACCATCGATCTTGCTGAGTTGAAGGAAATAATCCAGCAGACCATGATGGATGTCCTTGGGGCAGACCGGGTGCTGCTGTTGAGTAATCTCCCCGGCCAGCGCTCGAGCGAAATTGTGATCAGAACTAAGCATGTGAACCGGGTCCACCGCATCCGCGATGTTGTCGAGGGAGGCGCGTTCGTATCCGACGGATTTCCGCCGGAACTCGTAAGCCGCTGGCTGAATGGGGAGGTGCAAGAGCCATTCGTGACTTCAGAAAGGCAATTGGCAGTGATCCCCGTGCGAGTCCGTGACGCGACGTTGGCTCTTCTGATGGTCTATCGAGATTGTCCATTCAGGCATTCTGAGGCC
>Ga0209154_1001399_pt1 | contig 14137 bp, 11 predicted proteins | sample GraSoiAngelo_121_FD_185878 | JGI IMG/M metagenome (GOLD analysis project Ga0209154, IMG submission 185878) | Grasslands soil microbial communities from the Angelo Coastal Reserve, California, USA - 14_0919_12_20cm (SPAdes) (version 2) | ecosystem: Environmental > Terrestrial > Soil > Grasslands ... | reverse complement strand
GTCGATTTCTTCGGTCAGAAAATCGCGCACCGTCCGTTCCACCAAGTCAGGCTCCTCAAAAACGCGACAGGGCGCAGGTTGTTCGCGGATGAGCTGCTCGACTTTGGCCCATTCATCGAGAAGGAAGCGTAAATCGCGCACGAAATATCTGGCGCGCTGGCCCTCGCCCACCGTTCGAATGATCACGCCGATGCCTTCGGGAATGTCGAGCTCGCGCAGAATTTTGCGGAGACGATCGCGTTCTTTCGGCTCTTCGATTTTCCGCGAAATGCCGCTGCGATCGCTGAATGGCATCAAGACCAAATAGCGCCCGGCGAAACTGAGATTGGTGGTGACGCGCGGTCCCTTTGTTCCAATCGGGCCCTTGGTGACCTGCACGATGACTTCCGAGCCGACCGGATAGATGCTCGGAATGTCTTTGGCGGTGATCCGTTTGCGCGGCCGTTTGTTGGCCGGCCGATCGATTTCTTCGATGCCACTGTCGAGCGCGGCGGGAATGGCATCCCAGAAATGGAGGAAGGCGTTTTTTTCGAAGCCGATGTCCACGAACATCGCCTTCAACCCAATCTCGATGTTCTTGACTTTGCCCTTGTAAACGCTGCCGACGATGTTGCGCGAGCTTTCCCGCTCGACGCTGTATTCTTCAAGCTGGCCGTTCTCGAGCAGGGCGACCCGGCGCTCGAGTTTTTCCACGCTGAGGATGAGTTTGTTGCCGGTCTTGCGTGAAGAAAGACCTAAAATTTTTTTTACTTTGTCTATCATAAAGCTGAGGAGGTTGAGCGACCAGAAGTGGAAGTCGCGAGGGGCACGCCTTCATTGCCCTGCAGCGTGGCGGGCTTCCTGGAAAAGTTTTTGATCGAAAGTTCATCGCGTGCCGGAACGACGAGCGGGCGGCGGAGTCGGCGCGGGCTGGCGTCGAACTCCAAAAAGGCGTTCGAAAAAATTCCGCGGGCGGGCCGGCGCCGCAACTGGAACAGCCCGAGGCAGCCGAGCCCGTCTCACCGTTCCTTGCGCGTCCGCTTCAGGCTCCACATCTGGATCCGCACCGGCATTTGCCATCTGCGCGTCGGCATTTTGCGAAGCGTCGGCATTTTCCTCGTCGATGCCGAGGTTCCCTCCGGCGCCGTGATAATCCACACTCTTGATGATCTGAAATGGATTGGACTTATGCGCGGGCGCCAACCAGGCGACGGGCATGTCGAACTTGCCTTCGTCCAGCGCCAGAGTGCGCTCCATAATGCGCGTGGCCACAGGCCCAGCAACGCCGCCCCCGTGTTCGCCGCCTTGCACCATTGCGGCGACGACATATTTGGGATGATCGAATGGCGCAAAACAAGCGAACCAGGCGATCGTGTCCTTGTGGCCGTGATCGGTCGCTTGGGCGGTGCCGGTCTTTCCGGCGACCTGCCAAGCTTTCAACCGCGCTGCGCCACCGGTCCCTCCGTCCTCGTTAACAACTTTCCAAAGCCCCCTGCGCACGAGCTCGATTTGATCGGGTGTGAACTCATTCCGCAAATCCGTGCGCACGCGTGGCGTTTGCGGCACGGCGATTTTACCGTGCTCATCGAGAACTGGCGAACCGTCCTGATTCAGGACTTTATCGACGAGGCGGGGATAGTAGCAGACACCGCCATTTGCGGCGGCGGTGTATGCCATCGCCAGTTGCAACGGCGTGACTAAGTCGTAACCCTGCCCGATCGATACATTGGCCGTGTAAGCTTGCGACCATCTTTCCTGCGGGTGATGCACCTGCATCCATTCCGGGCCGGGCAGAACGCCCACTTGTTCGCCGGCCAATTGCGTTCCTGATTCTTCACCCAATCCCAACATTTTCCCGGTCACATCGATCGAATCGATGCCGGCGGCGTTGCCATATTGGTAGAAAAACGAGTCACAAGAAACCTTGATCGCGTCAGTCAATCCGAGCGTTCCGTGCTGGCCTCCTTTTTCCGAAATCCAACAATGAAAATAATGGTCGCCGTAGCTGACGCCCCCATAACAAGCGAAGCGCGCTTTCGAGAGATTTTTCCGCAAACCCGCGAGAGACGTGATGAGTTTAAAGGTCGATCCAGGCGGAAAGGCGCTGATGGCGCGGTTGACGAGCGGATTGGCTTCATCCTTGCGCAGCGTCTGCCAATCCTTGGCCTTAATGCTTGGAATAAAGGTGTTGGGGTCGAAGGACGGCACGGAAACCATCGCCAGAATGTCGCCGTTGTTTGGATCGACAACCACCGCCGCGGCGCGGCCGACGGCGCGCAACGCTTCCTCGGTGATGGCCTGAATTCGCGCGTCGATGGTCAGAAAAACATTCCCTCCTTGTCTTGGCGGCTCTTCGCGCAACACGCCGTCGATTACGCCTTTGGCGTTGCGTCGCAGGTAGCGCACACCTGGTTTGCCCCGGAGGTATTCATCCATCGATTTCTCGACATTCGATTTTCCCTCCACGTCGCCCTGGTAAAAACTGTACTTCCTGGCTTCTTCCTTGTTAACCTCGTCGGGCGCGCCGACGTAACCGAGAACGTGGGCAGCGAGCGCGCCGTAAACGTAGGACCGCACCGGTTTAATCGCGATGTCCACTCCCGGCAATCCGACATCGTGCTCGGAAAATTTCGCCATCGTCGGGAAATCGATGTCCTTGATGTAGGAGAATGGCACCTCGGTATCGTTGCGGTAATGCCTCTGCAGTCGGCCGGCGTTGTAATCGCGCGCCAGATCGAGATCGTCCAGGCGCGGGACAACGCCGTCATTGACGATCTTAATGATGTCCGGCTCCTTCATATCCTTCGGCATGCCATTGATGATGGCGCGATATTCTTCGAGCGGTGGCGGACCGAAACGTTCGCGATAGCCCTTGACCATTTCCGGCAAATAAAAATCGACCTCATAGCTGGCTCGATTTTGCACCAGCGTCAGTCCGTTGCGGTCTTTGATCTCGCCGCGCACGGACGGAATTCGCACTGTCGCTTGCGAGCTGCCACGAACCTGCGCAGTCCATTCGGCGCCGTGCGCTACTTGTATCCACCAGAGTCTGAGCGCGAGCGCGCCCATTCCCAGCAGCATTAAGAGTCCGAGAAATTGAATCCGCAAACGCGGGCTGAGGCGAAGGTTCATTCGAAGCGACTCCTTTCGGACAGATACGGATAAGCCGTGATCCGTGCCATCCATTGCAAGACCCAGAAAATAATCGGCGCCATCACCATGGCGATCAAACCGGGCCCGCCGATCTGCCACCAGACTTCACCGGAAAAAATGATGGAACCGCGTCGGAATGTGATCATCAAATATTGCGCCAGAATAATCGCTGAGGTGCAGATGCCGCTTAGGAGGCAATGCACTTCCCAGCGGCCGCGGATGAAGAGTGGCCTTAGGCCATGCATGATTCCCGCCAGCACAGCGTAGAGCAGTATCGACCATCCCATCGAAATTTCAACCTTCGCCCCGATCACCTGCACGGTGAGCGCGTCCAACAGGATGCCAGCGTACAAGGCCAAGGCAAGCATGAGCGGGAACGGCAACGCCATTGCTCCGTAAAAAACGATCACCGGCGCGATGTAAATGTGCGCGTTGTGGAGCCACGGCAGTGTCGGGATGAAAAATTCCGCGATCTGCGCAATGAGGACGAAAACCAGCAGAATAAAAAAGAAGATCATTTTCGGCCCGTCACCACGAAGACGTCCTCCAGATGCGATAAATCGACCGTCGGCGTGAGCTGCGCCTGTCCATCCAGCTCACGCACCCGAAAAGCTTTGACTGCTCCGATTAGCAAGCCGGATGGAAAAACGCCGCCCACGCCCGAGGTGTAAGCCTTTTGCCCCGGCTTCAAATCCGCTTGTTTCGAGAGAAAGTTGAGATTCAAAAATGGAGTCAACCCGCCACTCACACGCTCGCCGGAAACAATCCCTTGTTCGCGCGTTCCTTCCACCGACGCCGAGACCTTGCAATTTTCATCCGAAACCAAAAGCACCATCGAAATGTTCGCGCTCACCGTGGTCGTTTTTCCCACCAGCCCTTCATCCGTCACCACCGCCATGTCGCCTTCGATTCCATCCTCTGTCCCGCGGTTGATTGTGACCGTGTGCCACCAGGTCGAAGAGTCGCGCGTCACAATCTCGGCCGGAACCAGTTTGAAGACCGAGCGCTCGCGATAATTAAGCGCGTGCCGAAAACGGTTGACCTCGTGCTCGACGTCGCGCAAGCCCTGGTTCGTCGCCTTGAGCGAGCGGTTCTCCACCTGCAACGAAGCATTCTCGCGCTCCAGCTCTTCCAGCGACTTCAAACCGGTGCGCACCGACGTAATCTGCTTCTGCAACCCCGAGCCGCCGGTAAGAAACGGCGCGATCAATTGATAAACTCCGCCCTGGAATTTGCGCGTCCTGTCCGGACCGAAGGTAAGAAAATATCCGAGGATGGCGCCGAAAATCAGCAGCGCGATGATGCTCGTGCGACTCATCGCATTGCCGAGTGTTTGATGGTCGATCCTCGGCCCGGAAAACGCGCGTTCATTCGCGCAAATCCGTAATTATCACCGCCACTGGCGGTCCGACGAGGCGACTTGACGCAAAAACTTGAGTTCATTGAGGCATTTGCCTGTTCCTTCCGCCACCGCACTGAGCGGATCTTCAGCAACATGGACAGGCAAACCCGTCTCTTCGCTCAAAAGCTTGTCGAAACCGCGTAACAACGCGCCGCCGCCTGCGAGCACCAGTCCTCGATCGACAAGATCGGCCGAAAGTTCCGGCGGACAACGTTCCAGCGTGATGCGCACTGAATCGACAATCGTCGAAATCGGCTCGAGCAGCGCCTCGCGCACTTCCTGTGAAGTGATCATGAGCGTCTTCGGCAAACCGGCCACCAGATCGCGCCCCTTTACCTCCACGCTCGTTTCCTTCTCGCTCGGATAGGCCGAGCCGATCTTGATCTTAATTTCTTCCGCGGTGCGCTCGCCGATCATCAGATTGTAAGCGCGCTTCATGTACTGCACGATCGCCTCGTCCAACTCATCGCCCGCGACCCGCACGCTGCGGCTGAACACGATTCCGGACAACGAGATGAGCGCGACTTCGGTCGTTCCGCCGCCGATGTCGATGATCATGTTGCCGGCCGGGTCTTGCACGGGAAGACCCACGCCGATTGCCGCGGCCATCGGCTCTTCAATCAAATAAACTTCCCGCGCTCCGGCGTGCGTCGCCGATTCTCGGACAGCGCGCTTTTCCACTTCCGTGATCCCAGATGGAACCGCGATCACGACGCGCGGCCGCGCCCGCACCCGCCGATTGTGTACTTTCGAAATGAAATGCCGCAGCATCGCTTCGGTCACTTCGAAGTCCGCGATCACGCCATCTTTCAACGGGCGCACCGCGACAATGTTGGCCGGCGTACGGCCGAGCATGCGTTTCGCTTCATCGCCCACCGCCAGCACTTTGTTCGTGCCGGCCTGCACCGCCACCACGGAAGGCTCGCGCAAAACTATCCCCTGGTCTTTTACATAAACCAGCGTGTTCGCCGTGCCGAGATCGATCCCGATATCACTCGATAACCACCCGAAAAGTCCGTTGAACATGAATTAGTTTTTAGATTCGTCGCCTTGATTCCAGTCTGCCAGAAGCGCGTCCATGCCTTCAACCGTAGCAGCTACCGTGCGCGCGACCGCGATTTGACCGGCTGAAACGCCGTAACATGAGACGGAGCCCCGCGCCGTCAAGGGAAAGCTTGGGCCGCGGGAGTATTGGACGTTAAACCTTGAGCGTTTAACGTTTGCCACGTGACCGCGCAAAAAATCATCGTCGCGCCCTCCATTCTCGCTGCCGATTTTTCCCGCCTGGCCGATGAAGTCCGCGCCACCGAAAAAGCCGGCGCTGATTGGATTCATTGCGACATCATGGACGGACATTTCGTCGATAATATTTCCTTCGGGCCGGCGATTGTCGATCTTGTGCGCAAGCAAACCAAGCTTCCGCTCGATGTCCACTTGATGATCGAGCATCCCGATCATTACGCGCCGCGATTTATCGAAGCCGGCGCAAACTCCGTCACAGTCCACGTCGAGCCGGAATCGAAACATCATGTCGAAGGAACTTTGAAGAAAATTCGCGACGCTGGTTGTCGCGCCGGTTTGTCTTTGAATCCAGCAACGCCGTTTGAATCGGTCGAGCCCTTCCTCGACAGGATCGACCTCTTGCTCGTCATGACCGTCCATCCCGGTTTCGGCGGTCAATCGTTCCGCTCCGAGATGATGGGAAAAGTGAAACGCGCGGCCGAGTGGAATAAATCTCGCCCAGCAAAGATTGACATCGAAGTTGATGGCGGTATCAACCCCGCGACCGCGCGCTTATCTATCCAAAACGGCGCTAACGTCCTCGTCGCCGGCACCTCCATTTTTCACGCAAAAGATTATCGCGAGGCGATCGCGAAACTGCGGGGCGAAACTTCGAATTGACCAACTCCGCGGTGTCGTCCCGAGCGGAGCGAGGGACCTCACCGTCGCAGCCCCAATTACGCTTCTTCGAACAGCATGATCAATCACCTCGTGAGAGATCCTTCACTCCGTTAAGGATGACTGCGCGAGGAATCTTGATTGCGAGAAATGTACTTGCAACCTTCCCCGTGACAGCGGTGTCATCCCGAGCGGAGCGAGGGACCTCACAAAAACAGTGAAGACTTACTACGTATACATGATGACCAATCGAAGCGGGGTCGTTCTTTATACCGGTATCACCAATAGCCTTGAACGTCGCTTGTGGTTCCACAGCAATAATAATTCGAAGCGCAGCTTAACGAAACGATACAAAGTCGATCGACTTGTTTATTATGAAAGCTTTGACGACCCGCGCGACGCAATCTCACGTGAGAAGGAAATCAAAGGATGGCGGCGGGAAAAGAAAAACGACCTCGTGCGAGGACTGAATCCGAAGTGGGAAGATTTGGCTAAGACGTTATTCGGCGACCGTAGGTGAGGTCCCTCGCTCCGCTCGGGATGACACGCGTTTAGTGATTGTGGATCTTGGGTAACTACCCCGCCACCACCGGCTCGGCTTCTTCGGTAGTCTCCGCCATCACTTCGTCCGTTTGCGTGACGCGCACCACTTCCTCGATGGTCGTCTTGCCTTGCGCGACGCGCCGCCAACCGTCCTGCCGCAGCGTTTCCATTCCTTCCGCGATGGCGCATTGCTTGAGCTCACCGCCATCGCGCTTTTGCATGATCAGTTTCCTGAGCGGCTCGCTCACCACGCAAATTTCATAGATTGCCGCGCGACCCTGGTAGCCAGTCTGCCGGCATTGATCGCACCCCGCGCCGCGACGGAATTGCGTGCCGAGTTCCTTCACCGGAAAACCGATTTCCGTCAGATGTTCCCTCGGATATTCGACCAACCCCACACATTCGGGGCAAATCGTGCGCACCAGTCGTTGCGCGATAAATGATTTCACGACCGAGGCGAGCAGGAACGGCTCGACATCCATATCGAGCAAACGAGTGATGCCGCCGACTGCGTCATTCGTGTGCAGCGTGCTGAAAACGAGATGGCCAGTCATGGCAGCGCGGATGGCGATGTCCGCCGTCTCGACGTCGCGAATTTCGCCGACCATGACGACGTTCGGGTCCTGCCGCAGAATGTGACGCAAACCTTTCGCGAAGGTGAGATCAATCTCCGGTTTCACGTCAATCTGGGAGACACCCGGCAAGCGGTATTCGACCGGCTCTTCGATCGTGATGATGCGGCGCTGCACCGAGTTGATGCTGGAGAGAAAACAATAAAGCGATGTCGATTTCCCGCAGCCGGTCGGGCCGGTGAGCAAAATGATTCCGTTGGGTTGCCCGAGCAGATGGCGAATGATGCGTTCCTGCCTCTTGCCCAGATCCAGACGATCAAAACCGAACTGTTGCTCGCTGCGGCTGAGGAGACGTAGGCTGATCGATTCGCCATTCACGGTGGGAATGGTCGAGACGCGCACATCGATTTCCTGCTTATTCGCGTGCAGGTTCATCCGGCCATCCTGCGGCAGGCGCCGCTCGGCGATGTCCATGTGCGCCATCACTTTGAGGCGTGAGATGATGGCGGATTGCAAAAGACGCAACTGCGGCGGCACCGCCACTTCGTGCAGAATGCCATCGATGCGATAACGAATGCGCAGATCGTTTTCGAGCGGCTCGACATGAATGTCCGTGGCGCGCTCGATGATCGCCTCGCGAATGATCTGGTTGACGAACTTCACCACGGAAGCTTCGGGGTCGTCCGCGGTCAAGTCCGTGCTTGTTTCCCCATCCTGCAACACTTCGAAAGCACGGTTGGTTTTCAGAATCTCATCGAATGTTTCCGCGCCGACGCCGTAGAGCGTTTTCATGGCGCGCAGAACCTGCCCGCGCGGCACCAGCACCCATTCCGCCGGTTTTTTCAAAAGCTGCGACGCGAGCTGGCGACCGACCGAATTGAAAAGATCGTAGGTCGCCAGTACCACCGAGCTTTCCTTCACCTCAATGGGCAGGATGTGATGCTGAAAAACGAAACGGCTGGGTAAGACCGACAATGTTTGCCGGTCGATGGTCTTCGGATCAATCGAGATAAACGGCACGTGAAAAAAATTTCCGATCACGCCGAGGAACCGGTTCTCGTCCACCTTGCCGGAATCGAGCACCTGGCTCGTCCAGGAACCGCCGTTGAGGTTGGAGGCGAGCTGCACCGCTTCATCGCGCGAAGGCACTCCACTCGCGAGCAAAAGGTCGATGACTGACTGGCTGGCGGTTGGATTCACTCGTTCCTTATGGCAAATGCAGCGCCCGCCGCACCGGAATGGAGAGCGTGCCGGTCACGCGCATGGAATGATTTTTCTGCAAGCGCGCGATGGCGTCAGATACTTCCCCAGAAAACACACCGTCGATCGGTCCGCAGTAGTAACCGAGCCGGCGCAAGTCCCGTTGTAAGGCACCAACGTAAGCGGGCTGGCCGATCAGTTCGCGGCCGGACTCCAAATAATAAAGCGGGCGCCAACAATAGCGCGGCGCGAAATCGGTGGAATTGGGCGCAGGCATTTGGTGGAGCAGTCCCCATTCGTCACGCTGCGCCAACGGATCGGTGGAATGAAAGAACGGATCGTCCGAGGCTTGCACCAGAACGCCACTCAATCCCGTTGCGAGTGCAATCAGAATCGCCTTTTTCATACAGAGATCACTTGCTGCCTTTTACGACGTCTTTCACCGACGGCAAATCCGGCGGCGGCAATTGCTTGCCATCGCTCGTCTTTGGACAGTCCGGGCAATCATCCTGATCAATTTCAGGTCCAAAATGTGTTCTATCCTCCGATTTCTGGCGTAGGCGATAAAGATCAAGTTTCGTCAGCGTCACTTCCGGACGCATCAAGATGATTAATTCAGTCCGCATCTTGTTGTTGGTTGTATTGCGGAAGAGGGCGCCGATGTATGGGATGCGATCGAGAATCGGAATGCCGGAAGTATTCCTCGTTTTGCTGTCCTGGATCAAACCGCCCAAAACGATTGTCGCTCCGTTTGCGGCGGAAACATTCGTGCGGATGTAACGCGTCGCGATGTTCGGAATCGAATTTCCAGAGATTATCGTGGATCCCGCGAGGCTGTCGATCTTCTGCAAAATATCGAGCGACACTTCCTTGTCCGAGTTAATCAGCGGCACGACCTCGAGTTGCAGCGCGACTTTTTTGAATTCGATGTTCGATTGCTGCCCGACATTCGTCCCATTGTTGGTGGCGTTGACGAGGGATGAGAGCGTGCTCACCGGAACTGGGATCTCCGTTCCCGACGCGATGATCGCTTTCTTGTTGTTGCTCGTGAAAACCATCGGCCGCGAGATTACGCGGAAACGTCCGGTCGAGGCCAGCACATGAACGACTGACGCGAGTGTGTTTCCGGCGGCGAGATAGACGTTTGCTCCACTGGCGGCGTTCGTTGCCAGTTGCGTGAAACTGATAAGTCCTTTCCCAGGGTTGAAGATGTTTCCACCTGTAGTTGTTGTAGTCGGGGAGCCTCCGGGACTGGGGTTTGGACTCGTCATAGTGGTGCCGCCCCCAGCGAATGGAGGAATGCCAGTGAAGTTTGTTGTGCCCGCGACCTTTTTGTTCGCCCGGAGAAAATAATCGACGCCGAATTCTTCATCCTTGTTCAGCGTCAATTCTCCGATCACCGTGCTGAGCGCGACCTGCGGCGCTTTCACGTCCATTTCATCGAGAATTTTTTCCACTTTCACCACCACCTCGCGATTGCCGAGCACGATGATGGCGTTCGCGCGCTGGTCAGCGATGATTTTGGCGTTACCCACCGTGACCGCTTTCGGCGTGGTATCGACCGCCTGAGTCTGGAGTTCTTCGGAAATGTTTAGGGTGCTTCCGGTCGAAGTGCTCGACGTGCTCGCGGTCCCACCCGTGTAGGGATTAGTGGCGCTTGCCGTCGTCGTGCGGCGCGGCTGTGTTGGGCTGGCGCCAGGCGCTGCGCCTTCGACTCCCGGCGCTGTTTCCCCTGGTTCAGTCAAAGCTTGAACCAGAACAGGCAGGACATCACCAGCGGAGATATATCGCAGCGGACGCGTGACCGGCTTGGCAAATTCGACGTTGGCGTCAAACTCGGCGACCAATTTGCGAATGAACGGCATGTTGATCGGCCGGGTCACGACATGAATGCGGTTGGTGCGCACGTCGGCGGTGAGCTTGATTTTGCCCACCACCACCGCTTCCTCGGAGAGCGCGGCCAACGCGCCAACCTCATTTTCAACCGGCACCGGTTGCGGCACGGGCGCTCGCACGCCACGCACCCCGGCTGGATATTGGACGCCCGTTTTATCGCCTTTCTCGAAGATATCTTTCAACAGATCGACCACCTTGCTCGCGTCGGCGCGCTCCAGCTTGATGAACTCGCTCACCACTTCCGCCGGCGGGATATCAATTTGATCCACGATTTTGACCAGGCGCCGAACGATTCCGGAATTTTGCGTCACCAGCAGGCTGCCGGACTTCGGGAGCGCGAGGATCGGTGCGGGGTTCGTCCCGGCGCCGCTCAAATATTGCGTGAGCGCTTGCTGGAGCTCGATCGCATCGGCGTAACGCAATTTGAAAAGATAGCTGATGACCTGATCGCCCGGCGGGATTTCCGATTCATCGGAAATGACCGGCACCGACGCCGCTCGAGGATTCTTCCCCGTGCCGACGACTTCGATGATGTCGCCCTCGGCTGGCACGAGGGAAAAACCATTCAGCGAGAGATTCATTTCGATGATCCTGATCGCTTCTCCCCGCGACACCGGTTTGCTGATGAAAATGTTCACCTTGCCCTGGACGAAATTGTCCATGACGAGCTTTTTGCCGGTAAGCGCTTCGTAAAAGTGCAGGACATCCTGGACGTCGCTGTTCGGAAATTGCATGTTCGGCACCGTGTCCGGCGCGCCCGGGGGCACATTCGGAACCACCGGAGGAGGCGGAGGGGGCGTGGCAACCGCGACCTCGGGAATTGGCGTTGGCCCGCCAGGGGCGACCTGGCCGAAAACGCCACCCGATAGGGCGAGCAGCACCGCAGCTAGGCAAGAAAGTCTGAGCACAGGCTTATTTACTTATTCACCATACCACGGTCAACCCGCTTCACCTAGAGCTGGTTTCAAAAGTCTAAACCACTTCCAAAAAAAGACCGCCGCTGTAAGCTCGACAGTTGAAACGGCGCGGCATTAAAAAAAATGTCGATGTTACGAAAAATTTCCGTGTTCATCTTGGCTGCGCCCGTTCTTGTAGCAGCAACCATTCCTGCGACGGCATTTGCCTCAACAGTTCCATCCGGCGAACAACGGAGGGACCAATCCATTGCCGAAATCCGAGCGGTCATCCAAGCACAGCAGGAAGCCTGGAATCGCGGCGATATCGACGGATTCATGAATGGATATGCCCGCTCAAAATCGACAATTTTTGTTTCCGAAGACACCGTCACCCGCGGCTGGCAGACTGTGCGCGATCGTTACAAGAAAAAATATTCCGATCGCGCCGAGATGGGCACGCTAAAATTTTCCAATTTGGAAATCATGCCGCTCGGCGCCGATTCGGCTGTTGTGCTCGGCCGTTGGAAATTGAAACGGGCGAAAGATCAACCGCACGGCCGCTTTAGTTTAATCTTCCGCAAAATCGCCGATGGCTGGCGAATTGTGCACGACCACACGTCGGCAGCTGCGCCGCCGCGTTGAATCGTTACATCGTTACATCGTTACATCGTTACATCGGCGATCGATTCACGAATTACGATTTAACGGATCACGAATTACGCTCTCAGCCGCGCGAGCAACTTCTCATGAATATTGTCGAATCCGCCGTTGCTAAAAACCGCCACGATGTCGTTGCGTCGCAACATCGGCACGATTCGATCGACAATTGCATCCGCGTTCTTTTCGTAAAATGCCGGCCGCCCGGCGGCCGCAATTGCATCGACAACTGCCTCCGGCTTTAATCGCTCCTCTTGCGGGATTTGCTCGAGCCTCGCGACTTGCGCGATGAAAACGCCGTCGGCCACTTTCAACGCGTCGGGCAATTGCTGCTGAAAAACAGCGCGGCGCGTGGTGTTCGAGCGAGGCTCGAAAATCGCCCAGATGCGATGGCGGGGATAGCGGTGGCGCAGCGCGTGGAGGGTTTGCCCAATCGCCGTGGGATGATGTCCGAAGTCGTCGATGACTGTTACCCCGCGCGCTTCGCCACGCACTTCCTGGCGGCGCGCGATGCCGGAAAAACTTTTTAGCGCGGCACGAATTTTCGGGCTTGGCACATCGTAAAAGCGCGCCGCCGTCGCAGCCATCGCCGCGTTGCGCACATTGAATTCGCCGGTGAGCGGGATCTCGAAACTGTCATCGCCAAGTTTGAAACGTGACCCATCCGGAGAATACGCAGCGTCGCGAATTCGCTGGGCGCAATTCTCCGAGAAACCGACCTCGATCATCTGCGCGAGACAATCGCGCGCGACTTCCACGCAATTGTGATCGTCGCCATTCAGCAAGACCATTCCGTTCTGCGGAACAACGTTGAGCAAACGCCGGAAACTCAGTTTGATCTCATCGAGATTGTTGAAGATGTCGGCGTGATCGAACTCGATGTTGTTTACAATCACCAATTCCGGCAGGTAGTGAATGAACTTCGAGCGCTTGTCGAAGAAGGCGGTGTCGTATTCGTCGCCTTCAATCACAAAATATTTTGAATCGTTCAGCCGCGCGCCTTGCCCGAGATTTCTCGGCAGTCCGCCGATGAGATAACCGGGCTCGCGTCCGGCTTTTTCCATGATCCAGGCCAGCAAGGCTGTGGTCGTTGTTTTTCCGTGCGTGCCGGTGACAACGAGATTGTGCCGGCCGCGCAGGAAATAGTCCTTCAAAACTTCCGGCAGCGAGAGATAAAAAAGTTTGCGGTTCAGGACCGCCTCCACCTCCGGGTTCCCGCGCTTGATCGCGTTGCCGACCACCACCACATCGACGTCGGCCGGAATATTTTCAGCGCGATAACCTTCCTGGAGCGAGACGCCTTTCTTTTCGAGAAAGATCGACATCGGTGGATAAATATTTTCGTCCGAGCCGGTCACGCTGAACCCGCGTTCGTGTAATGCCGCCGCCACCGAACCCATCGCCGTCCCGCAAATCCCAAGGAAGTGAAATTTTCTTGGCTCGCCCTTGGTCACGCGGATTCTTTACGCCGAGACTGCGAACTCCGCTACCTAAGGAATTTGACCGCGGATTACGCGGCTTTCGCGGATGAGGAAAACAGGCTTCCAGCCTGTCATGGCAGACAGGCCTCTTGCCTATCGCTTGTGGCTCACGCGGGTTGACAGGCGCGGACGCCCGTCTGCCATGACAGCCAAGGATGGCTGTCTTCCATCTGTCCAATCCGCGAAATCCGCGGTTCTATTTGCTCTTGAACACCTCGACCGCGTTCCATGCTTGGTCGGGCGGTTCTTGTTCGTATTCCAGCGCGCGTTCCAGGTACATCTTCGCCAGCGAATCGTCCGGATAGAATTCGAGAAAACGTGAGAAAAGAATCTTGGCTTGGGTGAAGTCGCGATCGCGAAATTTTCGGACTCCCTCTTCATAAACTTCGAGCCATTTCAGCAAATCAGGATCGACGGATTCATTACGCGCCGCCACGGGCGTGCACACTTCGACTGGTT
>Ga0209154_1001390_pt1 | contig 14189 bp, 16 predicted proteins | sample GraSoiAngelo_121_FD_185878 | JGI IMG/M metagenome (GOLD analysis project Ga0209154, IMG submission 185878) | Grasslands soil microbial communities from the Angelo Coastal Reserve, California, USA - 14_0919_12_20cm (SPAdes) (version 2) | ecosystem: Environmental > Terrestrial > Soil > Grasslands ... | reverse complement strand
TCTTCCACGCCCGGTCAGGGGTTCGAGTCCCCCCAGCCGCACCACGACGCCGCGCGCGGTGACAGTCGGGTACGGTCTTCCGCCTCCCAGTTGCTTTTTTTGGCCGGAGTCGTCTAACAAAGGGGTAGTATACCTATCAATGATGGGCGCTCGAGAACCCAATTCCCTATCTGGGGGTCTGCATGCCAGTCGCCCCATAAGAACGCATCCAGGCTGTGCTCTCCAAAGCCTTCGACCGCCGCCGTCATCTGGCTCTGGAACGATTGCCGGCGCATCTCGCCGTCAGTGACGACTTCCAGTTCGGCTTTCTCTTGCAGCGCGATCGCTCGGTCCACTGCTTTGTCTTCGATCTTTTGAACTCCGCAGCGGTGATTGCGCCGTAGGCGAGTTGCTTCTGCGCAGCGAGCAACTCGGGCGGGCGAATCAGGCTGCCAACTACGTCGGATTCAAACCGCACATTGATCATGCGTGATCGCGAGGAATCCTACCACACGGCCTTGGGGCCGATCTGATAGGAAAAGGACTCGAATTGCGGCGGGACGTAGGTCCCGGATTTTGGCGGAGAGGTGGGACGCGGAAAATGGCAGGATGAGGGCGCGAGTTTGGCTTGGGGAAGGAGGATTTGATGGAGGGGTGGGGGAGGAATAGATCTTGGGGAAACAAAAAGAGGCCATGGGTGGGCGGCCTTAGGGGTGTGAGAAGGTGCGGGGCTAGACTCGCTTCCTGTTGGCAACTATGGGATCGCGTCTCGAATGATGTCGTAGACGACTGACGTCTCTTCGTTCATGAGGATAACGTTGCCGCCGATGACTACTCGGCGGTAGCCGGTCGGCAGCCGGTGCAACTGCCGCTCAAGCTCGAACGGCAGCGGCTGCATTCGCTTTTGCAGCCCCGGTGGGAGTGAGCCGCGTTCGCGCAAGTGTTTCTCGAGCCCTGGGGGCAAGCGATCGCGCTTGGCTAGGCCAGGCGGCAGGTCGCCGCGGCCTGTGCGGAACCAGTCGGTTACGATAACGCGTTCCTGCCTGGTGAATATAATTATTTCGGACTCGGGCGAACCCTCACGAACCCTCTCGCGCGCTTCATCCTCGTCCTCGCCTTCGTCTTCGTCATCACGGTGATGCCGCCGACGCGCCACGGTCGAATGCGAGTCGCGCGCTCCATACGTGTCGCTCTCCTGCGCGCTACCTGCTCCTTGTCCAGCGCGCTGGAGCCGTGAGAGTTCTTTCGGGCTGATCTTGACTGAGGTGACATGAAACGTCAGAAGCGTTTCCGAGGGCAGCACGATTTCGCGTTTCCCGGTGAGATACGCGCCCACGGTGCCTGCGCCGGCACCGGCCGCCGCACCAATAGCCGCTCCTTTGCCGCCACCCGCCGCGCCGCCAATCACAGCGCCCGCACCCGCGGAGCCACCGATGATCAGGAGGTTCCGCGTGGCATGCGAGCTCGCCTTGATGGTCAGGTCACCCGTCTCTATGGGGTACCGGCTCGACTGTGACTGGACCTTGTCCAGACTCATGGTCAGCAACGCCGGGCGGCTCAGCCGACCGGAGCTGACCACCTCGCGCACCTGGCCCGAAACGCGCGCACCCTTTTGTGCCACGATTCGGTCCCCCACGATCAGCGGCTCGGCCAGCGTGGCCGAGAAGGTATCGCCAGGCTGGCTGCTTTCGCTGCTCAGTGTATCAACCAGCCGAACGGAGACCGTGGCACGCGTTTGCGCCGCCGGGCTTCCGGCCAGGCCGCATAAGAATAGCACCACCGCCAAAGAAAAGGCCGCTAGGATTCTTTTCATATCTACCGCTCCGTGTAGACCACAAAGGGTCCGTGTTCTGTGACCGTAGATTCAACCTAGCACAAGAAGGGCTTTGCGACAGGAGCGGAACAGTTTCAGTTCCTAATTGCTAAACGCCAAGTTTGACTCGCGGCAAACGCGGACGAAGTTGACGCTCCTTGTTCTGATGAGAAAACAAAAAGGCCGCGGGTGAACAGGCTTGGGGGGCGCTTGCTCTTCCCAAGACCCAGGGCTATGTGTGAGGTTCAGAGATGACAAAGGAGCAACCCTTTTCGGGGACGTTCAAACTGGACAAGGGGACCAGAAACACAGTGCGTTACGCGGAGGAGGCGGAGAATCGGCGGCCCGTAGTGGGCACGGTGTACGTGGACAGTATGATCTGGCGAAGCCGTTTCTAAAAAGATTCGCGTTACGATTGAGCCGGGGGACTAATGTGACGGAGGTAAAAAAAGCGCACCAGTCTGTGGAGGCTATGACTTTCGCAAAAGGACCTTTTCCCGGTCTTGCCTATTAGCTATAGGCAGGACTCCCCGCTGAGAGATTCGCAGCACTCTCCCCTTGACTCCTCTCGACTGCCAGATTAGGGTCACTCTCACCGGTGGGGGTGGCTTTCAGGAGAACTAAGTCCATGGCCAGGGTTACATTAAGCGGCAAGCTAACCGAGTTGGTCGGCACTCGGCATTGGGGTAAGAAAGGCCAATGCATGATTCAAGTTTCGCTGGAAAGAGAACCCTCGGGCAAGACTCCGATTGCCGACCGTTATTACTGCTGCACCCAATCAAGATTACGATTGAGCAGGATTAGCACCACGCTCTCCAGCTGAGGGTCGGGCACCCCTGGGCATCGCAGTTGCCCTCTCGTTTTGCTTAGGACAACATCGTGTTTCCCGCAGCCCGCTACTTTTCCACAGCCTGTGGAATTCTTTTTATTTGACTGCCGGTGCGCGCGTCCTACAATCCCGCCAGCCTCCCGTTGAATTAGTGGGATCAAGATGAACCGCCACGTCTCAGAGCAATGTGTACAGGTACAAAAGGAGCTTGCCCAAAAATTGACAGAAGCGGAGCGAATAGGCGAGCGCCTGATTGAACTAGGCAAGCAGCTCAAAGGAGAGCCGTGGGGGTGTGCCATCGAACCCCAGTGCCTGATGTTCCTGCTGGACGACATGAAAATGCTGAGGCGACGACAAGCCGAACTGAAAAAGCTCGTGGCCGCATAGGGCTGGTTCGCAAAAGCGCGAGGACACCGCAGTTTTCAGAGGACAATTCTCTTGAGAGGAGAAAACCAGCATGGAAGATCAAACTGCAACGGAACTTGTTCAAACACCACAAACACCTGAGGGGTTCGTTGGCGATCCGACCTTCAAGCGCACCCAGGAGATCAATGACCTGATTGCCCGTCGCGCCTACGAGTTGTTTGAGGCCAGGGGATTCGCGCACGGCCATGACCTGGAGGACTGGCTCCACGCTGAATCGGAAATCCTACTCAACGTTCCGGTAGATATCACGGAAACGGAAACCGAAGTCACCATTCACGCCGAGGTGCCCGGGTTCAGCGAGAAGGACCTAGGGGTACAAGCTGCACCTCGCTCCCTCTGCATCACCGGCAAGCGCCACGAGGCAGAGGAGCAGAGGGGAGGAAAGACCGTCTACTCGGAACGGTACTCCGGTCAGATTTTCCGTGTGTTGCCTCTGCCCTCGCAAATCGACCCGGACAGCGTGAACGCAACACTCAGCGGCAGCATACTTGAAATCAAAATGTCGAAGTTTGGGACGGGCAAGAAGATTCCCGTCTTCGCTAAGGCCGCCTCTGCCTGATGGTAGGAGGGCCAATCGTGGACGCAAGGGAATTACAGCGGTACAAGCAGTTGTTACTCACAAAGCTGGACGAGTTGTCGGCCACTAGGGCCGAAGCTCTGGCTCCGGTGATGGGGAGCACGAGGGCCACGGGGAGACTTGATTGACCAGGCGGCAGTGCAGACCGAAGTGGAGCTTCAGATCCACCTGTACCAAACCGACAGTCGCCTTTCGCGCGCGATTGAAGATGCCTTGGCTCGGATCAACTGGGGCACCTTCGGCGTGTGTGAGTCCTGCAAGCGAGCGATCTCGAAAGCGCGCCTGGAAGCGGTGCCGTGGACACGCCACTGCCGCGACTGCAAGGAGCAAGAACACGCCTGAACACTGACCAGAAAGCCTACTATTCGGCCTCAAGGCGGGTCTTGCTGTCCGAAATCGCGGCGATCTCATAGTTGTCGATGATCAGGATCGCTCCCGAAGGGCGCCGGATGGTCACATCGTCCTTCTGTGTCGGCTGGCCTTCGCGTTCAGGCGATTCGTCACGCAGGAACTCCACCGGCACTACGTCAATGACTCGGGGTCGCTTCAGTTCAACCTCCAAGTTCGTGAGCTTCTTCCGCCAGCCTTCGAGCGCCGGTTGAGCTTGTTCCGAGCTGCGAACCCTTCTTCCCGGCGGGTCTTCGTTTGCTGCCACCTATAGCATGCGAATCTCCAGCGTGATTGCCTATAACTCGGGGAGCCTGTGGCGACGGTTAGCGTTGCCGAAGAAAATTGAGAACTGATATTTACGTTGTATCACAAATATTTGGTTAACAGGCTACTGCTGCTGATCGAAGGGAAGCTCACGTGCGAGCGTTTTTGCGGCGTAAAAAGAACGCAGGGCCGCCAGGTGGTGCGCAACAGTGCCGGTGATAACTTCCGCTTCTGAAACAACTCGGCTTGGTATTCACGAATGTGCTGCGGGCCAAAGCGATCCGCGGACGATTGAATCGTCGAGAGAAATCTTCGACTATGCGATGTAGAAGCGTGTGGTATTTTCAGAGTAATTACGACGCTGGAGTTCCTCCAGCATCCTTTTTCGTAGATGGGTCACAGGGACACCTCCTTGTGACCCAAACCTATCTCATCCCTTAGGCAATCACCGCTCCGTTCACCTCACGCGAAGCGTCCGCCGCCGGGCGGCTTCGTTCTCACGCGCGTTCCGGAAACTGGGACGTGCCCAGTTCGAAATCATGCGGTTTCGAGACACCCGACCAAAAGGGAATGGTTTCGACAATATGACCCCCGATTCGTGCCCTCCAAGGGCTCCCTGGACCCGTAGTAGTGGGGGAGTTGGGGGGAGTCAGCAGCTTTGTTTCGGAAACATTGGGAACTCTTGTACAGGCTATTTCCCATTCAGCCCTTGATTGCTGCCCGCGCCGGTGACGAAGTCCCAACCTGGCGTTGCATTGAAGCTTCCCGCGGCGCCCGAAACGATGTCACGAAAATCGGTCAGGGCTCAATCAGATCGGTAGCTATCTTTCCATCGAGGCTCGCCCGGCAAAATCGCCCAGGCCAAAGAGCAAAGGCAAGCGCCATGGTGGAGAGGATGGTGGCCCACTATCGCTCCACCACTTCTCCACCACTCTCCACCGCTTCCACCACCCGTAGCCAAGGCCGCGCGCCTAGGGCGTCTGTGGTGAATTAAGTCAGTCAGGCGAGCCGAAAGCACAAGTTTCTGGCGGACTGTCTTCGCGATCTGATCAGGGCTTGGATGCCTCTGCGGCCGGGACATTCCGGTTGTTGGCTAGGGTGCGCTGCACCTCCTCGCGCCTCTGGCGAGCTTGGTCGCTCGTTGGACTGTCCGGCGCGAGCTTGAGGTAGCTGTCAAGATCCTCCAATAGCGCCGGGTAGTCGTGCTTCCGGATGTGGATGTTGGCCAGGAGCAGATGGAGCTGAGGGTAATCGGGATTGCGCTTGCGGGCTTCTTCAGCAATTTTCTGGGCAGTGTCCACCCGGTTGAGCCCCATCAAGGCGCGGGCCAACTCGAATTGGCCGTACCAGGAGTTGCCATCCAGCTCAAGTCCTCGGCGGGCGAGGGGTTCGGCTTCAGAGAAGCGCTGGTTGTTAGAAAGGAGCGAGGCCAGGCTGAAGAGCGCCTCATGGCGGCTCTGGCTGAGGTCGATGGCTTTCTGGAAAGCTTGCTCAGCCTGGGCTGTCTGTCCCAGGTGCATGTAGGCTAAGCCCATCTGGTGGTAGGCCTCGTAGTAGGAGGGGAATTCAGCCACGGCACGCTGGAAGTGAACCAGGCTCCCCGCGGGGTCCTCTTTCGACCGACGCTCGAGTCCCTTTTGGAACGCTTTGCGGGCTCTAGGCGGGATGCGAAATTTAATCGCAATCCCCATCTGGCCATCCGCCAGTTGTTCCACGCGTACGACCTCGCCGATTTCTTCCGTTTTGACGGGGTCGGTCGGTGAATAGGGAAAGGTCACCGCCGTCAACATTCCAACGCGATAGTGGTCGAGTGAGGTGAGGAAGTAGAGCCCGTCGCCTGACACGTTCACCGTGGTTTGCACTTCCTCCACACGGTCGTATTTAGCGGCCGAGCCCACGCGCGCTGGCCTTGAGAACTTGAGGCGAAGCCGGCGCCGGCGTTCGCTCAAGCGAAGCAACTTGACTACGGCGGTTACAGTCGGTGGAGGTCCTTCAGGCTCGCTCATAAGGAATAGCCCTTTAATCGCACCAATTCAGCCCAGTGGAGGAACCCAATCCGATGTGCAGTCGCAATTCCACTTCCCCTCACTCTGTAATGCTTTGCAAAGGAATAGCTTATCAAGTCTGCCTTTACTATCGCAGCGGGATTTCTCAGCTTCGCGTAACAAATGGTGACATCTTCGGGAGAAGGCACCCCCCTCGGTGGGGCAGTCGCACATGAAGTTGCGCATCTTTAGTCGCCGCGTTGGTAGATTGTTCGGCGAGCCGGATGATCCCGAGACACGATCGGTAGCCCATCTCCGGATGCGGCTTCTCTTCCAGGATGCGCTCGAACAAGCGTGCCGTGTGCGGTCCGATGTGCTGCGCCCAGTTCACCATGCGCGAGGGAGTCCACTCGAGATGCGCTTGGTGACTCTTCGGCCGGTGCTCTCTCTGAGTGAACACCTGTCCTCGTCCACGCCCGCGGAGATGGGACGCCACGCGTTGTCCCTTGTGGAAGATCTCGACCGTCGCCGGTGTGGCCCGGACTTCCACCAGTTCGTGAACCAGGGTGTAGGGCACGCTGTGGAGGTTGGCCTCGAACGCGATGTGGTAGTCGATGTTCACACGGGTGCGCGACCACTGGCTCAGGTCGTACCGCTCGGTCGGCAGCGCCCGCAGCGCGCTGCGTTCTACGGACTCGAACAGGCTGGCACGCGATCCCGCACGCTTCTTGAAGGGGCGGTGGTTCAACTTGTCCAGAAGTTCTCGGATCACCCGGTTCAGATCTTCGAGTGAGAAAAACTGCCGATGACGCAGCGCCGCGACGATCCAGCGTTGGACGACTTGCACGCCGACTTCGGCCTTCGCCTTGTCCCGGGGGCGATAGGGACGCGCCGGCACGACCCCGACGCCGTAGTGCATGGCCATCTCCTGGTAGGTGGGGTTCAAATCCGGATCATAGCGGCAAGCTCGGCTCACACTGGTTCGTGGATTATCCGGGACCAGAAGGCGCGGCACTCCGCCAAAATATTCGAAGGCGTGGATGTGCGCGCTGATCCACGAGGTTAACTGCTGATCGCGTGTGGCTTCGGCGTAAGTGTAGGAACTCGCGCCCAGCACCATCACGAACAGCGGCGCCTGCCAGATCGCTCCGGTGACAGGATCCTGCACCGGGATCGTCGCTCCGGCCCAGTCGACAAACCCCTTCTCGCCGGCCTTGTGCTCCTGGCGCAGGACCACATCCTGTTTTCGCAGCCACTTCCGATACCGCTCGCAAAACCAGCTATAGCGATAGCCCTCCGGGTTCGCCTGCCGGTACTCTTCCCACGCCAGTTGTAAGGTCAGATGGGGATGCCGCTGCAGTTGATCCTGTAAAGAACGAAACTCGGGGAGGGGACGTTGGGATTTCCGCTCGGCTGGTCTATCTTCCCCGAACCGCGCTTCATTCAGTCGGCTCTCCTCCCACCCCTCTGGCAGCGGCCACCCCAGGCCTGCCGCTGCTGCCCGCTTCAGATAGTTATGCACCGTGCTCTGGCTGATCGAGCAACTGCGGGCGATCTGCCGTTGCCCTAGGCCTAATTCAAACTTCAGACGAAGGACTTCCTTGATCTTGCGCATGGACAATCTCCTGGTCGGCACGCTGTCTCTCCTAAGTTGGTTTTGGAGAACAGCTTGCCCTCTGTGATGTCCAGCGCCACCTCGCCCCTGTGGAAAACGTTCCGGGATCATCCCGATCAGCGTTCCGGGCCACGGCGAAAAGTGATCGCCATCAGCCCGGAACGACTGATCGGCATCACACCGGAATCGTGATCGGGATCAAAATGGAATGCTGATAGGCATCAGCCCGGAATGGTGATCGCCATCGTCTGGAATCCGCAGGCCGGTCTGAATGTCTGAAGTGATTCCGAAGCCTCTGCCAAACAGAAGGCTTTCGCTCTGCGATCAGCGTGGGCGGCCAGCGGTTCTGCTGGAGGCCGAAGTACTGGGGACTCATCTCAATCGCCTTGTAATCGGCGATGCGATCCAACAGCCCCATGATCTGGACCCCCGCCGTTAAAGCCCGCCTCAATGCGGTTGATCTCGCTACTTGATGTCGCTCGAAGACCGAGATCACATCCCAGCACTGCGTCGCCCTTTCTCCCTTTGGCGCCTCTACAAACCGGATCCACTTCGGTTTTAACCGGATCTCCTTCGTTTTTTTCCATCCGGATCTCCCTTTTCAGGGTTTTGACTCCTGTTGCATTTGTTTCGGCTGCACACGAAAGCCTGCCCCGCCGGTCTCCTCGGCATCCCCGGTAGCTTTTTTCACCCCTACCCGCATTCGATCCCCGCACAACTCTCGGGGACAATGTTCTCAGGGGGTGGACCCCCCCCCATCAAAACCCTCGGCTGTGCGCGCCTGATTGCCCCGCCGGTCTCGGCAAGCCCTATTAGATGAGCGTCTCACCTATTGCAGTTCCTAAAGCAGTCCAACAGTGGCGCTTGGATCTCGCTCAGTTTGCGTAGCTTATGCTGTGGAGCGTCTGGCTACGAACCAGAAGGTCGGGAGTTCGAATCTCTCCGGGCGCGCCACTTTTCTCTTCCGCAAGGTAGAATCCCTAACCCTCACTCCGCTCTGATCCAGAACCGCTTGCCTAGCTCACATCAATTTTCAGAAGCCTGACACCGTTGGGCGATGGGTTTCCGGCCAAGAGAGTCAGAGGATCCGGGCCAGTCGTCTCTTTGCGGTAGTGATTGGGAAACGCCACACCATAAGCGTCGATCATGCGCTGATAATTTTTCACCAAGTTGGTCCAGGCAAGATGCCCGGCGCCTTCGACTCAATATGATATTCGGGAACAGAAGAGAGGTCGTAAGCACAGTTGGACCGCTTGACCGTAGACGTTACGCTCAGAGGTGCTAGGAAGGAGAAAGCGTGGGGCTCAGCCGGTGGGTTTAAGTGTGGGTTGGGTAACTCGCCTACGATCCCGACGAATCGGGATCGTCGTCCCCGCAGCGCAGCCCCCAACCCATCGCTCAGGAGAATAAAGGCAATGCCAAAATAGCTCAATGGGCCGAAGGCTTCAATTTTTTCAGTACCGGGGTTTTAGTATCGGCTTGGCTTAGCAGGTGGGTTAAGCGTGGGTTGGGTAACTCGCCTACGATCCCGAAGGATCGTCGTCCCCGCAGCGCAGCCCCCAACCCATCGCTCAGGAGAATAAAGCCTATGCCAAAATAGCTCAATGGGCCGAAGGCTTCAATTTTTTCAGTACCCGGGTTTTAGTATCGGCTCTACAGGAGATAACCCGATACGCGGCGGGTTGAGCAGACGTCTTTGCGCGCTTGCCCGGCATAGTCGCGAGGCCTGTACCGAAGGACAGGTACACAAGCCCGCACATGAAGCGTAACCGCCACTTCCCCCAACACAAAGGACATCCAGACAATTAGTTTGCTTGAGCGTCTTCTGGGGGGAAGTAAGTCTATGAACGCGCGTCTCTGGGCAAAGTGGTTGTCGGCCGCACTCCTGGTTTGTCCCTTGGCAGCCCGGGCTCAAACCACTGACTCCGATTATCTACGCGGGTCGCTTTCCGGAAGGGTGCTGTTCGAAGCGGACAGCCGTGCGGCCGAAGGGGTCAAGGTGACTCTGAGCCTTTCCACCGGCCCGCTGGTCGCCACGGTTTTCACGGGTGCAAACGGGCTCTTTGAGGTTCCTGGGCTTTCTTCTTCCATCTACATCATCGTCGTAGATGAACCGGGCTATGAGCCGATTCGCGAGGCCGTGCAGATGGACGTCAGTGCCCGACCGTCCCTCTTGCTATACCTGAAGAAGGCCAACTCAGCGCTTTCGGGCCAGCCGGGTTACGTAGTTTCCGTGCGGGAGCTGAGCATCCCCCCCAAGGCCCGTAAAGCGTTCCAAAAGGGAATCGAGCGTTGGGCGAAAAGGGACCCCGCCGGAACCTTGGCCCACTTCCAGCGTGCCGTGGCTGAACTCCCCTCCTACTACGAGGCCTACTACCAGATGGGCTTGGTCTACATGCGCCTGGGACGAGCGGCGGAGTCCGAGGAAGCCTTCCAGAAAGCCATCGACCTCAGCCAGAGCCGCTATCCCCTGGCCCTCTTTGGCCTAGCCTCGCTTCTCTCAGAGAACAACCGCTTCTCCGAAGCCGAACCCCTCGCGCGCCGAGGACTCGAGCTGGATTGCACCTCCTGGTACGGCCAGTTCGAGCTGGCGCGTGCCTTGATGGGGCTGAACCAAGTGGACGCTGCGGAGAAAAGCGCCCACGAAGCTCGCGCCCGCAAGCGCGACTTCCCCCCGCTTCATCTGGTGCTGGCCAACATCCATATCCGGAAGGGCAACTATCCAGCCCTGTTGGTGGACCTCGACACCTACCTGAAGCTCGAGCCAAAGAGCCCAGCGAGTGAACAGGCTCGCCAGATGCGCGAGAGAGTGCGGCGGGCCCTGGCTAATCCCCCAAACGCCCCGCCAGCACAACCACCCAAGCCCTGATCCGTAGGGCACGACATGTCGTGCAGTGGGACCGGCACTCTTGCCGGTCCTCTCCCCGAGCAACAATGGGGTAGGACATCATTCCTGCCTGTCTGCGCGCGAGATGTTGCCCTCCCAAGCCCGCCGCAGGCGAGGGTGGCGCGCTTCTCGTCAGAGCACGGCTTTCAGAGCCTGTGCGAGAACTCAAGTTCTTCGTCAGGGCACGCCTTTACAGCCGTGCCGTAAAGCCAGACTCCTGCCTTTGTTCCCTCCGTGGAGTATCTTAGAATCGAGGTCCACGCTGGTACCCGAGAGCAGTGTGGCAAGGAGACCGTCATGGCGCGAATCTCCGGAGCTGATCCCCGCAAGAAAGGTTTACTCAGCGGGCTTCTGGTTAGGCTTTTCTATTGGCTTACGAAGCGGAAGCTGGGAAAGGTCGTGATGCCCGTTCAGATTACTTCTCATCACCCCAGGATTCTCTGGGGATATGGACAGATGGAACAGGCTTTCCTCGGCAGCCGCTTGGTGGAGACTTCTCTCAAAAATCTGGTCCAATTGAGGGCCGCGACTCTCATTGGCTGCCCTTTTTGAATCGACATCGGGTCTGCGGTCAGCAGACAAACCGGCGTTTCCGCTGAGAAGCTCCAGGCGCTCCCGAGCTACCAGACGAGCCCGCTGTTCACGCCGACCGAGCGGCTTGTCTTGGAATATACGGACCATATGACCCAAACCCCGGTAGATGTGCCTGAGCAGCTCTTCTCGCGTCTCACAGAAGAGTTCTCCGAGGCGCAACTGGTCGAGTTGACGGCAGCCATTGCCTGGGAAAACTACCGCGCGCGGTTCGACCACGCTTTTGGGATAGACACCGAAGGCTTCAGCGAAGCAAATTATTGCGCGCTCCCCCTTCGCCCGGCGCAAGAACAAGAGGTGAAGGCATAGAGAACGGACCCTAAGTGGGCACGAACATGGCCCTAGATAGATGGCCTCAAAAACTCTCTGCCGAGACGGGCATTACGCGCCTAAAGGGCAGAAGAGTTTTACGTTCAATTGCGATTTCTAATCGGTGTTTCCAGTGTTGCATACATTACGGGCTCTGGATATGAGCCGAGAATTCGCTCCAACGAGTTCTTAGTCTCTTTGCGTTTTATGCGAGGTGTCCTCGCCGGGAACTTTGGCTTGCAAGGCATGGCCCGCGAGCTGCACCGACACAAAATTGTCGCGGTGGCCGTTGTGCCCCGGCTGCTGATGCTTTAAAGGCGTTCTGTCTTCCGGCGAGAGAAATTCCGATAACCTCAACCTGAAACGACTTCGGAGGCTTCCAACCGACGCCCTTCAAAGTAGTCTATATCCGCGGCGGCGAAGCCACCACTCTGTCGTAGCACATCCAAATTGGCGGTAGACAACTCCTCGACATACCTCTTTTCATTAACCAGCTTGCCGTAGATCCGCCAGACGAATGAGCTGTGCCTAAATAAGCGCAACACTGCATTCCAACGGCCTTCCGATCGCAGCAACTGCCACAACACTTCGTGGCAGGTATCAAATAAGGACTGCATTCGCTGACCGTGCAGGTACGAATACGCTTGGACCAACAACGCCTTCTCGTGAGAAGAGACAGTCCCGGCAGCCTCTATCGCAAGTTGTGATTTCGCCTTTGCGACCACTGCTCGAATGTGGTTGTAGCCGTCTTCTGGCGACTTGATGACTCGCTCCCGAAGCCGCGCAGCCTCATCGGTGCCGACACTCTTGGCCAAATCAAGGGCGATATTGTTTGCAACAGTCATGTGATTACCGGCTCTGGCGACTCTTTCTAACTTGGTCCACTCGGTGATCAACTCTTGCTCACTCAGGGTTTCCTCGGCGATGATCGCCTCTGCCTGCAGATAACTGCCTGATCCTGGTCGTCCGAACTGATGCACTTGCTTGGCGGCCGCAACCGCCTCCTCAGAATCGCCGTTTGCCTGATGCGCTAGTGCCAGATTTAGGAAGAGGCTTGACTTCGCGCGTTTTGACAAATGGGTACCGCCTTCGTCCAATGTGCGCTGTAGTATTTCGATCGCCTCTTCCCGGCGACCAAGCATCCTCAGGGCCTTACCATGGACGCTGGCGACATCAAGCTTGCTTTGCATCGATGACGATTCCTCCAATAAAGGCAGGACTGCTTCCGCAATGACTATGGTCTCTCTGAAACGATCTTTTCGGTTCAAGCCTTCGCACACGCAAGCCGCCAACTGCCCCGCCCTCTGAAGCGCACTTGAGTCCGCACGAGTAATTGCATCCGACAACAGGTGCTTGAGAATGATTCTTTCATTTCGCTGACCAGCGGCCGCCGTCCTAAAATATGCGTTTTTCAGCCTCCCTTCGCGCCATTCAACGCCAAAGAGGAGGTCTGCCCCCCGCTTTACGATCTCGCTGTACTCCCTCGGATGGATCGAAGGTCTGACATAGTCTCTGACCTGGCGAGGTGCTACCAGCAGTGATTCCGGGCGGCTCACCAGCGGCCCAACATTGTCTTGAGTTGAAGTGGGATTTGCGTCGGCCAACTGAACGATCTGAACCAGTTGTAGAGCTTCCAGTTCACTTGCGTTCTTTGAGTAGAAGGGATCGGTCTGATCAAAATACTTTAGCCGTTGAAGAGTCTCTCCCTCGGCCAGCACGGTAAGGACCTTCAGAAGTTTGAAGCTGCGCCGAGTATACCTGTCCTGCGATTTCGCTAAGCCAGTGACCGCACGCTCTAGTGCCCGCGGAACCTCTTCAACCGGGCCAGATTCCAAAGCGTCCTCAAACTCCGAATCTGCAAGTTCACTTATGTTGACATATCTGAGAGACTCGAGAAGTCGATCGAGATGAGGCGGAAGACCGGTGGAACGCCGGTACAGAGTGTCAACGGCGTCGGCACCAGCTAGCTTCTCTCCGCCCTGTCGATGGTGAAGTACGTAGGTCCTGACGTCTGGAAGTTCAAGCGCCTTGAGCGTGACATATGGGAACCGGCTCACGGGAACCGATCTCGCGGTGAGAATGATACGTATCTGCGGACAGTAATCCAAAATGGACCGAATTACATCATCGAACGTAGTGCCGCTATCAGGCAGTTTGTCGCTGAGAAGATCTGTCGTAACGTTTTCAAGGACCAGAACACACTGAGAAAGGGAGACAGCAAAGCTCAGTAACTGCTGCAGAGGCAATCCTAGCTGTCGATGAACTTGGCCACGAAAACTCTCAATGGTCGAAGCATCATCGCACTGGATCGCGAACGCATCCAAGTCTCTGAGTCGGTTTCGCTCAGCAAGAGACAGGATGACGGACGCGACAAAAGAGTCTGTCCCGAGGCCCCAATCCGATAGGACCCATACACATCGTCCCCCTTCCAGATGCTCTTCGCACGTTGCCTGCTCCAATCTGCGGATCCGTCGGTGATGAGGTTCAACCTCGAGCTGCATCCTGGGAACGCGGTCAAGGGCGG
>Ga0209154_1001389_pt1 | contig 14207 bp, 17 predicted proteins | sample GraSoiAngelo_121_FD_185878 | JGI IMG/M metagenome (GOLD analysis project Ga0209154, IMG submission 185878) | Grasslands soil microbial communities from the Angelo Coastal Reserve, California, USA - 14_0919_12_20cm (SPAdes) (version 2) | ecosystem: Environmental > Terrestrial > Soil > Grasslands ... | reverse complement strand
GTTAAATGTTTAGATGCGACCCGATTTAAATCCCCCAACCCCGGTGTGCTTTTGACGCACAGGCTTTATGAAGGGAGGGTCGAAATCCGGAAAGGGCCTGAGAAGGCGGGCTAGATAGCCGTAGGGTGGTGTGAGGCATTTCCTTCTTGTGCCATTCAAATGTTTTCTTGCTTAACTGAACCGCCCGGCGCGGCGGGCGCAGGTTAGGTGGCAACCTTGACATAACACCGAATCATGACGCCAGCTGTGTCGCGATCCACCACGTATTGCCCGCAGGGTCCTTCACGCCGCCCCGACGATCCGGGTCCTGCCCCTTTTGCTGAGGTGGCTGGACCGACACGCCACCGGCGTCAAGCGCCCGCCGGTACGTCTCGTCGACACTGTCCACGTACACATGTAGATGCGCCGGAACGGCCGGCCAATGTTCTCCCGCATCGCCGATCATTACAACGGTGTCCCCAATTCGAACTTCGGCATGCATGATCGAGCCGTCGGGCATATCATAGCGTCGCAACTCACGAGCGCCGAATGCCTTCTTGAGAAAGTCGATGACCGCTTGAGCCCCTGCCGCAATGAGGTACGGCGAGACTGTAGAGTAGCCCTCTGGTTTGTAAGAGGCTGCCATATCTGTGTTAGCGAAAAGGTGGCATGGTTGGCCCCTAACTATAATTAGACGGCATTTTGCAATCTATTTCTTGCTGCAAAGAGGGGAAGCGGTCAAAAGGCTGCATTGTCTTAGAATCCCTGTCTCTTGCCTTGAAGCTCGAGCCAGCAGAGCATTGAGACATGAAAGCACGACTAGTCAAATTTGGCGAGATCGAGGTCGAGGGAAAGCGCTACACGCATGATGTGGTGATCGACGGCGGCAAAGTGCGGAAACGGAAGAAAGGACCTTCCAAGCAATTCCGCGAAAAGTTCGGCCACACGCCGCTTTCGGCCGGGGAAGAAATTCCCTGGGGAGGCAAGCGGCTCATTGTAGGGACCGGCGCCCATGGCGCGCTTCCGGTAATGGACGAAGTCCTAGCGGAGGCGAAACGGCGCGGTATCGAGGTCATTTCGGCACCAACGTCGGAAGTCTGTGGGCTGCTAGAGGAAGTGAAGAAGGGCCAGGCGTACGCCATCCTGCATTGCACGTGCTGACCGGGGATTTCGGGAGGCCGGAATCGCAAACGCGGATCGCGGTATTATGTGACCGGCTGAAAAATTTGACGTAGCCGATTGCGTTCTGATTGCATCAGGCTCGCCCCTACCATAGCTGCCAAATGGTCGCCTGACGGAAAAAGAATCTCCTTTGATCACGCCAGTCAGGGCGAGTGCGACATTTTCGTTATCGACGCGCCGCAAAAGTAAGGATGCTCATCCCATTCGCTCCATTCTGCCCTTTCTTTGGCTTCTCTACGACGGCAATGGCTTCTCTACGACGGCAATCACTTGGGTTGAAAAGTCCATGACGCACTGGTGAAATGTTAAATGTTTAGATGCGACCCCATTTTCAATTCCCGCCTAGTGATAAGAATAATCGTATATCGATAGCGACTCCGAAGTAACTAACCCCATTTACCAAGACATCGCGAAATGATGTGATCCCACAGATAGGTAAGGCATAGAGTGTCATACCCGGGTCTCCTTCCGGCTGCATCAAAAAAAGCCCGTACGTAAATCTCCTTGTCGACAAGCTCGCCTTGATATGCATCTTGCTTCTGGTCGTAACATGTCCAACGAACGGTTGGTGGAGGGACCGAGCCGTAGCTCAAATCTAGAAAAAACTCGATGCTCGCGGCACGGCCGTTCACATTTTCCACACTATCTCCGTTCGGTCCCAACGTTAGAATTTGCTGACACTTTTCAAGGTCGGGCAACACAATCGTCCGAATTTGTGGTGGGAGATCCAAGTCGCGGAGTCGGCGCGCAGCTGCTTTACCGGCGGTATCATTATCCAAAATAATTAGAACCCGGTTTTGAATGTTAATTTTAGCGAGGCCCTCGCAAAATCGAACTACGTTGCCAGTGCCTGTAAAGGGATAGTTTTCGCCCATGTCAATGAAATTGAAGAAATCAGCAACTTCTAGCTCAACCAGTTCCAGAGACTTCTTTAGAATACTTGTGTCTGATGAACCTTCAGTAACCAGCAAGAAGCTATCAGACGCAGTGAGTCCTTCGTAGAGAGATTCTTCATCAATCCAACCGCCTTCGGCCAAATCACTGAACCGCCATGCAACCTCTCGGTCGAGATTGGATGGGTTTTCGGCGAGCAGTCGAAGTACGATATAGGGATCAAGGTTGTCCACGAAGCAGCCGTCCGAGTGCTCGAGACCAGCAAGATCCGGGGCTGATCTGACGCACTGGGGATCGGCTATGATATTCGAGATCACATATTCACCGAAATCGAAATACGAGGGGCCATCGGGGGGCACTAAACTTCATCACGTCGACTGCCGACACGGCACGCGCTAACGTTGAAAATGCAATGGGTGGACGCTGCTCATACTCGGCATGTCCGGCCAACTCATCGTATATCTTCCGACATCCTGCGAGCGTGTATCCTAATAACTCCAATCTCTTCACAATACTTCGCAGGCTGCGAGCATAAGCCGGCTTTCGTTCTGTAACATCGGCGGCGTAGTAGTAGGTCACATCTTTCAAATCGCTGGGCAAGAACAGACGCGAATGGTTTCGACCAAAGCAATTCTTTGCCCAATCAATTTCCACCCTCTCAATTCCTAATGTGATTAAAGAGCCCACCATGCCCTCCCGGTTGAACGACTATCTGGATGCCAACAAATCTATCTTTCGTTGATCGCCTACGTCTATCGCGTAAGCTTCGGCGCCTTTTTCAACAAACTCAGAATTAGGAAGATTGCCGATCAAGTATCCTGTGCTCTTGATTGAGTATTTGCCTTGGTTCGGCTGTACCAATCCAGAAGGTGTGCCTTGGCGCTTCTGAATTCCTGAAATGTTGGCCAATGAAGTTGCTCGTCCAATAGCGCGATTTCCAAATACTCGTCGTCTCCGTCTTCCGAAAAGTGTTCCTTCACGTCTTCGGCAATCGCTTCCCAATCATCAGAGTTGAGATCGCCGAGCGGCGGCGGTTCGATCGGCTCGCCATTGTCATTCTGCCAAACATTGAAGCCACGTATTTTTCGAATCCAGGCATACAAGATCCACAAATCAATGCTGTCACCGCCAGATTCCGGCTCCATTCGCCACTCAAGAAACAATGAAGTGGCAAGATCAACCATCGAATAGAACGTTTCCTGATCGCCAACAGGGAGTCTAGAAAACTCAAACTTGTCATCTTCGACCATTCGGGAGATCGTTCTGTAAAGAGAATAAAACAGTTCGCCATTTGTGATCCCCTTTGTGTACCAATGCGGATTGTAAAATTCCGCATCTTTAGCGAATTCCTCGCCGCCCTCGCCAGTCTCGATCTCACATCCAATTGCATTGATCAAGAAATCCAAGACAGGCAAAGGATAAGGTCCTTTGCGATCTGGATGTTCCCAGAATCCTATTCTACGCATCAGTGTCTCTTCGATTTCGGCGTGAGTGGGAAAGACGAGCGTCGTCGCTTTACCTTGATTACCGTTGCTTTTCTTTTTCCTCGGCATCTGCGTCAGCTATGCGGGAATAGATCAGCGCTTTTATCGACAAACTCAAGATCAAGAAGAGACTGAATGGCGATTAGTGAATCGTGGTTAGTCCAATTCTTCCTGATACACTCGCACCCGGCCGATTTCGACAATCCAAAGCTTGCCTGAGATTTCTTCTTTCGAGACGGCCTCTGCCAAAGTTCGCACGAGCGTGAAAGATCGATAGCTGATGGTTTGTCCGGCAAACGCAGCACGGCGATGCCCGCATAACGACTCAGAAGAAAAGCAAGCGGATTCGCAAATCCTAATCAAGAGCGACCAAGCAGCGCTTTTCAGCGCCACAACGCTCGATCAAATCTGTATCGGAGATCGCTTGGATACGCTCGCTTGCTGCTGTCGCGACGTCGTGTCCGGCCACGGCAAGAATCTGCTGACCGCGCCGGCCGAGATTCTCGTCGAGCTTGAACTTCACACTGCCGGCTCCAGTGGGACTTCGACAAAACGCTCGCGTGCCATCTCCGCGCCGTAAGCAATGCACGCCTGGATGTCGGTCTCTGTGAGATCCGGGTAGACTGCACCAAGCTTGTTCAATTCCGTTCCGGCAACGGAGTGCCCAATAAATACGGCCTCGCGTATGTTCAGCTTGTCGAGGACTGTGATGTCGTCGCGCGCTCTGGTATCAAGGTCATAGCCGTGCACAGGCTGGCTTGAGTGCCCGAAACCTCGACGCGTGATGCCGATGACATGAAAACGATCGTTGAACTGGTAGGCAAACTCATCGAACACGTGTGCGTTGTCTCCAATCCCGGTGAGCAAAATCAAAGTCTGGCCTGTGCCGCCCCAATCCAACACCTCAAGCTGAACGCCCGGCTCGACCGTGACGAAACTGACTTTGTGTCCCGAAGTATCGCACCTGCAGACATTGTTTGTTGCGTTCCAAACGTTGCGGCCAAGTAGGGCCCAGGCGACAAGGCTACCCACAATGCATAGCGCGATCAGCGGCGAAATCTTCCATTTCCTCTTGAGTAACCTCCTCGTCTTTTAAGGGAGCCTAATGACAAAGAGATCAGCCAGCGGTGGCGAGGCTGCCCTCTACTGGCCTCTCAATTCTCATCCAAGAACCCTCAACTGTTTAGCACAAGAGCCAGCGATTGCTGTATCGCATGGTTAGGCGTCAGGTTGAATATAATCAAACAAGTCATTTAAGTTGCCGAGCTCGTCCGGTGGCTTTGTTTCTGAAAGGAACTTTTGAAATTCTGGCGAATACGCGTGCTGGCGCCCCGGCCACCACACCCGACGCACGCCATCGCTATGGTAGTACTTTCGAAGCAATGCCTCCCATCCAAGCCACAGCGGCTTATCAAGGATTCCTGCCTTCTGTTGGTACCAAGCGTTCTCCGACAACTTGAAGAAGGAAAAGAGAAAGTAGTGCGCGATGATCCGCTCTTCGCGACTGGCTGAACCCCAATTTGCCGTCGCTTTGGAAATAGCAGACCCAAGAGCGTGGGACTCCATTGCCGGAACATTGATTGAGGCAATCGCTGCCGCCAGTGAATCTACGACTAGAGCTTTCTGGGATCTCGTGTTCTGCCGGATACTTATGATCAGTGCTATCAGCGTGAATGTTACGGCCGAAGCGCTAACTATTTCAGCGACGGCAACCAATACCTGTAGATTCATGCTATCAGCTCCATGAGACAGCTAACGTAGAAAGTTGAAGCCACCGCCGCCTCGCAGCGTGAAACACGATAGCGGAACGGCAAGCGCCAACGGCCGTTGGCTCCAGCCTATCATTAGGTGGCGTTCGGATCTGCTCCTCCCTCATGGCATTTGGAATTCTTTCCAGCGTCTCTCTTGCTCTTCCGGCGGCACGTCCTCCACGTGTGTGGCAACCCACCAGATGTTTCCACAAGGGTCCTTTACCCCGCCATACCGTTCTCCAGAGGGCAAGGTCATGATTGGAAAGACGGAGATTCCACCGGAATTCAGTGCTGTCTGATACACGGCGTCGCTATCGGTAACATACAGGTAAATCGAGGTTGGCATCGACTTGAACTGGGCGCTCGCATCGGCCAGCATCAACATGGAATCTCCGACTCGCATCGTGGCATGCATAATCGAGCCGTCTGGCCGCTCTGCGCGATAAGTCACCTTGCCACCAAAGGCTGCAGAGATGAACTCTATCAACCGGGGAGCGCCCTCGACGAATAGATACGGTGTAATGACGTGGAATCCGTCGGGAATTGGTTTGGTGGGCATTTGAATATGTAGGTTTGATTTTGGTGGTGAACGATTAGCGGCCTAATGAAAACAAGGTCAGCCACCCGCTGGCCCGCCGCGGCGGGTGAACTCTCACGAGCGTGGCGAACATCGAGAACTGCTTCATAAGCTCAAATCTGGTCATCGCGCCGGCCAGCGGTTGGCTGGAGCGCCTTGCTGATCGCCGCGTCTACTTTTTCTTCGCGTATTTGTCCCACGGCCTTAACTCCCACGGGTGCATTTCGTATACAAAGATTCCGGACTTCACCGCCGGATCCTCTGTCACTATCGCTTTAGCCTCGGACTCGTCCGCAACGGCTAATACAACCGCTCCACCGGCATTGTCAGTTAGCGGCCCTGCGAGCTTCATGGAGCCTTTTACGTACAGGCTCAACATATACTTGCCGTGCTCTTTCAAAGGTTGTTCGGAAACCGGCTTCCCAACCAGCCACGCAGGGCCGGGGCGATAGATGACAAGAAACGTGGTTTTCGCTGCGGCCTGTTGTTGCTCGTCCGCTGCCACAAGGACGTGCGATGAATAAAGCGCCACAGTGAGGCTGAACATCAAGGAAGTGATGACTATTTTCATGTGTGAATCTCCAGGTCAAACGAGAAATGGAATTGTTCCGTAATATCTTACGGAATTATTTCGTCTAGTCCGGTCTTGTCGACGCCATCACTCGGTAAAAGGGAGTCATGAGAAATTCTTTTTAGCGAATAGCCGCCTCTACAGCAGACATCCGCGGTAATGGCGAACCTATTTTGGCGCGGAGGCGGCAACGAGTTTCTGGAAGCGTGGGTCGTTGCGTAGTGGCTCAAACATCGGGTCCAACCGAAGTAACGCAGGAGTAAGCGGCGGATTTGCGGCCAAGGGCGCCTCGTACGGGATTGATAGCAGCTTGGTCAGCGTGGAGATCGAGCGGTCGGGGTCGCCTATCCGGGCTGCAACTCGAGCGAGGATGTCGAGCGGTCTCGGACCGGTTAGCGCGTCTTTGTCGATGGGAAATAACGCGATTGCGCGCTCGGCCAGAGTTAGCGCAGCAGTGTTATCACCGAGCCACATGTTTGTAAGCGCCAGGTCGCCCATTAACACAAAATTTTCAGGCTGTTCCTTCAGCAAAGGTTCCAGTTCGGCTCGAGCCTGACTCCAACTTTCGCGGGCGGCCTCATGGTCGCCCGCAACTTCCTGTGCCCAGCCCAACCAAAATCGCAGTTCGCCGTTGTAATAACCCAGCGCTTGATCAGGCTTGGCCAATATTTCTTTTAACTGAGCAATGACCGCTGCAGGACGCGACTCCAGGATTGCCTGGTAAACTTGTGTTTCCAACGCGTTGGCGTAATCGGCTCCCAGCCTAAGCGGAGCCAGCAGCGCGGAAGCACGCGGCAAGTCGCCCTCTGCTTGTGCAATTCGCGCCTTTAACACAAGAGTATCTATGTCGTCAGGTGTTATGTTGAGGATCTGCTCAAGCTTCGCCAACGCTTCGGGAAAACGGCGAAGGCAGACGTAGGAACGCGCGTGTTGCGAGAGCAAGTTAACATTGCGCGGATCGAGCTTCTCAGCGTCGTTGAAATACGCCTCGCTCTTTTCCCAGTTGCCTCGCCTCCGTTCAACATAGGCAAGAGCCTGAGGAATCCGGCTGTTATTCGGCAGAAGCTGGTATGCCTGTTCAAGATACTTCACTGCGGTGTCATAATCCTTCAGGCAGGCGTAATGATAAAAGCCCTTGGCAAATACAGCCTCGCCAAGATTGGGCTGCAGGCTAAGAGCGGTTTCGGCTGCCTGCCGCGCTTCTTCGCGGAGAGCAGCGGTTGGTTGAAGACTCTGCGTGAGGTAGCCACTCGAATCGACGTAAGACAGCAGCGTCCAGCCAAGAGCAAACCTCGGGTCCAAATGCACTGCTTCTTTGAGATATTTCTGCGCGGCAAGGGAGTTCGCCGGTGTAAATCCGGTCTTTAGCGTGTATGCAAGGCCGCGCAGGTAGGCATCGTAGGCCTGAGGATTGTCAGTAGGTTTGGCGGCGATGACTTCCGCTTCCTGTCCCGAGAGTTTGGCTCTTAGTTGCTCGGCGATGGCTTTGGCCACTTCGCTTTCGACAGACAAGATGTCAGTCAGCTTGCGATCAAACGTATCCGACCAAAGATGGGAGTCGCTGGCCGCCTTGATCAACTGCACGTTCACTCGGACAGTGCCGGCGTTCTTCTGCACACTTCCTTCCAGAATGTGGGCAACGCCGAGTTGCTTTGCGATCTCTGGCAGGTTTTCGGGGGCGCTCTTGTAATGCTGCGTCGATGTGCGCGAAATCACCTTCAAATCCGCAATCTTGGATAACCGCGTCAAGATTTCGTCCTGTATCCCCTCGGCGAAATAAGCGTTCTCCTTATCGCTGCTAAGGTTTTCGAAGGGCAGGACCGCAATCGATCGTTCCATCGGGGGGAACGGTCGTGCGCGTTGGTACAACCAGGCCCCGAGCGCAATCGCTGCGATTGCCAAGATTGCTGCCGCGCTCGCCAGCATACCTCGCCTCCGTTGAGAGCGCGCCTTTGGGTTGAACCGCTCATAACAACTGTGGACAGCAGAGAGTAACTCACGCGCCGTTTGCGGTCGGTCCTTCGGATCCGGCGCCAGCATCGACTTCACCAATGCAATAACCTGCGCGGGCAGATGGAGGATCCTGAGTTGTTCCAAGGGTAACTCGCTGGTCTGTCTCGCGCGTATCTCTTCCATCGTGCATCCCACAAAAGGCGTCCGACCGGTAAGTAGATACCAAAGGGTAACACCCAGCGAGTAGATGTCGGAACGCGTATCAATCGGTAATTGCTGAATACCGGCGAACTGCTCTGGACTAGCAAAAGCCGGAGTGCCAATGAAGCCTGCCTGGGTTTGCTCGATGCCCGGTTCTGCCTGAGGCCCCATTACTTTCGCAACCCCATAATCAATCAGCTTTACCGTCGGCGCCCCGCTGGCGTCGGATTCGAGCATGATATTGGACGGCTTGATGTCGCGATGCACTACGCCGCACGCTTCCGCGGCAGCCAATGCGCGCGCGGCTTGCTCAATTACTTCCAAGGCGAGTGCGAACGGCATTGGCCCATCACGGCGCACACGGGCTTCCAAGGTTTCGCCTTTGACCAGTTCCATGGCGTAGAAACACTCGCCATCTTGCTCTCCGTAATAGGTCACCCGGGCAATGTTTGGATGATGAATGTTCGCAGCTGCGCGCGCTTCGCGCAGAAAACGCGACCGCGCGCCCAGATTCTGCGCCACTCTCCGCTCGATGACCTTGAGAGCAGCTTCCGAGTTCAAGACTGTATCGCGGGCGCGATAAGTTATGGCCATTGCTCCCGCGCCGAGCTCGACCGGAAAACCATCCGCACCCACTTCCACCTCGAAGTGTGCATATCTCAATGGTCCGGGCGTTAGCCGACTTCGCGCCGCTGGCCTTTCCGGTTCTTCGCCGTCGGCGAGAAAGCCAAGGCCAACGAGACAACGCAGGCATTCGCCTTTAGGACCTACTTGAGTCAGCGGCCGGCCACATGTCGCGCACGTCTGCGCAGCTTGAGGATGAGCGTCCGTAGTTCCAAGACCAATGCCTTTGTCGTCCATGCGTAAAGTCAACTCACGCCATCAATATTTGATAGAGGTGATGTAGCTCCTGATCGACATCTGCCGGATCCGAGACGGTACTAGCCACTTCCGTTCTCAACGATTCGCGATAACGCTGACGGAGACGCGAGAGCCAGGTGCGCAAAGTGGCGATGGGCACGCCGAGTCTAGCTGCGGCTTGCTCCTGATTCAGCGGCACAACGCTTCCGCCCGCGACGAACGGTCTTAGTTCTTCAAGCCACTCAGCCTTACCTTCTGCAACGAAGTCATTTTGCAGACTTTGCCAGGCCCGCGAAACGATAGTCGACGCCCAGACAAGATCGTAGCAACCGGCGTCGCTCAGATGAGCGGTGGCCAACATTGCCGCCTCGGCCTCCGGGAGGTGTTCTTCGATCGAAACGATCTGACGACCGCCACCCCTCTTAAGCGCTCGGGCGCGGTCATATTCATTGTATAAAAAATTCTGGAGCGATCCTAATAGGAAGGTGCGAAGCCTGCCCTTTTGCTGGTCAGCGTGATTCAGGGTGTTTTGCTCGAGCAGATGAGCAAAAAAGCCTTGGACCAGATCCTGTGCATCAGCGGACGAAAAACCGCGGTGCCGGAGAAAACTGTAGAGCGGCGGCCAATAGGCTTCGCAAAATCCGGAGAGCGCCTGCTGAGCCGAGTCTGCTGATTCCTCGTCGATCGCACGCAACACCACGGTCCAATGCGTCGTTTGAAACGAAGCACCTCCCTCCTGCAGTGTTCCCGGAATCGCTTTCGTTCGCGAAGCGTCGCCGAAGCAAAATGATTTGGCGAGAACAAAATCACGCGAACTGCCGAGAAATTAAATCGAGGGGACTAATTCAGTCGAGCATGCTCGTGGTGGCATCTGCTTAGGATTCCTAGGGCGACGCCCCAGGCTAGAATGAGACAGCGCCTTTGGCGCTGAACAGATTCCGCGATCGGCGGCGCAGTCAGTATTGGGCGATCAGTTGGCTCTCGCCCGTACCGGCGTGTGCGGACACGTAACTGTCAGATGCTTGGAGGCTCGTCTGGCTCAGCCCGGCGGTTCCGTGTTCGCTCTGCTCTTTTGCGATCGCGCCTATGCTCAATGCTGCAAAGGCTATTGCCACAGCCGCTGCCACTTTCGCTTCGATGGATAATTTCATACGCCGAACGGATCGTCGATGAGAGCGATGGTTGATTCCGCGGCCATGTGTTTTGGAGAGATTTTGAGAAGGAGTTCTCTCCAACCGCCATCGAAATTAAACGAAGCCAAGCTATTTACGAGCAACGGATCGTGATTGCGGCCACCGGTCCTGCCGAGCGACCGCCATGTGTCGCGCAGCCATTCAGCAAATCGGATGCACTGTTTTTTCATATTCGTTCAAATACATGAAGCCAACTGGTTTGACCTCGGTGGCTTGCGGGTGGTTACGGCCTGCGAAGGCGCGGGCGAAAGAGGCCCGCACTCTCCGGGAAACGTTGCCGGCCCGCTTTGTCCAGTACTCGAGCCAGCTCAACGAGGCATCCGCGAAGATTTCAGCGCGAACACCTTCCGGGCAGACGTTCAGCAACTTACAAACGTTCACAAATGAGTACGGCCACAAAAAATCGTTTGCAGTGACCCAACTATAGGCATCGAGATAGAGCTCCTGTTTGACACCCTTGGTCGCCGAATGGAACCGGCGCAAATCGCGAGCAGCCTGTTTCAGCACGCCAAGCGCCAGATCTTTCTCAGGCGTGGGTCCCTGCGGTTGGGCCGGAGCAACAGCAAAGTGTCCGCTGTGAGCGTTGTCGGATTTCGCCTTTGACAAGGCGTCCATGACGTCGCACGATATCCGCGAGGTCGGCTGTTTTGCGCTGTTTTCGACCTCGGAAGTGGTCGAAAACAGAACAAATGGACCGCTGAAACCGGTCTTACTAAGGGGATCTTCTACTACGAGCTTCATGTGGAGTTTCGGTTGGTTGACTCGATTGGGTTCTTCTTTTCTAAAGATTTTTTGGCCGGACATTTCAAAAAATTCAAAAAAAATTCCGGTACCGACTCTAAAACGGCCGGCGGCAAGGTCATTTCTGCGGGTAAGGCAGCCGCCACTACACTCTTAAGGGAGGGGCACGAATCCCTCGACCGGGCGCCTCGTTCCGGTTTGATTGTCGGCCACGCGGCGTAAACTCTGTGAAATGACTGACGAACAACAGGACGAACAGTTCTATCGCGATACGGAAGGTGTCGCCTTTCCGAAACTGAACGATCACCAGCTTTCTCTGCTTGAGCCATTGGGCGAACGACGCCTCGTGGAGCGCGGTGATCTGGTTTATAAGGCTGGACAGCGCGATCTCGGATTGACCATTCTCTTGCGCGGCGAAATCGAAGCTTTCGAGCAACGCGACGATTCCGAACAGATTCTCGCCACGGCACACGAGCGCGATTTCATTGGCGACGTGGCGATGCTGCAGGGCACGTCAGCCCTAGCGTCGGCAAGGGTAACATCACCAGATGCCGAGATACTTTATATTCCCGCGGTGGAAATGCGCCGAGCGCTGGCCGAGATCCCCGGAGTCAGCAAGACGATCGTCGATGCGCTAATCATGCGACGGCGGCGAATAAGACGGGACCGGGAATTTGCCGGAATGCGTGTTCTGGCTAGCCGCGACGCACGCGATGGACATCAGCTCGATGATTTTCTCGACAAAAACCGGATTCCGCATCGTCTGGTCGAAGTTGAAAGCGAACAGGGGCAGGCGCTGACCGACCGTTTTCACCTAACGAGTCGCGACTTGCCGGTGCTTATCACCCCGGGCGGTCGTCGACTACGCCAGCCTTCGTTGCGCGAAGTGGCGAGAGAAGCCGGTTTGCTACGGTCGCTCGCCGAAGAAAACGAGAGTGAAATTTTCTCCGACCTGACAATCGTCGGAGCCGGACCAGCCGGCCTGGCCGCCGCTGTGTATGCGGCATCCGAAGGATTGAACACAGTTGTTTTGGAAAGTTACGCCCCGGGCGGACAAGCTGGTTCCTCCTCGCTGATTGAGAATTTCTTCGGATTTCCAACCGGCGTTGGTGGCGGCGAATTGACCTGGCTCGCTCAGCTTCAGGCTTACCGATTCGGCGCGAAATTTTCTACACCATCCCAGGCTCTTTCGCTTAATTACGATGCCGACGGCGAGTACCGCGTCTGCCTCGAGACGGAGGGTTGCTCCGCCATTCTTCGAGCAAAAACTGTTTTGATTGCAACGGGCGCCGATTACCGCCGGCTGAATGCGGAGGGGCGCGAACAATTTGAGAATATGGGCGTTTACTACGCTGCGACGGCAATGGAAGGTCAGCTCTGTCGCAATGAAACGGTTGTGATCGCCGGGAGCGGCAACTCTGCCGGCCAGGCCGCGATGTTTCTTTCCGACGGCGCTGCCAAAGTGTTACTCGTCATTCGCGGGAAAAGCATCGCCAACAAAATGTCGGACTATCTTGCACGTCGGGTACAAGCACGCGAGAACATTGAGATTCTATACCAGACAGAAATCCGCAAGATGTTTGGCGGAAAAAAGCTCGAACAAATCGAGCTCGAAAATACGCAGACTGGCGAACGCCGAATGGTTCAAACGCCGGCTGTCTTTTCCATGATCGGCGCGAAACCATGCACTGAATGGCTGCCGCCGGAAATCGTGCGCGACGACAAAGGATTCATCAAAACCGGGACGAGCGTCGCCGGAGCGCCGGCTTGGCAGGAGAGCAAACATCAACCAGGCCCGCTCGAGACGAGTTTGCCGGGAATTTTTGCTGCGGGCGACGTGCGTTCGGGGTCGGTGAAACGGTGCGCCGCCGCAGTCGGCGAAGGCGGCATGGCCATCGCCGGTGTCCAAATCAGGTTAGCTTCTCCATCCTGAACCGGATCCCGACGTCAACGAACCCAGGTAATCAAGGGATTCGTTCCGAGACGTTATACATGTTCCATTCCCAGGTTTTGCCGTTGTCGGAAGAAAACGCCTGGCCCCACACCGGGCGATCCTTATTTCGCGCATCCCATCGAAACATCACGATGATAGGTTTTCCTTTGAATGTATCCTTGCAGAAGAAATGCCCTACGTTGTTTTCAAATGAGCCTACCACAGGCGGATCCAGAACACCGGTGTTGCTGGCAACCCAATACAAGCTCCACAACCGGGTGTTCGGATTAAAGAGGCGCAGCGTCAGTCCTTCGAAACGTTTACCCTCCTGGCCTGGCATCTCAGTGGTGGAATAAATATCCATATCGGCCGTGCCACTGAGGGTTTTGGAATTCTCATCAGACGAATCGAACTCGGTCCAATCCTTGCAGTTTTCGAGTCTCTTGTTGAGCCGGCGATTGTGCATTTTCCATTTGCCGACCAAAAAATCGAAGTCGCTCGGAGACGATGTCGCCGACGCGGTAATTTTTAAGTCGCCTTTGTCGTCAAAATTTAATTTGGGAATTGGCAAACTGGGATCGGTCGTCAGGACGGTTGTTTGAGCTTGCGCGAAGCTGCAAATCGCAAGGAACAGAATAGTGATTGAGTATTTCATACGTTTCGCTGGCTTATCGCATTAGATGCTACCAGATTGATTTTTTCAAACGCCCCGCCTCCGCTTTATCGCTGAGACATTCGCTTCCTCACTCCCAGGGGATCGTGCTTCACATAAACGATCAGGCAGCAGATACAAATTCCAAGTCCAGCTAGCGGATATTGGCCAGTGCATCCGGTCACGTTACGGCTTCAGGTCCAGCATCGCTTTGCCCGATTCCATTTCAACCGGC
>Ga0209154_1001386_pt1 | contig 14232 bp, 17 predicted proteins | sample GraSoiAngelo_121_FD_185878 | JGI IMG/M metagenome (GOLD analysis project Ga0209154, IMG submission 185878) | Grasslands soil microbial communities from the Angelo Coastal Reserve, California, USA - 14_0919_12_20cm (SPAdes) (version 2) | ecosystem: Environmental > Terrestrial > Soil > Grasslands ... | reverse complement strand
CGGCGTGTGTATCACCAAGCGCCGCAAGCCAGGCCACGACGTCACGGTCGGCACGTGGACCTTCCTGTAGCGCTCGAGAAAGCCTCTCAGGTCGGCCACGGCGATGTCGTAGCGCACGAAATAAGAAACAACGCTCATGCCGCCTGCGCCTCGTCCAGCAGGAAGTCGAGCATCGCCACCGCGCGATCGCCGCTCGAAACCAGATCGCGCGCCAGCGCGCGCAGCTGGCGAAAGCGCTTGGCATCCAGGCGCTCGAACAGCACATCGTTGATGCGCACCTGGTAGGGCGCCAGGCGCCTGAGCAGCTCGACGCTGCGTGAGGTGTTTTTCAGCAGGACGCGGCGGCCGTCCGCGGGATCCGAAGCTTTCTCAAGGATGCCGCGCTCGACGAGCTTGTTCGCCTCGATGGTGATGAACGCGCCGGAGCGGTGCAGCCGCGCCGCCACCTCGCCGATGGACAGCCCGTCGGCGCGGCTCGCTAGCATCAGGATCTCGTACTGCACCCCCGAGATGCCAACGATGGTGGCGAAGGCGTCGCGGCAGGCTTCGAGCCGGTGGCCGTAGGCGATGAGGTCGTGGATCAGGCCGCGGAACTCGCCATCCGACCCATCCACCAACAGCGCCGGGCGCGAAATGGTGTGCGGCGGGGTGCTGCGCCTTCTCGTTTTGCCCATTGACCGGGGGATTCTCGTCCCCCACAATTACCTTTGTCAATTAGCTTTCTCATTAACCCACCAGCGCAAATAGCATGAAGCTGAAGCCGGGCGAGCTCGCCGAAGCTCTGCAGCTCCTCGATCGAGGAGACTGGAAAGCGGCGCACGAGATCGTGCAGAAGGACGAAGCCTCTCCTCCCTCGTGCTGGGCGCATGGCATAGTGCACCTCATGGAAGGCGACCTCTCCAACGCGCGCTACTGGTACCGGGAGGCGGGGCGGTCCTTCCCCAGGCAAGTTTCGATCCAGAACGAAATCAAGGCCCTGAAGGAAAGCCTGTGACCAGACCTCTCGTAGCCGCGAGGAGATCGCGCAGCGGCAAAGCCGACCACCATGCGTACCGGCTTGCCAGGGTAACCGGATTGCGCTGACACCGATCCACAAACGGCGAGGCACGCCGCGACCAGCAGCCGTACGTTCACAGGTTCATCTCCAGCACGTACAGGCCGCCGGCGTGGCGGTCCACGGTAAAGACAATGCCGCGGTCATCGACGAACACATCGTTCAACTGGACTGCGCCGACCGGCGAGCCGGCCGGCGCAGGCGGAACGAAGTAGGCAATCTCGCGCGGCGAATAGGGGTCGCGTACGTCATAGGCTCGTACGCCGGCATTGAAAAACGTGCCGAGCACTACATTCTCGGAGCGCCAGGCGCCGGGGACCGGCGGGTTCTCGTGCAGGTTGTGCGCGCCAAAGCGTCCGCCCTTGTGTATGAAGGCATCGACCGGCGGAAGCGGCAAGGTCGCGATGCTGACCAAGCGGCGCTCGTCGCGCGCGTCGAGCAGCCAGACGAGCTTCGGCCAGTCGGCGCCGTGGTCCTGCACCGATTCGTCGCTGACCACGAGCAGGCCGCGTGCGAAGAGCGGCAGCGCAGTGTGCGTGAAGCCGTTGTAGGGCGGCGAGTTGGCCCAGCGCGAGATCATCCTCGGGCGGCTGCGGTCCGCGATGTCGAGCACCATCATCCCGCCATCGAGGTAGCCGAGGTAGCAGCGGTCGGGGCGCTCCGGATAGACGTTGGTGTTGTGCGCGCGGAACCCGGCGTCGTATTTGGGCGCCAGCCGCTCGGGCGGCGGCGCTCGATCGCCTTCCATGGTCCCCGGAAGGTGCCAGCGCCCGGCGGCAACGGGCCTCGCCGGCCTGCGCACGTCGACGATGCGATAGACCTGGTCGTCTTTCGGATTGAGCGGCTTGAGCTCGGGATCGGCGCAGGCCATGTGCACCGTCTCGCCATCGACGAACCACAAGGCATGGCAGCCGCGTGAATGCGGGCCCGAGGCGTCGAAGGACGAGATCGAGCGTGGCCTCTCCGGCACGCTGATGTCGAACAGCTCGAAACCGGCCGGCTTCAGGCCGAAGCGCGCGACCTGGTAAGCCACCGCCATCAGATCGCCCGAGACCTCGAGCGAGTTGGAGCGCATCTGGGCGTGCGGCAGATCGGTCTGCACGATGACTTTCGGCGCACGCGGCTCGCTGACATCCACCGCAGTGAAATTTTTGGGCGCACTCTCGTGCGCCAGCCACAGCACCCGCCGGCCATCGCGCGCCTGCTGCAGCGCCATGCCCTCGCCCATGCCGCCGAACCCATTGAGGCCGTGCTGGGCCAGCAACTTCATGTTGAGGAACATGGGGCCTAAGATATCATCTGGCCGCTATGAAATTGTTCATCGGCATCTGGTTTTCGCTGTGCTGTTTCGCGGCAGATGCCCAGCCCTGGCCGGCCAAGCCTGTCCGCATCGTCGTCGCCTATCCACCCGGCGGCGGCATCGACATCCTCGCCCGGCAGCTCGCCGACAAGCTGGCGCTGCCTTGGGGCCAGCCGGTGATCGTGGAAAACAGGCCGGGCGCGAACACGATTCTCGCTGCCGACCTGGTTGCAAAGGCGGCGGACGGCCATACCGTGCTCATGACCAGCGACGGGACCTTTTCCATCAATCCACACGTGTACGCCAAGCTGCCGTACGACCCGCAGCGCGATTTCCTTCCGGTCACGCTGCTGGTGGTGCTGCAGCAGCTGCTCATTGCCAACCCTTCGCTGCCCGCGAATAACCTTGCCGAGTTGATCGCGCTCGCGAAGGCCCGCCCCGGCAGCATCAACTATGCCTCCTACGGCAGCGGCAGCCAGCCGCACCTCTCGGGCGAAATGCTGAAGTACAAGGCGGGCATCGATCTGGTGCACGTGCCGTACAAGGGAATCTCGCTCGCCGTGCCGGCAGTGATGGCAGGTGAAGTTCAGCTGACGTTTTCCGGCATCGCGACGTGCTTGGCGCTTTTGAAGTCTGGACGCGTCAAGCCGATCGCCATCGGCGGGCCGAGACGCTCGCCGCTGCTGCCCGAGGTGCCGACGTTCAGCGAGCTCGGCTATCCGGATGTCGAGACGCACGCCTGGTTCGGCCTGTTCCTTCCCGCCGGCGCGCCGCGCGAGGCCGTAAAGCGCCTGTACCAGGACACGGGGAAAATTCTCGACGAGCCCGAGTTCCGGCAGAAGCAGTTGATCGAGAAGGGCTACGAAGTCGTCGGCAGCTCGCCGGAGGAATTCACCGCTTATCTGAAAATCGACAGCGCCAGCCGCGCGCGCGCCGTGAAGATCTCCGGCGCGCGGGAGGAGTAAGCATGGAAACCATCTTCGTCGAACCCGCACCGCGCATCGCGGTTTCGGTCGAGGGATCGGGTCCGCTGGTGCTGTTCCTGCACGGAATACGCGGCAATCGCCGCAACTGGAATCTGCAGCTGCCGGTGTTTGCCCAGCATTTCACGGCCGCCGCCTGGGACGCGCGCGGCTACGGCGATTCAGACGACTACGAGGGTCCGCTGCATTTCGAGGATTTCACCGGCGATGTGCTGCGCGTGGCGGAGCACTTGAAGGCGAACAAGCTGCACCTGGTCGGGCTATCGATGGGCGGGCGCATCGCGCGCAACGTCGCGCTGCACTATCCGGAGCGGCTGCGCTCGCTAACCCTCGTCAACTCCACGCCTGGCTTTGATTCGCTTTCAACGGACCAGGTCCGAAGGTTCGTCGTCGAGCGCAAAACGCGGTCCGCCGACAGCGTGAGGCAGCTGCTCGGCAGCCGCGCCCGACCCGGCGCCTACGAGGAATTGACCGAGAGCATTTCCCTGCTGCATGAAAAGTCCTACCAGCAGACCGTCGAGGCCTCGGTAGCGCAGGATCGCGCCGCTCCGATCGAGAGAATCCGGGTGCCGACGCTCATCATCGGCGGCGACGAGGACACGGTCTGCCCGCCGGATCTGGCGCACGAGATGGCGCGCCGCATCCCGGGCGCGCAACTTGTCACGATGGAAGGCGCCGGCCACCTCGTCAATCTGGAGCAGCCGGAGCGCTTTGATGCGGCCGTGCTGCCGTTTTTGTTGCGCAACCAAAAGGAGCTTCGACCATGACGAACAAGGTCGCGCTGGTCACCGGCGCCGGCACGGGAATCGGCAAAGCGGCGGCCATGGCGATGCTGAAGGACGGCTATCGCGTCGCGCTCGTGGGCCGCCGCAAGGAGCTGCTCGACAAGACCGCCGCCGACTCCGGCGCCGGCGACCGGGCGATGCCGCTACCCGCAGATCTTACAAAACCTGAGAACGTGAAGGCGGTTTTCGCGAGACTCAAAGACAGGTGGGGGAGGCTCGACGTGCTGTTCAACAATGCCGGCATGGGCGCGCCGGCGATCCCGATGGAGGACCTGAGCGGCGAGCAGTGGAAGGCCGTGGTTGACATCAACCTGAACGCCATGTTCTTCTGCTGCCAGGAGGCGATCCGCATCATGAAGGCGCAGGAGCCGCGCGGCGGGCGCATCATCAACAACGGCTCGATCTCGGCGCACGCGCCGCGGCCCTATTCCGCGCCCTACACCGCGACCAAGCACGCGGTGACCGGCCTCACCAAGTGCATCTCGCTCGACGGCCGCAGGAACGACATCGCCTGCGGGCAGATCGACATCGGCAACGCCGCCACCGAGATGACCGAGCGCATGACCAAAGGCGTGCCGCAGGCGAACGGCACGACGATGGTCGAGCCTCGCATGGACGTGACCCACGTCGGCAGCGCGGTACTCTACATGGCGAACCTGCCGCTGGAGACAAACGTGCAGTTCATGACCATCATGGCAACCAAGATGCCTTTTGTCGGCCGGGGATGACGCGAGCGCTCGGCATCGTTCTGCTTCTTCCCGTGCTCGCTTTCGCGGGAGACGCTGCGAAAGGCAGGCAGATCGTCCTCTCCCGGGCCGACGGCAACTGCCTGCTTTGCCACGCCGTGCCGGGCGCGGACCGGCCCGCAGGCAATCTGGGCCCTTCGCTCGCCGGCGTCGGCTCCCGCTTGGGCCCCGATGAGCTTCGCTCCCGCCTTGTCGACGCCTCGCGCTTCAATCCGAAATCGGTGATGCCGCCCTACGGCCGGGTCGAAGGCCTGCGCGCCGTGGCACCGCAATACCGCGGCAAGCCGCTGCTCAGCGACCAGGAGATCGAGGACGCGGTCGCATTTCTTTCGACCTTGAAATGAAGCACCGCGATTTCATCGGCTCGCTCGCCGCACTGGCGGTGAGCCCGCACGTCAGCACGACCGATCCCCTGGTCTGGTCCTTCACCAGGGGAATGCCGGTCCTGCCGGGGCGCGTCAAGCTCGAGGTGCCGGCGCTCGCCGGGAACGGCCACTCGGTGGCGATGACCGTGAGGGTGGACAGCCCGATGACGCCTTCCGACCATGTGCGCGCGGTGCACCTCATCGCCGCAAAGAACCCGGTACGCGACATGGCGGTGTTCTACCTCGGGGCGTGCCCTCGCGCCGAAGTGAGTTCGCGCATCCGGCTCAACGGCTCGCAGCGCATCGTGGCCATCGCCGAGCTTTCGGACGGCTCGTTCTGGTCCGACGCCGCCTACATCGAGGTGCGGGAAGCAGCCTGCACCGACGGCGGCTGAATGGCGCTCGCGAGGATCGACCTGCCCCACGAAGCCAGGCGCGGCGAACTGGTGGAAGTGCGCATCGTCATCCAGCACCCGATGGAAACCGGCTTTCGCCGCGCGCCGCAGGGTGAGCGCGTGCCGCGCAACGCGATCCACTCGCTCGCGTGCCGCTACGACGGCGCCGAGGTATTGCGCGCCAAGCTCAGCACCGGCATCGCCGCCAATCCGTTCCTGCGCCTCTTCCTGCGCGCGACGCACTCGGGCGCCCTGGATCTCCGGTGGCTGGACGATGACGAGGTGCAAGGCGCGGCCCAAACGCGCCTGGTCGTTTCGCCATGAAGCAGTATCTTGTCCTCGCAGCGCTGATTGCGTGCACCGCGCAAGCGCAGAATCGCTCGGGCCTTGAATTCGCCAGCGAAGAAATCCGCCGCCTGCAGGCGAGCGACGCGGAGAACCCCGGCATGCTGTGGGTGGACCAGGGGGCGAAGCTCTTCGCGCAGAAATGCGCGTCCTGCCATGTCTCGATGAAGGGCGTGGCGACGCGCTATCCGGCGCTGGAGAACGGCAGGATCGTCACGCTGGAAGCCAAAATCAGTCACAAAGAGGCGTTTGCCTACGAGTCGGACGAGCTGCTGGCGCTCACGGCCTATATCGCCAACCAGTCGCGAGGCATGCCGATCAAGGTGAGCCCGCCGGCTGAGAAGCTGGACGCTGGCAAAAAAGCGTACTACCAGCGCCGCGGCCAGATGAATCTCGCCTGCGCGCACTGCCACGAGCAGAACTGGGGCAAGCGCCTGGGTGCCGAGACGCTGAGCCAGGGCCAGCCGAACGGCTACCCCGCTTATCGCCTGGAGTGGCAGAAGATGGGCTCGCTCGAGCGCCGGATCCGGGCGTGCATGTTCGGCCTGCACGCCGAGCTGCCGGCGTACGGCTCCGACGCGATGCTCGAGCTCGAGCTATTCCTCGCTGCGCGCGCAAGCGGGCTGCCGATCGAAACGCCCGCGGTGCGGCGCTGACTTGTACCCGGTCCCCGCTTGCAGAACTAGACCAAAGCGAAGTCGCGCGGCTTCGCGCCGGGGAAAACCCGCTCGAGCTGCGCCTCCTCGAGCCCGTACATCCGCGCAAAGATCCCGCCTAGCACGCCGCGGTATTCATTGAGCACGGCGTAGTCACGGTTCTGGAAAAGCGTCTCCTGCCGCACCGGCACTTGATCGCCCGCGATCCGGCCGCCGCGAATGCCGCCGCCGAGCACCCAGAACACGGTGCCGTGGCCATGGTCGGTGCCGCGATTGCCGTTCTCGCGGAAGGTGCGCCCGAATTCGCTGATGACCACCACCACCGTGTCCTGCCATGCGGAACCCTGCTCGTCGGCGAAGGCTGCGAGCCCGCGCCCGAGCTCCTCGAGCCGGGTGGCGAGGAAGCCAACCGCCCCGCCCTCGCCGACGTGCGTGTCCCAGCCGCCCACGTCGACGAAGCCCACGTTGAACTGTTCCTTCATGAGCTTCGCCATGCGGCGCGCCTCGAGCTCAAAGCCGCGCGCGCTCACCGCGTTGCGGCCGGCGCCTTCCATCTCTGCCATCATGTCGCGCATCAGGTCATCGCGCATTGCGAAGCCTTCGTTCACCTGCGCGGCGAGCGCCGTGCCGCGGTACATGGCCGCGACGAGCTCGCTCTGGCGGGCGTCCACGGCCGGCTTGCCGACGAACTTGAGGCCCATGTTCGCCACCTGAGCTTCGCCGCGCAACGCGAGCGGCAGCTGATCGGTGAAGGCCATGGCACGCGGACGCAAAGCCGCCTCGCCCGCGCCAAGCACCGACACCAGCCGGCTGAGAAATCCCGACTGAAAGTTGCGCGCGCCCTCGGCGGCCTGGCCGATTTCGATGGAGTCCTGCGTCTCGAAATGGCTTCGGCTCAGGTCCTCGGTGCCCGCGAACGGTATAAAGGCAGCCTGAGCGTTCTGGTAGAGCCGGTGGACGGTCTCGCCGAGCGCCGGATGCAGGCCCCATTCGGAAGTAAGCGGCAGGACGCTTTCGCGCGCGAGCGCGATGTTGGGACGCGACTCGTCATAGAAACCGTTCGTGACGGGGATGAGGACGTTCGCCGCGTCGTAGCCGCCCCTCAGGAAAACAAGGAGGAAGCGGCTCTTGCCCGCCGCAGGTGCCGCAAGCAGCCGGCCGGCAAGCGGGGCGAGGAAAACGCTGGCGGCATTCTTCAGAAAGGTTCTTTTGTTCATCGGCAAGCCTATCTATACATGAATTCAGGCGAGGCGAGCAGCAGCATGTTCCACTCCTGCGGCGAGGTGGCCTTGTCGAGCGTCTGGCGCGTCGGCTCGGCCAGCGTCTTGTGCATCGATTCATAGTAGAGCGCGTTGGCGAGCTGCGGAAACGCCGGGCGTTCCGCCGGCTGCGGCCCCTCCGCCCGGAAAAGTCCCGCGGCGCCGTAGCCGAGCGTGCGCGCGATCTCGAAGCGCGTCGCCATCTGCCCGGCGCTCGCCCATTCGGTGCGCGTGAGCGCAAAGCCGTCGGGCGTGGGCCGCGCGTAGAGCGGCTCGCCCATGCGGCCCAGCCAGTTGATCATCGGGCCGGCGTTCAGGATTGCCTTGTCGTCGTAGGCGAGCCGCACGGCCGAGACGACGTAGTGCACGGGATCCTTGAATTTCGTTCCGAGAGAGGCCCTGAACTCGGGAGAAGCAAACAGTTCGCGCAGCACCGCGGCGATGTCGCCATCGTTCGAGCGGAAGCTCGCCGCGAGCTGTTCCACCAGCGCCTCGGACGGGTCGTCGGAGACAAGGAAGAGCGCAAGCTTCCTGCAGATGAAGCGCGCCGTGGAAGGGTGCCGCGCGAGCAAATCGAGCGCCTCGTCCACTTCGGCCGCGCCGCGCCCGCGGATGGTGCGCCCAAGGAGCAGCTTGTCGCCGTAGTCGTGACGCCCCGGAACGAACTCGAACAACCCCTCGCGCAAGTACTGACTGCGCATCGCGGGCCGGATGTTCGGCGTTTCGCGGTCGATGTTGACGCTGAACCCGGTGAGGATGCGCGCGAGCTCCTGCACGTCGCGCTGGGTGTAGCCGCCGTCCACGCCGAGCGTGTGCAGCTCCATCAGCTCGCGGGCGTAGTTCTCGTTGATCCGGTTTGCGGCGTTCTGCGCGTTATCCAGGTAGATGAGCATCGCCGGATGCCGCGCCGTCGCGCCGAGCAGATCGCGGAAGCGCCCGAGCGCATGCGGCCGGATGGCGCGCTCCTCGTAGTCCGCCACCAGCACCCGCAGGTTCGCCTTGTACTGGAAGACATTGAAGTGGTTCATCCAAAACCAGGTCATCTGTTCGCGCAACTGCCACGGCGAATAGAGGGCCCGTATCAGCGTGCGCGCGGCCGCTTCGCGTCCGAGGCGCGTGAGCTCCTGCTGGTAGGCCTGCTGCGCCGCCTTCTTCTCGTCGTCGTTGCGCAGGAGCTCCACGCCCTTCCTGCGGCTCTCCAGTTCCTTCGCGAGCTCGTCCACCGGGCGCTGGGTGATGGTCATCGCGTCCACCTGTGCCTGGGCCTCCGGCGGCAGCGCGGCTTCCTGCGCGGGCTGTAGCTGCGCTTCCAGGTAGCGCGCAGGCCCCGTGCGGGCGAGATCGCGCGCCGACGAGGGATTCGCGCCCCAGGTCACGCGATTGAGGAGAAGAAGATCCTCGCCGCGCGAGCTCGGGGCATCGCCTGGCCCTCCTGCGCAAGACGCAACGAGCAAAAGAAAAAACGGGCCGCAGGCCCGATTCACCGCCCTCACCGGATGACTTTCCTTCGCGGTCCCGACCTCCATTCAACGCCGCAGGCGCGGAAGAGTGAACTTTTTTATTGTTTCAACTTGTAAGACGAAGCTTGCTTCTTTCTTGCACGCCGCTGCGCCGTCAGGCGCCCGAATTCGTCGTACTTGCGGTCCGGCGTTAGGATACGGGTTATGCGCGCACTGCTGATCGGCGTGGTCGGCGTGACCCTCAGCGCCGCGTGCGGCAGCGCTATCGCCCAGGAATACCCGACCCGGTCGATTCGCAACGTGGTCGGCTTTTCCCCCGGCAGCAAGCTTGAGTAAGGCCGCCAACGCGTCATGAGCGAAGCAAAGCCCCAGCCTTACAAAGTGCGCGCCATTCACGTCGTCGCCAAAGGCGCCGACGTGCTGGTGCGCGAGTACACGCTGGATCCGGGTGAAGCGATCCCGTGGCACCGGCACAGCGAAGTCTCCGACCATTACTATGGGCTCGAGGGCACGGTGGTGATCCAGACGCGCGATCCGGCGGCGCGCTACGAGATCGGCGTCGGCCAGTGTGCAACGCTGCAGCCGCCGACGCTCCACCACGTGTCGAACCCGGGCGCGCAGCCCTGCCGCTTCCTGCTCATCCAGGGCGTCGGCAAATACGACTTCGTGAAGGCGGACTGAGCGGCGTCAACCCGCGATCAGCTGGCGCATCCAGCTGGCGGTGCGCACGGCGCCACCAAAGCTGTACAGATGCACGCCGATCACGTTGCTCGGCGCGCGGCTGCCCGAGTAGCGCGCCAGCGCAAGCAACTGCTCGTGCGGATCGGTGTGGGTCACCAGCTGGGCGATGCCGCTGCCGAGGTTGCGCAGCGCGCGCAGCGAGACGCTGACGCCGCAGCGCTGGGCGTAGCGCAGCAGCGCAGCCGGATCGCTCGGGCCCGCGACGCCGACATAGATGGCGACCGCGGGCGCGGAGCGCGCGAGCGCGGCGCAGTACTCGACGACGCGCGCCGGCGCGAAGCAGAACTGCGTGACCACGTAGACGCCCAGCCCCTGCTCGCCGGCGAGGCGCCGCTTGCGCTCGAAAGCTTCCTCAAGCGCCGCCGGCGCGATCCTCGGATGGCCTTCCGGGTAGCCGGCGATGCCGATCTCGCGGATGCCGGTATCGGCGAGCACGCCCTCTTCCAGGATCTGCAGCGTGTCGGCGTAAGGACCGGTGGCGCGCGGCTGGTCGCCGCCGACCAGGAGAACGCGGTGCACGCCGTGCTCGCCCGCGGCGCGCTGCAGGAACTCGCGCAGCGGCTCGCGCCCGGCGCTGCGCCGTGCGGCCAGGTGCGGCACCGGGTCGAGGCCGGCGCGGCGGATCGCGGCGACCGTCTCGAGCACGCGCGACACCGGCAGGCCGGGCAGCGACGGCACGTAGGCGCAGGTGCCAGCGGGAACGAGCGCGGCCACCTCCGCGGCGCGATGCAGCTCGCGCGGCGAGATCTCGATCGAGCCCGCCGCGATCAGCTCGGCGACCGAGCCGGCGCGCGCCGAAGCGTCAATCGCGCTTGCGGGAAACGACATAGGATTCGTCGAGGAACCAGAGGCTGCCATGCTTTTGCAGCACGTCGCGGGTTGCGTCGAGGTAGCGGGTGTCGCGCAGCGCCTCGCCGAGCCGCAGGTCGTCGATCTGCGCCACGTAGATCGCGGCGTTCCAGGCCGCGAACAGCGTCGAGGTGCCGATGCTGTCGGAGATCTCGCTCGGCAGCGTATGCATGTCGTAGCGGAACAGCGAGCGCGCGTCCGAGTAGGTGTTGAAGTTGTAGCGCCGCGCGTCCTTGCCCAGCTCGTTCTTGGTGGCGCGCAGGATGTCGTGGCGGCTCTGCGTGAACGGGTTCTCGCCCGGCCAGACGCGCTGGACGATCTCGAGGGCGGGGTCGTGGCCGTGGGAATGAATGCCGAGCAGCCGGCCGCCCTTGCCCAGCGAGCGCACTAGCGGCGCGATCACCTTCTGCGCCTTGAATTCGAGCTGCGCGCGCGCACGGTAGGGCTGCGACGCGATCACCATGTCGTAATCGGCGCGCCCCTCGCCGCGCTTCGGAATCACCTCGTCGAGAAGGAAGCGGTAATCGTCGCGGTAGAGCACCAGCGCGACCGGATGGTCGTAGACCGGGTTGCCGGTCTTCGGGCTGTGGCGAGCCTGCCAGTTCTTGGCGAGAAACGGCTCGAGCTGCGCGATCTGCTCGGCGAAATCGTGCGAGGTGCTGCCGGTGAGCGCCGCCTCGTGCCACACCATCGACGTGGCCGCGGCGACGGCGCGCGGCGTCAGCCACGGCGCCTCGGTGTAGTACATGTTGGTCACGACCAGCACCGTCGCCGGATGCTCGTAGAAGCGGTCGACCATCTTGCGCAGCGACAGGCGCACATCCTCCAGGCTGATCTCCTTGCCGACGATGTAGAAAGGCACAGTGGGAAAACGGCGGTGCATCTCGCGCATCACGCGCGCGAGCACGGTGCCGTCACCCATGCCGGCGTCGAACAGCCGCACCGCGGGCGGATGGGGATGGATATGTCCGAGCTCGAGGCCGACGCGGCGCGCCACCACGTCCTTCTCGCTGCAGGTATTCACGAACAGCAGGTACTTCTGCCGGTTGTCGAAGAAGCGGAAGTTCTTCTCCGGCGCCAGCGTTTCGCGCGCCGGCGCCGCGGCGGGCTGCACGGCGCTCGCGCGGATCAGCGGCAGCAGCTCGGGCGGCGAATCGCCCGCGCCGGCGAGCCCGTGCCTGGTGATGAACTGGTTGACCCGCTGCAGAGTCTCGGGCGTGACGCGCGCGCCGTCGCGCAGCCGCGCGACGAACTTGCCGTCGTTCACCGCTCGCCGCCCGAAGGTGGATTCGGCCATGCCGGTGCGCCGGCAGAAATCGGAAATGCTTCCGAGCAGCGTGCCGCGGGCTTCGATGACCTGCTCCATCCTGCGCATGATGTTGGGCGCGGAAAGGTGGGACTGCAACCACACGCGGTGCAGCGCAAAACATGGGATATCTCCCATTATTAAGAAACAAGGGGTTACCGCGCTCTCGGCGATGGGTTAGCCTGTGCGCATGGCGGCAGGCAACGTTCTGGAGCTGATCGGCAACACCCCGCTGGTGGAAGTGAAGCGCCTGCAGGCGCGCCCATGCCGCCTGTTTCTCAAGCTGGAGAACCAGAACCCGGGCGGCTCGATCAAGGACCGCATCGCGCTGTCGATGATCGGAGCCGCCGAAAGCGAAGGTCGCATCAAGCCCGGCGACCTGCTGGTGGAGGCGACCGCCGGCAATACCGGCCTGGGGCTCGCGCTGGTGGCCGCGCAGAAAGGCTATCGCCTGCGGATCGTCGTGCCGGACAAGATGAGCCAGGAGAAAATTTTTCACCTCAGGGCGATGGGCGCCGAGGTGGTGATGACCCGCTCGGACGTCACCAAGGGGCATCCCGAGTACTACCAGGACCTCGCGGCGCGGCTGGCTCGCGAGACGCCAGGGGCGTTCTACATCGACCAGTTCGCCAACCCTGCCAACCCGCGCGCGCACGAGGAGACCACCGGCCCCGAGATCTGGGAACAGATGGAGCACCAGGTCGACGCGGTCGTCGCCGGCGTGGGCACCGGCGGCACCATTACCGGCCTGTCGCGCTTCTTCGAGCGCGCCGCGCCACGGACCGACATCGTGCTCGCCGACCCGGAGGGCTCGGTGCTGGCGAACTACGTGAAAACCGGAACGCTCTCCAGGGAGGTCGGCGCGTGGCTGGTGGAAGGCATCGGCGAGGATTTCATTCCTCCCGTGTGCGATCTTTCGCGCGTGAAAAAGGCCTACAGCATTCCCGACGCGGAGGCTTTCCTCACCTGCCGCGAGCTGCTGAGGAAGGAAGGCATCATGGCAGGCACGTCCTCGGGCACGCTGCTCGCCGCCGCGCTGCGCTACTGCCGCGAGCAGCCGGCGCCGAAGCGCGTCGTCACCCTGGTCTGCGACAGCGGCAACAAGTACCTCTCCAAGGTCTACAACGACTACTGGATGCTCGACCAGGGCTTCATCCAGCGCGAGCGCTTCGGCGACCTGCGCGACCTGATCGCGCGCCGCCACCGCGAGCACGCGGTGGCCACGGTGAGCGCCGACGAGACGGTTCTCAACGCCTACCAGCGCATGAAGCTCTACGACGTTTCGCAGCTGCCGGTGCTCAAGGACGGCAAGATCGTCGGCATCCTCGACGAGGAGGATATCCTGCTGCGGGTCGCCGATAATCCCGGCTATTTCCGCCGGCCCGTGTCCGAGGCGATGGAAAGCCACCTGGTCACTGTGCCGCCGGATGCGACGATCGGGCAGCTGATGGACATCTTCAAGCGCGGCATGGTGGCGATCGTGGTCGACCGCGACGAGTTCCTCGGCCTCATCACGCGCATCGACCTGCTCAACTGGCTGCGCAGAAGGGCGACGGAGAAATGAAGTTCGAGACCAAGGTGATTCACGCCGGGCAGGAGCCCGACCCGCAGACCGGTGCGGTGATGACCCCGATCTACGCCACCTCGACCTACGCGCAGTCGAGCCCCGGCGCTCACAAGGGCTACGACTACGCGCGCACGCGCAATCCGACGCGCGACGCGCTCGAGGCCTGCCTCGCCGAGCTCGAAGGCGGCTACGCTGGGTTCGCCTTTGCCTCGGGAATGGCGGCGATCGGCACGGTCCTCGAGCTGCTCGATGCCGGCTCTCACGTCGTCGCCATGGACGATTTGTACGGCGGCAGCTACAGGATTCTTGAACGCGTCAGAAAGCGCAGCGCCGCGCTGCAGGCGAGCTTCGTCGATCTTTCCAGGACTGAAGAGCTTGAAAAGGCGATCAAGCCCAATACCAGGATGCTGTGGGTGGAATC
>Ga0209154_1001383_pt1 | contig 14243 bp, 9 predicted proteins | sample GraSoiAngelo_121_FD_185878 | JGI IMG/M metagenome (GOLD analysis project Ga0209154, IMG submission 185878) | Grasslands soil microbial communities from the Angelo Coastal Reserve, California, USA - 14_0919_12_20cm (SPAdes) (version 2) | ecosystem: Environmental > Terrestrial > Soil > Grasslands ... | reverse complement strand
CGCGGACGGAGTCGGAAAAAAAGTTGCCGCTACATCCGCTTTGGCATCGGCGTTGGAGCACGAAAGCGAACAGCGTGAGTTATCCGGTCCAACGCGGCGCGGAAGCGTTGTATTTGCCCGAAGGCCGCAAACAGGTGCGCGCGCTCATTGATTATTACCTGGGAAATGCGAAAATTTTGCGCAACGCCTGCGCGAAAATCGGCCTGAAAGTTTACGGAGGAGTCAATGCGCCTTACATCTGGGTGCAAGCGTCCGATGGCCTAACGAGTTGGCAAATGTTCGATCGGATGCTGCGCGAAATAAACGTCGTCATCACCCCGGGCAGCGGTTTCGGCGCGCGGGGCGAAGGTTATTTTCGCATCTCCGCCTTCAACGGTCGCGAAAATGCCGAGGAAGTGGCTCAGCGTTTGCAGAAACTGTAGTCGCCCCGCTCTGCCTGCCGCGCCGGAGCCTTTGCGAAGGCGGGTCGAGGCGTTGCGAGCACGGCGACGGAGCGCCGTGGCTACAGACCGAATCGCCCCTTGTCCATGCCCCCTCGGCGCGTACCATCCTGCGGTTAAAAATTTTCAGCGTGCCGGATTCGAAACAAAATCTTCCGCAACTTTATCGCTTTTGTTTCCTGATGCTGGGCGACCCGCGCAGAGCGCAGGAAGTTTTTCAGGCGACATTGCGCGAGGCGACGTTGCTTTGCGCAAATGGGGAAACGCCGAGCGATCCGTTTTGGTTTTTTCGCGATGCGCGCTGGCGCTGTCTCGAGACCAGCGAGCACGGTTTGCGGGCGGAGGATGTCGAGCTTCAGAAGCATGACCTCTCTCCTTCCGCTCCAGCACAAATCGAACGGCTGGATGTAAATCAGCTCGCGACCTGGATTTCCGCAGCGCCCGAACCGCAGCGGACGGCGCTCGCGCTTTTTTATCTCGATGAGTTCAATCATCGCGAAATTCTTTCGTTAGCGGAGCTCAGGATCGGCGAACTCTCCCGGTTGCTGGCCGATGGGCGGCGTCAGCTTCAAGCATGGCTGGATGCCACTCTTCCGCAGGAGGAGGCGAAATGAAAAGTGTTCGCTTGTCTCGCAGGCAACGTCTCCTTGCGAGCTGTGCGCCCATCCGCGAGGAATTGATAAACGACCGTTCCATGCGCGCAGCGGTCTTCTGCGCTCGCGCCTCCGACGAATTTGCAAATCAACAAAGTTTCGATCGCGCGGTTGCGACTCTGGTCCGCAGTGTTCCTGTTCCACCGGAGATCGGGGAATGGTTTTCCAGCGAAAGTCCAATTGCGCGTCCGAGGCTGAGGTGGAAGAAGACGGCGCAAAATCCGGCTGTTCTTGCCATCGGCATCGCCCTCGCCGTAATCGCCGGAGTGTTCATCTTGCATTTGTTTGAGCATCTTCATGATTTTTCCGGTTCGGGAACGGCGCAGAGACTCTTGACGATCGCGAGCTCGACCCGATCGGTCCTCCTCGATCCGGTCCGGACCGACGCGGGCGCGCTGGGCGATCTGTTTTTTATGAAACACCAGCTCGAACACTATGATGTGCCGCCGGAGTTTGCTGATTTTCACACATTGGGTTGCCGGGTCTTCGATGACGACGAAGGGCATCGCGTGGCGCAGATTTGGGTGATCGAAAAACGAATGCAGTTTTTTCTATTTCCCGCGGAAAGAAATGCCAAGACCGGCGCCGCTGTAGAGTTTTCGGGCTGGCGTTATGTCGAGCAGGAAGGCTGGACGGGAGTGGTGCAAGAGAGAAATGGTGTCTGTTTTATGGCGGCGTTGCATGGCCGGGAAAAAGATCTGGCGCCATATGTTTCGAAAACGAAAGAATAAGGCGGCGCCGTTGACACCCGGCGGCGTGCGATTGAGTCTTGTCGCCACAATGGCCAGGGTAGCTCAGCGGTAGAGCAGGGGACTCATAAGCCCTTGGTCGGGAGTTCAATTCTCCCCCCTGGCACGCTTCCTAAAATGGCGTGAATCTATATTCTTTGTGGTTCCGGCGGCCGGCATTACATTGGCTCAGCTGTTGATCTTGATGCCCGCTTTGCACAGCATTTACGTGGTCATACTGCGACGACAAAGCGCATCGGAGACAAAATCGAGATTGTAGCGAGGAAGGAAGTCGCAACGCTAAGTGAAGCTCGCAAGATCGAACGCATGTTAAAGGCGAAGAAGAATCCGCGGCTAGCGATTCACCATTTGAAGCAATAGAGCAGCCCCGAACTCCGAAAGCTTTCGCGAGCGGACGCATTCGGGGGTTGGTCGGTGGCAGGCTCCTCGGTATAAACATGTGAAAATAAACGCCAGGGTAGCTCAGCGGCCGGCCCCGACGAATGTCGGGGTAGAGCAGCTCGAAAGCGGAGCAGAACACAAGCTACTCTTCGGACCGGCTCAGTTCTGCGGCACTGTGATTAGCAGAATCTCCCCCTGGCCCGCCGGGAAGCCGAATCCCTTATGCGAAACGTAAAGCGCGCCGTCTGGGCCGAAGGTCATAGCCGTGGGGAAAGTGAGCCCTGAGGCAATCACCGTTTGATGGCCATGTGGATCAACTCGCACCACTTTGCCGTCACCAGGGTGAGGGCCACCGTTCGATGTGCTCATCTCCAACACGTACATTCGATGTTGGCTGTCGAAAGCAACGCCGGTAACGGCGGTGAGTCCTTCAGCGACAATCCTTATATCTCCGTCCCTTGAGACCTCGAAGACCTTAGCAGCGCCCGCAACAAGCGGGAAAGTAGTAAGGGTTCCGACATAGAATTTGTCGTTGTCGCGGGTGGCGATCGCCGTCGGGCCGATCCAGTTGGTATCTCCGGGATAACTTACGGAGAAGTCGACGACGCGGCTGATCTCGCCCATCGTCGGAGAGATGCGTTCGATCTCTTGATGGTTCGGATTGACGGCGTACAGGTCTACTTGATTACCGTCTCCGCGGGCCGGTACCATGCTGTACCACGTTCCGTCAGGGTCAAAGTCGCCAGAATCGGGGTGTGCGACAGGAAAAGCCATTTGAAACGCGCTCAGGTTAGCGATCAGATCCCTGGTGCCGTCGGCATTAACGCGGATCACGCCATTGGGCATCGCCGGCACCTGCGGAACGCCGTGCGAGCAGCCAGCTCCGGCCAGCAAGACATACAGGGTGTTTCCGATAAAGGCGACATCAGATGCGCCCATTTTCAGGCTACCAGTCTGCGGACTTGTCTGACTGGACGGAAGATTATCCACTGCTGTCGTGACAACGCCGTTGGCATTGATTTTGGAAATGCGTGACCCAGTGATGCTACCTGTGTATGGTCCAACACCAGCAGCCTGTTCGCAGCAGCCGACAGTCGAGTTCGCTCCGCCAACGCCCGCTTCGGCAACATAAAGGTAACCGTTGGGCCCAAACTTCAGGCCGCGGGGATTGTTTAATCCGGTAGCAAAGACCGAGACGTTGTTCGGCAGACCGGATCCAAATGCTGACACTAGCACAAGCGCGCTTAAGACTGTCGTCAGCGCGATTATTGTTACTGCTTGGTTCTTCATTTTTTTCATATCTGTTTTCCTTTCATATTTAGTTAGGTGAAGCGATGGTCGCTTTCCTTTTCCAAACGGATTGCTATGACTGTGAGCTTCCTTTGTGATTCGCAAGAATTTCCCACGCTCGTTTCTGCCAGAATTGCGCGTAGAAATGCTTGCGCTCGATCTGCAGTTCTCTCGTCTCGATGATATTGTCCGTTTCCTAACTCGGCGAGTTTGCGGCGTTTCGTTTGCAAAATGCAAGAAGATTTTGCGGAAATAAGTCGCTTGATGAGAGTTAGTTTCGCTATCATTCGCGTTAAAAGTCGGCGCGATCTACGGATGCAGATGGCGATGGAACTGCCTGCCTCCAAGTTGCGCGATGCGAGGTCGAGCTCCTTGTGTCTGGGTCCACCCTCGAATTCGAACAGCACCATGGAACAAAGGCTGAAACAAGAGTAAGAGCGTTGAACGTTTCCGGCGGGCGCTTGCCGGCAGGTTGCAACATGGGAAATGACAAAAACATTCTCGAAAGGCTTTTCTCGCGCGGAAATTCTTACTGGCTAACGCGCTTTGTCATTCTGCGGCTGCTAGGATTCGTTTACGCGGTTGCATTCCTCGTGGCAGCGCAACAACTAGTCCCGCTTATCGGTGAACATGGATTGACCCCGGCGAATCATTTTCTCGCCGCCATTCAATCGCAAGTAAGTTCGTCGACCGAATGTATGTGGCGCGTTCCGACGCTGTTTTGGTTCGGACTTTCCGATAATCTGTTGCCGATCTTTTCGTGGATGGGTTTCGCTTTGTCGCTCGTTGTTCTTGCCGGATACGCAAACGCGATCGTTCTCGCGATTTTGTGGATGATGTACATGTCGATCGCCCACATCGGCCAAATTTGGTACGGCTACGGCTGGGAAATCCAACTGCTCGAGACCGGGTTCTTGTCGATCTTTCTCTGTCCGCTGCTCGATGGCCGGCCATTTCCGAAATGCCGGCCGCCGCTCCTTATCATCTGGCTTTTTCGCTGGCTCGGTTTTCGCATCATGATCGGCGCCGGCCTCATCAAACTGCGCGGTGACCCGTGCTGGCGCGATCTCACCTGCCTATACTATCATTACGAAACGCAGCCGATCCCGAATCCGCTTAGCCGCTATCTGCATTTCGCGCCCCATTGGTTTCATCAAGTCGAGACAGCCTGGAATCATTTCATCGAATTGATCGTGCCGTGGTTTTCATTCGGACCGCGGCACGCCCGCCACATCGCGGGCGTATTGCTGGTCAGTTTTCAAATCATTCTCATCATTAGCGGCAATCTTTCGTTTTTGAACTACATCACCCTCATCCCATTCCTCGCCTGCTTCGACGACACATTCGTTCGTCACGTTCTGCCGAAGTCACTCGTTAGGCGAGCCGATCGAGCCGCGCAGGAATCCGAACCGTCGCGCATCAACAACACCATCGCGATCGTATTGTCGATCCTGGTTGTATATTTGAGCTTCGCGCCGGTGCTCAATCTCGTTTCCGGGCGGCAACTCATGAACTATTCCTACGATCCGCTCGATCTCGTGAACACGTACGGCGCTTTCGGAAGTGTCGGCCGCGAACGTCCCGAAATCATTTTCGAAGGAACCGATGACGCCTTCATCACCGGCGACACGAAGTGGAGGGAATACGAATTCAAAGCCAAACCAGGCGATCCGAATCGGCGTCCCGCGATCATCGCGCCGTATCAACCACGGATCGATTGGCAAATCTGGTTCGCTGCCCTGGCATCACCGGCTGAATATCCGTGGACGCTCCATTTCGTCTGGAAACTTCTCCACAACGATCCCGGCACGCTCTCGCTCCTGGCCAGCAATCCATTTCCCAACGCGCCGCCGCATTACATCCGAGCGCGCCTTTATCGCTACCAATTTGCGCCGCCCGGCGATCGCGCCTGGTGGAGACGCGAACCGATCGGTGAATGGCTCCCCGCTCTCTCCACCGATGACGCCGAGTTCCGCCGCTTCCTCACTGCGATGCATTGGCTGGATTAAGAATTCTTCTTGTGAAATCTGCTGCGGCCATCAGCACAAATTACTTGCAGCGAGTAGCCGACCCGACGTGCCACTTTTGCGCAGATTATTTGGAGTATAAAAAGGGTCGGATCAGTTCTGCCCAGTTGGTAGCGCGTCTGCCGCATATCGCGATGATCGGCGACAGTCTCTCTCGGAATGTTTATGTCTCATCCGCACTAAGCACGCTTTGGCGGGCGCGCCGATACTACGGCAATGATTGGTTTCTTAACGCCGACCCTTCGCCCGAGAGCGTTTACAGCGTCTTCGAAAGACTCGACAAGGTCACACCGCTTGTCGCCACGGAATATGGCGGACTGGGCGCTATGGTCGATAATGGGAAAGATCGGCAAAGTTTCTTCCGCAAAATTCTTCGCACCCGCAATTTTTCCGGGCAAGTCACTCAATTGCTTTCGCGCGACCGATTCCCCGATCTGATTCTGATTTGGATCGGCCACAACAATGTGGATTGGGCGTGGCGATGCCCTCCGGACGACCTTGAGCGCCCGGAAAAACGATTGCCGCGGCTCAGCAAACACTTCCGAGAAGACTACACTCGGCAAATACGACGACTCATTGCACGGGCCCGAATTGAGCGGCATCGAGTGGCGATCGTGGTTTACGGTCTCGTCGATTTCGAATCATTTTTTAAAGCCCGCGCAATGGCCGAAGGGCTGCGAGAGAAGAATCCAAAACTATATCCTTATCTGGGAACCGATCTTAAATATTTCATTTCCATGCAACCCGCCTATCGAGGCAATCTGATTCGCCTCGTGCGCATGATAAATGAGGAACTACACGCGATGGCTAGGCAAATGGAGCACGAGATCGAGCACGTCCCGAATGTGCAGGTGCGATACTCCGACGCGTTAGCAAAAACCGATCTCAGTCGTGTCGAAGTGATTCACGCCATAGATGGCTGGCATCCATCTGTGGAGGGGCACAATGTTTTCGCGAAGGCGGCATACAATGGTCTCGCGCCAAGTTTAGAATTTCTTGGAATCAATCGAGCAACCGCCGCGGCCTAAAGACCACGCTGTTTCAAGCGCGCGATTGTTTCCCGCAACATGCGGTAGCCAAAGTGGCCCTGTCGCACGTGGAGCAGTTCTGAGCCGCGCCATTTCTGCTGAATCTTCTCGATGTCTGCCGGACGCGCGATCAAATCGAATTCGCCAGCCACAAACAACACGCGCTCCGCACTGCACAACGGCTCGTTGTGCATCGGTGAACTGAGATGAAAATGCCGCGCCACAAGCGACGGCTCAATTTTCGCCCGGCGCAACTCCCGCCGCATGAAAGCTGACGCCGGACTTTTCCAGATTGCGTGCTCGACGTTTACGATCGGCGCCATCAACGCGACGAAACGAAGATCGCGCTCGACCATTGCAAGGAGTGCGCCAATCCATCCCCCGTAACTCGTGCCAAGTATGCCAAACTCGGCACCACCGCGCTCGCGCAACGCCACCATCAATTGCCGCACCTCGATCACGCTCTGGCGCAGGCCCTCGGCATTACGGATGAGGTCAGCCGTAATCGCGAGTTCGCCGTTCCAGTAGCCGCGCGGCACACGCGAATAGTGATAGGGGAGGTGCACGAAACAAGCGTTCCAGCCGAGTTCGTTGAAGTGCGCAGCCCAGCGGCGATAGCCAACATGACTCGCGGACATGAGCGCGTGCAGCATCAGCACCGTTGGCGCGCTCCAACCGCGCGCGCATGGAAAAAAATCCGTGCGCGCAATATTGTTCGCGGGAAACTTCGTATCGATCGGGCTCCGCCACCTGAATGTCGCGCCGTAGGTATCGCCGATTGCGCTCGCGATTTCGCCATCGCGCGGCGCAGCGTAAAAATCATGCGCCGTGAGCTTCTCGCACTCGGCGACATAGCATTCCATTTCATCGCGGCTGCGCGCGTGCAGTCGATGACGCGATTGGAGGAAATTCATCGATGCGCACATGAGCGAATCGACCGTGGTCGCAGCGAAACGCCGCAGCATAATCCGATTTGTTTTACCGGGAAGAACACGAAGGTCATTTTTCTGTAGAGGCAGCCGTGCCGGCTGCGCCATCCTCGTTCCCGCAGGCGACACGCCTACCGCCACAGACAGAGTGTCTTCGTGTCCTTGGTGGTTCGTAGGGTGCGTCCTTTTTCCCAGGCGTTCCCTTGGGGGATGTGGAAGGTCGTCGGCCGTGAGCGAAAATTTCTCGCGCAGCTCAGCGTAGAGATGTTTGAACGCCGCAGCGAGTTCACGATCGAGGCGCCCGCGCGCAGCCGATTTTTCCAGGTCCGGAAAATGCGGGATCGGATCGGCGAAAGCAACCCAGACCCGCGTGCGCCGCAGCGGCAGCCAGCTTTTCTTCGAGTAGAGGCGATCGCTGCCGACGATCACGCACGGCACGATTGGAACGCCGGCGATGTGCGCAAGGGTCGATGCACCCGGCCGAAGGGGCGCGCCTTCGAGTAGCGAGCGCGCACCGTCCCGAATGCCGCCCTCGGGAAAAACACCCACGACGCGGCCCTGTTTCAGTCGCTCAATCGCAGTGCGAATCGTCTTACGGTCGGCGCGATTTCGATCCGCCGGGAATGCATCAACCGCCCGCAAAAAAGATCCGACCAGCGGATTTGGGAAAAATTCCGCCATTGCCATCCAGTCGATTTTGCGCCCCACCACCGAGGAAAGGATAAACGGATCGAAATGGCTGATGTGATTTGCCGCCAGCAGAAGCCCGCCGTCGCGATTTGCATTTTTACGCCCTACCACGCGAACGTGCGCGACACAGCCAAACAGCAATTTCATCGCTTGCGCGGCAACGCGATTTGCCAGTGAATGAAACAATGGGCCCATAAAAAGTGGTGCAAGCTTCCCAGCTTGCGTTCTTATTTGGATCGCAAGTCAGAGACTTGCGCCACTATTTTTCGTTTGCGAGCTCTTGGCATTTTTTGAGGTCGAGTTTGCCGGAGGCGAGGACGGGGATGGATTCGACGCTCTGGATGCGCTTTGGAATCCACAAATTTGGAACGCCGGCATCGCGAAGTTTGTCGCGCAATTGCGCAAGATCGACATCTATCGCGCTGAGCAGCACGACAGCTTCGCCTTTCGCTTCGTCTGTCACGCCAACGATGGCAATGATGCGTTCGTCTTTTCCAGAGAGCTCGAGTAGATCGATAATTTTTTGCTCGATCACTTCGTGCGGCACCATTTCGCCGCCGATTTTTGAGAAGCGCGAGAGGCGTCCTTCAATGTAAAGAAATCCGTCTTCATCGAATCGGCCGATGTCGCCAGTCTTGAACCAGCCGTCGCGCAAAACGTCCGCAGTTCTTTCCGGGTCGTTCAAATAACCTTCGAAAATGTTTGGGCCGCGCAGCCAAAGCATTCCGGTTTCGTGCAACGAAAGTTTGCGATCGGTTTCCGGTTCGCGGATTTCAGCCGCGATGCCGGGCGCCATTTTGCCAACTGAGCCGAGGCGGCTCGAGGGCTGAACTTGTTCGCCAGGTTTGGTCGGTTGCGGCTCAGGCAGATTCACGCTCACCACCGGCGCGGTTTCGGTCAGTCCGTAGCCTTCCAAAACTCTTTGTTCGAATCGCTCTTCGAACGCCTTCGCAAGATCGAGTGGAAGCTTTTCCGCGCCAGTGATAACGAGCCGCAAACTGCGAAGTTGATCCGGCTCGGCTTTGCGCAGATAGCCGCGCAAAAAGGTAGGAGTCGCGAGGAGCAAGGTGAGTTTGTACTTCTCGACCAAAGCCGCGTTCTTTGCGACTTCGAGCGGATTCGGATAAGTGACAATGCGCACGCCTTCGACCAGCGGATACCACAGAGTGACGGTCGATCCGAAGCTGTGAAAGAACGGGAGGGACGCGAGAATGACGTCGTCCTTCTTCGCGTCGAGCAAGTCGCGGAATTGCGAAACGTTGCCGGCGATGTTCCGATGACTGAGCACGACGCCTTTCGGCTCGCCTGAGCTGCCACTGGTAAAAAGCAGGAGCGCCTCGTCGTGACCGCCTTTTTTCGGAATCTGCAACAAGTGCGCGAGCAATCGCGCCGGAAGCAAAATCGACAACGTCCACCAGAAGATGATCTGGCGTTTCATTTGCGGCATCATTTCGTCCAATTTCAAAACGTGATCCGGCCAGGGAAAGTCTTTGACACGCTCCATGAATCGCGTCGCGGAAATCGCGACGCGAAGGTTCGCGCTCTCGCACGCGGACTCATTCGCCGCGCGTCCGGCCGTGAAATTAAGATCGACAGGAACTTTTCCGGCGAGCGCGACGGCCAGGTTTGCGACCATTGATCCTTTGCTCGCTGGCAAAACGATGGCTATGCGCTCGTCGGAAAATTCCTTTCGGAGAAATCGACTGAGCGCGGCGGCGGCGCCGAGTAATTTCGCACGGCTCAGTTCGCTATGGTCGATTCCGTCAATCACTGCGGTGGAAAATGGCCTGCGCTTCAAGCCCTGCACGCACGCTTCGGCAAGATGTCGATCTAACGACGGTCGGCGGCTGTAGCAGAATTCACCCAGTTTGAGTAACTCCTCCCGCACGGTCGCGATTTCGGCTGCTTTCGGTTCGAGTGGTTTGCCGAAGGCGACCGTGACCCGATACGGAATTTCTTTGGGCCACTTTGTGAAGAAGCGCCCGCCTTGAAACGAAAAAATTGAGCCCCACAGCCGGTCGAGCCAGACCGGAACGACCGGCGCGTTTGCGTGATGCGCGATCAATTCGTAACCGCGCTGCAAACGCAACAACGTGCCCGCGCGTTCCAACTGACCCTCGGGAAAAAGGCAGACAATTTCGCCCTCGGCGATTTTTTCCGTGGCCGCGCGAACCGCCGAGCGCGAATGACGCGTGTCGATCGGGATGCAGCGGACGAGCCGCACAAAGGGTTGCAGGATTGGCTTGCAATAAAATTCCTGGTCGATGATGTAGCGGATCGGGCGTGGGCAAGCGATTTGCAGAACGATCGCATCGACCCAGGTGATATGATTTGGCAAAAGCAGAAATCCGCCTTGCGGGAGATGCTCAACGCCGAGCGCACAGACTCGGTAAACGCTGCGCACCAGCGGGCCAGCAAAGAAGTGAAGCGCGCGTTCGCCGGCTGACATCGAGGGCATGGTTTATGACTTACAATCAGCGCGCCGCGAACTGCAATCGGCAATTGTCTATGGAAACCAGCGTCAACGGCGGATTTACGCTCAAGCGACCCTACCGGGCCAGAACGAAACGACTAGCGGCGGCGGACGAGCGAGGCCGGCAGTCCATTTTTGAAACGCAACGTGAAAAGCGGGTTCGGTACAATTTTTTTCTTCGCGGCGACCTCGAAACGCCAGCGGCGGGCGATTGCCGCCACAACCAGCACCAGCTCCATCCATGCAAAGGTTTCTCCAATGCAGCCGCGCAGCCCGCCGCCGAACGGGAAATACGCAAATTTTGGGAGTCGGGCCTGAAATTCCTTGGTCCAACGTTCTGGTCGGAATTCGGTCGGGGCATCAAAATAATGTGGATCACGATGCATGACCCACTGGCTCATTAGGACCAGGGTTCGCCGCGGCACATCGTAACCGCCGATCTCACACGATTCATTCGCCCGGCGTGTGATATTCCAGACCGGTGGATAGAGCCGCATTGACTCCGTCACAACCTTACGGGTATAGTCAAGCTCGGCTAAATCGGCGCGTACTGGGCTGCGCTCATTCGCCAATATGTGGTCGACCTCCGCATGAAGCCGAGCCTCGATTTCGGGATGCTGCGAAAGCAGATACCACGTCCAGCAAAGCGCCACGTTGGTTGTGTCATGGCCAGCGAGAAAAATGATCAGCACTTCGTCGTGCAGTTGCTCATCAGTCATGCCCTCACCCGTCGCGCTTTCTGGATCCTGCGCCGCCAGCAACATCGAGAGCAAGTCACTCCGAGCAGGTCCTTCTTTGCGACGGGCGTTAATAAGGCGGTACAGAATCTCGTCCAATTCAGCTCTCGCGCGGCGCAGTCGTCGCATCACTGGAAGAGGCAAGCGCTGCAAAAATTGGCCGAGTGGCAGCATCAGCAACGGGAAGATGCTCATCAGTGTGCTCACCGCTTTGCGCACTTTGGCCGCCTCGGCATCGACATCAGTTCCGAGCAGGGTCTGACTGACAACGCCGAGGGTGAGACGCGCCATCTCCGCATAAAGGTCGCGTGATTCACCGTCCCGCCATTCTGTCATTACGCGGTTCGCGTGCTGGGTCATGGTTTCAGCGAAACTGTTGATTCGCTGAGGATGAAACGCAGGCTGCATCAAGCGTCTTTGTCGCAGATAAAAATTGCCTTCGCTCGTAAGCAAGCCGTTGCCGAAAACTTGTCGCGCTCGTTCGAGTGAACGGCCTTTACTGAACTGCCGCCCTTTCGTCACCAGCACTTCGTGAATCAATTCTGGACTCTTAACCAAATAGATGCGTTCTCCCGCGGCACGAAAGGAAACTACATCGCAACGCTTATGGCGCAGCGTTTCCAGATATGCCAGAGGGTCTCCGTAGAGGCGGAGAAAAACTCCGGCTCCGGGTCCCTTCACTTTCGGCGGCAGGTTTCGCCTTCTACGATTCAGAAGATTTTTGAGCTGCATCTAGGTTTGGTCAAAGCGCTGCTTCGCAAGTAAAACCGCCACCCGTTATATCCGGCGAGGTCTCAAACCACAAATCGTTTATCGCGTCCAGGTGCTAGAAAGGACTGAAGCGCGTGCCCGGACGGCGGGTATCGCAGGTATTGTTTATGATTTACAATCAGCACGCCGTCGTCTGCAATGGCCGATTGTCGATGGAAGGGGCCGCGAAGCAAGCGATGCGAAGTGCGCATGGGGCGCTTTTGCTTCTCTTGGCGATCAACTTGTTAAACTTCATCGACAGGTACATTGTCGCGGCGGTTGAGCCATCAATCCGCGCCACTTTTTTCGCGGCGGGGGATCGGAATGCGATGGCTATTACCGGAACACTCGGCACGGCGTTTGTCGTCAGTTACATGATTGCCGCGCCCGCGCTCGGCTGGCTGGCCGATCGTTTTTCGCGCTGGATGATTATTGGAATCGCTGTTGTTCTGTGGAGTCTTGCTAGCGGTGCGTCGGGGCTGGCTTCGAGCATCGGAATATTACTCGCCGCACGCGTGTTTGTCGGAATTGGCGAAGGCGGATATGGTCCTGCGGCGCCACCAATCATTTCCGATCTTTTTCCACTGGCGACGCGCGGGCGTGTGCTCGCCGTTTTTTTTGCAGCGATTCCGGTCGGCAGCGCGCTCGGTTATGCTGGGGGCGGGCTGGTTAATCTTCTTCATTTGAGTTGGCGTTGGGCGTTTTATTTGGTCGCGCCTCCTGGTCTTCTTCTTGGGTTCTTCTGTTTCCTGCAAAAGGACCCTCGAGTGCGGGATGTGACGGGCGAACGTCGCCATAAAGCCACGCGCGGCGATTATGTGAGGTTGCTCCGAACGCGGTCGTTCCTTTTCAATGTCTTTGCGCAAACGGCGATGGCGTTCGCCTTGGGCGGGCTGGCATTTTGGTTTCCAGCCTATTTGATGTTCCGAAATCAGCCGGGCTCGGCCACGGCGGTCTTCGGTGGCATAACGGCTCTGGCGGGATTAATTTCCACGCTGGCAGGTGGATTTCTGGCGGATCGGCTGCGGACGCGATTTGCCGGTTCCTATTTTCTCGTTTCCGGCGTGGGGATGCTGCTTGGCTTCCCGCTCCTGATCGCCATGCTTTATACACCGTTTCCATATGCGTGGCTCCTTATGTTCGGCGCGCTGTTTTTTATTTTCTTCAACGTAGGCCCGTCGAACACGGTGATCGCAAATGTCTCGCTCCCGGCGGTGCGCGGGACGGCCTTTGCGCTCAACATTTTCGTAATTCATGCGCTCGGGGATGCGATTGCGCCCCCTTTGCTCGGTGCAGTGGCGGGTCACACAAACATGAACATCGCATTCATGGTGGTCTCGGGCGTCATGGTCATCGCTGGCGTGCTTTGGCTCAGCGGGATGAAATATCTTCCTGCCGACACAGCTGCTGTGGAACAAACGGCCGTCGCGAAATCCCACGGTGAGCATGTCACCCTTGTGTGATTATCGATCTGCAAATATAGCAACCCGCGTCGCGGCTGAACCCATGCGCGGCCTCGAACTTGTTCGCGGTTTGATGTCCGTGATGCGTAAAGTTATTTCTGCTCCTTTGTGCTTCGCGGCATAGCAATTGTCGATCGAAACAAGCGCGCGTTCGCCGGCCGACATCGAGGGCATGGTTTATGATTTACAATCAGCGCGCCGCGAACTGCAATCGGCAATTGTCGATGGAACCCAGTTCCGGAAAACCACTGCCTGGCGCGCGCGCCGCACTCTGGCTGCTTCTGGGCATCAATCTTTTCAATTACATCGACCGGCAGATTCTGGCGGCGGTTGAGCCGGAGATTCGCGCGACGTTCTTTTCGCCTAACGACCCGAACGCGATGGCGCGCACCGGGGCGCTGGGTACGGCGTTTCTCGTCACCTACATGATCGCGGCGCCAGCGCTGGGCTGGCTCGCCGATCGCTTTCCGCGCTGGGTGATCGTAGGAACCTGCGTCATTCTCTGGAGCTTGGCCAGCGGCGCCTCCGGCTTGGCCACGACTTTCACGTTACTTGTTTTCACCCGCATTTGCGTTGGGATCGGCGAAGGCGGCTACGGACCTGCGGCGCCGACGATTCTGGCTGATCTCTATT
>Ga0209154_1001382_pt1 | contig 14244 bp, 10 predicted proteins | sample GraSoiAngelo_121_FD_185878 | JGI IMG/M metagenome (GOLD analysis project Ga0209154, IMG submission 185878) | Grasslands soil microbial communities from the Angelo Coastal Reserve, California, USA - 14_0919_12_20cm (SPAdes) (version 2) | ecosystem: Environmental > Terrestrial > Soil > Grasslands ... | reverse complement strand
ATTTTGGCCTTGGCCTTTACAACTATTACGTGGACACCCTCAGCGCCTTGGCCAAAATCATGCGCTTCTTTATGGGCATTCCCGGCGGTTCGAAGCAGGAAGGCATCCGCCTGCTCGAGAACTCCATCGCCGACGGCGTGCTGACTCCCAATATCGCCCGCTTTTATCTCGCGACGAATTTGCATCGCTACGACCAGCAGTATGAGCGCGCTCTGAACGTCATCAGCCCATTGGCCGAAAAATATCCCTCGAATCCGCTCTTTCAATTGGCCCGCGGCGACCTCTTAGCCAAGCTCGGCCGCAAACAGCAAGCTCTGGTCTGCTACCGAGCTGCCGCCGCTTTGTCGGTAAGCGACCCCGATTGCCACTCGCGTATTCAGCAGTTGGTGCGCGCCGCTATCGCCGCCCTCGGCTTGCCTCGCGAACCTGAGTCTCGCTGATTCGTGCGCTGCGATTTCGTTGGATCCTTTTCCCTCCCGCTGTCCTGGCTTCCGCATTGACCTGCCCCCTGCTCGGATGGTAAGCATGTAGGGTTGCGAAAGCGCCGTTCCCCACTCTAGCGTCCTCGAGCAAAAAAGGGTGCGAGAGGCTCAAGCAACGCTCTTTCTGAATCGGGCTTGGTCAACGCTTCGCGCGGATTTGGCATCACATCCCTTCATGTGCCCGGCATTGCGGCTCCCCGCCGTTTTGCCCAACAGGTTGGCTCTTGGCATTCGGGGTTGACGCGAAAAAAGGAGTGGGAATGACCCGGGTTTGGACACCAATAGCTTTCGCCCTTTTGGCGATTTTCGCGGTGGCTGGCTGCAACGACTACGGCAACACCTTTCAGAGCCCCGGCGGCGCCTCGCTGACTTTCTTGTCCCCCCCTCAAATCCCTGCTTCTACGTGCGTATCCGCATCACCGTCTTGCCCAACCTTCTTATTAACGCTCAATGGCGGCGGTTTCGTCCCCCAAACAAGAGTGCTGTGGAACGGCAAGACTTGCCCCCTCAGTACAAGCTCCGGTGCATCTACCGCTCCATGCCTAACCAACATCACGCTCGACACCAACAACAACGTTACCGTGTTAACCGCGACGATCACGGCGGCCCTACTTGCCAAGCCCGGAACGGCAACCGTCAACACCATTAATCCCAACTCCAATTACGGAACCGGCACCAACGGCCTCTCCAACCCGCTCACCTTTATCATCGACAATCCGCCCAATCCGGTTCCCACGGTCACTTCCGTTGCTCCCGCATGCGTTGTTGCCGGAAACCCTCCGGGAATTACCGTGACCGGCACGAATTTCCTTAATGGCTCTACTGACCCCACACAGGTTTCCACCGTGAATTGGACACTTGGAGGATCCCAACTCCAGCTCACAGCTCCGACAGCGTCCACTGCGACCCAAATAAACGTAACGATTCCCGCTACAAACATCAGCGCCGCAGGGAACGCTACGGTTAGCGTCTACAATCCGCCTTCCGCGCCTGTTCCAAACGTTCCTGGCAGCACCGGCAGCGGCGGCGGCACAAGCACGATCACGGCACAGACCACGGTCATGGTTCAGCCTTCGGGCGGAGCTTGTCCTGCGGCTGCCAACGGGCAGGCCGCCTCGGCAACCGCAGCCGTCGCCGAGGAAACGCCCGCTCTTAGTTTGGACGGGCGCTACGTCGCCTACACCGCGGTGCAGAGTGAACGCGCGCAAATCTTTTTGCACGACACCTGTGAAGGCGCTAGAGCAAGCTGCCAGCCGCATACTTCACTGCTTTCCGTCACCAAGGAGGGCGACGCCGCTGCCGGTGACAGCCACGCGCCTTCCATGAGTTCCGACGGCCGCTACATTGCTTTTAGCTCGGACGCAAACAATCTCGTCGAAAATGCGCCGTCGGGGCGCCAGATTTATTTGCGCGATACCTGTGCCGGTGCTGGCGACTCCTGCAAAACGTCCACGCTTCTGATTTCCACGGATTCTCGCGGCGCTTTCGTCGGCACGGAAAGTATTCTTCCTTCAATCAGCTCTTCGGGGCGCTTCGTCGCGTTTCTCACCATCACGCCGAGCCATGCGCCGAATCATTCTGCCGCGGAAGCGAAATCTTCCAGTGCTGCAACCAATAGTGGCTATCGGCAGGTATTTGTTCGCGACACTTGCGTCGGCGTTGCCAATTGCACGCCGAAGACGACGCGCATCTCTCTGCAACCTGGGGATGGAGGCGGAACCGATGCGGCGCCCGCGGGTCCCGCTCTGAGTGGCAAAGCCAAACACGTTGCGGTGACCGGCGCGAAAACCTCGACGCTCTTTACCCGCTCCGTCCCCGTGGACGACCGCGTCTTTCTGGCCATCACCAGCGACCACCGCTAATTCGTCGGTAGTCGCATTCTTTTGTCTTTTCTTTTTCTCTTTCTCCGTGCCTCTGTATTCTCCGTGTTTAATCTTTATTCTTAGGCTGTAAACTGACGGCTGTCAGCTTTCCTAGTGCCTAGCTGCTAGTAGAACCTCACCTTAATGTCCGGCCTTTTCTCCAGATGCACGGAATCGATGAACCGCACTTGCCGGTCATCAAGCGTCAGAATCATCGAGCTGGTGCGCACGCCTTCTCCGAAGAATCGCACGCCCTTCAGCAGATTGCCGTCGGTTACGCCCGTGCACGCGAACACCATCTTTTTTCCTGGCGCCAAATCCTCCGTATCGTAAATGCGCTTCGGATCCTTCACTCCCATTTTCCCCAGGCGCTCGGCGTCCTCCGGCTTGCTGATGACCAGCCGCGCCTGGATCTGCCCATTCAAACAGCGCAGCGCCGCCGCGGTCAGCACGCCTTCCGGCGCGCCGCCCGTTCCCATCACCGCGTGCACACCCGTGCCCAGGACCGCGGCGGAGATGCCCGCGGACAAGTCGCCGTCGCCGATCAACCGGATGCGCGCCCCCGCTGCGCGAATGTCGTCAATCAGTTTCTCGTGCCGCACGCGGTCCAGTACCACCACCACTAAATCCTCCACGTCGCGGTCCAGCCTCTTCGCGATGGACTTCAGGTTGTCCGCCGCGGGCGCGTCCAAATCGATCGCGCCCTTGCAGGACGGCCCGACCACAATCTTCTCCATGTACAAATCCGGCGCGTTCAGCAACCCACCGCGCTCGCTAGCCGCAAGCACGGCGATGGCGTTCGGCGCGCCCGTGGCACACAGGTTCGTGCCTTCCAGCGGGTCCACGGCGATGTCCACTTGCGGAAAAAGTGCCTTTGGCGCGTGCGTTGCGAGCCCCACTTTTTCCCCGATGTACAACATCGGCGCTTCATCGCGTTCGCCTTCTCCAATTACCACCGTCCCGTCAATTTCGACCGAGTCCATGGTTTTGCGCATGGCCTCGACGGCCACTTCGTCGGCCTTGTGACGGTCGCCGAACCCCATCGTGCGCGCGGCCGCAATCGCCGCGTTCTCCACCACGCGCAAAAAGTCCAGACTAAGCTGTTCTTCCATGCATTCCCTCTCCAGTTTGGCCTTCTAGCATCGCCGCGAACCCCTTCAGCACGCCCCGACCTGGTCGGGGCGGCGCATATCATAGGCCAACTTCCCACCCACCGTCGACAAGAGAGCGGCCCTGCGACGAACCAGCAGACATCTTTCTTGGACGACACACGGCTCCGAAGTACAATCAGCCACATTCCTGGTGTTCACTGTCCCTCAATTCCCGGCCGGAGGCACATCCGATGACGCGCCCCTTGCAATTGCATGCAGCGCCTGGTCCTATGGCCATCGACCCTGCGGACACCGCGCTCCTCGTCGTCGACCTGCAGAACGACTTCGGCGCCAAAGGCGGACTTTTCGACCACGCCGGAATTGACATTTCCATGATTCAGGCCGTCGTGCACCCCACGGCGAGTGTCTTGGCCTCGGCCCGCCGCGTCGGCATGCCCATCGTTTACCTGAAGATGGGTTTTCAGCCGGACCTGTCCGATCTCGGCTCCCCGGATTCGCCGAATCGCGTGCGGCATCTGCTCTTTGGCGTCGGAAAGCGCGCTCACGCCCCCGATGGCTCAGAGAGCCGCTTCCTCATCCGCGATACCTGGAATACGGAAATTCTTTCCGAGCTCAAACCGGAAACCGGCGACCTCGTCCTCTACAAACACCGCTTCAGCGGTTTCTATGAAACCGAATTGGAAGCCGTCTTAAAACAGCGTGGCATCAAGAATCTCATTGTCACGGGATGTACCACCAGCATATGCGTCGAGTCCACAGTCAGAGACGCCATGTTCCGCGACTATTCGTGTGTCGTCCTTTCCGATTGCACCGCGGAGCCCATTGGCTTCAACTTGCCCAGAACCAATCACGAGGCCTCACTTCTCACAATAAAAACGCTGTTTGGCTGGGTCTCCACGTCGAACGATTTTCTCTCCGCTATGGAGTCCCAACCCCGAGCGGCCGCGCCATCGCAATCCTAGCCGATCCGCGCCGCCAGCCACGGCTTTCTTCCAACCCCCAAGGGTCTTGCACCGCTCCGCAGGCGCCCCTTACAATTTCAACGTGTTCGACGCACATCGCTTGCTGCTCTTCATGGCCGCTGCCGTGCTTCTGGCCATCACGCCAGGCCCCGGCATTTTCTACGTCCTGGCGCGCAGCCTAGCCGGGGGAAAGCGCGAAGGCGCCCTCTCTTCCCTTGGCACATTGGTTGGCGGACTCTTCCATGTGTTTGCCGCGGCCCTGGGCCTTTCCGCGATTCTTGCCGCCTCCGCTGTGGCGTTTCACTCCGTCAAATACGCCGGCGCCGCCTATCTCGTTGTGCTCGGCATTCGCATGATCCGCACGCGCAACGCTGAAATGACCGCGGCAGCCGCGGGCGCGTCCAAAGGCGCCTTTCGTCAAGGCGTCCTCACCGAAGTCCTGAACCCCAAGACCGCGCTGTTCTTCCTCTCCTTCATTCCGCAGTTCGTTGCCCCCTCCCACGGACATGTCTTCTTGCAATTCGCCGTGCTCGGCTGCGCCTCGGTCAGCCTGAATACCGCCGCCGACCTCCTGGTCGTCACCATGGCCTCGCCTCTGGAGCGCAAGCTGAAGAACAGCATGCGCTTCCGGCGCCGCCAGCGCACCGTGTCCGGCCTTGGCATGGTTGGCCTCGGCGCCTACCTCGCCCTCGCCGATTGCAAATAAACGATTGCGGCTCCGCCGCGCAAGGAAAGCCACACGCCAAAAGAAATCCCGGAGGGAAAAGAATCCCTCTTCCATTACAATCGCGGCCGCGTGAATCGAAAACCGTTCGGCTCTCCTTTCAAACTCTCCGCCGCGGAAAACGCCAGATCGTCGGCGTACCGCGTGTAACACGGCCCCTGCCGACTTCGCCAACCCCGCCAAGCGGCAGGCCGCCCCATAGAAGCACAAGTTGGCAAGCGCCGGTGATGTGCACGCCCCTTGCGGCAGGTGCGGTCGGGAATAAAGATCACGGGCTTGTCGCAAACGCTGCCGGTCCGCCGCCAGCCCAGCCTCTTTCCACACGTCCGGCGGCGCCGCGTTGCGCACAGATTCCGCCGAGCAAGTCGGCAACGTCCTCCGGATAGCGCGCCGTCCGGAAAAAGGTTTGAATCCGGCCCGCACTTAAGGACGGAAAGAAATCCTGCAAATCCAGCCGCACCACGACGCGCTGGCCCACGTGCGGTGCGACAAACGTCCTGCTGGACCGACCTTTGCGAAACCCGTGCGCCCAATCGTGCACCGGAGTCTTCTCGAGAATCTCCCGCAAGATTTTTCGCTGCAATTCTTTTCAGTCGTTTCTTAGGCGCTTCAATCAGCCGAGGGTCGCCGGATTCCTTGGCCAGCACGCGATAGTGATAGTGCCTTAGCCGCGGAACATTTCTCTTGCAGCCGAGCCACTTCAGGTCCGCAAACCAATGCAGCTCGCTCACCGTCAGTCCCAGCCAATCAGCCAGCTCCCCTGTCATCGCGATCGCCGGAACGTTCCAACCCAACGCCGCTCTCGCAGGCCGCATTTGCGTCGGCTCGGCGATCCAAACGCGACGAGATGCTAGCCCTTCACGTTCCCCTGGGTAACCCCAGAGGCTCAACCGAGCCGAAGCTCGATCCAAGCCCGCTTGGAGCACCCGTCGCGGCCCGATTATACATATACAATCGCTAACCCTTTCTCACTCCAGGTCGGTCACTGGGAAAACTGCGGGCGCCTACATCCATCTTCCACTGTGGAATTCATCGGGCGCAATTGCGCGGAAGCCTTATTCTGGAAACGGCTTGGGGTCGATGCCAGGGACGAGCTTCATGGCGTTCTGGTAATAAACCTTTTTCAGGACTTCGTCGGGAACCTGGAAACCATAGATGCGCCAGAAGGCGTGGCGCGGGCGGTAGTACTCGAAATACTCGTCGCGCGTTTCGAGCGCCCGGAAATACCATTTGTATTCGTTCACATCGTAAATGTCTTTGCCCATCAGCACGCGGTCCTGATACTTCAGCAGGAAATCGTGCGCCGAATAGGGCTGGCGGCCGAGTTCGGCCAGCACCGCGGCGATGTCCACGTACATATTCGGCAGGGAATCGAGCGTTTTCCCGAGCCGCTCGAGGTCGTTTCCGTGAAACGCGAGGTGCGCGGCGATGAAATTCGTTCTCGGATGCTTGGCAAAAAGGTGATTGCGCTCGGCCATCAGCGTTTCAAACGGCGGATATCTTCCCGGCGGCCGCGCGCGCCCGGGAAACTGCTTCAGCTCGAGCCAGCGCTCGTTGTGATAGTCCCAGGGATCGAAAAACGGCGAAGGCTCGGCAATGTGAATGAGAACGGGGATGCCCAGTTCGGCGCATTTGTCCCACACGGGATCGAATTCGGGATCGTCCGCGCGGACCCGCTCTCCGTTGGCATACTTCACGTCCATGCCGAAATTCTTGAAGATTTTCAGGCCTTGCGCGCCGCTGCTCTTTACATCGTGTTCGAGCCGCGCCGCGGCGCGCTTGCCGTAACCGGGAGTGTCGATGTCGTCGTAGCTCAGGTTGGCGAAGACCACGAAGCGGTCGGGATGGCGGCCCTTCATCGTCGCTACGGTTTGCCGCAACTGCTCGCCGGTGCCGCCGCTCAGGTTCACCATGACGCGCAAGTTGATGCTGTCCATTTCTTTCGCGAGTTGGTCGGCCTGCTCTGGCGTGGGATTCCAGTGATGGCTGTGAATGTCAATGAACGGAAACTTCGCGCGCTCGATTTTGTGTTCTTTGGTGACCAGCGTTGACCTGGGCTGATACTCCTCAATGGTCGGCGTTTGCGAATACTTCTTCTGATCCTGCTGCGCCGCGCGAACACCCCCCCACGCAAGCAACACGGCAGAGATTGCAGAAGAAAGTCCAATGACAAGAATGAGGGCGCGTCTGGGTTTCATGAAACTCCGGATGGTCAAGAGTGTAAGACTCATCTTCCCACCGGAGGGTTAGCAGAAGTTTAGGAATCCTTTAGTAGTTGTCGCCGGGTCTGAAAATCACTGAGCCGATTATGCCGAATACGCACGGCTCGCTCGCGTGGGCGTATGGGTGACGGCCACAAGTCCTATGAATTGTGGTCTGCCGGCATAGTGAGGCGCGGCGCCAGTGCGTTTCATTGCCGTGTACGTACCTTTTGCTAAACGGAATACCCAGACGAAGAAGTCGACAGTTCACAGTTAGGAAAAAATTAAACACAGAGAACGCCGGTGCAGAGACCACCACATTGGGTCCGTTGCGCACCGACGGCGCGCCAATGGATCTCTTGCCACCATGCTTTGCTACCAAGGGGTCAGCGGGAGGCCAGAAATGTGCGAGGCGCTTCCTTGGACTCCACTGCGGCGCGGCAAACGTACAGAACGTCCTGCGTGTTTTTCCGCGACCTACCTTCGTAGTCGTCGTGATCTTGAGGCAGAAGATCGATGACGTGGCCGAATTCGTGGAGAAGCGCAAGGACTTGGGCGTGGAAAGAGCCGCCACGATAAGGCCCGACCTGAATCGGCCGCGAACCGCGAAAGCTGATGGGGCCGCCTTCAAAGCGATCATCGATTACGCTGGCCATCGAGAAAAAGAAGGCGCCGTTCACGTTGATGGTGACCGTCGACTGGGGTCCTGCGCCCTGCAAGACGCGGGCGACGTAGGGATTGCGGATGATGGAGATGCCCTGGGATTCCGGGCCCTTTCTGACGTAGACGTCGCCGTCCCGGTCAAGAGCGAAAGTGAGCGTTCGGAAAGTGGCGGCGGGGTCGGGATCTTTGGTGCGGTACCAGGCAGAGCAGGCGTTGTCGGATTGCAGGATCTGGAGCACTTTGTCGCGCGCGCGCAGGATGATTTGGCCGCGCTTCCCCGTGGTGTTCAGGTCGTCGCGGACGATGTCGCTGGAAGTCGAGCAGGGGTGGATCGATTGAGCTGCAAGATCACAGGGAGTGACGGGGGCAGAACGGTCCGCCAGCGACGGCGGGACACAGGAAGGTGAGCTGCCGGGCGCTGGGATATCGCCAGAGACCGCATCCAAGGAATTCACCGAATTACCCGAGCAAGTGTTAGCGGAAGAAGAAAGCGCGAGGCGGTGAACGGAACGCACTTCGGCATTCAGGAAGCGCGTTGACTGAGAAAACGTGGGTACACTGACAACGCCTGAAGCGAGAATAGCAACGACGGCCTGAGCGCTCCTGCGGGCGGTGTGCATCTGGGTCTCCTGCCCGGACCTGTAACTCACCACAGACCGCTTCGGAGATCCCCCAGGTGACCGTCAAACCGGAGGCTGCTCAAGGAGCGGTTGAACCTCGATCCGGGACTGTTTGGGAAGACGAAGCGCGGCAGAAAGAATCACCTCAAACTTTTCTGGAAAAATTGTCATGGTGGAACATGCAGAAACAGAGCCATTTCTGCCAAGCGGGCGCGACTCGGTAACTTTGTTAAATTTAGAAAACCTCCATGCGGATGCACTTGCATTGCTTCGCCCGGGGCTCTGGATAACGCCGCGCCACTACAAGAGCTGGCCTGAGGAAGGATTTGTCAGAAACGGACCATAGCGCGGCTTGACAGCGCAAGCGATGAGACCTAGGCTGCACAACTTGCCGTGGTCGGTAGAGTGCAGGCAGCGAAGGGGGACCTCATGAGAACAGGGGAAAAAGTTAGAAGAAGGACAGCGCAAACAATATTGGCTGCTCTCTTTTTCACGGCCGCTGCGTCCCAGTTTGCGCCGTCAGGACGCGCGGACACAGCAAAGTATGCCGTGTCGGTTGAGCGTGGCGCTGCCGCGAAAATGCGCGATGGGGTAACGCTCCGCGCAGATATCTACCGGCCGCAAGCGGACGGAAAGTTTCCGGTGCTGCTGGTGAGGACGCCTTACGACAAGCAGTGGATCATGAATTTCGGGCTGAAGGCGGCAGCGCGCGGCTACGTGGTGATTGCGCAGGACGTGCGCGGGCGGTTCACGTCGGAGGGAGATTGGTATCCGTTCAAAAGCGAATCGCAGGACGGCTACGACACCGTGGAATGGGCGGCGGGGCTGCCTTATTCGAATGGGAAAGTCGGGATGTTTGGCGGGTCGTACGTCGGAGCGACGCAATATCTGGCGGCGATTGCGAAGCCACCGCACCTGGCCGGGATTTGTCCAACCGTGACGGCGTCGAATTATCACGACGGGTGGACCTATCAGGGCGGCGCGTTCGAGCAGTGGTTCAACGAGTCGTGGTCCACAGGATTGGCGCTGGACACGATGCGGCGGCGCACGGAAAAAGGCATGGACGCGCTGGGAGGCAGCAAAGTGCTGCCGCTGCTTTCCTACCCGGTGCTTGAGGGTCCTTCGTCGAACGGCATCGCGACGTATTTCACGGATTGGCTGGCGCATCCGAACTACGACAATTACTGGAAGCAGATTTCGATTGAAGACCACCACGCGGATATCCAGGTACCCATTTTGGGAATTGGAGCGTGGTACGACATTTTTCTCGGAGGAACGCTGCGGAACTATGTGCGGCTAAAAAAGGAGGCAGGCACGGAAGCGGCGCGAAACGGGCAAAGATTGGAGGTCACCGTCGGCGGACACGCGGGCGGCGGAAGAAAAATTGGCGCGGTAGACTTTGGAGAAAAGCTGGAGGTGGATGGGGACGCCAGGATGCTACGGTGGTACGACTGGCTGCTGAGGGGAGAGGCCAACGGCGTTGAGAAGGAAAAGCCGGTCAAGATTTTTGTCATGGGGAAGAATGAATGGCGCGAAGAAGACGACTGGCCGCTGGCACGCGCAAAGAGCACGCGGTATTACTTGCACTCAGCGGGAGGCGCGAATGGCTTGGGAGGGAATGGTACGCTCAACAACACTGCGCCAGTTGAGGAGAAAGCCGACCAGTATGTTTACGATCCGAGCGATGCGGTGCCGACGATTGGCGGGCCGCTTTGCTGCCAGGCGCTGCCGACGGGAATCGGGCCGCAGGACCAGCGGCCGGCCGAGGAGCGTGCTGACGTTCTTGTGTACACCACGGCGGCGTTCGCGAAGGACACGGAGGTGACCGGGCCAGTTTCGCTGGACTTGTATGTGAGCAGCTCGGCGGTGGACACGGACTTCACGGGGAAGCTGGTGGACGTGGGGGCGGACGGATTTGCACAGAACCTGACGGAAGGAATTCTGCGGCTGCGCTGCCGCAATTCACAGGAAAGGCCGGAGCTGGCGAACCCGGGAGAGACCTATCACATCACCGTGGATTTGTGGGCCACGAGCAACGTGTTTCTGGCGGGACATAAGTTGCGGCTGGAGGTTTCCAGCAGCAATTACCCGCGGTTCGACCGCAACCTGAACACCGGCGAAGAGCAGGCGCGCGCAACGCGGATGATTAAAGCCACCAACGTGATTTATCACGACAAGGCGCATCCCTCGGCGCTGATCGTGCCCATCGTGCCGTGAAATGTTCCTCCGAACCTCGCGAGCAAGGAGTTGAAATCCTTACTCGGCGCGCAGGGCCTCCACGGGGTCTACGGTGGTGGCGCGGCGGGAGGGCAGATAGCTCGCTAGCCAGGCAGTCGCTAGGAGTCCGAGGGATGCCGCGGTATAGGTGATCGGGTCGACGGGTCTGACGTTGAACAGGAGCGAGGACAAAAGACGCATTGACACTATCGCCGCGAAGAGACCGCAAGCTACGCCGATGCCGGCCAGCAATAATCCGTGGCGCACGAACATACCGGTAAGACTTTGCTGTTGCGCGCCCAGGGCCATGCGGATGCCGATTTCCCTGGTGCGCTGCGACACCGAGTACGCGATCACGCCGTAGATGCCAACGACGCCGAGTAAAAGCGCCATGCTTCCCGCAACACCGAGCATGATGAGAGTAAACCAAGTGCGGGCCAGTGATCGTCCGTAGTAATACTGCACCGTGTGGACGGCCGCGAGCGGGAGATTGGGATTTACCGACCAGGCCGCGTCGCGAACATCGATGAGAAAGCTTTGCGACCCGGCGCGCGAACTGCGGATAGCGTAGGAAACCTCGCGCCGCACCGAAACATCGTCGGATTCGAAACGGTCCATGATGAGAGGCCAATACGCACACGTGGCAGCCTTCTGATTCACGCCGTCGTCATGGACGTCGCCGACGACGCCGACGATTTCGCGCCAATCATCTTTTGTGCTGACGCGAATGCGCTTGCCGAGCGCCTGAGAGGGATCGCCCCAATATTCCCGCGCGAGATTTTCCGAAACCAGAGCCACGGGAATCCTCTTGTAAGTATCAGTCCAAGTCAGGTCGCGTCCCGCAACCAACGGAGTGCCCAGCGTCGCCGTAAAGCCGGGGGAGACGAACTTAAACCGGCTCAGCGGCGGAAGCTGGCCCTCGGTGTAGGTGCGGCCTTCAACAAAAACGGGATCGTGCCATCCGCCTCCGCTCATGGGGATTACCGTGCCGATGCTCGCCGAAGAGACGCCCGGAATCGCCTCGAGCCTGTGCAGGATGTCCTCTTCCATGCGCACGACGCGTTCCGGTTCTTTGACCTGCGTGTCCGGGATGGAGATGCGGAAAGTTTGCAGTCGGTCCGCTTGCGTGAAGCCGGGATTCACTTTAGTCAAGGCTCGAAACGTTCGAATCATTAGGCCCGAACAAATCAGGAGAACCAGCGCCAGCGCCACTTGCACGACGACCAGCACGCTTCGCGCCCGATGTTGTTCCCTGCTGTGACTCAGGCCGCGCGCTCCCTCCCGAATGCCGGTGGTCAGGCGCGCGCCCGCGTACTTGAAGATGGGAACGCAACAGACCACCAGGCTGGCGAGCAGCGCCGCGACCAAAGTGAATAGCAGAACGGGACCGTCAATGCCGATCTCGTGGATGCGCGGCAGTCCCGAAGGCGCTATCGCGCGCAAGACAAGCAAAGTGGCGTAAGCCAAACCAAGACCCAGCGCACCTCCCAGAAGACCAAGAGTGGTGCTTTCGAGCATCAATTCGCCGGCGATTCGGCCCCAACCTGCTCCCAGCGCAGCGCGCAAGGCCAGTTCCTGCCGCCGGCCCTCCACTCGGACGAGCAGCAGGTTCGCCACATTGGCGCAAGCAATCAGCAAGACCATGCCGATGGAACCCATCAGGACCCACAAGACATTGCCTACATTTCCCACGACATCCTGTTTCAATGGCCGGGCGTTCGGTCCGATATGCGCGTCTTCAAACAGTTTCATGCTGAATCCAGGCGGTGTTGGAAAACTGCGCATTACTATGGGAAGCATTCGCGCAATATCCGCGTTCAGTTGCGCGAGCGTGACCCCTGGTTGGAGTCGCGCAAGGCCATCGTAGCTGAAGTTGCCGAGGTTCGTTTTGTTGCGGTCAAATCGGAAGGGAATGATCAATGCGGGATCTTCCCAGTCCAAGAAATGAAAATTAGGCGGCAGCACCCCGATGATTTGCCGGCCCTTGCCGTCGACGAGGAGTGTACGTCCCACCGCGGACGCGTCGCCGCCGAACTTCCGGCGCCAATACCCGTGGGTCAGGATCACTGTTTCGGTTGTGCCCGGCAAATCGTCCTGCTTGGTGAATTCGCGTCCGAGCATTGGCTGGACGCCAAGAAGGGGAAGCGTGCCGTCGGTGACTAGAAGAGCGGAAACCTGCTCGGGTTCGGCGATCCCTGTCACACTCACAGAATCGCCCGCGTACAAACCGATGTCCTTCAAAGTCCGCCCCTGTTCACGAAAGATGAAATAATCCGAGGGCGAGAGTTCGGTTTCCTTCAGTTGGATGCCCGGGGCGGTGAGCCAGACTCCCACCAATTGGTCGGAGCCCGGATACGGTAAAGGCTTCAAGAGCACGCCTTCGAGCACGCTGAAGACCACGGTGTTTGCCCCGACTCCGGCTGCCAAAGTGATTAGGGTTATGACCGTAAACATCGGCGCGCGAACCAACCGCCGTAAGACCTGCCGCAACTGTTTGAAATTCATAAACTCACCACGCCCGGCAATGACTGTTTGCAGCCTGAACTGGGAAAACGGCTTCAATGGTCGATACGTTTGCAAAGAGCAGGAAGTTCCCCCAAACTCTCCGGAGTTGCCTGGAGCCTGGAATGATCCCATTCACTTGAGAGGTCAGCTTGCGGGGCATCCCTAAAACGGGTTCCGTGCCTGAGCTACGGCCAACTTTTAAAGTCCTGAGCTTCCCCTTGAAGATGGCGGCGATTTTTTTTTTATGACTTCGGCAATCCGTGGTGCAGGCGTGCCTGGCGAGCTCGAACCTGATCTTCGCGCGATACGGGATTCGGTGGCTTGCGTCGTGGTTTCCGGCGGCTGAACAGCGGTGACGACGGGCGGGGCGATTGAATCTCCGGATTCACCCCAGGCAATGCCACATGCGCCAGGCGACGTTTCAAACAGACTGTAGGAAGCTGATTTCATGACTTAGGTGCGCCGACGCAAAAGTGCCTGGTGATTGGTGACTCGTGACTGGGTGCGCCCTCTCCCATTGAAGCTGCGAACGGTCGGATGGTTATTGGGCCACCGAGGCAGGCGTACAAGCTAGATAGAGAATAGAAACCAACGAAAACGAAAATACGAGGCTGCCGGCCGAAACGGGTATCATTGCCGGACTGGCGGGTGGAAGTTCAGGTGCTGAGGGAGCCGAAGTGGAATGAGTCCGGAAGAAAGCAAGAAGCGCGGTGTATTCAGCATTTTGCTGGCGGTCCTGCTGCTGGCGTTGATGGCCGCGCTGGCGGGGGGCGCGGCTCTGCGCGAATCGGTCACCGTGGATGAAGTTTCCCACATCGGCGCCGGCGTCAGTTATTTGCAAAGGCGCGACCTGCGGATGAATTTCGAGCACCCACCGCTGCCAAAGATGCTGGCGG
>Ga0209154_1001380_pt1 | contig 14261 bp, 20 predicted proteins | sample GraSoiAngelo_121_FD_185878 | JGI IMG/M metagenome (GOLD analysis project Ga0209154, IMG submission 185878) | Grasslands soil microbial communities from the Angelo Coastal Reserve, California, USA - 14_0919_12_20cm (SPAdes) (version 2) | ecosystem: Environmental > Terrestrial > Soil > Grasslands ... | reverse complement strand
TGCGGTTCGGCTGGCTTTGAAGACATCCCCACAACCGCTTACTCCGCCGGAGGTCGCAAGGCGACTTCGCGAGTGGCGGATCGACCTCGACAAGTACGCTAATCCGCTGGCCTCCATCCACATAACGCTCAAGAGGTTGGCCAAGAATGGAGAAATCGAACCGGTTCAAGTCGAGGGGGGTAAGAAGGCGTACAGATGGGTCACCCAAGTGGCTAGGGTTCTGGCAAGTCTTCAGCATGTGGAGAGAGGGCTAGGATTCAAGGACTAGCTTCTAATTGTGGGCAACTTGTTGCAAATTTCCGATAAGGGTTTTTTTCCTGTCCCCTCTGCGGCGAGCGGCTGGAGGTTCGCCAAAGCAAGAAGCAAAAGCCTTACGTGGTCTGTGACAGATGCGGGGTTCAATTGTTTGTCCGCAGCCAGTCCGGTGTTCGACTGTTCGAGAGGCTGGTGGCGGATGCCGAAGCACGAAACATCTGGGAAAGGCAAGCCGCGCTAGAGAAGGACTACTACAAGAAGTGCCCAAAATGTGGCAAAGGCTTTTGGGTAGCTGAGAAACTGATAGAGACAAGCTTTTTTGACGGTTCATTCATCGGTTACAGGTGTCCCAACAAAGAGTGCAATGCGATCATTCCCCCTACGGAGGAGCGATGAGAATCACTTTCCTTGGGGTGCTAACAATTCTGGGAGTCGTCATTCTGGTTTTGTTGCTCTTCAGGCCTATACGAGGCAAGCCTCCAGAACCTCCATTGGGATGGAGCGCGGGACCATGAGTAACGAACACAGTGATCTCCTTACAGTTGAGGAAGTGGCTAAACTGCTAAGAGTCCCCACCTCTTGGGTTTATGAGAAAAGCAGCGCCCGGACACAGGAGCGACTTCCACACGTCAAGTTGGGGAAATATCTCCGCTTCTACAAAGTCGACGTCTTGAATTACGTCGAGAAAATGAGGCGGGAAAAGAACGACTAGCGGGCGACTGCTCACGAGGCTTGCGATTCCATGGGCTGCAGAGATACAGTACGCCCGCCGACAGAAGCAAAGCGAACCACAGGAGAAAGGATGGTACCTGTGGTTCTAAGAAACTGTATTCAGCGAGGTCATGTGTACAAGACCGGAAAGCGGGGCCGGCAGGTTTGGTACGGACGCTACCGGGAGTCCGTCTTCGAGAATGCCCAGTGGAGACGGGTTCTGCGAAATGTCCGGCTGGGATCTACAACCGAACTGCTGACCCAGAATGATGCTCGGATTGCTCTAGCTCGCATTCTGCAAAGAGTGCAGCCGGGGAGCAGATCCGAGGCCTTTTATTCCGCTCGCGAATTTGTCGAGAGGGAGTGGATGCCCCGGATGCTGCCCACTCTGAAGGCCTCTACGCAAAGCTCCTACCGCACGAACCTTAACCGCTACGTTCTTCCTTGGTTGGGAGAGACGCGGCTGAAGGACTTGCGGAAGGGAGAGATTCAAGCCCGGCTTTCAGCACTCTCGGAAAGTGGGTTATCCCGTCAAACGGTCAAGAACATCTGGTCAGCTCTCTCTTCTGTGTTACGGACCGCAGTCGACTGGGGATACATCAAAGAAAACCCCGCCCATGGCGTCCGCCTCCCGGCACGACAGCCCAAAGCGGCGGTATTTCTACCCGAGCCAGAGCAGGTGGCTCAGATTCTCCAGCAACTTCCGGAGCCGAGTTACACGCTCATGTTACTGCTTGTGGGAACTGGCTTGCGCGTGGGCGAAGCCATCGGGTTGTGCTGGGAAGATATCGATCTGAATCGCAAGAATCTCACGGTTCGGCGCGATATCTGGCACGGACAGGTGAATTCGCCCAAGTATGCGGCCAGTGAAAGAGTAATTCCACTGGGCCCCATTCTGGCGGAACATCTACAGGGCAAACTCAACAGTGCCGGTTCCTGGATCTTCGAAGGAGATTCCGGCAAGCCTTTAGATCCGAGGAATCTCGCCAAGCGACATTTGCACCCGGCACTCGACCATTTGGGTATATCCCGCTTTTCCTGGCATCGATTGCGCAAGTTGCATTCGACGTATCTGGGAGATTTGAGCGTCTCACCGCGAATCATGCAGGCACAACTTGGCCATGCGGACGCGGCTCTCACGCTCAACGTCTACACCCAGATAATTCCAGAATCGCAGAGGCGCGCAATCCAAGACCTAGAGGGCTTGTTGTTCCGAAATGTTCCGAAATCAGCAGAGAAGACGGTAGATCAATGAATTCTCGGGTTGAAAGGAAGAGGGTTGTGGCGCGCCTGAGAGGATTTGAACCTCCGACCTCTGGTTCCGGAGACCATTTCCAGCGATTTATGTAACTTGCTGAACGGAAGGCAGAAAGCCCTGCAACCCTCTCAGGTTCAACCGGTTCACTAGTTGTGGCAAGGTGATTTGAGATCTGGCGAGATTCGCCAAGATGTATGAGAGGTCCCCACAAAAGTCCCCACAGTTGACGATTCTCAGTAGTCGCTCTCTCGTGGTTACCGACCACCCTGACCCGTGGGCAACCTGTGCCGAAAAGCGTCTGCAGGGTTTTGAAATGGGTTAGCGGCTATCCTGGAAAACGCTTGCGACAATCAGAAATAACTCTTCAAGCTTTAGTGAGCGGAATGGGAAGGCTCGAAAGGAAATCTTTTCGATTCGGCGCGTGCAATCCAGGGCAGACACTGCCGGACCGCATTCCGCGGGGGGTCAAGCAGCGTGCCGCAGGCAAACAACCAAGCGCGGGCCGGTTTCAGATTCAACAGGACCACTGCATCCCACGCGTTCCGTCATTGCTGTAACGCTCGGCATCAGCGTCTATTTTTAATCTATCTAAATTAATATCATTAACTCAGGTTAACCGTCAAGGGGTTTTTGCCACGGAGTTCGTGTCCACGATAATATGGATAACCTGGGTCCGGACGCGAGGAGGGTCTAAACCCGCATTCTTGGCCCGTATTCACTATGGTGCGCGGCTGCGCGCGAAGGTATAGGTTCAGCGGAGCACATCGCCAACCTCGGCGCGCACACGGAAAATTAATGCGGTGACGCGCTGGCTCGGACACATCGAGTTCCGGCGTGGAATTGCTGCTCGGCTCCGGGGTAGGTTCCGCTCGTGCGGAATTGCGCAGAAACACTTGCAGCCGCCGGCGTCGTGCGTGGGAACCCAGTAACCACGCCCGCGCCAGCGGCTGCACACTTACTACCCCCTCCTTTCCTAGGAGGTTCGGAGGCGCAGCGCTCAAACCCGCCTTGCCAACCACTCCGCCGGGGTTGGGATGCCCGTTCACGGCCTTTGGGAAGGCCGTCTTCCCAGCACAGGCCCTCCCAACCCGGCAGCTCTCCCCCGGCGCCCGACGTGGTAAACTGGTGGCGAGCTGTAGGAGCCCACGCCAGCGCCGGCGGATCCCAAGTTACTCCGTGGTTTTGTCTTTCACACCGCTTTACTCCTTATTCCAGGAAGTTCGGGGTTGCTACGCGCACACCGTTCCTGCCAACAGCCGGAATCCGTAATGTGTCCTGGACGGAGTTTCCGGTGCCGTCGGCGAGTACAGTGTTGGTGTTGCCAATCGACCCGTTGGGGACAAACAACTCGGGGTGATCGAATGGAGCCTGGTCCAGCCGAACACGCTCGTCGGTGAGCGCCTTCAGGAACGCCACCAACGCCGCTTTGTCCTCCGCACTCAGGCCGAGGTTCTTGATTCGGTCACTCAGGACGGCTGCGTTCTCCTTGGCGAAGTCCCCGCCGCGGCTGTAGAAGTCCACCACCTGTTCCAGCGTGGCCATGCCGCCGTTGTGCATGTACGGCCCGGTGAGTTCTACGTTCCGGAGACCGGGTGCCTTGAAGGCGCCTTGCGCGCGAGCCGGGTTGCCTGCCGAGAGTGGCAGGTTGAGCGGCCCGATCGAGGCACCGATGCCCAGGTCGTCGTTGATGCGGCGCACACCGGTGTTGAAGAATCCGGTGTCGCCACCGCTGACGAGACCGTTGGCTTGGACACTGGAGACCGAGGCAGAGGTCGTCTCGGCGCCACCGTGGCACTTGGAGCACTGTCCCTTGCCGGTGAAAATGCCCATGCCACGTTGCTCCTGGGCAGTTAGAGCGCTTCTATTCCCCTCCAGGAACTGATCCACGCGGGAATTGTCGGAGACCAGCGAGGCCATGTATTCCTGGACGGAAAGCCCCCAAATGAGGGAGAAATTGACCTCCATCATCGAGAACCGGTTCTGCGCCGCGGTGGCACCGGCGGGCAGGATCGTGAGGCTGCCATCCGGGTTGATCTGGATGACACTGCTCGAGTCCCACCACTCCGATTGGATGGCAGCGCGGATCATCGCATCGTACTTCGGCTTGAGGCCTGTGCCGGGTGCCGCGCTGAGGGAGCCCAGCGCGCTATCGTCGGGGGCGACGTGCTGCAACGCTAGCGCTCGAGCGGCTACCATCTTCCGGCCTAGGAGCACGAAGGTGCGGCCCGCAAAGGACATCTCGAAGTCGCTGAGCGGCGGACCAACGGCCTGCGACGCCAGAGAGGAGTTGTTCAACGCCAATTCGGGGTGCGAGCCGTCGATGAGGCTAACCGACTCAGGGGCCTGACCCGGCGCTGCGATGTGCAGCACTGTGGCACCCGGATCGAGGTTGCCGATGGGATCCACGCCGTTAAATTCATTCCGGGCGCGGCCGTCCCAGAAGTTGCGGAAGTTGAACACGGCGTTGATCATCGTCGGGGTGTTCCGTGGCTCCACCCGCCGGACGTTCACGCCGTTGACGCTGAAGATCGGGTCAGCTAGGGAGATCCCGGCGTCGGCCGCATTGCCGACAATCACATTGGTGAAGGTGATGTTCCGCACACCCTGGGAGGACACGATGTCGTTGGTGTCGAACAGAACGGCGGAGTTTTGATCATTGGGATTGGCCAGCTTGTGAAGGGGGAAATCACTGGCCTTCAACTGGAAGTTCGGACCGCCCAACTGGAACGTCGGATCAGGTGGGACAGCCCGTAATCCCGGGTCGATCTGGTTCTTCGACCGGCTGTCGGCTCCGGCATGGAAGTGGCAACTGGCGCAGGACTGGCCGTCACTGCCGACTTGCTGGTCCCAAAACAAGGCTTTACCAAGGGCGATGGCCGCTTGCGCGTCCTTGATGAACCGGGCACGGTTCGCGGGGAGCGGAATGGCAACCGTCTTGAGCGAAGCCAGTCCGTTACCACCACCGCCGACACCCGCGGCGCCGCCATCGTTAGCGCCGCCCTTCGCTAGTGCAACCGAAGGGTGCTGCGCGCCCACAACCAACGCCGCCGCGGCCAGGACCGCGAGAGCGAAGATTGCGATGAAGCTTACAGATTTGCTGTTACGTCTACGTGCGTAGACGCAGGCTGGAGTCTTAAAGCGCATCTTTCACCTCATTAGAGAAGAGATTCAAATAGAAGCGGGGTGTTCTATAGGGGGGCTGCTTAGGACAGGTAAATGTTTATCATTAACTGCCGTTAACTGTCAAGCTCCTTTTTGTAAACCTGCATTCTTCTTGGTCCGTATTCATAATGGTATCTAATTTAGATTGACATAACCTAACATTTTTTCCATTTTCAGTAATACTACGGCTGGAAAATGCCAGATCCATTGGATTGCGTTCCGGGTCGCCTTATGGGAGCTTGTCGCTACGGTCCGCACTGGACGACCTGAGAGGTTACTATACAGATCAGTACTTCCTGCCGTGGGAATCTGTATTGGTCCCCGAGCAACCTGAGAAAGAAGCAGCCCCGTCCCCTTTCTTCGGTGCGGTTCCAAGGGCTGTGGCAGCGACATAGGGCCCGCAGCGCGCTGTTGTGTAACGGCGACCCCAGCCGGAGTTTGCCCCCACCGCTTAGCGAACCGAGCCGTTACGAATGACAGACATTCAATTCGATCCCCAGAGGGAGACGGACAATGTACACAGCACATTACCAAGGGGCGGCTGGCGTGGCTGTAGTCGCCGTGCTAGTCCTGCTGTACCTTTTGCCCGCATTAGTAGCCTATATCAACAGAAGGAAGCACGCCGCGGCGATCTTGTTGCTGAATCTGTTGCTTGGCTGGACGTTTCTCGGCTGGGTCTTGCCCCTGTTCTTGGCGTGCATGCCCGACGACAGCGCAGCCCCAGCATCAACGCCCACGCCCGCAGGCACTAGCGTGCGCTCGGTCGGCCGAATCGTCCGCGAAGTTCCTTGAAGCAAATTCGTCTCTGGCGAAAATGGCAGAGCAATGCGGCGATGAGATTTCTTGAAGCTCGCCATGAGCTAACTTGACACGGAGGAGGGTCTAAGCCTGCATTCTTGGACTGTATTCACAATGGTGCTTGTCATAGATTAACGACGCTTAACCTCCGTGGCATTTTCAGTAGTACTAGCCCCAAATTTATCGGTACTGGTTCTTGACACTATCTTGCGAAAGGCGGAACCTTCTGGCTAAGTCCCCCTTATAGGTAGTCCCCACCCATCTGAATCTGTCTGAAGATGCGGCCGCATGGTCCCCGATCGGTTGCATGTGGAGGAGACAATGAAGCCGCTTAGTATTTCGCGCAGTATTCGCGTGTTTGTCGCGACGGTGTTTTTAGCTGCGGGTGCCAGTTTCGCGCAGACGAGCAATGGCACCATCGGCGGTACTATCTTCGACAAGAGTGGGGCTGGTGTTCCGAACGCAATAGTTAAAGCGTCGAGCACCGATCTTGGCGGAGAAAAGCGAAGCACAAACACCGACTCCCAGGGTACGTATCGCATTGAGGCGCTGATTCCGGGACGGTATGTGGCACTCGTCACCGCACCCGGATTTGCAGTACTCAAGATCTCTAATGTGGAAGTAAAGGCATCGCTTACTGCCACTGTCAACGGCACGCTCGAGGTGAGTGCGCAGGCCACTACGGTCATGGTGGAAGCCTCCATTGGCCAGGAACTCCAAACACAATCCGGCGAGCTCAGTGCCAACATCAGCAAGCCCGAGATCAACAATCTCCCCTTTCTCAGTTTGAACCCGATTTCGCTCGCGTTAACGCTACCGGGTGTCGCCCAGCCTTCTTCGCGTGAAGACTTCACGAACGGCGTAGGCTTTTCGGTGAATGGGGCGCGGCCGCGTGCAAACAACTTCTTGATCGACGGCCAGGATAACAACGACAACTCGATTAATGGGCAGGCCTTCCAGCCGATCAACCACGAAGCCGTCGGCCAGGTCACGATTCTAACCAACGCGTACGCTGCAGAATTCGGGCGCGGCGGCGGGTCGGTGACCAACGTTATCTATAAGGGCGGCACCAACAAATTCCACGGATCCGCCTGGGAGATCCATCGGAACTCGGCGGTGGCCGCTATCCCTGCTGAGGACAAGCTCGCCGGAGTGACTAGCCCCGTGGACATTGACAACACTTTTGGCTTCTCTTTTGGTGGGCCAATTAAGAAAAACAAGCTGTTCTTCTTCGGGTCCTCGCAGTGGGACCGCGAGCGCCAAACGGCCATTGGCAGCACCCTCCGTCTGCCCACAGCTAACGGCGTGGCCGCATTGCAAGCACTGGGGACCAACCCCAACGTCGCTTTCTTGATTGCCTCGCTGGGCGGTCTGCGGGGCGACCCGGCAAACTCTCCCCGCAAGATTGCCCTCGGAAATGGCCGCCCGGCGGTGGACACCGGACGGGTCAAGCGTTCCGGCGTGAGTGAAAAGGGTAACGACCGGCAATGGAACGTTCGCGTGGACTGGAACGCGACGTCGTCAGACACGATGACTGTTCGCTACGTCCGCGATGACAGCACCCTGACCCCGGATTTCTTCAACTTCCCAGGTTCGCTGCCGCCCTATGATTCCCAGCAGGGCGGTCCGTCTCAGAACGCCGGGATCACCTACATCCGCACTTTTTCTCCGCACGTGGTCAACGAGTTCCGGTTCTCTTACGGCCGCATTGGGTTTACCTTCGGGCCGACCGCAGCCACCGCAGCCAACCCGCTGTTTTCGAGCCCGTTGGTATCTCTCGCCGCTTCTGGCTTCCCGGCATTCGGCTTCCCGACGGCTCTGCCCCAAGGCCGCTCCCACACCACCTGGCAGTATCAAGATGCGTTGAACTACACGGTGGGAAGTCACACCTTCAAGATCGGCGTGGACATCACCCATCTGGCGGTCGTAGATTCCATCCCGTTCAACTCGCGCGGCGTCGTCGTGGTCAACTTGGGCGGCAACTGCGGAGGGGTCACGTGTACCTCGCTTGCGAACTTTGTAGATAACTTAACCGGCCCAACGGGAAGCGCGACGAAAGTGTTCGGCAACCCGGTTGTCAGACCGTTTGTCACCACTTATGCGCCGTACGTGCAGGACACCTGGCGCCTCCGGCCGAATTTCACCTTAAACCTCGGACTGCGCTATGAGTACTGGGGATTAGCGGAGAACATCCTGCAGTTCCCAGCCGTTGATCTCAGCACGGGGTTTGGCAACCGGGGTCCTTTCCCGAGCGTCTTCTCGCAGCAGCCGGACAAGAACAACTTTGCCCCCCGCATCGGGTTTGCCTACACGCCAAGGTTCTGGCCGCGGATCTTGGGCCACGACAAGACCGTGTTCCGTGCGGGCTACGGGATTTTCTACGACGGTCTGTTCACAAACATCCTTGACAACACTGCGGCGGCCTCGCCGAATGCCGTCGGCGGCACGATCATCGCTCCCGGCGGAGCGACTCGCGGCTTGTCGAACCCATTTGGTCTGATTTCCAGCATCAATCCCGAGCTGAACCGGCTTCAGGGTGTCACCAGTGTGGACAGCCGCCTGCGCAATCCTCTCACGCACCAGTGGAATGCTGACATCCAACGTGAGATCCCAGGCGGCTTCGTGATTACGGCTGCCTACGTGGGCACGCGTGGTTTACGGCTGTTTGTGAACCAAGAGTTGAACCCGAGGGCGGGCATCGATCCGGTTACTGGGCTCACTCGGCCTCGCGTCAATCCGGCGCGTGGCCCGATCACCGTTCGTACCAACGCAGGCGACTCCATCTACCATGCTGCTCAGCTCACGGTGGACCGCAAGTTTTCCAGGGGAGTCCTGCTCCGCGGCGCCTACACCTTCTCGCGATTGATTGACGATGGGTCGGAGGTGTTCACGACCAGTGGTTTGAGTTCCTTCGCTCAGGACCCATTCAACCAGAAGGGCGACCGTGGTCTCTCGGCCTTCCATCGAGCTCACCGTTTGGCGATCACCTATATCTGGGAACTGCCGTACGCGCACAAGTCCCACAATGCGGGGTTGGCCATCCTCAAAGCCATCACCCGCGACTGGCAAATCGCTGGCACCACGTTCTTCCAGTCAGGTGCTCCGGAGACGGTCACCACGCTGGTGGACACAAACGGTGATGGGCGGTCCACCAACGACCGCCCAAATTTGGCGGACCCAACCAAGAGCAAGTTCGATCCGGCGCGCTATGCAATCCCGTCGATCAACTCGCTCGGAAACGTGGGTCGGAACGACGTGTTGACCCCAGGACGGCAGGACTGGAACTGCGCCGTCCAGCGAACTTTCAGGCTCTCCGGAAAACCGTTGGAGGGTCAGGTGCTCATGTTCCGGGCCGAGTTCTTCAACGCATTCAACCATCCAAACCTCTCTATTCCGACGCTCACGTTGGATGACCCGGACTTTGGAGACACTTCAATCACCAGGTTTAGTGGACGTCAGATTCGGATCTGGGTCAAGTACTCATTCTAAGTACCTCACCCCTCCGTAGGCGGAAGCCGCGAAAGTGGCTTCCCCTTTTGGGGGGCATCAAGCTAGGATCACCCGACTCGCCGTATCGATGAGATAGTTGTCGTAGTAAGCCATCATCGTCGTTCCACTACGCTTGGTCGTCAAAATCGCATCGGGGTCAGTGGTGGAAATCATCTCCGCGTCGGACACAGGGTTCACCTGCTCCAACTCGGCCAAATACTCTTGCACCGTCCGGGAGAGCTGCGCCGCTTCCTTCAACTGCTCTCGCGGAACTCGGCTCTGTCGGCTGGCGTTGGCTCCCACCATGGTCCCATCTACCGCTAGGTTCTGGCCCTCCACCAAGCCTGCTTCCAAACAACGCCGCACGATCTCCTCGAACACCTCCCGAAACACGCCCGACTGCCGAAACCGTGCAAGCCGGTTCTTGGAAAACGTGGAATGGTCTGGGATCTCCTGCTCAAAGCCCAGCCGCGTGAACCAGCGATAAGCCAGATGCATCTTGACTTCTTCCAGCAAACGCCGCTCGCTGGTAATCCCGTAGAGATAGCCCACGAGCAGCAAGCGTAGTAACACCTCGGGATCAATCGAGGGGCGACCTGTCGAACTGTAGAAGCTCTTCAGCCGCTCTCGCACAAAGCTGAAGTCCACAAGGTGATCAAGGAGTCGCAAAAGGTGGTCTTCGGGAATCTGGTCTTCTAAGCGGAAGTAGTAGAACAGCGACTCTGTCCGTGGTTGTTCGCCCATCATCGTCGGCGTTCCTCCTGAACGCCGACCGACAAACCCGGCGCTCTCGGGAGTGCAGTGGGCGCAGCTGGGATCAACATTGAGTACGCCTACACCGGGTTGGGAAAAGGCGCACAAAAGGTCAGTGCCTTCTTCGCGGTGCCGGATGTGCGGGGCACCGTGAAAGAATTGCGCTAGCATTCTTGTGTGGAGGTACAGAAGGGTTGCTGTTCGTAGATCTTGCTGCCTCGGTACCTGTTGTGTCGGCATCGACAAACTCCCGTTTAGAAGCGCTTGACGGTTAACGTCAGTTAATGATATTAATTCGCGTGAACTAAGCCAAACCCGAGAATGAGGTTACGGCTGTGGCGCGAATCATGACAATAGAGTTAGACGACGCGGAAAACAGAATACTGGCAGAGCGCATGTATACCCTGATGTTTAAGATTCAAGGCTGTCATTGGAGCGGCGGATAAAGGTGTTCGCGCTTCTGGTAGCTCACACTGAGAAGTCTGGTGTTGGAATCGAGTGGGGATCAATCCTCGGCGCATTCCAGTGGGTTTTGTGTCAGCCGCCGACCAAGCGCCGTAAGCAGCGCGGTGCCGAGCCGCTGGGACGACCCAGGGAAAAACTGCGCTCGAAACCGCTCGTCTGGAAGCAAACAGGTGTGCACTCTTGACGGCCGGAAGGCCAAAAGGAAATTCCGGGCTAAAAACTCCCTCGATGAGCCTGGCAGAAAAACTCAGCCCGGTTACGGTCCGTAAAGCCACATGGGTCGTCGTCGGTGTGGCCTGTTTTCTTGGCCTACTGTTCTTGACCAGACGTCCTAAAATAACCCCCGGTCAAATTCTCTTCTGTTCCGATGAGCATATCGTCGGTAGTTTAATAAGTCGTGCTACGCCAGGCTACGAATATAGAGGAATGTTGCCCACGAGGATAGAGGGACCAGACTTCGTCAATGCGGAAGTGATTGAAAGCTGGAGTGGAGGATATTTCCTAAACGGCAAGTGGATGGAACGCTCTGCCTTTAAGTCACGTTTGCACATTCTGCCGACGGCCTCACAGGCCCGCGATGGCTTTTACGCAGTCGACTTCATTTGGCCGACGAGGGTTGAGAGTCGTATTGGGCTCGACGCGCAAGGTGGAGTTTTTACAGTCAGGGGTGATTGCACCATTGCACGGTAGCTATGGCTGAACCCGCAGAAACCGTCAAGGCAACGCCTTCTATTCTTAGCAGCTTGTTGAAAAATTTGATCGGAATCATTTTTCAGCATCATTGTGTGATTTTCGGTCTGAAAGCAAACGAAAGGTCGTTTCTGGAGCTAACATCGGCCTCGCGAGGGCGGCCAGAGCTAGCCAGACCAGAATCTGTCTTCTTGGTTTAAGGCTCATCTCTGGGTCTGACCAGCCTCGACGAGGTGCTGCGGGTCGTTCCCTTAAGAAAGTTGCCAATATCCCCTGCCAAGATTCGGCGCGGCGCAATCTCTGCAGCAGGAGACCTTTGACATTTCCCAGCCCCACGCGCCCCTTAACCCATACCATCACAACATCCCTCCTTCGAGGTAGGGTGGCCCCATGTTGAAGGTCCTGATCGCAGACGACAGCCCCGCCTTTCGCGCCTTCCTGCATCACATCCTGGAGATGGAGCGTGACCTGAGGGTGGTCGGCGAAGCGGCAGATGGGGAAGAAGCCGTACAGCACGCGCGCGAACTCAAGCCTGATGTGGTGCTGCTTGACATTGATCTGCCCGGCCCCGATGGCTTACAAGCAGCGCGGCGAATCAAAGCCTCGCTGCCGGCGACGAGGGTCATCATGCTGTCAAGGGTGGATGGGGAAGCCTATCGCGTGGCCGCCTTCAGACATGGGGCGGACCTCTTCCTCCCAAAGGGTGCCCCCGTGTGGGAAATCGTGTCTCTCATCCGGTGCAGCGCGCAAGTGGAGTAACCTGCCCCACGCGCGCTAATCAGACAACTCATGCGGGTCACATAAAAACCCGGCTCGACCTCGTACACAGGCTCCCAGGGGTCCGCTCGGCGGGCCTCCATCGCTTCCCGGCAGACCTCCCCCGCTGGGTAGGTGCTTAAAAAAATTGTGAGATTGGCGTCGGTTTTTCCTTCGCCTTCCGACTTCGCAGGGCTGAGGCGGCCTCGGCTGTATGAATTCCACACTGGCACTCGGAGCCTTTCGAATCGCAAGGGCGCGGGCGGCGAAGCGGTGGACGTGAACGGGAACATCGTCGAGCGGGAGAAGGGAGATTAGTTTGGAATCGAAACTACTGCGTCCTGATCGACTATCCGTCATAACCAAAATGTTCTCATGGCCCGTGGGCAGCAAAAAGTGAAGGGCGGCGCCAGAGATCGACTCACAGATCGACCCATGATCCCTGAGTCGGCTCGGGCCGAGTTCTGGCCGACCACGTCCCCGAGAAGAGTGGGGTTTGCAAGTTGTGCTCGCAGGGGCGCAGAGGGCAGTTGGGCTGCCACCGGATAATGCTACCCCTGCGCAACCAGTCGGTGGTGGATGGCGTAGAGGGCCAGCTCGAGCCGGTCAGAAACCCCGAGCTTGTCGAAAATGTTATGGAGGTGGTTTTTGACGGTCTGTTCGCTGATGAAGAGCTTTTCCCCGATTTCCTTGTTCCGGTAGCTCTGGGCAACCAGTTGAACGATCTTTTTCTCGCGGTCGCTGAGCAGGGGCTTTTCGCGGCGCGGGCCGTTGTCGGAGGACTTGGCGAAGGCCTTCATCACCTCCGCGGTCATGCGGTTGTCGAGCCAGATCTCGCCGGCGTGCACCCGATAAATGCTCTTGACCAGCAGGTCGGTGGCGGACTGCTTGAGAACTACGCCGCGTGCGCCCAGGTGCATGGCGCGGATGACGTCGCGGTCATCTTCGGCGGCGGTCAGAACGATGACGCGGGTGGGCAGCGAGTCAAAGTTGAGTTCCTCCAGCACAGCCAAGCCATCCTTGTCCGGCATGCGCAGGTCGAGCAACAAAATGTCAGGCTTGAGCTTGGCGAGCATCTTGATGCAATCGGCGCCGTTCGAGGCTTCGCCGACGATGGCGATATCATCAGCGGAGCTAAGCAGCTTACGCAAGCCATCACGGAAGATGGCGTGGTCGTCAGCGACGAGAGTGCGGATGGCTTGCTTACTTGAGGGCATCCCGATCAAGCTGTGTTCGGATAATCGCCTCGTGAAATTCTGCCAGGCACCGGGCCACCGCGGTAGCTGAAATAGAGACCAGGGTTCTAACCGATGAAGGGGCCAGCGCCAGCTATGGATTGTCAGGAGGGCCGGGGTTGGGAGCGTTTGCGCTCGGTTGGATTCCAGTCCTCCGGCGGAAAGGTTATGCCCCAGAACCTCGGAGAGGGATGATCCATGAATTCAATCGTCTGGATGTAGTTCAGGTCAGCGAGCAACGCTTCGCTCGTAATCTTGGCCTGCAGTTTGTAATGTCTCCCTTTTCGAATGCCCGTAGTCTCGGATGATCCTAGCCGACTGCGCCAAATGAGGAGGTGCTTTCCTCCCCGATCTCCACTTCCACGTCGTCTCCCGTGACTCGGAGTCGGTTTCCCTGCGGGACCCATGAAGCCGACTACAATCGTGGTCTTGCTGCGAGATTTGGCAACTTGGTCCGCGATCTTGGAGGCGAGCACATCCAATTCCGGTTGCATCTGTCCTTGTCCCGCACGCGGCCCCGCCGCAACTGAGAAAAGTGCGAATCCAAAAAGTAAGAACGTTGGCGCTTGCATCGGGATCGGTGCTCCTAGCCTACAAACGATACCACCGCCACGCAGATCTGCTGCCTTTTGCTGCCTCGCGGGTTTCGCAAGTCCTTGGAAGAAAATGAGAAGGCTGGTAGGGGCGGT
>Ga0209154_1001375_pt1 | contig 14311 bp, 18 predicted proteins | sample GraSoiAngelo_121_FD_185878 | JGI IMG/M metagenome (GOLD analysis project Ga0209154, IMG submission 185878) | Grasslands soil microbial communities from the Angelo Coastal Reserve, California, USA - 14_0919_12_20cm (SPAdes) (version 2) | ecosystem: Environmental > Terrestrial > Soil > Grasslands ... | reverse complement strand
ACTTTCGCTCGAGAGTGAGAGCAGTGAGAGACTGATGAGAATAATGAGCTTTCGTGTTTTCATAAACGGAGATTGCATATGAAGGCGGAGCTGTATCACGAGACCAAAACGAAATCGCAAGCTAATGGCCGTCTTTTCCTTAGTCTATTTCTCTTAAGGAAATCCAGTCGTTTCTGTCAAGAGTTTTCGTATAAGCCGGTGGGACTTTGCACCGGGGTACCAGCTCTCGATTACGAGGAGTCCGGATCGCTGACGCGCATTGCTGGGCGACGGCTACAGTGTCGCGTCCGACTCGCGCAAACCAAGCGGCGGTCCGAAGACTTCGCGCAGGATGATTGCTTCGCGTAAGCCAGATTTCGATGCAAGTAAGCTGGCGATGTTGGTTTTCAAATCTGGTCTGTTAATGATTGGTCGAGTAGCCGCTGCGTAAACTTCGACAGGCGTTTTGACGATTGGCTGCTGCTGGATCTCATGAACCTCGAACGCCGGTGCCGTCGCAGCGGGTACTGGTGGCACGACGATTTTCTCCACACGACTTGGCTGTTCAGGTGAAGGGCTCTCCTTTTGAGTGATCTCGGGTTTCTCGCGTTGTTCTCGAGGTAATCGCCATGCGCGTGGCATTACCGGAGGCGGCTGAACTGGCGCCAAGCGTCGAGGAGGAATATCGGTGCGAGGCGCAACGCGCGGCGGCGGAGTTGAGCTTGGCGGTTGACCCAGTGCTTCAAGGAATTTGCGGATCCGATCTGCGTCCGATTGCCGTGGCGCCCGTTGAGTTGGTCGAGGTGTTTGTGGCCTCGGTGAGCTCGATGTTTCGTTTGAATCGCTTTTGCCTGCCTTGCGCACTGCTTTCGACAGCAACTGGAACAACGCCGCGGCTGCAATGAGCAGCAAGAAAAGCAGATTATCGAGACTGACGGCAATCATTGGCTGCGCCGATGTTAAATCGCCAAGAAGTTAAATAGTTGAAATTCAAGTTGGTAAGTCATCTGCCGCTGCAACCTTTGTAACGTTTTAAGCTTTCACCTTTTAACTCTCAGTCCGGGGCTTGTCTCCGCCGGCAATGGATTCGCGCATCGATGTATCGGCCTGGACGTTTTTCATTCGCACGTAATCCATGATGCCGAGGTTTCCGGAGCGAAATGCATCCGCCATGGCTTGAGGCACGAGGGCTTCGGCTTCGACGACTTTTGCGCGCATCTCCTGCGTCTTGGCGCGCATCTCCTGCTCGACCGCCACCGCCGCGGCGCGGCGCACCTCCGCTTTCGCCTGGGCGATGTTCTTGTCCGCGTTCGCCTGTTCGCTTTGCAACTTTGCGCCGATGTTGTCGCCCACATCCACGTCGGCGATGTCGATGGAAAGAATTTCGAACGCCGTGTTGCTGTCGAGTCCCTTGGCTAGGACGGCCTTTGAAATGCGATCGGGATTTTCCAGTACGTCCTTATAAGAATCGGCCGATCCGATCGCGCTCACGATCCCTTCGCCGACGCGCGCGATGATCGTTTCTTCGGTGGCGCCGCCGACGAAACGGTCCAGGTGCGAGCGCACCGTCACCCGCGCTTTTACTTTCGCGCCGATCCCGTCCTTCGCGACACCGTCGATGGTCACGCGACCCATCGCCGGGTTGGGCACGTCGATGACCTTCGGATTAATGCTGGTGCGGACGGCTTCCAGCACGGTTTTGCCAGTTCCTTTCGTGGCGAGATCGATGGCGCACGCACGGTTGAAATCAAGCGAAATCCCAGCTTTATCGGCTGCGATTAAAGCGAGGATGACCTGATTAACGTCGCCGCCTGCCAGGTAATGCGCCTCGAGCGGATCGCTGGGAATCTCGATGCCGGCTTTTACCGCAGTGATCCGATTATCGACGATCATCCCGACCGGCACTTTGCGGAGCCGCATCCCGACCATTTTGCCAAGACTCACCGGCGCATTGGCGATGCGTGCGCGCAGCCAAAGACCGAAAAAATTAAAGAGAACGATCGCGAGAACGAATGCGAATAGCGCCAGCACCGCGATCCCGATCAGATAAAGCGATTCCATGTTGCTGCGGAGAGTATCGGAAGAGAAACAGCCCGGAAAGTCTAATTACTGAAAGATGGAACGCGTTGTCCTTTAACGCGTTCGTGGATTTGCTGTGGCGTTGGCCGCTGATCCCCAGGCCTTCGGCAATTAAGTTGGCATCGCCTTCGGAGAAGCCGATCCACCTCTGAAATCGTGCTCGGGGCGGGACTCGAACCCGCATGCCTTTCGGCATACGCCCCTCAAACGTACGTGTCTGCCATTCCACCACCCGAGCGTTTGGGAGGGAGCAAACTTTCCGCAAACGGAAGCGGCTGGCAAGTTTCGTTTCTCTTCGTGCGTATGCTTCTAATCGAAATTCGATTGCGAACCTAAACAGAAGTGCAAGCACGATTAGGGAGAATGAAATCCAAGCGATTCACGACTAAACTTAGAGCACCGGCCTTCGCACAGCACGGCGGGCAGGACGAGCATGAGCAGGAACACCCAGCCTTCGCATAAAGCTACGGCGCGACACGCGACCGACGAAGAGGATTGGATCAAAATCGATCTGCACATTCACACTCTGGATGATCCAAAGGACGCGGTGGACTTCTCGGCGCATCAATTGTTGGAGCGGGCACGCTCATTTGGATTTCGCGTCCTCGCGATCACCCTGCACGATGCCGTCTTTGATCGAAAAGAAGTGTTTGCCGATGCAGCCGCAATGGGCATTCTGCTGATTCCTGCGGCCGAAGTGCGCTTGCTTGGCGCTGATGTGATCGTGTTGAATGTCACCGCGGAAGAAATCGCGCAGTTGAAAAATTTCGATGACCTGCGGCGGCTTCGGTCGCGCCGCGGGAACTCTATTTACACGATTGCGCCGCACCCGTTCTACATTTTCGGCGGCTCAATCGGGTCGCGGCTGCTCGCGGAGATCGATTGTTTTGATGCGATTGAGTTCTGTCATTTTCACATCGGGCTTTTCAATCCAAATCGTCGAGCGCAAAAAATGGCAGCGCGTTTTGGCAAACCGTTGATTGCCACTTCCGACGCACATCGGCTGCATGCTTTTGGGCGGCACTACACGAGTATGCCAATGCCGCCTGCGCTCACGGTCGAGAATGTTTTTGCGGGATTGCGCAGCGGCCCGCTGCGCCTAACAAGTCCGCCTTCGAGCATGCCAGATTTTGTAAGCGCGATCTATTTTGTTTTCCTCAAACATCCATTTCAGGTCCGCCGGAGGTTCGGCAGGATGTAAGAACCTCTTTGGTACTCAAAACCGATGTGGCGCCTTAATGCGGAGGTGACTCCTTCGCTAGGTCGTAAATTGCGCCCCAGTCGCCGGACGCGACCAGAAATGCTGTCGCTTCCCAAGGGCGCTTGCTTGATTGGTAGTTCGTTTTTTCGTCCTGGCCCCAAAAGATATAGCGCACTCCCAACGCTTTCGCAGCATCGCGCCAGTTTGCCGCTCCATTCATCAATGCCGTCAACTGGTCATTGGCCTTTCCGTAATCGAACCCTTCCGTCCACAGATGGCCCGGGTAACCGAGGACAACTTTGCGGCCCTGCAGCAAGACTGGGTGGTTATAAGTCGGGTACGTGGCGAATCGGGCTTCCACGGGCAACGGTCGAAGCGCCGTGCCGATGTGATCGAGTCTGGCGCGTTCAATCAATCCAAAGCCGGGATGCCCGGCAGAGAGGCCGCCAAGCAACGTGACGAATCCCGAACCAAAGAGCAGCAGGCATGTCGCCGCCCGTTCCGGGAAGGCCCAGCGCGAGATGATGTCGCTCCACAGGAAAGGCAGAATGAGAAAGTACCCCCATACCATCAGCTTGAGGTTGTCCCAATCCCACGGAGCGGTTTGGACAAAATAACCGAAAGCGAAAATTACGACGGCCGCCACCACGCAAGCAATATCCGCCGGAGGCTTGTCGCCCCAGTGCCACTTGCCTTTCCAAATGCGCCAAGCGCAGAACCCAACAAGCCCCAGCGCCAACGGCACCCATAACCCAAAGTTGGGTAGCCAAAATTGAAAAAATGGAGCAATGACTCCGTTCCACGTTTTTTGCAACAACAGACCGAACGACGTGGAAGATCCAAAATCCTTTGGCCCGAGCTTGAAGAAAGGCGCTCCCAATTCGGTCGAATCCTGTGCCCAGCCGGGATGCCATTTGAGCACCGATGACGCGTGAAATTGGTCTGTAGTCAGCCAAACAAAGAACGTTGCGGGGATGAATGCCGCGATCAGTATGGCGGCGGCGTGTCTGCGGATCGGCGCGCCGCGAAAAATCTCGGGCCATGATTTCGGATGCGAAATCATGCGACCGATGCCGCCGATTCCTTCGCGGCGAAGCAGACTGACGACAAAATTGAGTTCCGTTGCGCGTTCGAAAAACAATCCAACAATCAGCACGATTGTCAGCGCAATGAATGTATGCAGGTGGAACAATGGCATCGATGCGTAAATCGAAAACTCAACCCACCAGGGCAGGGGACCCTTGCTGTGGCCGTGGGCGTTGACCGCGGCGGGTTGGGCGGCAGCCTCAGCCACAGCTGGAGAGCCGGGGTCGACGCCCCCGGCTACAGAAGACTGGCTGAAGAATTTTGCCCGCCAATGCCAAAGCAGCGCCAACCCTGCAGGGATTGCGTAAAGCCACCCCCGCTGTGTAACGAGCATCGATAACGCAATGCTCTTCCAGGCGATCGGTTTGTGGGCAATGTCTGCCGCTGTACCCTGATAATCCAAAAACTTGAAGGTCTTGAAAAACTGAAATCCGACTATGCCACCGTTGAACAAAAAGCCTGCGACGGCAAACGTGCCGCCCCAGCGGTAAAATCCCCAGAACGTCGCGAGCGAAGCGAGCAATCCAACCCAAACCAACCCGATTAGCAGATCGATGTGAATCAGCGAAAGCAGCGCGTTGAACAGGTCGATGCCGGCCGGATATCTCAGTTTACTGAAGACGAAGATTGGGCTGTCTGGCCAAAGCGCGACGCCGTTGGCGAAGTTTTTGATGAGCGTCAAATGCAACGACAGATCGCCAAGATTATTTGGCGACTGAATTTTCAGTTCACTCCCATCGATGTACAGCAGCCAGCAAAACGATCGCACAGCGAACATCGCGAAACAGATTGCGACGGCCCAAAACCAAACACGGCGATAGCGCATCAGCGCTGACGGAATACCTGCATTTTGGGGCTCTTCCGGTTCAGAAACTTTTTGCTGCTTTTGTTCTTGTCCAAGCCGATTTGCGGCGCTGTTGCGCGGGCCGTCACGAGTTCCAAGAAGAGCAGCAACAGCAAACGCGGCGCCGCACACCAGGGCGAGAGCTGCGCTCGACGTATTGAATCCTCTTCCGGCGAGTCCCAGAAAAAGTCCGCAGACCACCGACAAATTGACGAACGTGACCCCAGCCGTGACCCACTTCATGGAGTTTTTTGGGGTGCCGGAGTAGGCGCCAGTTTCTGAGCGCCCCCGACAAACTCCGGTTTTCTACCCGGGAACACGTCCTTAAATACGTTTGCGCTGAAAAAGATCTTCGACGGATCCTGGTAATTGCGCAGCGTCATCATCTCCGTGTAGTAGGTCCCTTTCAGTTTCGATTCGACATCTTTGATTTTGTCCTGCTGCACGAGCAGAAAATCGCCATCAAGATTCGGCGGCATACTCCCTTCATAGTAGCCGACTCGATCGAAATCTCCCAAAACCCAAGGAAGCGGGTACACGCTGGAGCGAATTAGATGTCCTATCAGGTGGTAATTGGACGGGTCGCGTTTCGCCAGCGTGAGCAGCGGTTTTGTCAATTTAAACATGTCGTTGTACGTCTGGACGTACGCGTATGGTTCGTCCGGCGAAGAGCACCTGAAATAATTTAGCCATATACTTGAGCCGAGGGAGATCGCCAGCAGCACGCCGATGATGCGTTGCGCGAGACGCAAATGCTTCGGACGAACCAGCAGGATGGCCCCGCCAAAGACGAAAAGGAACGGCCAGCCGAAACTGATTACGCACCACGGTGTCTTATACTTTACATAACTGTAAGCAACGAAGCTGCCGACGCCGTAGATCGCCAGATAACGCAAGCTGAGGTCTTTAAATTTCTGGCAGAAAAGGCACAGAATGAGGCCGACCAGCATTGGCAGCTCGTAACCCAAGAAATCGGCGCGGCCGACTTCCCAGGTTGGCCCCATTATTTTCAACCAGTAATCCCACGCCTTTTCGTGGCCATGACCGGCGGCGCCAGTCTCAGTCCATGCTTTGAAAGCTAGGTACAGACCCTTGACACCGCTCCAGTTAAAGAAAGTTCCCGAGTAGAAAAAGATGACAGCAAATCCGCCTACGATCACGACCATGGCGAGATCGATCCAGCTCCAGGTTTGTTTGGCAGGCTTGGTGTCCGGAAATCGATTTAGCGCGTAGGAAACCGCCAGAGTTGGAATCGCAAGTAACGCGCAGGCGACGTGGATGGCGTAAGTTTCCTTCGTGAGGATCATGCCGGTTAAGCCCGCGCCGGCGTACCACAAGTAAGTCAGCGTGCCACGCCTCCACAAACCGAGCAGCCCCAAAATGAACATCATCGAGAAGAATTGCAGCCAGACTTCGTGAATGGCGTAGCGGCCGTAGAAGACGAACCCGGGCGATACCGCCATGGCGAGCGCAGCGATTCGGCTTACTTTTGACCCGACCAGTGGCTCGAACTTCAACGCAAGCCACACGCAAGCGATGCTCACCAGCACGATAGGCAAACGCAGCGCCCACACGTTTCGGCCAAACAAACTCTCGAAGAGCAGCAGAACGTAAAAGTGAAGCGGGCCGTGATAATTGGTCGGGTCATAGCGATAAAACCCGTTTTTCATCACCTGATCCACAAACCAGCCGTTAATTCCCTCGTCGAAGTGTGGCGGCTTGATACCCAACAGGAAAAATCGCAGGAACGCAGCCAGCGCGATGATCAGCCAGGGCACCCAATCCACTCCCGCGAAACGCGACTTCCACTGCTCGGCGTAACTGCCGATGCGCGTGGCTGCGCGAGGAGATTCTACTAGCTCGGCACTGCTAGTACGCGCTGCCATGCGCATCCTTGTCACCGGTGGCTGCGGATTCATCGGGAGCAACTTTATTCGATATATTTTGCAACATTACAAGCCCGCATACGTCACTAATGTCGATGTGCTCACTTATGCCGGTAATATCGCCAACCTTGATGGCGTGGTCGAAAAACATGGCGAGCGTTACGAATTTTTCAAAGCCGATATTGCAAACGTTGACCTGATGGACGCATTGATGACCGACCATCGGTTCTATGCGGTCATCAATTTCGCGGCAGAATCGCATGTCGATCGAAGCATCAACGACCCGCTCAACTTTATTCATACAAACGTCATTGGCACGAGCGTGCTGTTGGACTGCGCGCGACGCCACGGCGTTCAGCGATTCATCCAAATTTCAACGGACGAAGTGTATGGGTCGCTCGGGCCGACAGTTCGCCCTATTCAGCCAGTAAAGCCAGCGCGGACCTTCTCGTGCTCGCGTCACACAAAACATACGGTCAGGAAGTTTTGGTGACCCGATGTTCGAACAATTACGGTGCATATCAATTTCCTGAGAAACTCATCCCGCTCATGATTATCAAGGCACTCCGTGAGGAGCCGCTCCCGGTGTATGGCGATGGCATGAATGTGCGCGATTGGATCCACGTGGACGATCATTGCGCCGCCATTGTGGCTGCCCTTTTCGAGGGCAAGCCTGGAACTGTTTATAATTTCGGCGGCAACAATGAGATGGCGAACCTCGACCTTGTTAGAATGATTCTCGATCGACTTGGCAAACCACACAGCCTCATTTCATTCGTGCTCGACAGACCTGGCCACGATCGCCGATACGCGATCGATGCTTCATTTGCACACCGCGAATTGGATTGGAAACCGCGCCGCAGTTTCAAACAAGGCCTCGATGAGACCATTCAGTGGTACATCGAGAATCTCTCCTGGTGGCAACCGCTTCTCGAACGAGCCGGCAGATATTGAACTGTAGCGGCGGTCTCCGACCGCCGATATCATCAAACGACGATCAGAAACCGCGCTTCTGAATGATGAAAATTATGATTCTCGGCACGGGCGGTCGCCTCGGCGCCGCGCTCGCGCGGGAATTCCAGGACTACGACGTCACAGGCTTCAATCGAGAGCAGTTCGACTTGTCGGATCTGGATGGCTTACGTACGACACTAGACCCGATGAGTTTCGATGTGCTCATTAACGCTGCGGGGTTCACCAATGTCGATGCCTGCGAAACCGAGCGCGATCGCGCATTTCTGATTAACGCCGAAGCGCCGGGTGTTCTTGCGACGATCTGCAATGCGAAAGACGCGAAGCTAATTCACTTCAGCACCGATTACGTTTTTGACGGCGAGAAACGGACACCGTACACAGAAGAGGATCACGCGAATCCAATCAGCGTTTACGGCGAGTCAAAACTGATCGGAGAAAAGAATGTGCTTGCAGTTGAGAACCACCATCTCGTTGTGCGCGTCTCCTGGGTGTTTGGTCCTGACCGGCCGAGTTTTATCGACGCGATGATTAAGCGTGCGCAAGAAAATGAAAAGGTCGATGCGATAGCGGATAAATTTTCCACGCCCACATATACGCATGATATTGCCGGAATGCTCCGGCGCTTTTTTCCGGGCGAAACTGTAGCCGGGATCGGTGATCCCGGCCGGGTCGCAGCGGGACGATGCGATGCCGGGGTCACCGCCCCCGGCTACAGCGCGTGCGACTTTGGCGGCATTTTGCATTTCGCGAATGCCGGCAAATGCAGTTGGCAGGAATACGCGCAATGGGCGCTGGATTGCTGTCGCGACGGCGGTATTCCTCTTAGAACGACGACAGTCGGTGCGCTTACTCTGAGAGATATGTCCAGTTGGGTTGCGCGCCGTCCTGCTTATTCGGTACTTTCCAGCGCCAAATATGCCGAGCTAACCGGCAAGACACCTCGGGCTTGGCGAGAGGCAGTTGCTGATTATATTACGCGCTTCTATTCCAAAAGATGAAAACACCACTCTTTGCTTTCACCCTGTCGATGATCATGTGCCTGGGCGCGCGCGCCGAACTGAAATGGGAGCAGACCAATGTCGAGCTGCATCCTGCGCCGAACGACAAGCAAGCCGTCGGCCATTTCAAATATCAGAACGTCGGCAAGACGCCGATCCACTTTAAGTCTGTTAAGGCCTCCTGTGGTTGCACTACTGCACAAACCCAGAAGGAAGAAGTGGGGCCGGGAGACAAAGGCGAGATCACAGCCACGTTCAACATTGGCGACCGTACCGGAACTCAGGTTAAAACAGTGACAGTCGAGACCGATGAGGCCCCAAATCAAAAAACGGTGCTGACGCTGAAGGCGGAAATCCCGCAGCAACTCGAGATCACCCCAAACTTCGTGTTTTGGAAACAGGGCGACAAGCCGGACACAAAGACGATTAACGTAAAAGTGGGCAAAGATTTCACCGTGAAACATATCAAGGTCACGTCAGCGACTCCGAATTTTGAGGCCAAGGTGGAGGAAGCCGGGAACGGCCAGTTCAAGATCAACGTGAAACCTCAGGACACGAATAAACCGGTGGCTTCAATGCTGACGATTCAGCCTGAGGATTCACAGAAGGTATTTTACGCCACTGCGCGGATCACCAACGCGCCAACTGCTCCGATGATGCCTTTTGCTCCAGCTGGCCAGAAACCTCCAGGTGCTCCAGCTGCGCCTACTGCGCCGGCTCATCCAACTGCTCCGACCGATCAAACGCATTGAAGTTTTTACTGGCACGCCAGGCTGCCGTACTGGCAGCGGTGGCGCTTCTCCCGGCGGCAGGCGAGGCGATTTATTTTCGCAACAACATTTCGTGGCGCTCGGCGATAGCGCCCTCGGAAATGGTGACTGTCGATCAGGCGCGAGCCTGGGGCGACACTGCGATCTGGGTCGATGCGCGGCCGGACGATGAATTTGCGCGCGATCACGTCCCGGGTGCGCTCTCATTGAATGAAGATCGGTGGAACGAATTGTTACCGCAGTTCTTGGCGGTGTGGTCGCCGGGGAAAAAGATCGTCGTGTACTGTAGCAGCTTGAGTTGTAACGCCAGCCGGGAAGTGGCCCGCCGCCTGCGCAAGGAAGCGCAACTCTCTGAGGTGTTCGTGCTCGAAGGCGGTTGGGAAGCGTGGCTGAAGAAAAGCAGATGAACTCAACGCCGAATGCTCAACGCCCAACGCTCAACGTCGAACTCGCGACGGCCGCCCCTGCATCAAACATCAAAAATCGAACAGCAAACATCATCTGGCGCATTCTCGATTTTGTTCTGGCCGGCATCTTCATTTTCGCGGGACTCTCGAAGATCCTCGATTTGGATCACTTGATGGCTGATCTTCAAAATCTGCAATTCGCCAACGCTTTGACCGATCTTCGGAATTTGTCGCTAGCAAACCCCGTTGAATTCGCCAGTGGCGTCGACAACTTCAAACTTCTGCCGTGGCCCATGAGTGTTGCGCTCGCGTTTTACCTTCCGTGGCTGGAAATTGCTTGTGCGCTCGGACTGGTATTTCGCTTTCTGTATCGCGGAGCGCTAGCGCTTTTAATCACGCTGATCGTGGTCTTCACGCTCGCCATCACTGCCGCGAAACTTCGCGGACTCGACATTACCTGTGGCTGTTTCGGCCACGTCAGCCAAAACTGGAGTTTCCCGTCTCATCTCGCGACCAATCTCGCAATTCTGGCCGCGCTTCTCGCACTTGGCATTTCGAATCGCTTGAGGAAGCCTTTGTAGGGCGGGCGCTCTGCCCGCCAGTCTTGATTCGGCAACTGAAGCCGTGGCGCTACAATTTAACGAGCGCGACTCGACCGAACTGCGAATATTGGATGGCGCTACAAGCATAATATTCGCCTACGTGCATCGTGCGGAGCAATACCCGTGATTAGGAAACTGAAATCCGGCAAGTATCGGCTGTATTCCCGCAAGAAAGATGCGAGAACGGGCAAGCGAAAAAATCTCGGCACGTTTAACAGCAAGGCTGCGGCAAAGAAACACGAACGCGCGGTTCAATATTTCAAGCGTCACTAGAACGGTTTTAGGAATCCTGTAGCCGGTGACCTGAGGCCGGTTTGTCATCACGGGTATTTCCAAAACCGAACGAAGACCTATTTTTGCCGGCTTGATTAACCCAGGCTGCCCGAGACTATACTGCATGCAATGAGCCAGGTTCGCTTCGGTTTTCGATACACGTTTTGGATCGCGGTCTTTGTGACTGTGGGACATGCGCCGAATCAGGTTCTTGCTGGATCTCTACTCGCACAGCAATCACAACCGCCGTTGCCGATTACGAGTACCGCGCAATCACCGACGACCGCAACTATCAGTCAGTCGCCTCAAGCAGGCGCTGGCCAAACTCCATCGTCAAAAATAGCAGAGCTTGAAAGCAAGGTGCGGCCTTCTGTGATTTGGGTGACAGCCTTTGATCCAAAAGGGAATCTGTTGCGAACGGAGACTGGTTTTTTTATCTCCGCAGATGGCAGATTCGTCACGACAGCGCACGCAATTGAAGGTGCGGTCAATGCTGTGGCGAAAACGGTCGACGGCGGAATCTACAACGTGAGTGGAATTGTCGCCGCATCTAAGGGTTCGGACATTTCGGTTTCGCAGGCGGAGGTGAAACCGCGAAAACTGTTAAGGTTTCTTGACCTGAACAAAGCTGGCGAGCTGACAACGGGCGCAAGGGTCGCAGTGGTCGGCAGCGCGCTGGCTGGAAACGAAGGCGCCGCTCACGAAACGACGATCACTGCGCAAACGTCTGATCGTTTGGAAATTGCGGACGCGATTCCTGCGAGTTCGGTTGGATCGCCAGTCGTTAATGAGAATGGCGATGTCGTTGGCATCGTCACGTCGGCTGGGGAAAAAACCGTAGCTCGTCCTGTTGCCGCATTGGATTCGGTTTTGTCTCGAATCACGGCTGATACTCAGGCGCGCTGGCCGCAACTGGCAGAAACAAGTCCGACGCCGCACGCCACGCCGAAGCCACGATTGATCTATGCGCCTGCGCCGTCCTTTCCACCCGGGCAATCTCTGCCGGGGCAATCGGGAACGGGCCGTTTCCGCTTAACATTTGATGCGGCAGGGAACGTTACCAATATCCAGATCGTCTCATCCACGGGAAACCCGTACTTCGACCAGGCGGCGATCAAAACGCTTCGGCAATGGAAGTCTGCTCCCAGCCAGGGATGGCAAGTTACAGTCCCAGTGACGTTCAAAACAAGGTGACCCAAACTGCCGCTCTCGGGTTTCGAGTGAAATCAGGTTGGGCTGTGGTGGTACTCCTGACGAGGCCGGGCGATGCGCCGCAGCTCGCGGATGTCAACCGAGTCGAGCTGTCCGATCCGCGACTTCTCGAAACGCGGCAACCATACCACGCGAGGATGGGAAAACTGGAAACGGACTCCAGAATAGTGAACCGACGCGAGCGCTTGGTGCGGCGCATTGCACAACAGTCGCTTGGGACACTTCTGACCGGCTATCGGCAAAAAGGTTACCGGATCAGGCGGGCCGTCCTCGTGGTGGGAAGCCAGATCGATCCGACGATCATCGCAAATCCGCACATTCGCGCGCACGCGCTCGAAGGCCAATTGTTTCGCTTGGTGCTCGAGCAGGCTTTGAATGCACACGGCATTCGCACGACTATTCTCTTAGAGCGCGATGCTTATGATAAAGCCACGTCGCGGCTTAGAAAATCCAACGTTGATCTCCGGAGCACGATACAAAATTTCAGCCAATTGATCGATGGTCCCTGGCGCGCAGAGCAAAAACTCGCTGCGCTCGCCGCGTGGTTCGCGCTTTATCAGGATGCGAATATTTAGAGAAACGGAGGACCATGCTCAAGATCAGACCTGCGCGGACTGACGACTCGGATTTTCTTGCGTGGGTGATCTTCACAGCAGCACGCGGTCATTTGAAACGCGGATGGTTCGACGTAGTGCTGCAGCGGGATGAGGCGTTGTGCATTGACTACTGCGGGAAGCTTGCAAGCGCGGCGGTGCGTTCATGGTGGCACTGGTCCTTATTTTCGGTCGCTGAAGTGTACGGCCGGCGCGCAGCGGCCTTGTGTGGCTTTGCCGATGAATCTTTATACGGCGCATCTTCGGCTGCGATGGCGGAACCCTCGCAAAAGATGGGCCTGAGCGAAGAAGCGCATGCCCAGCTATGGCCGCGCGGCGCTTTCATTCTCTCATGTGCCACAAGTGAGGCCGGCGCATGGGTCATTGAGAACATGGCAACGCTGCCTGAGTACCGCGGTACCGGTGTAGCACAGGCGCTACTCAACTACGAACTTGATCGAGCACGCGTCGCGGGGTATCGGCGCGCCCAAATTAGTTTCTTCGTTGGCAATCAGCGTGCCGAGCACGCATATATCAACGCGGGATTCAGATTTTCAGGGGAAAAGTGCTCACCCGAATTTCAATCTAACCTCGGCGTGTCCGGGCTAAGGAGACTTGCACGAGATATCTGAAGCTGTGACTTGCGGCCATGAAAATTCGCGCGGCAACTGAGGCGGATAGCGATGCCATTTGGAAAATCTTTCATGAAGTGGTCGCGACGGGCGACACGTATGCTATCGACCCTGAGATTTCGCGCGAAGATGCGCTGGCTTACTGGTTTGCTCCCGGCACGCATACGTACGTCGCGGAAGCAGGTTGCAAGACCAGTGGCACGTATATTTTGCGGCCTAACCAATCCGGTGGCGGGTCGCACGTCGCGAACGCGGCATTCATGGTTCCAGCGAGCGCACGTGGAGAGGGGCTCGGTCGTGCAATGGCTGAGCACTGCTTGAAGGAAGCGCGACGGCTGGGCTTTCACGCCATGCAATTCAACTTTGTGATTTCCACGAACACGCCCGCGATCCGCTTATGGCAGGGGCTTGGGTTTAAAATCGTGGGCACATTGCCCGGCGCTTTCCGTTATCCGGCAAAGGGGTATGTTGACGTTTATGTGATGTACCGCTCGTTAGTCTCCTGAAGCGACTCAAGAAGGGGCGGCAGTTATTTTCTGCTTGGGCACAGTTGATTTAAGCTGCGAGATGGTCGCTTCCTTAATCCGTCCCAGTGGATTTTGGCGCCGACGCTGTCCAGTTCCGCCCTCGCCACAGCATGGCCAAAGTTATTCCCCCTGCAACAAGGACCATGCCGTTTTTTAACAAGGTCGCCGTGTGCACATAACGTGCGATGTTGAGACTGCCTGTGCGAGTCCAGATCCAACTCGCCAGAGCGTTGTCCAGCGCATCAAA
>Ga0209154_1001374_pt1 | contig 14321 bp, 7 predicted proteins | sample GraSoiAngelo_121_FD_185878 | JGI IMG/M metagenome (GOLD analysis project Ga0209154, IMG submission 185878) | Grasslands soil microbial communities from the Angelo Coastal Reserve, California, USA - 14_0919_12_20cm (SPAdes) (version 2) | ecosystem: Environmental > Terrestrial > Soil > Grasslands ... | reverse complement strand
ACATCCGCAGAATTCAGGGGAACCGATTCCCTGAATAATGCTTTTCAGCATCCTGCCGGGGACCGGGCGACTGGAGGGAAAAATCGCGGAGCGCTGGAACCCGCTGTGGCCAGTGCTACTTCGGCCACGGTAAGGGTTTCACCTGCGCCGCCGTTGCACCGTTTTGTCCCGAGTGCCAGCCGTCGCGTGCGCGGACTGCAAATAGAAAAGGCAAGCCATTTGCCAAAGAACGAACGAATCGTTTTGAGGCTTTAAGTTCTCCTGAGCGAACTGGATGCAGATGGTCTAGCTGAGATGTGCTGTCAACGGCGAGGAATTGCGAAGGAAGATGGAAGGTAAATTTGACCCGTTGAGTTCCAATTCTCTTCGGCGAAACTTTCCATCGACGGGCGAATACCGGACTAATTTCATGGAGGATTTACCTGGCAAGAAAATGGTGAGAATTCAGGATGAATTCAAGGCACCGATGGGGCGACCAACGTCTACTTTTGCCGCATGGCTCTCGAAATTGCCCACTGGCCAGATTCGGAGGAAAGGCGGGCGAACGGAACAATTCGGCAAAGGCAACGTCTATTATGTAGCGAGCATTGACGGCGCGAATGGCCCGGGGGAGAATCGCGCAACTCCATGATCCATCTTGAAAGCGTTACGGGACCTGCCGGCGGGAAAGCCGGTCAGCTGGTGGCGGCCGATCGCTTGACGCTGGAAGTGCGCGTGGCAATGGCCTTTGATTGCGCTGTTTATCGCCCTGCCAAAAGAGACGATTGACGAATTGAATGCGCCGACAGAGGCGCTTGCGGCAACGGCTGATCGCTATCGTTCACTTATTATAAGCGGGAATTTAGAAACAGGCGTTAGTCGCGCGTGCCCAGGCCTGGCAAGCAAAACAACCTCTCGGTTATTTCAGAGACAGGTCGTAGAGGTTGCAGCTCCAACCAACTGCTTTGATATGCTCTTAAGCTTTAGCAATGGAGCCTGTTGAAATCGCGTAAGCCGTTAAAAATAAAACAGTTGTCATCACTCCCGAAAGCACTCTCAAAAATTGACTTGTCCGGACCCTGCTCTTCAACTTACTTTTGGCCAACTCTGGCGTCTGAAAGGGCAACGGAGTGCGTGGGGGAGTCTTCGGGGAACAAATCTTGTGCGTGCATTCTTTCCCGTTGACTTCGCACCCATTTGTTGCAACATACGTTGCCGCGGCATCCTGGAAGCCCACTGCGCCCGACGGGGCCTCCCTGTTTGTCCAAGGGCCCTCGCCAAGCGTTAAAGACAAGCTGGGAAGTTGCGATCGGAAATGGTTGAGGAGGGGAAATGAGAAACCGGAGGCTATCGGTATTCGCTCTCGGCACTCTCATGGCGGGGTTCATGCCGAGTTTGACGCTCGGGCAAGCGGCGACGACTGGGAAAATCGCGGGAGTGGTCAGGGATGCTTCGGGGGCGGCAGTGCCGGGTGCCACGGTGACGGTGAAAAGCACGGCGTTGATGGCGGAGCGCACCAGCAACACAGGGGCGGACGGCGCGTACCTCTTCGACTTGCTGCCGCCAGGCACTTATGAAGTTACGGTTACGTCGAAGGGATTCAAAGGCTTCAGCGAAACGGGCATCGTTCTCACGGCGGGGTTCACGGCGACGGTGAACGCGAATTTGCAGGTGGGGGAAGTGACCGACGTCGTGAAGGTCGAAGGCGAGCCGGTCATTGACCTGCAAAACGTGCAGGCCTCGACTACGTTTGACCAGGCGCTGCTGCAGAACATCCCCAGTGGCCGCGACCCATGGTCTACGGTGGCGCAGATGCCGGGTGTCACCTCCAGCACATTCGACGTCGCCGGGAACAACAGTTACCAACAGTCTGCCATGCAGGTGCATGGGAGTACCCAAGCGGAGCAGGTCTACAGTTTCAATGGATTGGATTTGAATTGGCCAGGTGCGAGCGGCGGCTACACGCAGTTTTATACCAACCACGACTCGTTCGATGAGTTCCAAGTTGTCTCCGACAACGCCCCTGCTTCCGTTCCCATCGGCGGCATTTACATGAACATGGTGACAAAGTCAGGATCCAATGAATTGCATGGCCAGGCGGCTGCCTACTATCTGACCGCTGCCTTCCAGGCCGGCGTAAAGCAGCCTCAGAACGCGGTGGTGAACACCGGTTCCCCATTCGACATGACTCTGGATACGTCGGCAAGCCTCGGCGGACCGATGATACGAGACAGATGGTGGCTATTCGGGTCTTACCGGCGATATGACCTACGCCAACGCATCCTCGCGGTCACGGACAAAGCCAGAAACCCAGTGGTGGACGTCAACCACCAAACGAATACAGACCTCCGCAGCGATTGGCAGATTAACCCGAAGAACAAGTTCAGCTTCATTTGGTTGTACAACGAGCAGAACCGTTTCTTTCGGCGCGATACGACGTACCAGTTCGTTACGGAAGACGCGAGCTGGAAACAGATTGAGCCAGCGTACATTCTGCAAGGATTGTGGACGAGCCAGGTCACGAACAATTTCCTTCTCGATTTGCGCGTCGGGTGGAACAAAATCATCTTCCCTCTCAGCTACCAGGCCGATTCCACCGGCCTGAACTTGCAAGACATTGGATACTCACAGGAAAGTGGTGCGGCGCCCGATGAATTTCAAAACCCGGCTTGGGTTCTTAAATGGTCCGCGAGCGGCTCGTGGTACAAGCCCAATTGGGCCGGAAACCACAATTTCCAGTTTGGATTCAAGTGGGGGGACAACTATAACTCGTACATCTATAAAGTGAGCGGCGGGATCAACGCTATCTTCAATAGCGACCCCACAGCGAAACCTGCGCAGCCAGTCTTTTCTCAACCTTTGCAAGTCGTGGCTTACAATACACCGGCCACGCAAAAGAACTATTTCCGAGACACGAGCTTCTACTTGCAAGATACCTGGACTCCGAGGCGACGTCTTACGCTGAATCTCGGGATGCGCTACGACCGCTTTACGACTTACTATCCCGCGCAAACAACGGACTCCAACCTGACCTTCCCTCAGCTCTTCAAGGCAGGTTTTAGGTTCCCAGCGTCCGGAAATCTCGTGGACTGGAACACCGTTTCGCCGCGGGTCGGAGTCGCATTCGACCCAACGGGGAAGGGTGACTCTGTCATTCGCTTTGGCTACGGCATTTATTACATCATGCAAGGCACAGGGCTTGCCGAGACGGCAAACCCGAATGGCTTGATCACCCTGACTTTCCCCTGGAATGACACAAACGGCGACAAAATCCCGCAACTCAGCGAATGGCTTCCGGCGAACGCGACACCGGTTGCCTCATCGGGCGGAGCACAAATCAATTCCAACATGAGCCGCCCCTATTCGGAAGAGGTCAGTGCCGGGTACGAAAAACAATTGTGGCGGGACCTCCGGGTGGGAGCCACTTACTACTACCGGACAAAGAAGAACCTGTATGGAACGGAAAACGCAGCGGTTTCGAAATCGGATTATGTGCCCATTACCATGCTGAACGGTCAACCGATCATCAATCCAGTAACGAACCAGCCGATGACCCTTTATAGCTTTCAACCATCCGATCCCAACAAGTATGGGGCGTTCAGCAACCTGGTGACGAATTTTCCGCAACTGGACAACAACTCGTACAACGCGGTCGAGTTCACCGCCGTCAAGCGCCTATCTCATAAGTGGCAGATCCTCGGCGGATTCACCATGCAGCGCCAAAAAGGCGTCTTTGGCCGCGGCTTCTCTGACGAGGCCACCGGGGACAATTTTACCGACCCAAATAATGACATCAATCGGAACAACAACTACCTCAATCTTGATTCAACCTACGTTTTCAAAGTGGACAGCACCTACGAGCTTCCTTGGAAATTCGGAACTAGCTTGAACTTCCAGCACTATGCGGGTTTCCCGATTCAGCCAACGGAAACCTTTTCCATTCCTGACGCGAATATCACACCCACTCATCCTAAACCCGACATTTTCAGCGAGACGGTCATCCTTCAACCGGCGGGAATCCAGCGCCTGCCGAGTGTGAACCAGTTGAACCTGCGCCTTTCTCGCGAGTTTGTCTTCAATGACCGCTGGCGCTTCACGCCGACGGTTGACTTCTTCAATGCGACCAACTCTCAAACCGTTATCGCGGAAGTAGCGCAGTACACTCCTCCGGGTGGCGGCTTCTATTTGAAGCCATCACTCGCTATCAATCCGTTCGTGACGCGGTTTGGATTGCGCTTTACGTTCTAACGCGATTTTTTGCGGCATGATGGTGATCGGAAAGGCCTAAACGGCGGGTGGGCGGGACAATGTCCACTGGCCTTTTCTTTGCGTAGCAACCTCGTCCGTACTTCTATTAAACTCCGGCCCGATTGGGAGGCGCTATGCGCATGGAAAAGCGTGTACTGCGGTCATTTGCGGTCATCTTCACGCTTGGATGCATGGGTAATTTGCAGGCGCAGACTGCGAGCCGCAAGACTGCGCTCACGATTGAGCAACTCATCGAAATCAAACATCCGTCGGACCCGGTCTGGTCGCCGGACAACAAGCATATTTTGTTTACGTGGGATCGCGCGGACGTCAAGAATTTGTATTTGGCGAATGCAGATGGCAGCGGATTGCCTGTCGCGCTTACGTCGTTTCCCGAAGGCGGAGTGGCCGATGCGTTCTGGAGCGAAAAGGGCGAGAGCGTTTGTTTCGTGCACGAAGCAGAGTTGTGGAAGGTCCCCGCGGCGGGAGGCGAGGCCAAGCCTGCGTGGAGCAAGCCAGACCGCGGCAGTGGATTCGTTCCGTCTTCTGACGGGAAACGCGTCGCGTTTGTTCGCGGCAATCGCGCGGAAGAGCAGGGCGCGCGAAAGGGAAGCGATTTGATCGTCCGCTGGCTTTCCGATGGAACCGAATCCACCATGGCGCACGACGATGTGAGCATCCGCGGGATCGTTTGGTCGCCGGACGGAGAATCCGTTGCCTATACCGCCGGCTCGAAAACAATTCATCACGATGAATCCCCGGCGTACTCCGGCGCGAAACTCATTTATCGCGTCTCGGAGTACGTTCCCGGGCGAATTTACGCGCTGAAATTAAGCGGCGGAAAGCCAGCCGCGATCGGCACTCCCGGCGAATACGGCGGATTGGCGTGGATCGATGCCAATCGCCTGGTCTTCGATGGCCAGTCAAAAGACTTTAAAAAATATTTCATTTATGTCGCGGACGCCACCACCGGTTCCGTAAAGACGATTCACGAAGTGGACGAGGAAAAATTCTGGAGCATTCCCGACTGGGGGGAAGCGGGAGCGCAGCCGTGGCCTTCTCCAAACGGCAAGTGGATCGCGTTCCTCGGCGATCAGGACGGCTGGGATCATCTCTATGTGATGCCTTCTGCCGGCGGCGATGCGGTGCAAATCACGAAAGGCCGCTTCGAAGCGTGGCGCCCGGCGTGGTCGCATGACAGCACGCGAGTCGCATTTGATGCGAACGTCGAAGATCATCCCGGCGACCGCCGGATCGGCATCGCGACAATCGGCGACAATCCTGCACAAGCGAAGATTGCGTACGTCACGGAGGCAGCCGGAACAAACATCGAGCCGCATTGGTCGGAAGGCGACGGAAGGCTGGTTTACCAGCACACGGACACGCACAACAGCGCAGATCTCTACACGAGCGCGGCACGCGAAGGCGCCCAGCCGGTTCGGCTGACGGACTCGATGCCCTCGGACATCGATCGCTCGCGGTTTGTCGAGCCGCAGTTTGTGCACTATCCCGGACCGGACGGGCAGCAGGTTCCGGCCTGGCTCTTTGTCCCAGAGAATCTGGACCGCACCAAAAAACATCCGGCGATTCTGTGGATTCACGGCGATGGCGTGAATCAAAACTACGACGGCTGGCATGTGCAGCGCAACTACGCCGTGTACTACAGCATTCACCAATATTTCCTGCAGAAGGGCTATGTGGTCCTCGCGCCCGACTATCGCGGAAGCATCGGTTATGGCCGCGCCTGGCGCACCGGCGTCTACATGGACGTCGGCGGCAAGGACGCGAAGGACGCATGGATGGGCGGAAATTATTTGAAGAGCCTGCCGTACGTGGATGCGAACCGCATTGGCGTCTGGGGCCTGAGCTATGGCGGATTTTTTTCGCTGATCGCGATGACGGACCAGCCCAAGCTTTTCCGCGCCGGCGTGGACGTCGCGGGGGTCGTCGATTACGCGATGTATTACTCCGATCCGTACCACGGGGACTGGACGGCGAGCCGCATGGGGACTCCCGAAGAACATCCGGACGTTTACAAAAATGCTTCGCCAATCTCGCATATTGATCGGCTAGAGCGTCCGCTGCTCGTATTGCACGGCACCGCGGACGTCAACGTGCCATTCCTCGAATCAGTCTGGCTCATTGATGAGGCGCTGAAGAAGCACAAGGGCGACCTGGTTTCCTTCATGTTCTATCCGGGCGAATTTCACTATTTTAGCCGGGAGCACGTGCTGCGCGACGCGTGGCACCGCGTCGACCAGTTTTTTGACACTCACCTGCGAGCGCCCCCTGAACCTTCAGGCGCTCCCAAGGCACATTAAGGACAAGAATCTGCACTGGGAGGAGCGAGGGCGAAGTGTATCCTCTTACGGGTGGATCGCCGGCGGAAGCGACAAAATCAGTAGGAGAGCAACGACCCGCGACACAAGAAATTTCGGCGATACGACGAATTTCATCGAGGACCCACTCCCTGCCGTGCGCGTTCCTGAAGCGACGAAGCTCAGGCGCTCTGAACCGTCAATCGCTTCGAAGCTGTCCAAAGTTTATTGCCGCTGCGGACGACGAAAAAACTGGACGAAAGGCGCGAATCCGGGGACTTGGCGCGAAGGCTACGCGCGCTGTCCGGAGGGGTAGCACGCGTCAGGAGACGCCGTGGGCGCAGAGAGGTGTCGCACGGCTCTCCTGATGTCTACGCGCAATTACAATAATTCCCTCCAATCCGGCATTTCAGGTTCTGATTTTCTTGGCAGTATGAGCCGATGCCGGCAGTTCTCCTTCCCAGCGGGCGATGACCACGCACGCGACGCAATTGCCCAGAACCGTAACGGCGGTGCGCCCCATGTCCATGAGCTGATCAATCGCGAAGAGAAGAAAGAGCGGCTCCATGGGCAAGTGAAAAGAAGAGGCTGCCGCGAAAACAATCAAGAAGGATGCGCGGGCGACGCCGGCTGTTCCCTTGCTGCTGAGGAGAAGCGTCAGAATCATCACCGCTTGCTGGCCTAAAGAAAGGTGCATGCCCGCGGCTTGCGCGACGAAAATGAGCGCGAGGGATTGGTAAAGGCTGGCTCCGTCCATGTTGAAGCTGTAGCCGGTGGGCAGGACAAACGCCACGATTTGACGCGGAACGCCGAAGGCTTCCATTTTTCCCATGGCGATCGGCAAAGTAGCTTCCGAGCTGGCGGTGGCAAAGCCCAGCGTGACGGGCTCAGCGGCGACGGCGACGAACGGCTTCAGCGGAATGCCCGCCAGAAGCAGGATGGGAACCAGCACGAAAAGAATGAAGAACACGAGAGCGATATACATTGTGGCGAGGAGCTTCAAGAGGGGAAGAATGACGGTCAAGCCCAGGTGCCCGACGGTGTAAGCAACTGCTCCGAAGACGCCGATAGGCGCGGCGCACATCACAATGTTGGTGAACTTGAACATGGTCTCCGAGAGGCTTTCTGCGAAGGCCAACATAGGGCGGCGCTTGGCCTCGGGAACCAGGGCAAGTGCAAACGCGAAGAGAATGCTGAAGACCACGATTTGGAGCACCTGGCCTTCGGCGACGGACTTGGCAATGTTCTCGGGGAAAACGTCGGTGATGATCTGCGACGCGGAGTGTGGAGAAACAGTGAGAGTTTCGCCGGCAGTGGAGGGCGGCAAGTGAACGCTCTCTCCCGCGCGGCTCAAGTTGATGGCGGCCAGGCCAATGAGCATGGCAATGGTGGAGACCAGTTCGAAGTAGATGAGCGATTTGACGCCCAGCCGGCCGACTTTTTTCAAGTCCGGGTGGCCGGCAATCCCCACCACGAGCACGGCAAAAAGCAGCGGCGCAATGACGACGCGAATCAGGCGCAGAAAGATGGTTCCGAGCAACTGAAGCTTCGCGGCCGCCGCAGGCGCGTCGTGTCCCAATTCCGCACCGGCAAGCAGGCCGACGAGAATCCACGCCGTCAACGACCGCCGCGAAGTCGCGTAAGCCGCCATGGCTACGATGGCCAGCCAACGCAGCACCATGGCCACCAGGGCAAGACTCGGCCAAATACCAAAGCCAACCTGGAGCGAAGCCGCAATGGCAATCGTCGCCGAAACCAAGGCCGCCAGAAGAAGTTTGCTTTTCATCGAAATTTGGGCCCTTGCGCAAGGCCGCGCTTTAGCGCGGCTTTTTGACTCCGCTTGGGGATTCTATGGTTTTTCACCTTCCCATTGCATAGGTGGGCAAGGTATTCAGGATAAGGCGGGTTGTCAATGGCAGGAGCGAAGAAGTAAGTAAAGGCGGTGCGGAAAGAAAGTCCCTTTGCGAAGTATATGGGAATTGGCAATCCGGGGATCGGAAAGGGCCGGAAAGCCATACAGAAGTGGCTGCGGGAGCTGCGGGGGCAGGAAGAGGAAATGACAACGGCGCTCGACACAAATGTCATCGTGGCTTTGTGGGACGCGAGCGATTCGCTGCATGTAGCGGCCAGAAAGGCGCTGGACGATGCTTGGAGCCAGGACACCTTGGTTGTTTCGGGAGTCGTGTACGCGGAGCTGATCGGCGCTCCCCGAAGGACAGAGGCGTTTGTCGATCGATTCTGTGAAGAAGCGGGGATTGTGGTGGAGTGGGCGTTGGAAGAAAAGATTTGGCGAGCGGCGGGGAGCGCGTTTCAGGGTTACGCAGCGCGGCGAAAAAGGCAGGGCGGCTCGCGGCCGCTGCTCGCGGGTTTCTTGATTGGAGCGCACGCGGTGGAGAAGGGGTACAAGCTTTTGACCGCGGATGCCGGCCTTTACAAAGCTTCGTTTCCGCGGTTGACGCTGGCGCTTGTGTAAGGGCGCCATCCATGCGCCCCCCAACCAATTTCCTTTTTCCAATTTCCATTTTCGCGTTCCGATTTTTGTCTTTCTTTTGATAACCATGCAACAGTGCCAGGCGTGGGTAGGGGCGTTATGCAACTTTCCAAGTTCCGTATGCCGCAAGTCCTCTGTTTGCAGCTCTTGCGAACTGACCCCTCTCCTTCTTTCTTTCTCTAGCATCTCCCTCACCTCGCGATGCTACAATTCCCCGGCAAAGTCGCACTACTTCACAGAATTCACCGGAGGAACTGCATGTATCGCCGCGTCCTGACCCTGTTGTGCGCCACCCTGACACTGTGCCTCGCCATTCTTGCCCTGAGGGATCCCGCGTTGGCGCAAGAGCATCGCGAGCGCGCTGCGGCGGCCAAGGCCAAGCCCGCGGCCCTGCTGATGGCTGGCTACGGCAACTGGCGCCATCCCGTCTCGACGAAGAACGCGCAAGCGCAGGCGTTCTTCGATCAGGGGCTGCGGCAGATTTACGCGTTCAATCACGATGAGGCGGCGCGCTCGTTCGAGCGCGCGGGCGAACTCGATCCCAAGCTGGCGATGGCGTTTTGGGGCGTAGCGGAAGCCGTTGGCCCGAATTATAACGATCCCGCCAGCGAAGACCGCTTCGTGCAGGCGCATGCGGCCATCGAGAAGGCGCAGGCGCTCGCCGCTGACGCCTCCGAGAGCGACAAGGCGTACATCGAGGCGCTGGCGAAGCGCTTTCCTGCCGACCCGAAGTCCGATTTGCACGCTGCCGCAGAGCAGTATCGCGACGCCATGCGCGAAGTGATGAAGCGCTTCCCGGACGACCTCGATGCCGCCACGTTGTTTGCCGAGGCGGGAATGGATTTGCATCCGTGGGGGCTGTGGCGCGCGGAAGGCACGCCGGAAGAAGGTACGGAGGAAATTGTCGCGACGCTCGAATCGGTGATCCGGCGCGAGCCCAATCACATGGGCGCGATTCACTACTACATTCATTCGGTGGAGGCGTCGAATTCGCCGGAGCGCGCGCTGGCCGCCGCGAACCGCCTGGCCGAGCTTGCGCCCGCCGCTGGACACATCGTGCACATGCCCGCGCATATTTACATCCGCACCGGTGATTACGAAGCCGCGCTGAAGACCAACCAGAAAGCGGCGCTGGCGGATCAAGCCTACATCAAGGGCGGCGCCGCGCCGGGCATCTACTCGATGATGTATTACAGCCACAATTTGCATTTCATCGCCATGGCCGCGGCGATGAACGGAAATTACGCCGAGTCGCGACGCGGCGCGCAGGTACTGGCGGCCAACGTGAGCCCGCACGTGAAAGAAATGCCCGCGCTCGGCGGTTTCCTGACTGTGCCGCTAGCGGTCGAAGTGCGGTTTCACAAATGGAATGAAATTTTGAAAATCCCACAGCCGGATCCCGCGATGCAAACCGCCAATATTTTCTGGCATTTCGCGCGCGGGCTGGCGCTGGCCGGTACAGGCGATTTGGATGGCGCCGAAGCCGAGCACAAGATTGTTGCCGACGCGGAAGACAAAACTTCGCCGGACGAGATTTTCCAGATGCCCATCAACAACAAGACCAAAGACATTTTGAAAATTGCGGAGAACGTGCTGGGCGCCAAAATTTCGCTGGCGAAAAACGGCATGGACGCAACGGTCAACCAGCTTCGCGCCGCCGTCGCGGTGCAAGACGGCCTGAAGTATGACGAGCCGCAGGACTGGTTCTATCCCGTGCGCGAATCGCTTGGCGCGGTGCTGCTGAAAATCGGCGATTTTGCGGGCGCCGAGGAAGTTTTCCGCGCGGACTTGGAGCGCAATCCGCGCAACCCACGTACGCTTTTCGGCCTTGAGCAAGCGCTGAAGTCTCAGGATAAGAGTTACGACGCGGGCTTTGTCCGCAAACAGTTTGAAGCCGGCTGGAAAGGCGCCACGCGTCCCACCGTTGACGACCTCGTGTGATTAGCCGTCGGCGGAACCGGCCCTACGGAGGCCATCGCATAACATTTCTGAATTCCCTCGGCAATGGGAGAATCTCGCTGGAAAAGGCTTGCCGCAGCGCGTACCGCGTTTTGTCCGAAAGACGCATAGGCCCGCCCGTGGCGCACACGGCGGTGAGCCTTCCTGAGCAAAAGAGGCGGAACTAATTCGACGCCGTAGCGGAACAGATTTTGCTCCGGAAGCTCCTGCATGTAGACAATCTTGGCCGGAACGAAGATGGCAGGCTGTCCGGAACTGTCGGCGCGGCGACTTCAATCAGAGTTTGCTCCATATACTTGCTGGTGCTTTTGAAGCGCAGACCCCCGCGGGAAGCGTCTTCGCATTGCACGAACTCTTCTCCGCGCTCGGCGTGACGGACCAGTGCAATGTAATTCACTTTGAGACGCGGACATTTGCCGCGATTGACAACTGGCGCAGCAGGCTTTTGTTCCGACTTTTCTGCGGACTTTTCCGCAGACTTCTCCGCGGTCGTGGGCAAAGTTCCGAAGGACGTTCCCGACATATTCGGACGGGAATTTGCCGCCGCGGCGTTTCGAAAGAGTGGTGAGATCGGGCACGCGCTTGTTGAGCGTTGGAGTAGCGGGGCCGCGGCTTTTGCCCTCGGCGCCGTGGCGTGACTCGCAGTACTGCTTGAACATGGCCTTGTCCGAAGGGACATAAGCGGGCCGAAGCTGCGATTTGTCGTCGCGTCCGGGGCCTGCATTTTCTTGAGCGGCAACTCCGGGGGCAACAAGCGAAAAACAGAGAAGAAGATACAAGGGATGGTCACATGGGCTCCTCCTGCGATTCTCGGGTTCGGGAGAACCGATTGGCGCGGAAGGGACTTCTTCCGGGGAGCGACCAACCGGGGGAATTATAGCCGGATTAAAGTGCAGTGGCGTCCCTATAATAGGAGAAAGGGAAGTTCGCCACGCTTGACGCTGCTATGCCCTCCCTGGCTGGAAAAGGAGCGGAGAGAGGCCTTGTGACGGTGATCTAGGTTCTCTCACCGTCGCAGCGGGCAGAAATAAACGGAACGATAAGCGCGACTGCGCTAGCGCTGCGAGCCGGAGACGTTCGCAGCCGATGCGTTTGCGGTGCCGCCGATGGCGTCGCCGTTGACGACGAGTTCGACGCGGCGGTTGCGCTGTCGGCCTTCGGGTGTGTCGTTCGAAGCGACCGGTTGCGTTTTGCCGAAGCCGCGCGCAGTGATGGAAGAGCCGGACACGCCTTGCTCGGCCAGAAAATCACGCACGGAGTCGGCACGGCGCTCGGAGAGCTGCTGGTTGAATTCCTCACTGCCGACGCTGTCCGTGTGGCCCTCGATCTGGAGCGTGAGGCCCGGATGCGCGAGAAGGATGCCCGAAATTTTTGCCATCTTTTCGCGGGCGCCGGGCTTCAGCGTGTAGCTGCCGGTGTCAAAGAGCACATCGGACATGTTCACGATGAGGCCGCGGGCGGAATCGCGCGTCTGTAAAATGGAATTCAGTTGCCCGAGAAGCTGGCCGCGGAGCTGAGCCTTTTCGGCTTCAGCTTGGGCAGCAGCCTGGCGCGCTTTTTCGGCGTCAGCTTGGGCAGCGGCCTTATCACGAGCGGCTTGTTCGGCGGCGGCTTGCGCGGCGGCTCTTTCGTTGGCCGCTTTTTGCGCTTCGGCTTCGGCGGCTTGTTGCTGCACTAATGCGGCGGCGCGAGCCTGGTCCGCCTCGGCCTTTTGACGCGCGGCTTCGGCGGCCGCTTTCTCGGCTTCCTGCTTCATGCGCAAAGCTTCGGCCTGCGCGGCTTCGGCCTGTTTGCGCGCCTGCTCGGCTTCCGCGCGGCGCTGCGCTTCGGCGGTGGCATCGGCGCGAGCCTTGGCTTCACGCTCTTCCGCGGCTTTTTTGTCCGCGGCAATCATGGCCTGGGCATCTTCTTCGGCCTTTTGCTTCACGGCCATGACGCGGGCTTCTTCCGCGGTGATCACGACTTCGCGCGCGGCGGCCTCGACAGCTTTCTTGTCGCTCTTGCGGGCATAAGTTTCTTCCGCGGCGCGGAGCTGCTGTTCGGCTTTGGCGAGAGTCGGGGCAGCATATTTATCGGCGAGAGCAATGTGCGCAATGCGCACGGAGTTGCGGGCCTCGAAAAGTTCGAGTGGCGTCTTGCGGTCAATGCCGAAAATGGCGTTTTCGATCTTCGTATTCGAAGAGGAATAAGCGCCGCGAGCCATCAACTCGTAGTTGGCGCTGATGTTTTCAACCTTGGCCATCGAAGTGTTGATGATGTTTTCGAGGACCACGGTGTTGCCCGGCTGCGTAACAGCAAAATACGGCTCGGCGGTGACAATCATGCCGAAGGTTTGCATGTCGGTGATGGCTTTCACTTCGCCCGTACCACCCTTGAGCACCACTTCGCCGAGATTTACGGCGCGGCCTTCCGGAGAAACGGCCCACAAGACATAGGTGAGATACTCCAGGCCGAACTTGGTCGCTTCGTCCAACCCCAGGAATTTTGCCTCGATCTCGACGCGACTCCCTTTGTTCTGCACTTTGGCTTCGCCGGTCGCCTGTTGCATCAATTCCGTGCCTTGAAAATCGATCTTGGCCGCCGGACCGCCGCGGCGATAGTTTACGGCTTTGGTGGTGCGAGAGACGCTCTTAGTAGAGCCAGCAGCCGGATAGCTTGAGGGCGCCTGACCGAGCGCGGACGCAGAGACCGCGCCAAAGATCCCCGTAATGGTGAGTAGAGCTGGTGCGATTTTCACTTTCATCCCCTTTCGCCTAAAACGGCGAAACCTTACGGGCGAGCCTCCTTTTTGCGGGCAGGTGGCTGGGCCGGGTAAGGTTGGCGACACACGGCGCTGTGGAAAACTTTGGAACCATTCCCCAGTAGCGGGGTATGTCGTTACGTATCTATAGGCTAGCAAGGAAACGAACGGGCAGAAGGGGCTCCGCAAGGGCCTTTGCGCAAACAATTATACTGGACGAAAGGTCAGGGATTTGGGCAAAGGTCCGCCAGAATTTGCCGTGGACCAAGGGTTTATGCCAAATTTTGGAGCGTACTTTAACGCTAAGGCCTACATTCCGCAGTAGAAGGCGGCAGATTTCCTGGCATTGGGTCTACGTATAGGCAGCCGTCGATGGTGGGCGAGGGCGAGGGCCTTTCCTCAGGGAGGATTTCAATGTGCGCTAGGCCCTGTGCACGCATGGCGTTGCGCAGTTGCCGTTCCAGCAGGGCAGAGACGAGTTGGGCCAAAAAATAGACGAACATCAGGGCCTCAATGCGCTCGTTCTTTTTCAGGAAGATGGGGGCGACCTGTAGGACGGATTTCAGCAGGGCATGGCGCTTTTCCA
>Ga0209154_1001373_pt1 | contig 14332 bp, 8 predicted proteins | sample GraSoiAngelo_121_FD_185878 | JGI IMG/M metagenome (GOLD analysis project Ga0209154, IMG submission 185878) | Grasslands soil microbial communities from the Angelo Coastal Reserve, California, USA - 14_0919_12_20cm (SPAdes) (version 2) | ecosystem: Environmental > Terrestrial > Soil > Grasslands ... | reverse complement strand
CGAGTTCGTCCAGTTGTTCAGAATGGACTCGGCCAGTGGGAATGCACAGCCCTACCGCGCAAAGCCCGTCTTGCTTTTGCCTGGTTCGGCCAAGGTGGTCGGCATGCGCCGAGCTTCGCATGTCCCTCCCTTGAAACGCCAATTCGTGACCCAGCCGTTCGATGAGCTCCGTGCGCAAACGCGACAGGCCCCATTGTTCGATGAGAAAAGCAAATCGGCACTTCGAGCGCGCCTCGCGGGGGCCGTGATCTCGATAAATTTTGATCAGTTCCAGCACCACGGGTGCCGCCTGAAAAGCTTCCACAAAAACATTCAGCGGCGAAGCAACGGTAAAGCCTCCCGAGCCCATCTTTCCGCCGACAAGCACGTTGAAACCAATGCGGCCCGCTTTCTTTGCAGGAATCAGCGCGATGTCCTGCGACTCGGCATGCGTGCAATTGTCCAGGCAGCCGGAAACCGTGATGTTGAACTTGCGCGGCAGGTTGGTGAACTCCGGGTTACCATCGCGGCCCACGATAATGCGGTCCAAGTCCTGCACGACCGGGGACGCATCCAGCAATTCGTGCGGGTTCAGGCCGGCAAGAGGACAGCCGTTGATGTTTCGAACGTTGTCAATGCCGGTTTGCAGTGAGCGCAGGTCCACACCTTCTAACTTCTCCCAAATTTCTGGCACGCCCTTCAGCGTGAATCCGCGCAGCTCCATCTGCTGTCGTGTCGTGATGTCCACGACGCCATTGCCCAGCCTCCGCGAAAGCTCCGCAATGGCTCGGAGTTGCTCTGCTCGCGTGAACCCGTTGGGCATCCGGATGCGCATCATGAATTTGCCCGGCGTCGGCCGGCGGTAGAAAACTCCGACCCATTTCAACAATTCTTTTTCCGCGGGAGTGAGAGATTCCGCGCCGCGTTCGATGATTTGCGGAAGTTGTTCCAGGATGCGCAGCCCGTCGCCTCCCACCGACGCCTTATGGCTTTCTACGCTGTTTGCGGGAACCGTCGTTTCACTGGCCACTAGCCACTCGTCACTCGCCACTGGTTTACCGCCTCGGGCTGGCTGTTCTGCTTTTTCTCGCCGCTCGTCACTGGTTCCTTCATGCTGGCACTCTCATCCGCGCCAGGGCAAACGCAAAGTTCTGCTGCCTTCTATTGAAAATTCTGAAAACTGATGCGATAAGGCCAGGAAAAGGCCCTACAGCGGAAGAAGAGCTGCTGGAGATCGTCATGCGCCGCTGCGAACGCGGCAGCACGCTGCTAACTTCCAACCGCCCCGTGGAAGACGATGGAAGACGGGGGGGAAGTGCTTGGCCACAGCGCCGCGGTCACTGTCATGCTCGACCGCTTGCTCCACCACGGCCATCTCCTCAAATGGGGACTCCGAAGTTGGAAGACGAAAACCGACTTGCCTGACCAGGTCAAGTTGTCCGTATCAGTGCCAATTGCAACGAAGGCCTTGCCGCAGTCAGCCGGAGGTCATCTTCCCAACCGAGGGGTGCTGGGAGGTCACAGGCGAAGTCGGTGAGACCAGCCTGACCTTCGTAACCCGCAGTAAAGGCCGCTACCTGGTGGTCCGCAGGCCCTTGATCGATTCGTTTTGGCGGAAAGTCGGATGCTAGTGCGATCCGCACCGCACTTGCACTTCCGACGCGAGATCGGGATCCATGAGCGCGGTCCGGCCGTTCAGCGCCGAGCAAACTTGCTGCGAAGTGACGCCCAAAGTGCCCCGCAAGTCCGCGCCCGTCAGATTCGCTCCGTCCGTCTCAGCTCCCCGGAGAACCGCGCCCGTCAGGTTCGCTCCTCTTAAGTCCGCGTCCTTTAAATCCGCATCCAAAAAAATCGTTCCCTTGCACAGCGCGCCAGTCAAGCTAGCGTTTGCGAGCCGGGCCGAGGAAAGGTCAGTTTGCTCCAAATTGGCGAAGGAAAGCACCGCGTGTTCGAGCCGGGCGTCCCTCATGTCGCTGCGCGAAAGGTCCGTGCGCAAAAGCTGCCCGTTGGTCAAATTGATGGCATACAGCGAAGCGCCGGAAATGCGGGCGTTCGATAGCACCGAGTTTTCAAAGGTCCCGTAGGACAAATCCGAAAAACGCATGTCCGCAGCGGAAAAATTCGCCCCCGTCGCGTTGGCGGAGACCAGCACCGCGTGCGAAAGCAGCGTGCGATCAAAAATTCCCGATCGCAGCAAAGTTTCTCGCAAATTCGCGCCCCTCAAGTCCCCTTCGGACAAATAAATGCCTTCGAGGTTGGCGCGCCACAATTTCGCGTTCACCAAAAACGCGTGGTAGGCGCGCGCGTAACGCAGATTCATTTCGTTCAGGTGCGCGCCGGAAATTTTCGCAACATTTTCGTCCGTCCACGGTGTGCCTTTGGGAAGCGGCGTCGAAAGCGAGGCTTCCGTCAAGTCCGCGTAGGGCCGGTAGCCCACGGACTGAAAAACCGTGGCGGCCCAGCGGCGTGGATCGGCGGCAGACGCGGCAGCGACCCCCGTTTTGTCAGAGGGCAGGCCGCGATTCACGCCCAGCGAGATGACGAAAAGAACGACTCCTGCCGCGAGCGCCGAGCGCGTTGTTCCCAGGATCATGCGCAAAACATTTCTCGATTTTGGCACGCGAATATCACCCGGCCGAAGGACGCGTGACACGATGAAAGGAACGCTGGTAGCCGTGCCAACCGCGGCAGTGGTCAGAAAAACGTGAAGCAGCGTTCCGCGAAAATCCTGGCATGTCAGGTAGCGCAGCCAGAAGAAAAATAGCGTGACCGGAACAATCCAGTACGCAAGCAGCGTCGAAAGAGCCGATTCGAACGCAGTCATGGCCGCGCGAGATTCCCCCTGCCAGCGAAAATGCCGCCGCACCAGGCCCATCAGATACCACGGCCCGTCTTTTTCAAGCGTTTGTCCATCGGGAAACACTGCAGGCAATGCCGCCATGCTGCCCCACAAACGCAGAAGCAAAAAATGGAAACGCAGCGACAAAACCAGAAGCACGATGGGCCCCCCGAGAAAAAGTCCGGTCGTCGGCAGCAGGTTTCCCAGCTTGGGGAAGGGCAGCGCCGACGAATTCAGCAGCAGCCGCACGTCGGTGGTGTAGATCATCAGCAGGCAGCAGAGAAGGCTCAGCCCAACCGTCAAAAAATAAAACCACCGCGCCACTTTCGTCGCGTCGCCGATGGCCTTCGAACTGTCCACCGCGGAAATCGATTCGGGAAGCACGGCGTCGAAAAGGTTGGTTCCTCCGAGGCGTCCAAACCAGAGTCCGTCCGCGCCATACACATTGGCACCCATCAAATTCGCGCCCCTCAATTCCGTCCCCAATAAATTGGCATTCTGTAAATTGGCGCGAACTAGACTGGCTCCCCTCAGGTTCGCCATCGAAAGGTCCGCTCCCGCCAAATTAACTCGATGGAGCACAGCGGACTGCAAATTGACGCCGGTCAAATCCGCTTTCGCCAAATTGACGCCGGTGAGGTCGGCTCTCGCGCCCGTTTCTCCCCCGGATTCGACCCACTGTTTGTGCTGATCCAGAATTTCGGCGAGATCGATCAGAGAAATTCCGACAGTGCCTTCACCGCCAGAAGCTTCGGCAGCGAGCGAAGATTTCTCTTTCGCTTTGGGTTCGATCGTGATTTCGGTTTTGAGTTCTTCCACTTCTTTGATTGACTGAATGTCCGGAGCCATTTGCACACTTTCCCCCGACGGATTATCTTCGCCCATACGCGCGCCTGGCCGCGGATTCCGTTTTGAATCCGCGCAAATGCCATCCCCCCACTTTCGAGTCCACAAGGAAGTGACGCTGGGTCTTCCAATCCTCTCTCACCAGCGGTGTGGAAATCGCCTGACCGAAGGTACAGGTTGCGCCAGAGGTAACGGTGGGGTCAATAAAAGAATGTGGGAGAGAAAAGCAAGAGAGGAGCCGCGGATTAGAGTGGATTGGCGCGGATTAAAGCTCTGAAGACTGCAGCGGAAGATTCCTTCCGGAGTTTATCGGCGAAAATCGGAGGGAATCCGCCACCAGTGCTCCGCCCCAAAAAACTGGAGCCGGGGCGCTTCGCTGAGGGGCCAAGGCACCCCGGCTGATCCTGCCCGCCTCCGCAGTGTGCGAGCAAGAAACCCGGAAGAAACTCTTTTGCCGCAGGCTGGCCTACCTTTGGGGACTGGATCCTGCGAACTTTTGCCAGTTTGTTAAAAACCCGAGGACTGTGGTCTGCCTGCGCAGCGGAGAATTATCGATCATCGTCGCCGCGAAGGAATTCGTACCGCTCGATCGCGGCAACCACACCCACGGCGCCTTCCTCGCGCGGTTCGGTGCGTTGCACGCGGCCAAGGCAGCGCACGCGCACCGGACCGGCCATGGTAATTTCGTTGGGCAGCGTCAGCAGAATCTCGACGGGCGAGCCTTCTTTGACGTCCTTGGAAAGATAGAAGTAGACACCGCGGGAGCTCACGTCCCGCGATTCGGTGCTGGTTTCGCCGACGGCAGCGCCCGTCGTCCAGCGAACGGTAAGCGGCAGCCGCATGGTAAAACGCTGAGTAGCGCGGCGTTCAGAACCCGTCAAGACAGCCCTCCTGACCGAAACCAAAGTGTATCCGGGGATGGGGCCAGCGAACAATAGGACGTCCGATACAAAATCGATTCAACACTGAGAAGTACGAAGGTACTAGCCCACTTCGCCAAGCGTATGCCAGCCGTAAAGGCCATGCGGTGGACGCGCCCCCGTGGAATCCATTGAAAACAAAGTAGTTATCGGGAAAGTTTCAAGGCCGCATGCCCTGGTCTGGCGAAAGGTCGCTGACCCCCTTGGAGGGGCCTGTAACGCCTCCCTAGATCGCCCGGAAACTCCGGATGATTCGGCAACCGGAAACTATCCGTCTGGACAAAAAAACCGGTAGATGGGCGAGCCTTTAATTAACATAACCGAGGAGTGCCATGGTTCGGGCAGGAAGGCTTGTCCGGTGAGGTCACTGGTTTTGGCTTTCGCTAAGCGAGAGGCACCGACGCGCCCGCCAGGAGTCAACCGATTGGCTGGATAGCGCAGCGTTGCAGTTAACTTTCTGTAATTCCGTGATGATATGAATCACTCTGCCAATCTTGACATACCCAGAAAGGGGGAGGTAGACTCCCGGAAATTGCGTTTTCGAACTTCCGACCACAGCGGAAAGAGGGTGCGAGCCCAGGACACGCGGAAAGAAACCGGCCCTCATGAACCGGGTCTATGAAATCTTTGAAGTTCTGCCCAATGGCTCACCGCAGAGGGTCACTGTTGTTTCGGGTATGGACTCTGCCAAGGCAAGGCTTCATGAACTCGCGAGCAATACGGCCAACGAGTGTTTTGCGTCGGACAAGAGAACGCACCAGATCGTAGCCCTGCTGAACGTGCCTCCCTCGAGGTGGCGGGCTTCCAAACACATTTTTCAAATCTCTTACGACGAGCAAACGGGTGTGAAAAGGGCCGAACTCCTGAAGTCCCGCGGTTACCAGGTGATGTCAGTCATCGGCAACCAGGCAGCCAAACTTGCCTTAATGCCGATTCAGCATTTCGACCTCTTTATCCTCGATCACACAGCCGCGCTAGAGACCCGGCAAGAAATGATCTTTTGGCTCAAGGCGAAATACCCCCGGGCCACCATTGTCGCCTTCAATCCGCTCAATCAACAGCTCCTCCGGGTGGATTACATTGTCCGGCAAAGCCTTGAGGACTGGCTGCCGATTATCTCCCAAGGGCTGGGGGAACTCCACTGATAATCCAAGGCCGAACAAGGCCTCGGCCGCGGGTGAAGAAGAGCATTGACATCCTCCCCTCGCTGAAGCGAGTGGGATTCCTACGGGTTCCACGCCTAAGCGAGGATACTTTCGGCGGGTTCCTGACACGACGCCCCCGTGGGGCTACACCCAGGCACTCATTTGGCCCTGACCTAGTCTAGGGGATTGAGGGTGAAGGCGCTGGAGCTGCTCACTGAGGGAAAGCTTCTTCCTCGTTAGCAAGAACTTGACAGCACGGATGCCTCCCAAAAGGGCGGCGTTTCATGAAAATCTGGGACGGGCTAAAGCCCGGCCTCTGCAGAAGCTACGATTCCTGGCCGAAGCGCTTGATGTCTTCGGGGCCTTCCCGGAGCTTTCCCGCTTCGTGGCCCTGCACCAACACGCGAATTTGCTCGACGACGTCGGGATTGGCCAGCGTGGTGATGTCGCCGGTGTCCATGTGATTCTCAATCGCAGCGAGCACGCGGCGCATGATTTTGCCGGAGCGCGTCTTGGGCATATCCGGCACCATATGAATTTCCTTCGGGCGTGCAATTTTCCCAATCATGGTCTCGATGGCGGTCGTAACCTTGTCCTGGATGGCTCTGGTTTCCTCCGCCGAAGCGCCGGGCTTGAGCGAAATGAAAACGACCGGGACGCGGCCCTTCACTTCGTCCACGGCGGGAACCACAGCCGCTTCCGCGATTTCTGGAATGGTCAGGCAGGCCGATTCCACTTCCTTGGTTCCCAGGCGATGACCGGCGACGTTGATGACGTCGTCCACGCGTCCGAGGATGCGATAGTAGCCATCTTTGGCGATCATGGCGCCATCGGCCGCGTAGTAGGGCCAGTCGCGCCAATCTTTGCTTTGCGCGTTTTTGTTGTACTTCTTGTAGTACTGACTCACGAAACGCTGCGGATCGCCCCAAATCGTCTGCATGATTCCCGGCCAGGGATTGCGGATGCAAATGTTTCCGGCAAGGTTAGAACCGGCTTTGACTTCTCTTCCTTCTTCATCCCAAATCACGGGATAAATTCCCAGAGCGGGGGGGCCAGCGCTCCCGGGCTTCATGGGATCGAGCGCGGGCTTGGTGGTGCAGAGGAAACCGCCTGTTTCGGTTTGCCACCAGGTGTCCACGATCGCCGCTTCGCCTTTGCCCACCACGTCGTAGTACCACTGCCAGACCTCCGGCTCGATGGGTTCGCCAACAGTGGTCATGTGCTTGAAGTGGTAGTTGTACTTTCTAGGCTCGTCCGCGCCGGCTTTGCGCAACATGCGAATGGCGGTGGGCGAAGTGTGGAAAATATTGACGTCAAGCCGCTCGGCGATGCGCCAGGGGCGGCCGACGTCCGGGTATTGCGGCACGCCTTCGTAAAGAACGCTGGTCGCAGCAAGTGCCAGGGGTCCATAAACGATGTAGGAATGGCCGGTGATCCAGCCGATGTCCGCCATGCACCAGTAGACGTCTTCGGGATGAATGTCCTGGTAATACTTCGCCGTGCCGGTGACGTAAGCGAGATAACCGCCGGTGCGATGCTGGCAGCCTTTTGGCCTGCCCGTCGTGCCGCTGGTGTACATCAGGAAAAGCGGGGCTTCGGCGTCCTGCGAAACGGGCTGGACGGTCTGGCCATGGTAGGCTTTCACGACGTCGTTGATGAAATGATCGCGCTCCTTGACCATTGGCGTCTCCGAGCTGTATTTGCCCGGATAACGCTGCCACACAAGAACTTTGTCGATGCGCTGGCCCTCTTTTTCGGCGGTCTTTACCGCGATCTCTGCGGCGGCTTTGTGATCCACCCACTTTCCGTTGCGCCAGTAGCCGTCGGCGTAGATTAGGACGCGGCTGCCGGAGTCGGCGGCGCGCAGCCCGCAAGCCTCGCCGCTGAATCCGCCGAAAACCACGGAATGCACGATGCCGAGGCGCGCGCAGGCCAGCATGGTGATAGGCAGCTCGGGAATCATGGGCATGTGAATGGTGACGCGGTCGCCGGTTTTCAGTCCGGCGAAGTCGCCCAGCACGGCGGCGAGTTCATTGACGCGCTTGTACAGTTCCTGGTAAGTGATGACCGTGGTGGTTTCGCCTTCGGGCTCCGGAACAAAAATGATGGCAGCCTTGTTTTTGTATTTGGCGAGATGGCGGTCGACGCAGTTGTAGCAGGCGTTCAGCTTGCCGCCGACGAACCATTTCCAAAAGGGCGGATTGCTGGTGTCCAGCGTTTTATGCCACTTTTTGTCCCAATCCAGAGCCGAAGCATAGTGATCGAAGCAAGCGGGAAAGTTCTTTTCGCTGAATTTTTTGACCAAAGCAGGGTCTTTTAGATTGGCCTGGGCGATGAATTTTTTGGAAGGATAGTAGTATTGCTCTTCCTTCCAGTGCACGGCAATTTGTGCTTCGCTAAGTGTCTGGCTGGCTTTCGGTTCTTTGGTGCCCAGTTTCTGACGCGGTGTGGCCACGGTCGCGGCTCCCTTGGAAGATCGATTCGCTTTGACGCAACGACGAGGGTCCGTCTGCATTCGGTCGCGCTGGCTTGAAGGTTCGCAGAAGCTCGTCCTGCAAAAATAATGCTCCCGCGCGGGCGCGCTCGTCAATCACCCGCGGCAGCGGTGCGGCGCCGCTTGGGTTACTTCATGCCTCCAACTTCGTCCCAGATCTTGTGCCCGTGGGTTTCCTTCAAAAGCAAACTTCCAACGATAAAAGTCATGCTGGCAACGATCATGGGGTAGTAGAGACCGGCGTAAATGTTGCCGGTCGTCGCGCACGAGGATAATCCGATGAGCGGCACGAGGCCGCCGAAAACGCCGTTTCCTATGTGATAGGGCAGCGAGAGCGAGGTGTAGCGTATTTTCGCTGGGAACGCTTCGACCAGATAAGCCGCGATGGGCCCGTACACCATGCAAACATAAATCACCTGGACGAACACCAAGAGAACGAGCATGGGCAGGTTGGGATTTGCGGCTTCCTTTGCGGGTACCAGGGCATTGTTGGCATCGCGAGTCAAGGGAGTCAGGGAAATGGCGCCGGTCACTTTGTTCTTCGCCGATTTCACCGTTTCCACGTTGTTGCCGGCGGCGCGCTCCATGGCTTTGTAAATCGGCATGTAGGTGAGCACGGCAATCAGGCAACCCGCCATCATGATCTTTTTCCGTCCGATGCGGTCGGAAAGCGCGCCAAAGACGGTGAAAAACGGCATTCCGAGTAAGAGCGCACCGGCAATGATATAGTTCGCGATGGTGGCGTTTACCTTCAGAATGGTTTGCAAATAAAACAGCGCGTAAAACTGACCCGTGTACCAAACAACGCCCTGGCCTGCGGTGGCGCCCAAGAGCGAAATGAGAACGCGCTTGAGGTTGTCCCATTTGCCAAAGGCGTCTTTCAGCGGCTGCAAGGAAGTCATTCCGGCGGTCTTGATCGAAGTAAAGATTGGGGATTCCTTCATCTTCAATCGGATATACAGCGAGATGGAGACGAGGAGGATTGACAGCAGGAAAGGAATGCGCCAGCCCCACGCAGAGAAAGCTTCCTTGGTCATGAAGGATTGCGTCGCGACGATTACCAGAAGGGAGACAAAGAGGCCAAGCGTTGCGGTGATTTGGATGAAGCTCGTATAGAAACCGCGCTTGCCGTCAGGCACGTGTTCGGCGACGTAGACTGCCGCGCCGCCGTATTCGCCTCCCAGCGCCAGCCCTTGCAAAACGCGGATGAGCAGCAGTGTAAACGGGGCAAACCATCCGGCCGTCGCAAAGGTCGGCAGGAACCCGATGATAGCCGTTGCACCGCCCATTATCGTAAGCGTCACGAGAAAGGCGTACTTGCGGCCGACGAGATCGCCGATGCGGCCGAAAAATAGAGCGCCGAAAGGGCGCACCAGGAATCCCACGGCGAACGTGGACAAATAGGCAATGAGCGCAATCGCGTCATTGCCGGCGGGATAGAATTTCGGAGAGAGAACGGCGGCCAAGCTGCCAAAAATGTAGAAATCGTACCACTCGATCATGGTGCCCACAGAGGACGCGAGAATCACGCGCCAAATGCTATAGTCTGGGGTGCCGCTTACCGCGATGGCGTCTGCCCGGCTGGCCATGGTTCCTCCTCGACGTTCTCAACGACTCGCACAGGCCATGCCCCGGGTCTTTCGCTCTTGAGGGCGACACCCGTGCATGCTTTTCGTGCTTTATCTTTCCCCTCCCGTTGAATCCCCCCGGAGACTCGCAGAGGAACGCGAGCGGGCCAGGTCTTCAGTGCCGGAAGGGTTTAGGAGACGCCAAGTTCATATACGCGTCCGGCTGCGTTGTCAAGAAAGGACTTGGCACTGGTTGGGTTGCGTCTCACTCTCGTGAATGTTCGGCCGTCTGCGGGGCAGCGGCTGCCCCGCGGTCAGCTAGCCATGCGCACCGAGTAGAGAGAAAACCAGGAGTCGTGACGCAAGCTCTGGTTGAGCCGCGGCGAGCCATTCGTCGTTCTCTCCGTTTCCTCGGCCAGTTCTCCATAGTGTTTTCACACGCGCTGCGCTATCTTCGAGAGCCGCGCCTGGGCAAAAAATCATTCAGGGCGAGGAGTCATTTTGTGAGCCGCGAGAGGGTGGATGTCCCCATTGTCGGGGCGGGCATCATGGGACTAGCTGACGCCTATGTTGCGGCGCGGTCCGGGCGCAAAGTCGCGGTCTTCGAGCGCAACCCGGCGGCCATGGGAGCATCCATCCGCAACTTCGGCATGATTTGGCCCATCATGAACAAGCTAAAGGTAGGGCTTGGAGGCGTGATCAAGCTCGTTATGTTGGTCCTTGCCTTTGTGTGATGGTGCGCTGACCTGAACTGGGTGAATTGTGCCCCGATTCACCGGTTGCCCCGCCCTTATTGAATGTCAAATTCCACATACAGGTCTGATATAGTCCCCGCTGTCATGGAAGCCGCAACCAACCGCTCAAACGCGCAATCGGCACTCGTGGTTCCACTCACGCGGAATCAGATTCGCGGATTCTGGGCTTCTTGGGGCGGCTGGGCGCTGGATGGCATGGATTCGTTTATTTACGCGCTGGTGCTGGTGCCTTCGCTTCGGGAGCTTCTTCCGCGCTCCGGAATTGCAGCGACAAAAGGCAGCATCGGCTTTTATGGTGGATTGTTGTTTGCGCTCTTTTTGTTTGGCTGGGGACTGGCGTTTTTGTGGGGACCGGCGGGCGACAGATTCGGCCGCATCCGCACGCTCATGGTGACCATCGTGTGGTATTCCGCTTTCACTTTTCTTAGCGCGGTCGTCACCAATATCTGGCAGCTCGCCATCTTGAGACTGCTCGCGGGAATTGGAATCGGCGGGGAGTGGGCCATGGGGGGAACGTTCGTCGCCGAAGAGTGGCCCGAATCGCGACGGCGCACGGGCGCGGGTTACATGCACACGGGATATTACGTGGGAACTTTCCTTGCAGCGGCGCTCAACTTTGTGATCGGCGGTTATTTTGGAAAACACGCCTGGCGCATGATGTTTGCGATTGGTGGATTGCCCGCGCTGCTGCTCGCGTGGGTGCGGCATGGCGTGACCGAGCCGGCACGCTGGAAGCAAAAAGAAGACCTCGTGCGCTCGTGGAGAATCTGGCAGCCATTTGCGGCGCTCTTTTCGAAGGCGCTGCGCCGCAGAACGATTCTGAATTCCTTGTACATGCTGGCGTCGGTTTGCGGGCTATGGGCCGGAACAGTTTATGTGCCGGCAGCCGTAACGGCGCTGGCGGAAGCGGCGGGGAAACTTGGCCCGGCAGCCGCGCAACTGGCTTCGCGCGCGGTGATGCTGGTCTCATTTGCTACGATTCTCGGGTGCCTGGCGATGCCGTGGCTTGCGGAAAAATTTGGAAGGCGCGGAGCGCTGGGATTTTATTTTTCACTGATGCTTGCCTTTATTGCGCTTACTTTCGGAAAAGTGTTTTATCTCGGCGCGGCGGGCCTGCCTTGGTTTTTCGCCTGCCTTTTCTTTCTGGGATTTGGCGGCGCGAATTTCGCGGTGTACACGGTGTGGCTGCCGGAGCAGTATCCGACGGAGTGCCGCGCGAGTGCGTTTGCGTTCTCTACTTCCTTCGCGCGATTCGCGGGCGCCGGGATAACATTCCTGGTAGGCGCGGGCGTGCAGCGGTATGGCTCGCTGGGAATCCCTGTCGCCCTGACGTCCATGGCGTTCGCGACCGGATTGTTGCTCGTTCCTTTCGGCGCGGAAACCCGCGGAGAATGCCTGCCCGCCTAGCGCTGCGCGTGTGGCGAACATGACCGAAATGCAATCCAGGATTTTTCCCATTGAGAAGCTGCGCGAATTCTGCACTCGCGTGTTCCTCCACTTTGGCGTGCCTAAGGAGGACGCGGCGGAGGCTGCCGATGTGCTGGCCAGCGCGGACTTGCGCGGAATCGATTCACATGGCGTGGCGCGGATGTACAGCTATTTCGGCATGCTCAGCGAAGGGCACATCAATCCAAAACCGAAAAGCAAGATTGTGCGCTCGACGCCAAGCACTGCGACGGTGGATGGTGACAATGGTCTGGGTCTCGTCGTGGGCCCGCAAGCCAATCGCATGGCCATGGCCATGGCAGAACAATGCGGCTCGGGCTGGGTCAGCGTGTGCAACACGAATCATTTCGGAATCGCTGGCTACTACGTCTTGCAAGCGCTGGAGCGAGATTTGATTGGCTGGGCGATGACGAACTCCACAAAGCTCGTTGCTCCGTTGTGGGGCGCGGAACGCATGCTGGGCACAAATCCCATCGCCATCGCGTTTCCCGGCAAAGAAGAGCCGCCGATCGTCATTGACATGGCGACCAGCGCGACGGCGTATGGAAAAATTGAAATCGCCCGGAGGAGGCGCGAGCCGATTCCCGAAGGCTGGGCCATTGACCGCGAAGGCCGTCATACAAAAAATCCCCACCAAATGATCGACGGCGGCGCGATGCTTCCGCTTGGTTCGGAACGCGAGCGCGGCGGGCACAAAGGCTACGCGCTTGCGATGATGGTGGACATTCTGTGCGGGCCGTTGAGCGGGGCGAATTGGGGGCCGTTTGCGCCACCGTTTGCGCTGCGGCAGGAAATTCCCAAACGCAGCGTGGGAAAGGGAATCGGACACTTCTTTGGCGCGATGCGCATTGACGGTTTCATTGACGCGGACGAATTCAAGCGGCAGGTTGACGAATACGTCCGCGTGTTTCGCGCCACCAAGCCTGCGCCCGGCACAAATGGCCCGCTGATTCCAGGCGATCCGGAACGCGAAGCGGAAAAAGTGCGGCGGAAGAATGGTGTGCCGCTGATTTTGCCGGTGATCGAGGAGTTGCGGGACATTTCGCAGAAGACCGGCATTCCGTTTGAATAAGAATGAAGCCTCGTGGCTTGCCCCTAAATAAGCCCGCCGTTGCGGTAGGGGAGACCCTTCGCTTCGCTCAGGATGACAGACCGATGAGCGCGATTTTTTAACCGCCGGCTTGCGTGCGCAACCGTCCGGGTCGCAAGGATTCGGGCGGCTGGGCGCGAAGCGATGCGTCCAGGATTTGAATGGTGTGCAGGACCGGTATTTTGAGATGCCCGCGGGCGAGTGCGGACTCAAGCTGAAGCATGCAGCCGGGGTTACCGGTGGCCACGACGTTGGCGTTGAGTTGCGAAACAAGTTCGGCTTTGCGATCGCCGAGCGCGTTGGCAGCGTCGGGCTGCACGAGGTTGTAGATCCCCGCAGAGCCGCAGCAGATGGCGGACTCAGGGATTTCGGCGAGCTCCAATTCCGGGATGCCCGAGAGCAAGCTGCGGGGTTGCGCACGCACACCTTGGGCGTGCTGGAGATGGCAGGAGTCGTGAAATGCGACCCGTAATTTGAGCCCATGACGCGGGCTGCGCGGTTCGAGTTCCATCAGAACCTCGCTGATGTCCTTGCACTTTGCCGAAAATACCTTCGCGCGCCCGGCATATTCCGGATCATCGCGAAGCAGGTGGCCGTATTCCTTGACATTGGAGCCGCAGCCGGCTGCATTGGTAACAATCGTTTCGACATCGGCTTGCTCGAAAGCGTCAATCGTTTTCTTCGCGAGCTCCATGGCGGCGGTTTCTTCCCCGGCGTGCACGAGCAAAGCTCCACAGCAGGGTTGTGCTTGCGGCGCAACCACTTCGCAGCCTTCCGCGGCGAGCACGCGGGCGGTGGCGGCGTTGACCTGGGAGAAAAATTCGCGCTGCACGCAGCCGAGCAGCAAGCCCACGCGGCGGCGCTTTGCACCAATGGCAGGACTGACTTGCGGAACCGCTTCTTGCGGCGTGAGTTTGGGAAGCAGCGCTTCCAGGGTCCGCCATTTTTTCGGGAGAAGGCTTGTCAAGCGCAAGCCGCGAACAAGAGCTTGTAATCCGGATTTTTGATACAGGAGAAGCGGCGTGCGCAATCGGCGAAGACGATCCGGGCACGTGAAGGTTTCGAACAGGAAACGGCGATGCCGTTTCTCGGCCGAAGAGCGCGCGAAATTTCGTTCGATTTGTGCGCGCGTGGCCTCGATCAGCTTTCCGTAGTCGACGCCGGAAGGGCACGCGGTCATGCAGGCCATGCACCCGAGGCAGCTATCGAAATGGCTGACCCATTTGGCGTTGATTTGCGCAGAGCCTTCC
>Ga0209154_1001372_pt1 | contig 14334 bp, 14 predicted proteins | sample GraSoiAngelo_121_FD_185878 | JGI IMG/M metagenome (GOLD analysis project Ga0209154, IMG submission 185878) | Grasslands soil microbial communities from the Angelo Coastal Reserve, California, USA - 14_0919_12_20cm (SPAdes) (version 2) | ecosystem: Environmental > Terrestrial > Soil > Grasslands ... | reverse complement strand
TGGCGTGGGCGACCGAGCGCATCCGAGCTGGGTCGGCTCGTGCACGGAAACGCGTTACTCCCAGCGAAAGTAACGCGTAGCTACGAATGCGAAGAAGCCTGTGTAAACGACCATCGTAACTACAGCGGTAACCGGCGGAGCAGCATTGAAGACCGAATAGAGTAAGGCCTGAGCGGCCGCGCCAGAGGGAGAATAGTACATGATCGTCGCCAATGGCCCGCCCACCGTGGCAGGCTGAATCCAGAGACCCGAAAGGAAAAGCGAGAGAAAGAACAACCCTCCAGACAAGGCGCTTGCAATGGTCTGTGAAGGAGCCAGGGCTGCAACAACCAAGCCAAGAGAAAACATCACCGAAATCGAGAGAACGATTGAGAGAATAAAATACGGAATACCTACGTCAAACGTCGCCCCGAAGACTAATTCGCTTCCAAAGATGACAATCAAGATTGTCGCCAAGGCAAGCACAAGGTTGAGAGTCAATTGAGCTGCGAGCAGTCTTGAAGGAGGCGTTGGAGTCGTTGAAACTCTTCGCAGCCAACCCATCTCCCGATACCTCACCAAGGTGACAGGCAGAGAACTGATTCCAAGGGAAATAAATCCAACAACCATGATTACTGGAACGTAAATGTCCAAGACTGTGTAGCCCGTACCAGCGACGTTCCCTGGGACTGCTATTCCAATGATGCCGAATATCACGAGCAGGATGATTGGAAAACCGATTCCCATCGCCAACCCCGCAGGTTCTCGCAAGGCGAGCTTTCCCTCCACCTTGAGAAGTTCCGCAAAGTGACCTTGGAATCGGCCGTCCTTCGAGTCGCCTAGTGTCGAAGTCATGATTGAGGTCTTTCCTGAACCTTAGAAGTGTCGTCCCTGGTCAGCTTCACGAACGCGTCGTCAAGATTTCCTCCTCTCGCCTCAATGTCAGAGACGTGCACTCCGATCCTCGTGAGAGAGTCGATGACGGACGCTGCGAGGTCGCCGGCACCGATGACGGTAACGTAGGCTTCTTTCCTCTCTATCTCTTTCACGCCAGGTATTGCATACATTGTCTTGTCGTCGACAGGCTTGGAGGGAACAAAGCGCACCCTCTTTCCTCCCGCTTGTGCCGCGATGGCTTCGGGCGTGTCCAGCGCTATGAGCTTGCCGTGGTTGATGAGGGCGAGGCGGTCGCATAATCGCTCAGCTTCGTCCATGAAGTGCGTCACGAGTATCACGGTTGCGCCGTGGTCCCTGATGTTCTCGATGAGTGCCCACGTCTCGCGTCTCGCCTCCGGGTCGAGCCCAGTGGTCAGTTCATCCAGAATGGCAATCTTGGGGTTTCCCACCAAGGCGAGCGCTATCGACAGTCTCTGCTTCTGACCACCAGACAATTTCTTGTATGTGGAATTCTTGACGTGGCTGATCCCAAGGGTCTCGAGCATGCCATCCGGGTCTGCTGGGTTCGGATAGAAAGAGGCGAAGAGCCTCAATGCTTCCCCCACTTTGAGGCGCGGAGGCATCGTGGTTTCTTGGAGCTGAACGCCGAGAAACCTTCGTATCACGTTTCTGTCCTTCAGCGGCGAGAGCCCGTGGATATTGATTGAACCGGAATCCGGCACTCGAAGCCCGGAGATGCACTCCACGGCGGTGGTCTTGCCAGCACCGTTGGGTCCAATGATTCCAAAAATCTCTCCTTCCTTTATTGAGAAGGAAACATCGTTAACGGCAACGAATTGTCCGTATCTTTTGACAAGGTGCTGAACCGTGACTACTGGGTCAGATTCCCTGTGCAAAGACTCCAATGGTTCAGAGACTTGAGTGCGACTCATTGGATCGCGTCAGCGGACGAACACTTGCAATAAAAGGACCTGAACAATTCCACGGCGGAAAACCATGATTCCAAACTGAAAAAATGAGTGAAGGTTCCTCGTGCTGTCTAGTGCTTCTCTTTCTTCTCGGTGTGGTCTAGGCTAATCGCGTAGGAAATTATCATGTATGGGTCTATGGATGTGTTGAGTATTTCGATGCAGTAAGAGTCTCTGACTGAGACCCACTTCTTGTGGATCTGCGCAATTGGCTGGCCGGACATGTCTTGGATGTTGTAGTCGTGTTCCCAGATGTTTCCTTTCATCTTCGCAATCTCCTGCCCGGACGCGTTTTCCATCCACCATTTCTCGCCCAGTATGGAGACCAGCTTCTTCTTCACTTGGGCGACCATCTGTCCCTGCGCGTTGTATATCTCGTAGGTCGGGCGAATGGTGAGAACTTTCCCGTGAATCTCGCCGAGTCTCTGACCATTTGTGTCCTCGTACCAGAATTTTGGACCTAAACTAACTAGTTGCTGTTTCACATAGGCGAGCAGGTTTCCGTTACGGTCCTTGATTCCGAATGTATCTCTTATTGCCAGAATCTTCTGGTCGATGATGTACGAGTTTCCACTAAACTGCGGGACAAGTCTTCCTTGAGCATAGGATGTGCCATAGGCGGGTCCCGTAGTCTGTGCCATCGGTTGTCCCATCGGTCCCGCGGGTTGGCCCATGGCTTGGCCTATTTGTGCGCCGCAATAGGGGCAGAAAGATGATCCGGTTCCGATTCCGGCGCCGCATCGCGGGCATCTTGCTCCTGCCATCATGATAGCTCGTTATTGCTCGACTTATGAATTGACTAAAGAGAGTTTCAGTACTCTCATTCCGGCTAGATAGGGATGGTTTCCCTGGTCTCGGGCACAGGCTTGGCGGGTTTGAATCTGCCCGGCCGGGTTCCTAGACAGTTTTTCCCTTGGTCTGGTTCAGCGTCACGGCTTCTCGGATGAGATTCTTCAGTGCGACATCGTTTATGCTGTCATTCTCGTGGATGTCGATGGCGCGAACTGTGTTGCTATCTAGGCGCGTGTTGAAGAGCTTTTTTGGATCTTTTATCTGAGCGCCTTTGGGAAACGTCAGCCTAACAGCATTCTTGAGCGCTTCTCCAATGCAGATTATTCCATCGTGGGACCAGACCGGGACTCCCATCGGGTTGCTTGGTTTCTTCCACTTCACTTCTTCGACCAAGCCGGGGTCGGCTTTTTTGATCAAAGCACGCAAGAGTGATAATTTCTCGCCCCGCCAATCATCATGACTCTTGATAATAGCGTCTATCTCCCGGGAGGGAGACTTGCCTTTCGGGGGAGGACTTGTCCTTGACTTCATGCTAGTTTACGTTCTCAGCAGGTTTGAACCCGATGCGGGCTAGAAGAGAGGCAAATCGTGCATCGGATCGTAATGAGTCGAATCTCGGCTCGACGTTTGCCCAGACGAGCCAGCTTGATCTCTCAAGGAACGCTCTCTCCAGATACTTCATTGCCTCGTCTTTGTTTCCCATGCTTGTGTATACAAGCGCGATCCAGTAAGATGGCACATACTGCTCAGTACCTCTCGTCAAGAGCTTGTCGAGCATCTTCTTCGCGTCAGCTATTCGACCGGCCGCGGCAAATGCCTGCGCGAGCGTGGCAAGCGAGACGGTAGTCTCGTGTGATAGTTTGACTGCCTCTTCCACCTGTTCGATGGCTTCCTCGAACATGCCTTTCTGCAAGTAAGGTCTTCCGAACCAGAGCCGTGCTGGGATGAAGGAGGGGTCCGACTCGACAACTTTTCGGTACTGGTCTATGGCCAGGTCGTACTGTCTGGAGAGGTATAGTACGTGACCGATTCCCGTATTGATCGAGTATGATAACGGGTCTAGAACCAGTGCTTTCCTCATCTCTTCCAGGGCTTCGTCGAATCTTCCGAAGGATTTGACAAAGTCCGCGTAATACTGGTGAGCTTGGGCGTAGCCAGGGTTCAGTTCTAGAGCTTTCTTGAATTCTGCTTCGGCGCCGTTCCAGTCCCACTCGTAGTAGAACTTGACTAGGCCGAGGGATGCGTGAGCCTCTGCAAGATGATCGTCCAATGACAGTGCTTTCTCGGCAGCTGTCTTGGCTTTTGGGAAACCTTCCTTTGGTGGAACGTATTCCAGGGAGTAGGATGCGAGGATCGCATAGGTATCTGCCAATCCAGTGTAGGCGAGTGCGAACTTTGGATCGCGTTTTGTCGAGTTCTCGAATTGCTGGATCGCGTCTTTCAGCCCTTTCTCCGTCCTCGTGTTTAGCGAGTGTCGACCCTTGAGATAGAGAGCGTAAGAGTCGGGAACTCTGATTGCCTTCTTCTCAAGCCGGAGTGTCTCGCTCTGGAGGACACGGACCCTTAGGGCTTTTGTGATTCTCTTCGCGATGTCGGTCTGGATTGCGAACGCATCCTCGAGGTTACGGTCGTATGTTTCCGACCAGAGGTGTTCTTCCGTCCCGGCGTCGATGAGCTGTGCTGTTATTCGGAGTTTCTTGCCTGCGACTCGAACGCTGCCCTCGAGGACTGTTCCAACATTGAGCTCTCGACCGATCTCAACGACTGGCTTAGTCAGGCCCTTGTATCTAATTATGGACGTTCGTGCGATAACCCCGAGGCTCTTGATTCTCGAGAGTGTCGCGATTAGTTCTTCAGTCATCCCATCCGAAAAGTACTCGTCCCTGGGACTCGGACTGATGTTTGCGAACGGGAGGACCGCTATCCGTTTCTTATCGAGTTGAGTTGATGAAGGGGTCCTGTCTTGTTGCCAGGGTAGTGTGACCTTGTAGAGTTCGACCGGCGTTGCGACATTCTTGAGGGTCTTCGCGCCAAGAGTTACGAGTGGTAGCTCGAACTTGTTCTGGACCTGGTCGTAGACCTGTCTGCTAAGGCTAATGCCCCCATTTTCAGCGAATGGCCCAATCCTTGACGCGACGTTTACGGCGTCGCCGGAAATGTCACCTTCAGACTCGACCACGTCGCCCAGGTGGATTCCTATTCTCAGCTGGACCCGTTTTTCTTTAGGAAGTGGGACGTTGTGCTCCCTAGTTTTTCCTTGGATATCATAAGCGCATCTGACAGCGTCAAGGGCGCTTGGGAACTCGATGAGGAACGCGTCGCCAATGGTCTTGACTTCTCTTCCGTTGTGACGGTTTAGAATTTCTCTGACCAGTTTTCGCTGCTCTTCTAGCAGCGACAGGGAGAGTGATTCGTTCTTCTGTCCCAGCAGCGTGTATCCGACTATATCGGTGAACATGATCGCGGCCAGCCTTCGCCGCTTCTGGAACGACACGTTCTTGCGATTCTTGCTCTCGTTCCTCGCTCATAAATCGATTACGAAGCCTGGCTTGACGAATTACCTAGAAATGCCAGCCCGAATCATGCCTCTTCCGCTTGCATTGCGCCTTTGCAAACGTCCTAACGTACTTCTCCGCCAAAGGTGTGACGACGATACAGTCCCTGCTTACGTTGACGATATTTCGGTTTCTGGGGTGGGAGACCCTTCGAGATCAGGTCAGCACACTTGGAACACATGACCCAGGTGCAGTCAGCTTTGCAGAAGCAGCACTTTGACACTTGACCCCGAGCCTTGTCCCAAGGGAAAATATCTGTGGGATGTTCTTTCGTGTACTTGCTGACCATTTCCACAGGATCAGATGACGATTTGAGTTAAGGCTCTTACGTTTCCTGGAAGAGTCGCGATAAGCCGATTTTGGGATGGTTTCTAGCATCGCATTTGGACGGGACGCCATCGATTGGTTCTTGTCTTGGGAGCTACTGGTTCTTGTCGAGGTACGATTTGACTTGGTCGTAGAAACCGCCCTGATTACTGTAACGGATGTAGTCTGTAGCCGTGGCCAGCCACTCGGTAGTGGATGGACGCATCTTCTTTGCAGTTTCGAGTAGACTCCTGGTGGTAATGGGTTCCGTTTTTCCAGAGCGCATGGCGCGCTTGATTACTTCCTCTGTTGCCCGATCGATCATCGCCTGAATGTCTGCTCCTGAGAATCGGTCGATCTTAGATGCAATCCCGGCGGCGTCTACGTCTTCGATCGGTTTACCTCGTAAGTGTAGTTTGAGAATCTCTTCCCTTGCTCCTTGATCGGGTGGCGGGACAAATATAACACGATCGAACCTTCCCGGTCTTCTCAACGCCAGGTCAACAGCCCACGGCGTGTTGGTTGCGCCAATTACAAGAATCGGTTTGTCGGGCTTACCTAGGCCGTCCATCTCGATGAGTAGAGTGTCAACTGTCCCCCTAAGCGCTCTGCCCCAGCTGCCACTCTCCCGTTTCTGCCCCAGAGCGTCAATCTCGTCGAGAAAGATAACTGCAGGAGCGTTCCTTCTCGCTGTCTCGAACAGATTGTGCATGTTCTTCTCGCTGGAGCCTAGAAAGGCGTCGAGAATCTCATGGATTCCCACTGCGTAGAATGCGGCGTCGATCTCTCCTGCGAGGGCCCGAGAGATGTACGTCTTGCCACAGCCTGGCGGACCGTACATCAGAATGCCTCCCCCGATGCGTTTTCCGTACTCTCGGAATAGGGTGGGATTCTTCAGTGGAAGAATAATGTTCATCCGCAGCTGTTCCTTCACATCCTCCATCCCTCCAACATCCTTGAACGAGATTCCAGTAGGGGAGGACTCGTAATCTAGCGCGTGCTCGTCTCCGGCTGGTTTGATCCGTACACGCTTTGCCGATTCAGCTAGGCCGATTGACGCGGACAATGACTTGTCTTCAAGATCTGGGTCTTGATTGAGAGCAAGCTGGTAGAATGCCTGGGCGCGATGTTTGTCGCCGAGCCCGAGATACACGCGAGAGAGCAGCAAGTCGGACTTCGGGTCGGCGGGGCCAACTCTTGCCGCAGTCTCAAGCCGGTCCCTAGCTTCCTCAAGCGAGTTCCGTTCATAACAGAGACGAGCGTACATGCGTAGCGCTTCGGCGTTGTCCGGCTTCAGAGCCAGTGCTTCGCGCAGCACAAGAGATGCCTCGTCCGTAAGTTTGTCAGTAACTAGAAGCTCGGCAAGGTCTAAGCGAGTATCGAAATCTGTAGGGCGCTCCCTGACCAAACGTCTGAGAGCGTCAATGGCTTTAGACGGCGTTGATACCCCTCCTTCTAGCGACAAATCTCAAGACTCTGTGAGCGATACGATAGAAGGCAAACAAGAGGATCAATTCCGCGCCCCACACTGGCCATAAGTATATGCTGTGGACGGAAGTGCTGGTTTCGAATAACAGAAACAGAGCCAAAAAGATTCTCAGAAAGAGCAGACGTTTCCCGCCCGGGTTCGAGAAAGCCGCTCTCAGGAATACATCGGCTAGGCTGAACCTAGACCCGAGGCGGGCGCGAATTCCGAGTTTCGCCGTCGCCAGCGTTGGATCTAGTCGAAGTGCTTCGTAAAATGCCTCGTTCCCCTGTTTTCGTTTCCCTTTTCTGGTGTACTCCCAGCCGAGGAGAGTCTGCAGATTTGGATCGTCCGGCTTTAGTTCCAGAGCTTTCCGAAGATGTTGTGACGAACCCTTAGTGTCTCCCGTTTTGAAAAGAGCCACGCTCATTCTAGCATGACTGACTGCGCTTTGAGGATTAAGCTCTAGGGCTCTCTCAAGATATGGTACAGCCTCCTTGGCCTTGCCCAAGAAGGTTAGGCACTGTCCCATGCCAGATTGGAATCCAGGTTTCTCTGGATCAAGTTTGACTGCGTCTTGCATCGGCGTCAAAGCCTCACGCCATTTACCCAGAATGCCGTACGTATCCGCCAAGGCAGCGTGCCATTGAGCATTCTCGGGTTCGAGCGCAATCGCTTTTCGAGCCCACTCTGGAGCCTCTGAATCCTTCAGCCTTGCTTTTGCATATGCAATCTGAACATGCGGCCTGGGGTCATCCGGAATGATTGCAAGGGCCTTCAGCGCATAATCTATGCACAAGGCATAGCGCTTGGTATGCAGCAGGAAATCTGCTTGCCTGCAGAGGCGCTCGAACTGTCTCCGGTCAGCTCCCTGCATTTTGAAAATTATTCATGATTGAGTCACTAATGAGCCTAGTGAATCTTGAGTGGGTCAAGAAAGGACCACTAGGAGTCTACTACTGAATCCGATCGGATTCGACCTCATTGGCCTTCAAAGCCTTACCCTTGAGGCTCGACTGGTAATTCTTCGGAACAATTTCCAGGGTTGAGTCTTTCGTTTACCATCGCCGAATGTTCCATGGTCGGTTGTTCGCAATAGTCCACGGAGGGTCTCCCGGGTTTGATGTGTTGAATGGTCCCACTCCCAGTCTAAGGCGTCGCAAGTCGATCGTGGGTCCGATGTAGTTCGGGTTCTTGCCTAGGGCTGCTACTGGATGGTATGGGGTGATTTCGTTTCTTGCTGCGTAGACTGCCAGTGCGACTGCCCAAAGTCTGTCGTCGTGGGTCCCGGCCGGATGTGAGAACTGTAGCTGGCCAGTCTTTGAGAGCTGGACTCGCTCGTTGCTCATCTCGTTCATTAGCTCTGGATCGCGTGGGATGTGTAGGGTTTCATCCTGCATCGAGCGTTTGAGAACGTCCATTATCTTCTGTTTCTCCGGCAAGGATAGAGTGATTCCGAGAGCGTTCTTCAATCCTGACTTGACCGCGTCCTGTACGAAAAATCCGCCGAGACCGGTCTCGTCAATGTAGATTCGGGAAAGGGTCTGCAGCCTCTCATTCAAGAGATTGAGATATCCAGTTACGTTCGAGAAGATAGTGGCTTGGGGGAAGGCGGTAACCTGGGTCACGTAGATGTGTGGTGCCTGTTTCTCAACTACTGCGACCGCTGAATGGTCAATCTTGAGTGCGGGATCACAGCCTGCAAAGAACTTCCCGGTGCGTGACAGTCTTCCACCGATCACGTCTTCTCTTGTGAACGTCTCAATGTTATCCATGACACAGCTCTCAATCAATTCCCGGGGCAAGTAGGCGTCCTCGTCGTCCGCAAACTCAGCCTCCATCTCCCGCGTCCACCGTCCCGGGTCCGTCTGGTACTGTTTCCTGATCCTCTCAAGAAATTCTGGATCGATGGGTCCAGCCGGCTTCAACGCTTCTCTGTAGCTGACATGGTGGCGTGAGAAGTCGCCGAAGATGTCGTCGTCCGTGGCCATGTCGTAGAATAGGGTGTCACGGGACCCAGGAGTGCTAGTTGCGAAGAACGGGCCGTTCGTAGTACTCAGTGTGAAGATGATGGCATCATACAATTCCTTGTCGTGTTCGATGTATGCAAACTCGTCCGCCACAACCATGTTCAACGTCTCTCCCCTGATCGTGTCGGGACTATTCGGCAAGGCCTCAATCACAGACCCGTTTCGAAACGCGAGCTTTCCCTTCCGAGGCAGACCCTCAAGGACGTCGATTCCTAGGCGCGAGATTAGCCGATCGATCTTGTCAATCAGCTTCCTGCTCTGCCTCAGGCTAGGTGCGACTATGGCGGCTCTGAATCCTGTCTGTGCAAGAGCGTTGAATAAGACGACTCCGGCCATGACGAGACTTTTGCCGCTCTGCCTGGACCATCGGGCTAGGATGAGCTTGCTCTTGTCACGCAGCAACTTCTCCTGATAAGCGGTCGGTCGGAATCCTAGACGCTTGAAGAATTCGACCACATCAGTCTCTTCAGTGAGCGGTCTCTTACCTGCTTCCTCTCTTTCGTGCTCCTTCTTGAGGTCTCTGTGATAGCGGTCTATTCTTCCGCGAACCGATCCTGGCATAGCTGATCTACCGACCCGTCTTTGGTGGGATGTGGCCTGAGGCTTCTAGATCCTTGAGCCGTTTCTCCCATTCGCTAAACTGCTTGTCCCGAAGGACCTGGTTGAGGACCTGGGCAGTGTTTGTATGAAGCTGGGTCCATTTCTCCCGAGTCTTCGGATCCAGCTTCAAGTTCGTCATCATCGCTCGAGACATTTCGAGGCTCTGCTCAAGCTGCTCGATTATGCGAGACCTAAGCTCGTCTTCGTCCCGGTCCTCATCTTGGATCAGGACTCCCCCTCCTTTTCCTGGATCATTTCGCGGTAAAGCCGGTCTATTTCGTCGTGGAGATCCCTTCCGACTCGCCTTCTCGGTCTTGGACTTCGTGCTTCCAGCCATAAACAGAGGGATCTCGTGGCAATGCTGCCATAGAGTCTGGCCTGCGCAGGATCGAGCGATCCTTCCTTGGACCCTTCTTCCAACTTGTCAAGTACGATCCTCGTCAGTCTCTTGATACTGGCCAGCAGCTCTATTCTATCGGGGTCCGCTCCGCTATCGGTTTGCATCTTCACTCTACTCACTGGTCTACATATCTGAAAGCTAAGTCTTGTATCCGGTTGTATTCGGTCTTGCAGACCCGAGACCCCCTTGTCAGTCGATTTAGCCAGCTCCGTGAATCCGGAATGTCGAAAGAGGAGGCTTGGGAGGTAATGGCGGTGGAGATTCTGACCGACGCAGGCCTAGTTGCGCCGAGCCACTTGGAAGGCGTTCCTGTTCCGGCCAGGACAGAGTCTATTCAAGTCTCCATCGAAGAGGCGAAGCTTCTCAGACCCCTAAGAATCGAACCTGGGGATGACGATCGAATCCGAAGGCTCCTCGTAGCCGCAAGAAGTGAGGCTACTGTCTCACGGGAGGATCGTCCAAGCATGAGTTCAATCGCGCGTCGGGCTTTGCGTCTCGGTATTGACGAGCTAGAAAGAAGAAACGCACAAAAACGGTAAAGCCACTTGGGCGGACGCGAACAACGAAACGGAACTAATGCGTGATTGGATGAAGCCACGCCGTCCATGGCTTGAGCTGAACGGGTAGTTCGGGCTATTTGGGTGGCATCTAATTCAACAGTCTTACGCCGCAGTGCCGGCAGGTGCCTGCTCCAGGTAGGTTGTACCCGTTGCATTGACTACACTGGACCAATCCTGAGAGGGCTGGAGAGATGCTGGGTTGGGGTGAGGATTGAGGAGGGAACGCGACAACGGACTTGGTTTTCCTCATCCTCAAGGCAACGACAACGCTAACAGTTGCCACGATCGCGCCTATTGCTCCGATAATTTCATAGAGTGCTACGGGCTGATTTCCTGCCGTTGAGGCTGCCCAGATGTTCGTCTCAGTGAGAATCAAAAGGTCAGACCAGGTAGTTGTGTATTGCCCAGAAGACCCTGACTTCTGATTCGCGGAAAAGGAAAGTTCGGTAAGGACCCCTGACGCCCTATCCCAATACTGGTTAGCTGTCAGAGAATAGTTTTCGTTGACTGGGCCGCCCGCCTCATAGAGGTTGACGTCCCTTGATGCTCCGGCGTAGGTTCGTGTCGCCGTATAATCGATTGTGGGAGCATTCACGTCATTAGACACCTTGTCTCGATATCCAAGCCCGCCCGCGACGAAGACATAGTGAAAACCACCGCTGGTCGCGTTTCCTCGTCCTGTGTTCACGTCCTCCAATAGCGTCATTACCTTGTCTAGGGTGCCGTTGTTGAAGCTCTGGGTCATCTTGTAGATTACATTAGTTCCAGAAACGTTCTCAACATCTGCCCTAAGGAAGGCAGTATTGTCAATGTCTTTCAAAAATTGTGGCTCTGTTTGCAAGCTCGGGTCATTTGAATTATGTGATTCTGAAACTTCGAATTTCACATAGTTTCCGGGGCTAACTCCGGCCACGTATGTGGTACCAAGGACCAGTGGAAGAAACGAGCTGGCTATTGCTAGCTGGAGGATTATTAAGATGAGAGAGGCTCCTCTCATGTTATTCGTTACTTTCTTTTCCACTTATAACGGTTGTACTGCTATCTCGGATTGTCGCGTCGTAAGCAAGCTGCAATTTGTAGGAAACCACAGCGCTTTCGCTTTGAGGGTTGGACAGAGGGCTTCATGCTCTCAGGGACTTGTTCAGGGTTGGATTTTGCGCATTCAACAAGTTTGTCCGGCTACACTATCCGAAGCCTGCTGTACAAGAAATTAGTTTTCTGTTTTTTGTTAACTATTCTAGACCCCCCCGGGGGGTATGCTGATCTCGCGAGACCCCCCGTAAGATCTGGGCCCGTCCGTTCGTGGTGGACCGGGCGGGATTTGAACCCGCGGCCTTTCGGTCATCCCAGGCAGAACGCCTATGCGAACCGAACGTTCTACGGCCCAAGCATGCATTGCCCGGTATACCAGGCTGAACTACCGGCCCCAAAAACTTGCATTCCACAAACCCATCTTAAGACTTTGGCGAGCAACCGCCCCTAACAGATTCCGGAAAATGTTAATACCCGTCCAAGCCCCAGCCGAAAAAACCAGTGGGCCCGTAGCTCAGCACGGTTATGTTGCAAGAAGCAACGCCAAGGAGCACACGACTGATAATCGTGGGGTCGTGAACCCGGACGACGTCCAGTCGACAGAGTTCAAATCTCTCCGGGCCCACCACAAACCCCACCTACAACTTCACACCCATTTCAGCAAACGCCGGCTCCAACAACTGATCAGGACGAGGATCAAACACGGGAACACCATCCCGCTTCAATATCCCCGGAACCGTTCTAATGTTGAAGTCAGAAGGCTGAAACCGAGTATCCAGCCGCTTCGGATCCAGCGGAAACGAAACAGGCGCACCAGGCTCTGGCCGAAGAGTAAACGGAGCAGCCACAGTCTTCTGCAGACCATTCTGGAAGAAATCAACATATACCCTCCCAATCCTATCAGCCCGATTCCTCGACGTAGACACCTTCTTCGGAGCCAGATCCTCCAGCAATATCCCGAGCAACAGGACAAATCTCCGAATTGTCTCAATCGAATACTTCGGCACGACCGGAATCAGAAAATGGAAACCATCGGCTCCCGACGTCTTGATCATATGACGCAGCCGCATTTCCACCAGCGCCGAGTGGACCGCCCGCGCAATCTCCACCGCATCCTCAAACTCAGCAGGCGGATATGGATCAAGATCAACCAAGACCAGATCGTGCCAGTCGGTTCTTAGAGCGGACGAGAGAAACTGGTTAATCTCCAAACACGCCATGTCCGCCAGCCAGACCAGCGTCGCCTTATCATCACAGACAACGTGTCGGACTGACTTGTTGAGACTATGTGAACGCACCTTAGCAATCTTGACCCAGCTCGGATGATTGGGCCAGTCCTTCTGGACGAACGATTTTCCCGGAACCCCGTGAGGGAAACGGTTCAACATCAATGGCCGGTTCTTGATGAGAGGAATCATCCTATCAGCGACGCTTGAATAATACTGGATGACGTCAGCTTTCGTCACTCCTTCCCGCTTCCACATCAGCTTGTCAAGATTGGAGAGAGCAATTCTCCGACCGTCAACCTCTACAATCTCCTCGCTCTTCTTCAAAGAAAACCTGCCCAAGTCACGCTAAGCGTCTAGCAATACTCTTATCCGAGTAGACTAGAAAAGCCATCTTCTCCCGCGACATCTGAGAAGATGAGAAGTTGCCTCCCAGACCAATATGGAAAGGCGCAATCAGCTTCGGCCTAGTCAGTATACCAGTCAAGACCTACGGCGCCATCTCAGAACACAAGACCGGGCTCCGCCTAATGTGCCCCAAAGACAAGAGCCCGCTCTCTTTCCGACGCGTCTGCCCCAAGGAAAACCGGGAGGTACCTTGGGATGAGGTCGTGCGAGGCTATGAGGTTCAGAAAGGAAAATACATTATCATCACACCGAAAGAACTCGAAGCTCTAGAACTGCAATCAGGCCGATTGGTAGAGGTCTTCCAGTTTGTAGACGCGGACAAGCTCGACGCAGTCTACTTCGACAGCAGCTACTATCTGATCCCCGACGAACATGGTGAGAAGCCCTACTATCTAATGCGGGAAGCACTAGAACAGAACAACAAAGTCGCCGTAGGCCGCGTAGTCATGCACGAGAAAGAACACCTCATCGCACTAAGATCATATGAGGGAGCAATACTCATGACCACACTACACTATGCGGACGAGGTCCGAACCCCACGAGACTTTCCTGAACTCAAGAAACCACCAGAGGTTGAGAAGGAGGAGCTCGAACTAGCTGGTCAATTGATCAAGATAATGAAGAAACCCTTCAACTTCAAGGAATACCGCGACAGGTACCAGGAAGCGTTGATGAAGCTTGTCGAAGCCAAGATGAAGGGCAAAGAAGAAGTCGTCGAGCTGCGAGTTCCCGAGATAAAACCGACAAAGAACCTGATGGAAGCACTCAAAGCGAGTATCAAAGCCCAAGAAAGACGATGACGCTCTTCCAAGAGCGTCCCATCAAGCCAATGATGGCGAAGACCGGTAACCCGTTCGACTCAGACAACCATTTTTTCGAGCTAAAGTGGGACGGGCTCAGAGCCCTGCTATTTCTACAAGACGGAAAACTCGAACTTCAAAACCGAAATCTCCGCGACGTGACAGCCTCCTATCCAGAAATTCAAACCATCACGAAAAAAATCAAAGCGAAAAGGGCGATCATAGATGGAGAAGTTGTTGTTCTCAGCAAGAAAGGCACTCCCGACTTTGGCAAGCTGCAGAACCGCTTTGGCATAGAGGATCCTAAGCGAGTCGA
>Ga0209154_1001364_pt1 | contig 14395 bp, 17 predicted proteins | sample GraSoiAngelo_121_FD_185878 | JGI IMG/M metagenome (GOLD analysis project Ga0209154, IMG submission 185878) | Grasslands soil microbial communities from the Angelo Coastal Reserve, California, USA - 14_0919_12_20cm (SPAdes) (version 2) | ecosystem: Environmental > Terrestrial > Soil > Grasslands ... | reverse complement strand
ACCCGGTACGTCGAGTCAGTAACACCCTTCGTGTCATGATAAAGTATGGAGAGGCGTTGCATCTGTCGGAAGAGACGGGCACGAGTCTCAAGCGTAATGCGGTTTCCAACCTTGTTCGTTGCCCAGATGTTCAACAATTGTTGACCGTTAGTGAGGACCGTGCCGACCACGAGTATGCCTATGGCGATCACAACTAGGGCCTGCGCTGAGACTTGCGACGAGTTTGTTGTGATGATTCTGAGATAGCCGGGAAGAGGCCGAGTTCCAATGACATTGTCCACTATTAGCTTGATTGGCAGCGGGCTTACTAGGGCAAGAGGGATTGCGGTCAGCGAGATGGCAAAGACGAATAAGATCGATAACATGTAGGGCCGTAGTTCGGAGAGCAGCCTTCGCAACATTCCGGGAGATCTACGGACGTTTCCCTCACCATAAGGTGTGCTCTTCTGTTCTCTGTTTGGCATTATAGAGCTGGATTGCAGCTTTTGCAAAAGCCCTCTTCTTCTGCGGTCCGAGATCCAAACCACAACTCTACCAAGCGCTAGTGTTGCGACAAACACGACTGAAAAAATGAGAGCATCATCGAGAAACGGGCTCGTCATTTGACGCTCAACCCTATCAGGCTGCACCAGCGCGCTTTAGGAATTCTCGGAACGTACCATTAGCAAACGCTGAGTCAATGACGGCGTTGATTGCTATGAAAAAAGTGATAGTGCCTGCTGTTATGGATGAAAGCCATGCACCGGAGAAGCCTGCTACTAACGATAGGATGGCGAAGGGAGTTAAGACAAGTGGCAAGAGCAATGAGTAGGTCGGATAAATCCGGTAACGCAATAACTGTTTTCCTGGCGGATGGTCTTCCACCCCAAGGAGGAGGCGACTTCTCCCGAATAATCCTCCCCTAATTTCGAGGTCCCACGAATCGTAGTCACTGCCCGGTCTGGAGACCGCTCCTGAACTTCGAAGCTGGGTATATAGATCTCTCAAAGTGGTCTCCGGAGGTTCCCACCGATCACGCCACATTTTCATTTGTGATGGTAGAAACTTCGGTCTGATTCGAGTGGCGCGTCGTCGCCAGGGGGTGAGACCGCCACCAATTCTCCCGACCAGTCGGGCTAAGGGCTGAAGCAGATGTAACGTGAAGATCGTGATGCGGGATCTGAACACTTCTCTACCTTTGTAGAAGTGCGACAACTTCGCTCGGGCTGCGTTCATACCCGCTTGCGCTGCCGGCAGCGCGATTGCGAGGGTCAATCCCGTGCCAGCAAGAATCGCTGGCCCCCAGCCGAGTGTCAGCGTGAATAATGCGGCGAACATTCCTATGATCAAGTACCACTCAGGCATGAGAGTGATGGACCATAGGGTGCTCGAAGATCCATAGAGGTACTGGAAGGGGGCGGTCCCCCAGACTCCTTGGTATACTCGTCCGCCAATTGATGGGAGGTCCACAGCTATGCCCTTGCCGTAGATTCGCCCTGTCCAGCGCACTTGCCCGAAAGTGTTGTATTTCTCAGGCCACTTACGTTCCAACAAGGCTTCAGCCCTTCCATAGCCGAGCTGCTGTTTCCAATACTTGCGGATGGATTTTCGTCTATGATGCCAGACGAGTGCTGCTGGCGCGTATCCTATGACTCCTCCTCGCTCCTGCAGTCGCCAACAAAGATCAACATCATCCCCCGCGATTCGGAAACGGGGGTCAAAGCCTCCTATAGCCTCAAGGGCTTCTCTTCGAAATGCCATGTTGCAACCTGGGATATGCTCAGCTATCCTGTCGGAAAGAAGAACAGGGTTCGGTCCCGGTGCGTTCGCGATGGCCTCTGCCTTCCATCCGTCACCTGCTGGCGAGAGGTTCGGGCCTCCAGTGCCAACAAGTTTAGTGTCTTTTAGCGATAAAGCCAGAAATCTGAGCCAGTCTTCATCCGGATATGCGTCATCGTCAATGAAGGCAATGATTTCTTTTGTCGCAGCGTTGATTCCGTTATTGCGTGCATGGCTAAGTCCACGATTTTCCGTAGTGATCAACCTAACGGGATAATGGGATGCGATCTCTGGCGTTGAATCAGTCGACCCATCATTCACCAGAATAACCTCGACGTCAGGATAATCCAGTGACTGAAGACCGTCTAGGGTATCGCGGATGGTCGATGCCCCGTTGTGGGAACAGACCACGACGGATATCCCGGGCCAGGATATGTCCGAAGGGAAAGGTGATTCCAGGAAAGCCCTTCTTACTGCTCTCAAGGCAGGCTTGGCCGCTCGATTCCGGTCGGTCAGCCCGAACTTCCAGTCTTCGACAAGATACTTCCCGTGGTACCACTCGTCCGTCCATGCAAAGACAACGACCCCACAGCAACCCTGCCGGAAGATTGTGCGTATCTGCCAGTCCAAGGTCTCTGCCTGTTTCTCCTCACCATTACGGAGGCTGTCCAATCCGATCTCGCTGAGAAGAACAGGCCTATCCTGGCTCAAACTGTGCAATCGGGCGATGTAATTCTCGAAAGCCTGTTCTGATTCAAGGTAGAGGTTGAAGCACAGAAAGTCTAGGAAGGGCAATTGCAAGTACTCGGTCGAGGGGTAGTTTACGTAGGTAACGAGAGCATCTGGGTCCTCTTCCTTCGCTACACGGTATAGACGTTTGACAAACTCTTCTACTCTACGCGTGCCAGTCCAGCGGACTATTGAAGAGGAGATTTCGTTACCAACACTGTAGCAGAATACAGCAGGATGCCCCGCACAGCTCCGGACCCATCGCCTCATTCGTTCCTCAATTTCTTTCGATCTTCCTGGCTTGTCAATGAAGGACATATGCTCACCCCAGTTGAGCCCAACCATGACTCGAAGGCCCATCTTCTGGGCAGTGTCCAGAAGCCAACGGGGAGGGCACAGGTGGACTCGCACAACATTGAAACCATTCTCCGCAATACGCGAAAAGTCTCTTTCGACAACTTCAGGAACTAACTGTTCGTTCCCTTCCTCGTCCACTAAGAAAGTTCCATAGCTGACTCCTCTAACCCAGAACTTTTCTCGACCAACATAGAGAAACTTGCCTCTGACCACCGGACGCTCCATGGCCAGAAGAGGCTCGGTTGAACGCCGCTCTACGACCTGTTCCATCTTCACACCGAAATGCTGTCAAGTGCCAGCCAGCGATCCTCTGCTAGCGAAAACTCGTCACTTGGCAATAATAATGGGCACCATTCGTTCGCTCAGCCTCTTCAGCCCGTCCTCGAGCCTAGTCTTCGGCTCGTAACCCAGCACTTTCCGAGCCTTTGTCAAGTCTCCGACGAACTTGCGGACTTCAAAGCTGTTGGCTGCCCCATGGATAATCTTGGACCGCGAGCCGACAAGGTCAACAATCATTCTCGCAAGCTCGGAGACTGAGACGCCTCTCCCCGTTACGAAATGGAAATCTTCCCCGAACATGCTGCCATCGCCTTCGACGCTTGAAGAGACAAGTTTCACTATTCCAGAAATAGTGTCATCGATGAACGTGAAATCCAGGATCTGCTCGCCGCCGTAAAGAGTGATGTCTTCGCCCCGCAGAGCCTTGTTCATGAATTTGGGTATCACTCTCTCCGGGAGATCTCTCTCGCTCCCGTATACATTTGAGAAGCGCATTATTACATGGCTGACGGAGGGATCGAGGCCGGATGAACTTGAGTAGGAGAGACAGGCTCTTTCCGCGCATAGCTTCGTTAAACCATAGACTGACTTCGGCCGTTTCGGATGGCCTTCGTTCACTGGTAGGTAGAGGGGTTCTCCATAGACTTCGCGGCTGGAGGCTTCCAGGAGGACAGGGTTTGATTCGGCTCTGTTGCAGGCTTCGAGAACGTTGATGGTTCCTACTTGATTGGTCAGCCAGCAATTGAACGGGTCCTGCTGACCCCAGGCAACGCGCGAGACTGCTGCAAGATGGATGACTGCACCCTTCCCATCAACAGCCTCTCTGACCGTCTGGAAGTCTCTAATGTCCCCGCGAATCTTTTCACAGTCCAAGAACCGGGTGTTCGCGTTAAATTTCAGGTCGAGTAGTGAAACCGTGTCTCCTCTAGCGAGAAGCTTTTCGGCGAGGTGGCTGCCGATGAACCCGTTTCCTCCCGTTATCAGAATCTTGGAGATTCTTTTTCACCATTTCACAGCCGATGCTACTGGCGGGACGTTGAGACCCGGTGCACGATGCACCATCCTGAGATATACCGGGTCATCTCGAACTTGCGCGAAAACGTCGGTTTGGGTATTTCAGACTAGCGAATTACGGTGTTGAACAGTATAGCGATATCTATCGAAAGGGATAGTTCTTTACACAGAAATCGCCAGGTATAGCGTGCCCGAGACAGCGCCCCATTCTCGACTTAAGACTAGCACGCATTCAGGCTCGGAAATGAGCCAGATCGGGGTCTTCAGATCTTCCCAATCGGCGCAATCCTGATACCCGAAGAAGCGGGGCAAGCCATGTAATCAGAGATTCTGTCCGCGAAACGCGAAAAGGAGCACACCACCCGAAGCCCACAACCGCGCCGGGCCTCAAAAACAATGTTTGGGAACGAGACCTGAAAACCCTACCCGAAACTCGATCCTGAAAACGCAGATTGAAACATGCACCGCGAACGCGTCCTCGATTTAGTTCTTGAAACAGTTACCCCTAATGCTTCCTAACCTCAGGGGCCGATCTAGATCTCCCGACACGGACAACCCCGGCTCTTGAAAGATGAAATAGTCTCATCTACAAACCCGCCTATCGGGCCGGTAGTCCAGCCTGGTATGCATAATATGCACGGAACGGACGTCGCCCTCACACGGCGAAGGTCGTGGGTTCAAATCCCTCCCGGCCCACCACAATAGAGAGACAGAGAGATGAGCCCTGACCCAACTGTCGACCTCGTCCGCGCCACCGTAGCCCTATTCATAATCGTCGACCCGATAGGCCTAGTACCCATCTTCTCCAACGTCACCAGCAACATGCCAGACCCCGACAGAGCCAAAATGTACCGAGTAGTCATCTACACTGGCGCAAGCCTCCTCACGATCTTCGCGCTCGTAGGCCAAGAACTACTAGCCCTCTTCGGCATCAGCCTCCCAAGCTTCGAAATGGCCGGCGGACTATTACTCCTGTTACTCGCCCTCGACATACTCTTCCGCGGAGAGAGATTCGCGAAACCTGGCAGCCACGAGGACGTAGGAATCGTCCCGATTGCCTTCCCACTCTTAGTAGGACCCGGAGCCATAACCACGACAATGATAGCCCTAGGAGCCTACGGAATACTCGTGACACTCGGCTCTGTTGTCATCGTCATGCTACTCAGCTGGATGGTAATGAAACAAACCCCAAGAATCCATTCCCTACTTGGAAAAACCGGATCGTCAGTTGTTGCTCAGGTAATGGCGGTTTTCATAGCGGCCATAGCAATACAGTTCATCATCACCGGAATCCGGACATATCCCTGACGGCAACTTAGAAGACGAGTCTAGCAGTTCTCTACATCTTGGCGAGACCTAGTCGCTTAAGCTGCTTGTACATGATAAAGACCACCAACGCGATTATCACAAAGTAAATGATCTGCGAGATGAAGTCGCCGTAGAGAAACACCGACGGCTTCCCTGAGACAGGGGAAGTAACGGTAGCGTTCAACGAGGACAAGTTTCCAGTCGGGAGGATCAGACCAACAATTGGATTTATGATGTCCTTGACCAGCGAGTTCACCACGGCCGACGAGGCGACGCCGATGACGAACCCGATCGCGAGGCCTATCACACCGAACGTCTGAAGAAAATCAACGAATTCCTTTACGAAGCCTTTCTTCTGCTCAGAAGCCTTCTCCATCTTATCCATTGAGACGCGTTCGGCGCTTCAGCGCTTATAACAACTACCAATTTTGCCAGATTTCTATACTTCGAACGTTATCATAACGGACCATCTCGCTTCTAGCCTTCGGGTTTCTTCTCCCAGCTCAACTTGTTATCAGGATCTTTTGCTCCATTCGCCTCTTCGTCCTCTGAAGCCTTTGTCTCCCAGCCTTCTTTATCGACAATAATTTCTTTGATTTCCGGCTCTTCGCGAGTACCTGAAGATTGCTGGCGTTGTTTGGCTACGTAGATTCCGAAAATTAGGACTCCAAGAGCAACGACTAGAAAAGCGAAGGAGCCAGAAACAGTACCACAATTCAGGATCAAATTCTCGTGGCAGTCGTAATGTCCGGAGAGAACCACTGCACTGTTGAAGTTCGCTAGGAGGTTCTCGGTGTAGAGTGATCCTCGTCCGTAGAGCGAGTTCACAGTCCATGAACCACTCAAAGATCTAAGGAACGAAGTGTTTTCACCGGGACTCGAACCCAAAGAAATTGAATCGGCGAGTGCCCTGAAGAAGGATGCCGTCTTGGCAAGACTTGAGTCTGAGCCTAGCGAAGCGTTCAACGACGCGGCGAGACCTTTACTCTCAGATTCAGCAAAAGCCAGTGAATCAGTTAGAGATCTGAAGACCGAAGTATGCTCCGCGAATATTGAGGATGATCCAACTGAGGCGCTCAAGTCCACGGTACGACCCCTAAAGAACGAAGCCGCAAGACCTAGGGAGTCTGATAGAGACCTGAACAATGAGACATGTTTTGCGAAGACTGACGTTGAACCCAGTGAAGCGCTCAATGATTCAGTGAGACTTTTAGTCTCAGAGTTCGCTAAAGTTAGAGAATCACTCAGAGATCTAAATAACGAAGACTTGACGGCAGAACTTGAAGCTGAAAATAGCGAACCAGACAGAGACCTGAAAAGCGAAACGTGCTCGAAAATATTCGAAGCTGATCCGAGTGCATTGACTAGAGATCTGAATAGCGAAGATTTCTCAGCAAGGCTCGAGGTTGAACCTACTGAGGCACTCAGGTTCAGGGTACGGCCTCTGAAGAAAGATGACGCAAGACTAAGCGAATCAGATATAGATCTGAACAGGGAAGTATGCTCTGTAAAGAGTGAGGATGCGCCCACTGAAGCGCTCAAGTCCACAGTACGGCCTCTGAAGAACGACGCTGCAAGACCCAGCGAATCGGTGAACGTCCTGAAAATTGAAGTATGCTCCGCGAAAGTCGAGGCTGAGCCTATCGAAGCGCTCAGGTTCACGGCACGACCTCTGAAGAAGGAAGTCCCAAGACCCAGCGAATCAGATAGGGACCTAAACAACGAAACGTGCTCAGCAAAACTCGACGACGAACCCAGTGAACCCGTCAAGGCTTTGGCAAGACCCTTAGTTTCCGAACCAGCTAGACCCAGCGAACCACTTAATGATCTTGCGAACAAAAGCTTCTGAGTAAAGCCCGAGGTTGAGGTGAGCGAAGAGCTCAGGGATCTGAAGAGCGAGGTATGTTCAACAAAACTCGAAGCTGAACCCAGTGAACCAGTCAGGGATCTGAACAGAGATGTTTTCTTAGAGAAGGTCGATGCCGAAGTGAGCGAACCGGACAGAGATCTAAACAGGGAAGTATTCTCAGAAAAGCTTGAGGCTGAACTAAGCAAACCAGACAGAGACCTGAAAAGGGAGGACTTCCCGGCAAACCCAGAAACCACCGACAGCGAACCGCTCAGAGACCTGAAGAGCGAAGTATGCTCGACAAAGCTCGACGTTGAACCCAGTGAAGCGGTCAACCCTACGATACGGCTTTTGAACTCAGAACCCGAAAGACCCAGCGAATCGAAGAGAGATCTGAAGAGAGAAGTGTTTTCTGTAAAGAGTGAGGCTGAACCTATTGAGACACTCAAGTCGACAGTTTGACCTCTGAAGAAGGAATTCGAAAGAGTGAGCGTACCAAACAGAGATTTGGCGAAGCCTTTAGTCTGGGAACTAGCTGAAGTCAGCGATCCGGAAAGGGACCTAAACAGGGAGGAGTGTTCGGCAAAACCGGAACCCAGAGATAAGGAACCGCTCAGAAAGCGAAAGAGCGAAGTATGCTCAGAAGAGATCGAAGCTGAGCCTAGTGAAGCGCTCAAGACTCTGGTAAGACTCTTGGTTTCAGAACCAATTAGACCCAGAGAACCAGAAAAAGATCGGAAGAGCGAAATCTGTTCAGAAAAGTTTGAGACCGAACCTAGGGAACCGCTCAGGGCCTCTGCGAGACCTTTAGACTCAGAGCCAACCAGACCCAGCGAACCCGACAGAGACCTGAATAGCGACGATCCGTGAGCAAAACTTGAGGCTAAAGTCAGAGAGAGGGAGAAGCTTCGGAAGAACGAAGTCTTCTCGGTGAAACCCGAGTCTAGGGTAACTGAGCCAGTTAGTATTCTGGATATGGAATTCTTCTCTGCGAGGCTTGCGGTGAGAGTCAGCGAGCTGGTCAGTGTCCTGAATATGGTGTTCTTCTCTCCTAGAACTGAAGCAATCGTAACAGAAGCATTTGGACTTACAGTACAGGAATTCGCGGTTCCGGCTTGCAGGGTGCAGGTGACAGACGTAGTCTTAGAGGCTTGAGTTGATGTGAACATCATTTTCATTGTGAACATGATGGAACCTGTGAGTGTTCTGAAAACAGAATTCTTCTCCACAAGATTTGAGGCGGAAGTCATGAAGGCGCTCAGCGACTTGAACATCGAAGTCTTCTTCGCAAGACCTGAACCGAGGGTTAGGAAGTCGCTCAGGGACTTGAAGACTGAGGTTTTTTCGGAACGTGTTGATGATAGAGTCAGAGATCCGCTAAGGCTTTGAGCATAGTTCCATCCCGGAGTGATAACGTCGGAAGCTGAGGAAACAGTAGTTTCGGTAACAGTCAAGCCATTCGAGTTGCCAACAGAGGTGTATGAGATCCAATATTCAACCGATATGTAGTGAATGTTTGAGAATGATCCAATAGATCCTGTGGTGTATGTATTCTTGGTCACAGTGTTGGTCCCCAATACATTTGTAGTGTTATCCCAGTCTTTGAACAGGAAGATGCAGGATCCAAGACTGGCAGTGGTACAATTCCACACTGTAATCCAAACACTACCAACTGGTGTTCCGCCCGCGGCACTTGCCTGAGTTGTTAGGTCAAAAGTCCAGGTTCCAGACTGGATGGTAATTCCTCCTAGGTCGTTGTTGTTAACCCATGCATACCCAGATACAGAGGATGTGGAGGGAGTGCCTGTAGTAGTGGTCGTGGCTGTGTCCGGTTCGATCTCATATTTTCCGAGACTTGTTGAAACATGCTGGCTTGTACCTATGTCGGCTGAACCAGTGGATGTGAGAAGATTTTCACATTTGCCAGTGCAAGATCCGACCGTTGAATTGCCGAGGTAAAGAGTGTGAACGTTGTTAGTGGCATGGCCAAGAGGCATACCAACCACTACAGCGATCGCAAGAATCATTGCGATGAGCGGAATTGTTCGCGCTTTGATTTCCCCCAAGGAAAAGCTTCGTCTACAGTCTTCAAGACTGGAATGAGGGATGACAGCGGATACACGTGTTGTAACAGGGGAGGTTTGGTCGTCGGAACCTGTGAGGCAATGCAACCGCTTAGTCTGAGAAGACGTTATCGAGAAACTTGTATGGGGTCCTTTCGTGCTTTAGATGGGTCCCAAATGCTCCTAGAAAGTAAGGTTACTCGGAGTTTGAAACATCCGAGTATCGGGTTTGGCTTTCTTCCGTGGTTCCTGACGCGTTTTAGCTCCAGGTCCAGGTGATGGTCCACGTTATCTGAATCGTATCACCGACTTGCAAGGTTATTGCCGTGAATGAAGCCGCCGCGAGTATCACGTTGTTCGCGTTAGATGCTGCTGATTGGTTGACGAGGCAACTGTCTTGAACTGTGGTGGCCGCGGTCGCGTCTGTGAAGGTTATCACAACCTTCGAAGATTGAGGACTCGCACCGGTGATGTCGGTCACGACTCCAGCAGCTCTTGCGAAGCCGTTGTTGGTTAATTCACTGCCACCCTCTGCAGCCGCACAGTTACCGTTGCTTGCCCCTGTGACCGTATCGGCAGCGGCGAACGTGACTGCGCTACCGCTCATAGCAACGAAATTGAAGCTACAAGCTGCCGCTACTCCACAGAAGCCTGTGCTGCCGTCAACGACTGCCTTCTCAGCATATTGTGCACCAACGTTGAAGAGCGTATTGTGGGTTGATTGACATTGAGCAGTGCCCCCTTCAGGAGTGTAGCACTCTTGGAAGTTCGCGTTTAGCACTTGGTAGTAGTGTCTGTTGCCCCATGGGTTCCAATTGCCGGTAGCTACGTATCCACCGAGAATGAAACTAGTGACAACTAGACCCGTCGCCAAGAGAGCAATGGCTCCCTTTTTCTTTGTCCATTCTATTCTGAGAAAATTCAAATCTACTCTCTCACCTCCGCGCGCTCCTTTGCTCGAGATGCAAACTGCGCACAGGTCGCCCGTCTTCTAGCCTGTGTTACCTCATGAAGCTAGAAACGGTACTGTCTCTTGCATCAAGGGAACTGTCGGACCTTATCCCGGAATTCTCTATGTCGTCGTCTCTGACTCCGTCTTCGTAGACTCTAACATTGATCTGAGGATTTCTTCGTAAGTCACTTCACGCTCTTCTTTCTTCGGAGACTCGTCCCTCTCTTCTTTCGCAGGAGACGTAGATACTGGGCCAGTCGCCGACAATTCCGGTACAACCGGAGTGTCACTAATTCGGACGGATAGCCTACGTCGGAAAATGAAGATAATGAGGCTGGTGACGAGTGCTGGGCTTGCCAGAATGACTATTGCAAGTGCGAGGCTGATTCCTGCTGATGCAGTTGAGCCTGATCCTTCGGTGACCCCACTTCCGCTGCCCACGTTTAGCGCCTTCTCATAGACTATCCTAGCATATACGAGTGAACTCGCGATAAGGATGGCTATTGATGAGATTAGTAGCAGCGCTAACGTGCGAACTTTCTTGTTTTCGAGATCAAGGATGCCTCCGATGATTTTCGTGTTCTATTCCTGCCCCTGTGGTTTTTTCGGAGATTCTTCCCACTCTTCGCCCTTCATAGAAGAGACCTGTAGAGGCAAGCCAGTCATCGGAGTCCTTGGAGGAGCAAGCATTGGACCCGTCGGAGCTGGTCCCAGTCTACTGTGAGTGCTTCTTGTCGGCTTGGACACTTCCCGGAGAAAACCGAATATGCTGAGGCTCGTGAGAGACATTAAGATCGCGAGACTCACTATCGCAGCAAGCGCGAGACCGACTTCTCCGGCGCTTCCTAGGAAGGAATAGACGAACAGCCCAGAGATCATGAGTATCGGCGCTGTCACAGCTCCTGAAAAGGCGGGTGCGATGGCCATATTCCGACGCACTACCACGAGGTAGATGTTCAGGCCAAGTACCCCAGATAGGGCGAAGGCGAGGTAGATGGCGCTGACCCAGAAGCGTGTCAGGTCGGTGAGCATCTGACTTATTATTAGTTCTCCCAGTCCTATTCCCGCCGCGACCTGAAACATGTAATGAAGGCGTGAAGGGAGTTCGTCACCTAGGAAATGGCTTAGGAGGCTCATGGCCAGGAAAATACTGATCCCGAGCAACACGAAGAACTCCGGGACCAGTCCCATTCGTACTCACCTTAGTGTTTCGTGGGGCTATTTTTTCGCAGAGTTGCTAGGATGTTCTCGGATGGAGTAGACGAGTCGTTGGCCCTTGTCTGACTCTTCAATGGTCAGATTGAGGATGCTCTTGTCATCAATCTCTAGGAGCTGCGCGAGATCCTTGGGGATGAGAAGATATTTGCTTCCTTTGATCCTTGTCGGGGTTAGTTGTATTCCCATTATTGATCTACCACCCAGGCGGTTGGATAGAACTAAGCACGGGCAATACCATAATCCCGGCGTAACCCCAGCGGTTGTCTAGTCGTCACAAGGAGGCCCGATGCTCAGGAGTCGCTGGGGAGGTGGGTCTCTGGAGATCTGGATAGGCCCCGGGGGGCGAAAAGATTTCACGCGCGGCGATGGAATCTTTTTTCTAGAAAAATTTTCGTGTTGGCTGCTACAAGACTGGGTTTCGGGGTCCGGGTTTTGGAGTCCTTAAATATGACGTACGTCATACGCCGATCGTAATCGAGAGAATAGCTAAAGAGTGGAAATTGAAGCGGACGTGAATCCCCAAAGATGAGTCATAACGTGAGCCAGCTCGACATCAAAGACCTCCACGCCACAATCGATGGCAAGGAGATTCTCAAAGGAGTAGACTTCCAGGTCAAACAAGGCGAGATTCACGCCGTCATGGGTCCAAACGGGTCAGGAAAGAGCACACTCGCCTCGACCGTAATGGGACACCCAAAATACATTGTCACGAAGGGGGATATTCTCTTCGACAACGAGAGCATTCTGAAGCTCGCCCCGGACGTAAGAGCTCGCAAGGGGCTCTTCCTCGCCTTCCAGTACCCCTACGAAGTGCCGGGCGTATCCCTAGCCACATTCCTCCGCACCGCATACAACGCGGTCAGACAAGGCGGCAAGAAAGGCGACCTTGGACAGGAAATGCTGTCGGTCCTCGAGTTCAGAAAGCTCCTGAAAGAGAAGCTGAAACTCCTGGACATGGATGAATCCTTTGCTACACGATACCTAAACGAAGGATTCTCCGGGGGAGAAAAGAAGCGCTGCGAAATACTCCAACTAGCAATCCTCCAACCCAAGATTGCAGTCCTAGACGAGACAGACTCGGGACTGGATATTGACTCCGTCAAGATCGTGGCTGAAGGAGTAAACAAGCTCGTGGGACCCGAGATGGGCGTTATGATAATCACTCACTATCAACGGATTCTAAGGTACATCAAACCAGACCACGTCCATATTCTCTTAGATGGTAGAATGGTCAAGTCGGGGGGTCCAGAATTGGCCGATGTGCTTGAGGAGAGGGGCTACGATTGGGTAAAGAAGGAGAATCTATGAGCAAAGCGGTGGGAATAGGGAACTGGATGCGTCAGGGTACCTTTAAGGTTAAAAAGGAGCATAGGAACTAGGAGAGCAGAGAAGTATGGCAATAAGCATAACCGATAAGGCAGCAACGAAAGTCCAGGACTATCTGAAGCAGGTCAACGACCAGAACCTAGCCCTCCGCGTCTTCGTAAAGGCGGGAGGCTGCGCAGGCTACCAGTTCGGCCTCAAACTCGACAAGACCGGCGCTGCCGACGTTATCGAACACAGGAATGGAGTCAACATCGTAGCCGACGCCAAGAGCGCCGACCTTCTGGGAGACGCCGAGATCGACTACGTAGAGACGGAAATGGGAGGGGGCTTCAAGTTCAACTTCCCCGAGAGCTACCTAACCTGCGGATGCGGCCACAGCTTCGTACCAAAGGGCAAAGAACAAGCCACCGGTGCGCGTAGTCCCGAAGAGCACCACCAGCACGTCTAAGACTCCAGACAAGAATTCTCCGGCAATATTCCTGTCCTCTCGGTCAGAGGACAATCCATGCAACGCCACGCCCAAGTCTATCCTAGCAAGAAAACTAGCGGGTACGATGTTGGGCGTGTAAGAGCTGATTTTCCCATACTCAAGCGAGAGATCAACGGAAGACCACTGGTCTATCTCGACAACGCTGCAACGTCACAAAAACCATTTCAAGTCATCGAGGCCCTAGATAGGTTCTACAACCAGTACAACGCCAACGTCTACAGAGGAGTCTACCGGATAAGCGAAGAAGCTACAGTAGCTTACGAGGACGCCCGGCGAAAAATCGCCCAACTTATCAACGCCAAGGACCCGTCCGAGATAATCTTCGTACGCGGAACAACCGAGGCGATTAATCTCGCAGCCCATTCCTGGGGACGATCAAACATCGGCCTCGGCGACAGTATCATGCTCACAGAGATGGAGCATCACAGCAACATTGTTCCATGGCAACAGCTGGCGCGTGAAAAAGGAGCCAATCTCAAGTATGTCGGAATCTCAGAAGAGGGACAACTCCTCCGACAAGATGTTCATCAGCATCTAGAAGAAGGAACAGTCAAGCTCTTCGTCGTGACCCAAGTTTCCAACGTGCTCGGAACAATCAACCCCATTCGAGAATTAGCGCGCGAGGCCCACAAATATGGATGCAAGGTTCTGGTAGATGGAGCCCAGTCCGTCCCGCATATGCCGATTGATGTTCAGGATCTAGACTGCGATTTCCTCGCATTTTCCGGCCACAAAATGTGCGGACCCACCGGAATAGGAGTGCTCTACGGAAAGCGAGAGCTTCTACAAACCATGGAGCCCTACCAGAGTGGTGGAGAAATGATCAAAGAGGTCCACCTATACGAAGCCACATTCAAGGACCCGCCCTTCAAATTCGAAGCCGGAACCACTGACATCGCAGGCGCAATTGGACTCGGAGCAGCGGCCGACTACCTGACAAAACTGGGTCTACAAAACGTCAGGGATCACGACAGAGAAATAACGAAGTACGCACTCGAAGCATTGGGCAGAGTGAAGGACTTGAAGATCTATGGGCCTACAGACGCCGAGAC
>Ga0209154_1001363_pt1 | contig 14404 bp, 10 predicted proteins | sample GraSoiAngelo_121_FD_185878 | JGI IMG/M metagenome (GOLD analysis project Ga0209154, IMG submission 185878) | Grasslands soil microbial communities from the Angelo Coastal Reserve, California, USA - 14_0919_12_20cm (SPAdes) (version 2) | ecosystem: Environmental > Terrestrial > Soil > Grasslands ... | reverse complement strand
TATGTGGCTGCCAGTGCCGGGGTCTGCCGGCATTGCGAACAAGACCTGCACCGTGAGATTGCGCCGGATTCTCCGTAGCGCCGCATGGCGAAAGGGTGTAACGCTCTCGCAAATGGATCAGCTGGGGGGCGAGCAGATCAAGGGCAGATCAAGCTGCGGCACGCGAACTACTTGTCCGCGCTCAGCATGGACTTGAAAACCACCCCAGTGTGGTCCGATCGCGGTAGGGACGCTCATCGCTGAACGCCCCCCGCACAAAACCGAGCGGGCCCGATTCAGGCTTCCACCGTGGGTGAGTGACAGAAAAGGGGCTGTCCGGCCATGGATGAAACAAAATGGAAACGGCCAGTGATCCAGAGACCGAACTAGAGTTGTAAGACGTAGAAAACCTCAGCAAATCAGCATGTTGATGGTGGCTAGGGGCGGAATCGAACCACCGATACGCGGATTTTCAGGCGCCCCGGGACCCAGCCGAGGGGCGACCTAAGACAACCTAGGCAGCTGTTATTCCTTGATTTCTTCCGTTGGCAGGTTGCCGCCGATTGCGGGCAGTCGGACACTTGCCAGTGTCCGCTTCCCGGCAGTCGATCGGCCGCGCTCGCCCCGCCTCTGCCGCGCCGTCCGGGTTAAGCTACCCGCGACGCGGCCGCGGCGACAATTTGCTTGAGGTCCGACAGGTATGGCCGACGTCTTCGTTTCCTACGCTCGCAGCGACAAAGCGCGCGTCGCGCCGCTCGTGGCCGCGATCGAGGCGAAGGGCTGGACGGTTTGGTGGGACCCGGAGATTTCTGCCGGCCAGGAGTTCGACCGTCAGATCGCCGCGGAACTAAAGATCGCTGCCGCCGTCCTGGTGGTCTGGACCCCGAATTCAGTGGAATCCCGCTGGGTGCGTGGTGAGGCGCGCGAGGGAGCTGAGCGCGGCATCCTCGTCCCAGTTCGCTTTGAGCGCGCAGACCTGCCGATCGACGTACGCGCGCTTCATACGACCGACTTTGATGACTGGGAGGAGGATCCGCGGAGTCCGCAGGTCCAGGAAGTGATTCGCGCGCTCGGCGCCATGATTGCTCGGCAGAGCGCGCCCCCATCCGTGTCGGCGATCTCCGGTTCGGCACCGTCCGCCTCGGCTCCCGGCCCCGCGCGCGTCGCGATCTGCGTCCTGCCCTTTGCCAACATGAGCGGCGATCCGGAGCAGGACTATTTTAGCGACGGGATCACCGAGGACATCATCACGGATCTGAGCAAGGTCTCGGCGCTGGCGGTGACGTCCCGCAACAGCGCTTTCGTATTCAAGGGCAAGCACGTCGACGTGCCGAAGGTCGCACGTGAACTCAAGGTCAACCATGTACTGGAAGGCAGTGTGCGCAAAGCAGGTGGCCGCGTACGGATCACCGCCCAGCTGGTGGACGGGTCGAGCAACGATCATGTCTGGGCCGAACGTTACGACCGCGACCTCAACGACATCTTCGCGCTGCAAGACGAAATCTCCGCAGCGATCGTCAAGGCTCTGAAACTCAAGCTCCTGCCCGAAGAGAAGAAGGCGATCGAGCAGCGCGGCACGGACAATGTCGAGGCTTACAATCTCTACCTCATGGGGCGGCAGCTCTACGTCACCGGCCAGGAAGGCGATGCTCGGCGGGCCGAAGCGATCATTCGGTTATGTATCCGCGCTACCGAAATAGACCCCGGCTATGCGCGCGCCTGGGCGCTCATGGCCGTTGGGCAAATGATTCTGCGCTTCGCCCTTGGAAGAGGAGGCGATGACGGCTTGGTGGCTGCTGAACGGGCGCTCGCACTGGACGCCAATCTGGCCGAGGCCCATGCCATAAAGGCCAGAATCCTGGCCGACTACGGCCGTCATGATGAGGCCTCCGCCGAAATCGACATCGCCCTTGGTCTGGACGCCGAGTCCTACGAGGTCAACAGATCAGCCGCGTATTTGAGCTACAGACAACAACGGCTCGAGGACGCCATACGTTACTGGGAAAAAGCGTCGGCCCTCATGGAGACGGATATTAATTCGACTGCCATGTTGCTGTCCTGTTACGTCGCCGTCGGAGACTCGCAAGCCGCTCGACGCTCCGCGCACATTGCGCTCTCCCGAGCAGCAAAGGCTCTGACACAGGATCCGAACAATGGAACGGTCACGGCCTACAGCGCTTATGCTCTCGCCACCCTGGGGGAGGCCGAACGCGCAAAGGAGCGGATGAACCGCGCCCTGCTGATTGATCCCGACAATTGGAATATGCGCTATAACTTTGCCTGCGCCCTTCTGATTCATCTGCATGAGACAGACGCCGCGCTGGATTTGCTCGGTCCAGTCTTGGAAAAGGTGGCTACTGGCTTCTTGAACCACGCAAAGGCCGATCCGGACTTCATTTCCCTCCGCGATAATCCGCGCTTCAAGGCCATGATTTCAGCCGCCGAGGCACGCCTCGCGGCGGAGAATGACGGCGCCTCCTCGCCGCGGCGTTAGCGGCAAGGTCGCACTGCGCGGGTGCAATGTGGCGCTGGGCGAGTGACGCTGCGCCCGGGCCCGGAATCGCCGTAGTCCCATTCGGTGCAACGATAAGGTCGGAGCTTCTTTCGATCACATCTGTGCATAAGTCACGTGGCGCGGTCGTCGCGAACGGCCGCTTCCGGGAAGGCAATTCGCGTGGCTGAACTTCCGCTTTTGGCCCGATTTGAGACGGTGGCGCATCGGGATCCGGACCAGCACGCGCCTGCCCGCGAGCACGAGGGGTTGAATCGGAGCGAAGGCGGCTCATTGCGTCTCCCATACGTGGCGAATCGGCACGGCGAATAACCCATCCCCAAAGCTCACACTTGCGGTGCCATCGTAGAGCACTACTCCCGATCTGAACCGTTGACCTGCGGCCTCACGGAGTTTTCGTAGCCCGCGAAAATCCGCTTCGACGACAGTAGCCGCTGCCTTCACCTCGATCCCGGCCACCGCGGCGCTCCCGAACTCCAGCACGATATCCACTTCAAAGTCATCGCGATCGCGATAGTGAAAGAAATCGACCGGGTCGGGTCGCCAGCTGGCTTGCCGTCTAAGTTCCTGCAACACGAAGGTTTCCAGCAATGGCCCGAGTCGCTCACGTTCCTTGTGAAGTGACGCAGCATCGATTCCGAGCAACGCGCAGGCCAGGCCCGTGTCGCCCATGTGGAGCTTCGGCGTTTTCACCAGCCGGCTTAACCGATTGCTGTGCCATGGCGCAAGCCGCTCCAGGAGAAAGATGCGCTCCAGCACCGTCACGTAATCATGGATGGTCTGCCGACTGATCTGGAACGGCGCGGCAAGATCGGAAATGTTGATCAGTCGCGCCGTGTGAGCCGCGGCGAGCGCCAGAAGTCTGGGCAGCGCGTCGAACGAATGGACGCGCGTCACATCGCGGACGTCGCGCTGGATCTGCGTTTCCACTAAGTCCCGATACCACGCGCGACGCCGCGCTGGGTCATGCCGCGCGAGCGCGGCGGGATATCCGCCGCCGACGATACGAGCGGCAAGTGTAGTGCCGAGCGGCTCCGCCAGTCCGGTGCGAAAGCTGCCGCGAAACAGGGCATCGAGAAATCGAGGCCGGGACCCGGCGAGCTCGCATTGCGCCAGTGGATGAAGGCGTAGTAACCCCATCCGGCCCGCCAGAGAATCGGCCAGCTTCGGGATGAGCAAGACATTCGCCGAACCGGTAAGGATGAATCTTCCGGCCGAGCGCCTGCGATCGATGACCGTCTTGAGAGAGGTGAAGATCTCCGGGACCCGTTGTACTTCATCGAGAATCACGCGCGTTGGTAGCCCTGCCACAAAGCCGATCGGATCGTTCTGCGCGGCTCTTCTAATCGCCTCGTCGTCAAACGCCACGTACCGGTAGCCGCGCGGCTCGCCGATGGTGCGGGCCAACGTCGTTTTGCCGCTTTGCCGCGGACCGTGAATCAGCACCGCCGGCGTGTCCGCCAGCGACTCGCGCAGACGAGGTGCGAGATAGCGTGAATATAATTGGGTCCTGCGAGGCACAGACGATGCTAGGTCCCGGGGGCGGCCAATTGCAAGTTTCAGTGTCGGCTAATTGCTAGATTAGTCGTCGGCCAATTGCTAAATTTACTCGGTACTATCACTTTTGCAGATGCCAGGCGGAGGTTAGAGCCATGGCCAGCCATCTCTACGTTTCCTTCTGGGACTTGTGCCTCGACAACCTGCCGCAGGGGCGGTTTGAGCGCCGCGTGATCGGTGCCGGTGAAGCCAGCGCGATGATCTGCGCCGCGCGCGCGGACAAGACCCTGCTATGCGTCAGCAAGGATGATCTACTTGCGCCGTATCGGACAAAGGAGCGCCGACGCCATCAAGAGCTGTGCACGGTGCTCCGCGCGAGCTACAACTGTCCGTTGCGCTTTGAGGATTTCCTCACCACCCTCGATGACGAGGGAACTGCCGTCCAGAGCATCACACCGCTACAGGTAGCGGAGCTGCAGCCGCGAGATCGTTTGCTGGTCGTGACATGCGACTATCAACTCGCCGACAAGACGAAGGCCAGCGCCGGCGTGGAAGACCGCTTTGTCTTGGCCGCGGACTCTGTCGGGTTCCATCTGATCGCGGCGCTCCCGCAGGAGACGGCTACGTCGTGAACCGCTGCTGCGTCAGGCTGCCTTGTCGCGAAAGCCCCTGATCGTCCGAGGGCACTTCTGTCAGATCCACTCAATGCGCGACGGACTACTAAGTACAGCTGCGCTCACGTCCCATTGGGTTTGCGCCAAATCTCCCCGGAAACTCCCCGCTGTGTTCGCACTGCCCGTGTGCGAAGCTTCTCACCATGAAGAGCGGCAACATCGCGCAACAGAGGCAGCAACAATCGGCGAATATTTCCCCCGCTTAAGCGTATTTCACAGCGTGCGACCGTCCGGCGCGTCTAAAACCTTGATCTAATGGTGGCCAGGGGCGGAATCGAACAATTGTTACTGACTTGCCGAATCATCGCGCGAGTTGAGCGTGAGCCAGTTTCGCGCACCGCAGCAGCGACGCCTACCTCTGGCGAATAGCGCTAGAATCCCCGGCATGACTTGGACGGCGCTTTATAAGGATAGGCGACCGCCCAGTCCGCTAAGAGCAAGTTCCGAAGTTCGTCGGGCGACCTGCGATAGGCAGCGAACCGCACCATAGTGCGTTGTGCTGTCGAGGATAGTGAAACAAAAACTCCCCAACGGTTTGAACAACGACTTTATGTTTGGTGTTGCTATAGTGCCAAATTTGGCCAGCGAAGAGAATGCCCACGTGCTTTTTGGGAACATTCTCAATGTGAGTAGGTGAACCTTGGAAGTTACTTCGCCCGCTCACGAAGATCAGGCCTTCGCCAACCGTTGGACATTCATGGACTTCGCGCGTGCTCATGCACTGGGAAAACAGCTCCTGTACACGAATGTTAGCGCCGCCAGTGCGCCGACGCGCATGTGCGCAGGTGTAACCCATGCCCAGTTGAAGGACGTGGGAGACAAAGTGTGCGCAGTGATTATCCGACGAACTGTCGTAGCCGTGCGGGCAGATTTCCTTAATGGGTCGCCCAACGTAACTGTTCAAAGTGACCGAATTGAGCATTGGAGTACTCCTGCCCTTGCGACAGTCAGTGCGTCAGCGCGAGCGTACTAGAGTTTGCTGACGCAGGTACCAGCCGCGTGCAGCCTCTCCAGCTAACGCGTGATGTGACCCCGAATTGGCTCACGCTCTCGGGACAGGTGAATTTTCAGAGCGGGGAAAATGAGACAAGTGGTTGATCGGTTGGAAGTTTATTCGTGAGAGATGTGAAATATTTGGGCCAGTTACGCGCAGATAGATACCTGTTTTGCATAGATCCGGCCACTTGATATTTCACAGCTTCCGAGGATCACGCCAGTGGGCCGGTGCTCACGCACTCGGGTAGGTGATGACTGCGTGCATAGCCGTTCCCCGGTAGCCGATTGCGGAATTCCTGAGGCTGTTGTAGCACTCAAGCAACGAAAGTGTCGCTCGGCTTATCTGGCAAGTCCAACGTGTCACTCCCTTCGACGCGCAAGTACAGCGGCCCTTTTGATCGAAGAAGTGTGACTAAATGCAAAACTTGTTCAAGTCTGCCGTGAACTGGAACGATACATCCCTCGCTCCCTGTCTTGCCTTGCCCGTGTATGTAAAAGCTATGTCGTCCCATCATGAGGCCTTGAATCGGCTTCAATTCTGCACAGCGCCCAAGGGCGGAATCGTGACGAGGAACGCCGACTTCGAATAGTCCGTTCGGGATCGGTCCATAGTTAGCAGGATCTCCGCCTTTTCCTCCACCGAAATTACTGAACCGGGCTACATGTTTTCGGCCTTCGTTAACACCATACGGCAAACTCACGTCGTGACCACCGGCTTTGAGCAGTTGTCCCCTTCCTCCTCCCGATACAGCCCAGAACGCAGGCTTGTACCAGTCCTTGGAAGCAGGATTCCAGATCCAGAGCCGCTCGCGATTGCTCTAGTAGACAAGTCTCGCGCGATCAGCAAGATCGGGCATTTGGGTGTTCCTTCAACAGATTTGGCACACCTGCGCGAACAACGGCATGCTAGTTAGTAAGGTTTCCGGGGATTCCAGCTGCTCACGAACCTTGCGGCAAGCATGCAATTGGGAACACTGCGTGCCAACTTAGCATTGAACCAGCTCACAGTACCGTATCGCTTCCTGCCGCCAGCAGGGTCGTTAAAGTGAACAATGTCTCCATCAACGCCAGTAAGAACGACTACGTGTCCTGGACCGTCCCAATAGCCAGCGCACCAGATCGGCCCGTGACCTCGGAGTTGATGCTCGAGCCCCTGGCTCGAGCACACAGGTGGCACATTGACGGGAATGAGCCCTTCGTTTCGCGCAAGCTCGACAAATTCTGCGGGGAACATTCCCCGTTTGTCGGATTGGCTCCACACTCTTGGAACACCTAGGCGTGGTCCGGGAAATTGAAAGTATCCGACCATACAAACCGCTACGTACCAACACTCATAGGGATGAGTTTGCGCCACCACGGGAACGGCAAGTTGAACTGTCATGAAATTCTCCGTCTAAGCGCGACGCGGCGGCTCTGTGCAGCGATACAGAGCCCTAAGTCTTAATAGATCACCGGACTCAGTGACGTTTCTGGGCACCGGACGCACTGGCTGCGGTGGTCGTGAGACTGGGCCAACCGCAGCGAGAGGATCCGCCTCCGCGGAAGACGTCTGACCTGTTGGAGCGACGACCTCGCCCGCTGGGCCTCGGGTAATCACTTCTTGAGGCGTTTCTACCATCCGAAATACCGCAGCGCTCAGCGCCGCGACGAACGCAAGACCAGCAAGCGCAAAGCCAGTGAACTCAAACCAAGCCCCGAGGTGCGGCTTCGCGTCAGAAGCTAGGGCGAACGCAATAAGTCCCAAGGACGCAAAGACACCGAATCACGCAATGCAGCGGTACGCTTTCGCACGTCGCATGATTCGACGTTCGACGGTTGGTTTTCGCGGTGGAACAATTGCGAGCATGACTTGCTCCTTTCACGAGTTGGGCAACGCGTGCGCTTGACGAAGGCCGCTTCGGTGATTCTCCGCTCGACTATTCGGCGGGTCGAGTCGAATGTGTTTGTTGCGTTGCGCAATCTCGCCGCGTACCTATTGAGCGGCGACTCCGCGAACGCCCCGAGCGAGCCCGCAGAACAGCTGACAGCGCACAAGATTGCGCTCAAACTGGAGAGAGAAGACAGCGGCCTCACACGGCCCTTAGATTTGCACTAAGGTTAAACCCCCATGGTTGTCCCGCGAACTGTCGGCAGGTACGAGATTGTAGATGCCATCGGTGCGGGCGCCTTGAGTACGGTCTACCGCGCATTCGATCCGACGCGCGAGCGCATAGTGGCTCTCAAGATTGCGCATCGGGATCTTGGGAGCGACATCACACCGCGTGACGTTGGCGAGCGCTTCCGTCGCGAATTGCATGCAGGGGCACTTCTCCTCAATCATCCGTCAATTCTCACGATCTTGGACTACGACGACCGAGATCCGGCCGGCGTCTACATTGTCATGGAGTATGTGGCGGGTTGCGCGCTCAATGAGTACGTCAGGCACCGGGACCTGGGGTCCATTGTCAATGCGATGAATCAGGTGCTGGGCGGGCTCGCTTATGCGCATTCCAAGGACGTCGTGCACCGGAACATCAAGCTCTCGAATCTGCTGGTGACGCGCGATGGCCTGATCAAGATCGCCGATTTTGCCTTCGCGCAGATAGGCCCGCGAACTCAGACGCAGACCGGCCTAATGGTAGGAACCGCACGGTACCTCGCGCCCGAACAATACACTGGGGGCATCGTCGACCACCGTTGCGATATTCATGCCGCGGGAGTGGTGCTCTACGAACTGATGACCGGCGCCCCACCCTTCACGGGTACCTCCGCGGAAGTCATGTATAGGGTTTGCCAGGAGGTGCCGAAGCCCATGTCGGCAGTAGATCCATCGATCCCCAGGGCCTTCAACGCAATCGTGGCCAAGGCGCTCGAGAAGCTTCCGGTCAATCGTTACGCGTCGGCGTCGGACTTTCAGCGGGCTCTGCGTGGAGTCTGCGAGCCCCTGCAGCCGAAGCCCTCCTTCTTTTCGATCCGCCGCCTGTTGGGAGTTAGCCGGAGATAATATTAGACAGCGCAAGCTGAGGTTCACGCTGCCGCTCGGTCGGCGATGCGGGTTGTACCAACCTTCGATCCACCCGAACAAATTCCCATTGACATCGAAAGGAATTGGCGAATCATAGGCTCGACAAGTCGAACCCGATTGGTTCCGCTCCAGGGCCAAATTGGAATGTTCTCCACGAGGGGGGGCTCCGTGAGAATCAACACCAGGGTCAGGTACGCAGTATCGACATTCACGTTCTTCGCGCTTGCCACGGTGATCGCTGGTTGCGGAGGTGGCAGCGGAGGTGGCGGGAGCGGAGGACCAACGACTCCGGCTGCACCCACGAATCTCTCTTATCCGACACCACCCCCCCTTCTTGTCGGTGCACCGGCTCCAACCCTAATGCCCACTGTTGCGGGCACCGTGACGAGTTACTCGGTAAGCCCGCCTTTGCCGAGCGGGCTGCAGCTTGATGGCACGAAGGGCGTCATTTCGGGGACCCCGACCATCGTCACGCCGGTTGCGACTTACACCATCACAGCATCCAACGGCGGAGGCAGCACTGCTTTCGGGTTAAGTCTGTCCGTAGACGCAAGCCCGACCGTACACCTGACGGCAACAGCAACTGGGGCGAACGGGGAGGCTCTGTCGTATCAGTGGCGGACGACGGACGGGCACTTAACGAACGTGAACGGGGCAATGGCGGACTGGGTACTTCCTCCGGGGCCAAGATTACATTTTGCTTATGTGCTGGTGTCGAACGGGAGAGGGGGCTACACCCAACGTCGCGTTAGGGTGAACACAGATACGATCGGGAACCCGGCGGTAATCCCCCCCGCTACTAACCTTAATGCACCGAAGACAGCTAGTCTTCAAGGCGACTTCTATCGGTCTTTTGTCACCTGGGGCGACTATTACCCAACCCCAGATATCCTCGTGTATCTGCAGGACAATAGTTCGGTAAAGCGATACCCGGCGAGCGCTATGGTCACTACCAGTCTCAGGGGCGAGTTCGTCATCCCTGGCGTTCCGCCTTTGATCAACTATACGGCCTGGTGCTCGGTAGACGGAGGAACTACTTATAACACTTGCACAGACGGGAATGTCTACAACGGATTCCCGCCGCCCCCTTTGTCATCGGTGGCCGTGACGGATTACGGCGTCAGCGGAGGTACCAGTTACCCATCAATTGTCGGATCTTTCGCGCTGCAAGACGGCAACCGTTGTGGAACGGTTAACGAGTTCTTTGGAGTCACGGCGACGGCAACAGCGACTTTGCTCGATAGTTCGGGCAATAAGCTGGTAGGGCCCGCTCGAGTTGATGAGTTTGGGTATTACGCCCTGCCGTCGATCTGGCCGAACGCGTTTGAGGGCAAGGCTGCAACGGTGTCGCTGCAGTGTGAAAACGCCGCGCCTGTCACAGTTGCAATTGGAAGTCTTAACGCAACTGGTGAAACGTGGTTCGGTTCGGCCACATTGATGGGTTCAAGCGCACCTACGGTTTCTGCAATCTCAGCAACCTACGACGGTTCTCCGATTGGGACGTTTCTGCCTCCGACCTCCGGCCTTGTTTCTGATTCCTATCCGCGTGCAGACCAATTTCTCAGGGTGAAGGGATTGGATACTCGCGTAGGTGCCTGCCTGTATTACCAAGCAATAGGAGCGGTGGCGAGTTGCGATGCGGCAGGTAATCCATCTGGAGCCATCAGCTTTGAGGACTGGAAGCGCGCTGTCAAGATTGGAACCTATGCGTCCGGTGCGAGCGAGTACACGGCCACTTACATCAACAAAGTGGATGTTAATCTGACGCGCAACCACCACTCCATTACGTACGGGCCGAGCCAAACTGCAGCGTATAAGTGCAACCATCTCGGTCCGCCCACGTTGAACTCAATCCAGAGCGACATCGATATGGCGATCGACAACGCAGTGAATGGCAAGAACCTAGAGGCTTGTGGCGCGATTGATGTGACCCCTGGAGCGAATGGCCAAGAGTCGGTGACGCGCTTTTTGATCTTTGGACCGAGCGGGGAGTTGCTGCTATCGGTGAATCTGGATGGTCGGCAGGAGAAGTTCGTGCCTGGAACGTGCGTGGCGTGTCATGGTGGCGATCACTACGCGGGGAAGTTTCCGGAGGATGGAACAGGGCTGGCTGACGTGGGCGGGCACTTCCTCCCCTACGATGTCGGCAACTTCGAATTCCATTCTTCGAGTAGCGCCACGCTGACAAAGTGCGCGCAAGAAGAAGCGATCTATCGTCTGAATCAAATCGTACTAAATGCGAACCCCACAAACGCGGAGACGGAACTGATAGCGGGGTGGTATCCGACGACTAACGGGAGCCAATGCCCAGGTGTAGTGCACGCGCTGGACGAGTCCTACGTGCCTACGAGTTGGCAAGGGCAGAGCGCGGTGGCAGTCAGTTTTTACCAGAACGTTCAGGCGCGAAGTTGTCGATATTGCCATGTTGCGCTGGTGGAGGGCTACAACTACGACCATTACCAAAACATCACGCCGGGTGGTCCAGCTTACAGGTCGGGCAGTCCTGATGCAGCTGTTGGAATTACGACCTGCGATCTCGGCGGCGTTTATCAAATCGTTCGGTCTCATTCCATGCCGAATTCTTTGGTAACCTTCAACAGGTTTTGGGGGTCCGCCGGAACGTCAGTCGATCAACCAGCGATCCTCACACAGTTTTTCAGCAGTAACGGCATTATCGTGTCGTGTACTCCTGGTCAAACTCCATGAGAACGCCTCCGGCGCAAGGTTCTTGCAATGGCGCCGCCGTTTATATACGGCGTAATACGGCGTCACTTCTCTAGCGAACGGTCATCGGAGCGAGCAAGCCTCGAACTCGGCATCAGTGAGAATGAGGTGCTCCCCGTTTTAGTACGGCCTGGGGCTTGTGTCCGCGGGGCTACGCGAGGAAGTCACGGCACAGATCACCGGATTTCCGCGGCAACAGAGTGCGAACTCATTGAAAGTCATTGCTGTCAGTTCCCGCACGCAGCCGACTACCGGATTTTTCGTCAGGTCCTCGCAAGACGTGGCAACTCTCTGATTTCCGAGCCCCGCGGCGGAATCGAAGGCACACCCAATCTGAGCTCGACAGCTCGACACATTCCTGCCACAGAGCTTCGCGGAGCGCAGCTAGCCAACTTGCCTTGGAGCGCTGCGAGATCAGCGGCAAGACAGAGCGTCAGCTTGCGGACCCTGAGCAGCCGGTCAAGCCGGTCACGCACGGTAGGAAGCTGAAATTCAGATTGCGTGAAGCGGACGTTCGCCGAGGCACCGCGTCAGGCGGATTTGCGAGTTGCCGGCCTCGAAACCCGCGACAAAGCTACTAAGCGCGGAGCCTAGGTTTCGCCGCCGGTGCTGACGATGCCGCCCGCGAACTGGGCCGCGACCGCGTCGGTCCGCGAGTGCACGCCGACCTTCTCGAGTACCGAGTCGTTTGTCAGGCTGCCGCGCAGATTAGCGTCCTCAAAGTCAAGGAGGTCAATATTGGCGACTGCGGCGGAGATCCTGCTCAGCATGCTGCAGGAGCGATTGTCGACTTTGAGCGATTTCCGTCCCATAGACACGAGAGCGCCGCCTGCCGATGGGCCGGTGCTTTCACATGTGTCGGCTGCGTTTGAATCCTTTGATTTCTCGTTCTGGACGCTCTCTGATACAGCCGCGATGGCGCACTGCGCCGCAACATTTGGCTCGCTAGACCGAAGTTGGGGAGAAGGCGCAGGATCGCGCACCAACACCCTCGGCAGATCGCGAGCCAGGAGCGAGTCCCGTGAGAAGAAGAACATTCTGCACCTCGGCGCTGGCCTATATCTCGACGATGCCGCTGCCGCTGCGCGCCTTCGCGGCCTCAGGCGCGGAGGCGAGCGCCGAGATTCCGGTCATTCGCCGCCAGGGTGGCGAGGGCTTCGTCAGCCGCAAGGACTGTGACGATCTGCGCGCCAGCCTGCGCGGCGCGCTGCTTCTGTCGAGCGATCCGGGCTACGACAACGCGCGTCACCTCTGGAACGGCGCCTTCGATCGCCATCCGGCGATGATCGCCAAGTGCGCGGGGGCTGCCGACGTCATCCAGGCCGTCAACTTCGCCCGGGCGCACGATCTGCTCGTGGCGGTGCGCGGCGGGGGCCACAGCTTCTCGGGGCAGTCGGCCTGCGACAAAGGGCTGATGATCGACCTGTCGCTGATGCACAGCGTTCATGTCGATCCCGTGCTGCGCCGAGCGCGCGTCGAGCCGGGCGCAATGCTGGGTGAGTTCGATCGCGAAGCGCAGTCCTTCGGGCTCGTGACCACGGCTGGCGCCGTATCGCACACGGGCGTTGCTGGTCTGACGCTGGGCGGCGGCTTCGGCCGCCTGGCGCGCCGCTTCGGCCTTGCTTGCGACAACCTGCGCGCGGCGGATGTGGTGACCGCCGATGGGCGGCTGGTCGAGACGAGCGCGAACGAGAATCCCGACCTGCTGTGGGGACTGCGTGGCGGCGGCGGCAATTTCGGGATCGTGACCTCGTTCGAGTACGGCCTGCACCCCGCGGGCCCGATCATGTACGGTGGGGACCTGCTGTTCGCGGCGAGCGACGCGCGCGCCATCTTGACGCAGTTCGCGGGTTTCGCGGCCGAGGCCCCCGATGAGATGTACGTGGCGGGGGGCATGTGGACCGACGAGAAACTCGGTCCCATCGTCGGCTTCAACATCTGCTATTGCGGACGGCCCGAGGACGGCGAGCGCGCCATCGCACCGCTGCGCACTTTCCGCAAGCCGGTGCGCGACCGCCTGGGCCCAACACCATACGTGAGAATGCAGACCGATTTCGATGCCACTTATCCCTGGGGTTGGGGCTACTACGAGCGTTCGGGGTTCATAAAGAAACTGACCCCGGAAGTCATCGACTCCGTCATTGCGATCATGGACGCCCCGTACCCGGCGGACGCGGACATCTATTTCGTCCATCAGGGCGGCGCGATCGCGCGCACGAAGCCGGAGGCGACGGCCTTCTGGCACCGCGATCCCCTGTTCGCGCTGCTCATCGAGACGGACTGGCACGACCCGAGCGACGGCCGCGCTCGCGACGAGAGCATGCAGTGGGCACGCACGCAGTGGGCTGCATTGCAGAAGTTCACCGACGGCTTCTATGTGAACGAACTCTCCGCGGATGATCCGCACGCCCGGGTACGCAGCACGTATGGCGGCAACTACACACGGCTCGTGCAGCTGAAGAAGAAGTACGACCCGAAAAATCTCTTCCACATGAACGCGAACGTGCCGCCTAGCGAGGTGTAGCGCCAGATGAATGGCTGCTATGCGGATTTCGCTCTCGGCCGGCAATGTCCGCAGTTGGCCGACAGCGAGCGTCCCGACACTCACGGTTCGCGACGGCCATTCGAGTTTCGCTGAATAATGCGCGAAACTCAGGAACACTGGCGTCGGACGTTGCGGCACGATTACTGCGTGTCAAGTTCACTCGGCATGGAAGCTCTGGGGAGCAGGCTCCTTGTGAGGAGCGACTACCACTGCGTACACGGAGGCGTGGGCGTGCATCGCAAAGCACGGAGGTGAAGCGCAGACAGCCGCGAATACTTCAATATTTCAAGAATTGACCGCTTATTTCACAGTCGGTGTCGGGTCGGGTCGCCTATCTATTTCATCTGATGGTGGCCAGGGGCGGAATCGAACCACCGACACGCGGATTTTCAATCCGCTGCTCTACCAACTGAGCTACCTGGCCGCCGGGAATGGGAGGGCGCGTATTAGAGCGGCCCGCGCCCGGGCCGTCA
>Ga0209154_1001361_pt1 | contig 14425 bp, 12 predicted proteins | sample GraSoiAngelo_121_FD_185878 | JGI IMG/M metagenome (GOLD analysis project Ga0209154, IMG submission 185878) | Grasslands soil microbial communities from the Angelo Coastal Reserve, California, USA - 14_0919_12_20cm (SPAdes) (version 2) | ecosystem: Environmental > Terrestrial > Soil > Grasslands ... | reverse complement strand
GCAGGCTGGCATCCTTCACGGTCATGAGGAGGGCGTTGTAGAGCGCCGCGTCATCTCCAGCGACCGTGGCGCGCACCCCGTGCAAGACTTGAGAACGATCCCGCGTAAGAAGTGCGGAGCGAGAGAGATCACGGCTGTAGGAATAGAAAGCAATCTGATCCGCGGTTTCCAGAGATCGAACGAAGTCTACAATTGCGTCTTGTGCAAAGACAAACTGCCGGTACATGTAATTGCTGGTGTCAAACAGGACGAATACGTTGGCGCCCGCAACCAGTGAGCCGAGTGTTTCAGGCGGGTCCTTTGCCGACGCACCAGCTCCCGAGCCTTCTTGCGCATTGGGGGATTTACTCTCCGGCCGCGCCGTGTCCACGAGACTGCGAGTAGGTTCGTTTCCCTCGGCGAAGGTGGCAATTCTTTCGGGAATACCATCCTCGGTAATCGCGAAGTCCTGAGGACGTAGGCCGGTGACATAATTGCCCTTACTGTCCGTCACCGCCACATTCAACTGAACGAGGTTCACAACCACCTGAATGTGGGACTCAGTTTCCTGGGCCGCCGTCCGAGTTTCAGGAGCAACGGACAGAACCAGCAAGGAGCAGCAGAATGAAAGAAGTAGATGCCGTTTTAGCATAACTTTTACACGCGGTCCTGCTCACGAGCTGCTCAGAATCTCGCGTCCTTCCTCAATGGGATTTCTCCGTCAGGGACGCCGTGTCACTAACTTGTAGAGGTGCAATTTTGCCCAGACGAAATTCCTCCCCGGTTTCTCGCATGGCGCGAAGGACTGCCGGCCAATCCTCCAAGTCGGTGGCGAAGATCCTTGCGATCATGCGATGGGTAAGTTCGGGTACGAGACGGTTCAGCACCACCGGCGGGTAACCCTTTTCATCGATTAAACGAGCCCAGTATAAATTGGTGGAATCCCAGGACTCAGCCAACAAACGGCTGGAGTAGCCCGAGAAGGAGGGGAAAGGTTTTAAATTCAGCAATTCCGGTTTGTAGCTCCGCGCTAGCACAGGATGCGGCACACCGAAATCCTGCGACAAACGCTGCCAGGTCACCTCTGCGGGGTGGTGCACGGACAAGTCTTGCAGTTCTTTGCCGGCTGCGCCCCAGAATTCCATATTTCCGGGGAATCTCTGGCTGAATTCAGCGGTGAGAAAAACCGTTTCTGACGGCATGATGCCAGGAAGCATATCTTTCAGATGCCCCGTGCTCAAGGCTGTCTCCAGGCGTGAAAGCCTTTGGGGGGCCATACGCTCGGATAGAATATCAAGCAAGTTGTGTCGCAGCTTCTCATCCTGCTGGGCGGCGCCTAGAAGCTCCTCTCCGGCCTGCTGGTAAAGCGCAACCGCGTGAAGCTCGGTCCCAGTGACATTCCACCATCGGGGCAAGATGGCGCTGGTCAGAAGCCAGGGTACCATTTCTTTCCAGATAAGAGCCTGCACATTTTCCGGAGCGATAAAGTCCTCCTCCGCAACCGCAAGAACGTAAGGCAGATCGGAAAGAGAACCTACTAGATGGACACCACCCCCCGCCGCGGCGCCGGCCCCAAACAACTCCGGCGCCTGCCACACTAGCTTGTACCCGAGAACGGTCTCGCCCGAGAAATCATGAGACCGGACGAAGAGAGGGTTATTGTGAAGAATCTCAGAACCCGGCGGCTCATAATAGGCATAGTTGAGGCCCACCAACGTGTCTCGCACGAAGGGGACGAGCTGGCCACGGGCCTCCGCCAATCTGGCAGGGGAGAACTGGGATTTGATCAACTTCGTCAAATCGGTCCGCATCTGCAATTCCGTATGGCGGTTGTTGTAAATCCCTGGCGCCCATTCCGACCGTTCCCTGCTTTTGAAAATCGGCTGTGGCATTTCGAATTCCTGCAACTCGGCCGCCAATGGAAGCAGACTGCTATCCTCCGCCTTCCCCTGTGCCACTGCATTCAAGCCCTCACCGAGAGCCAATAAGGTGTCGAGGGAAACCAGGCGTTGCCCATCCAGGACGGAACCTATTTTGTTGGCCACGTCGCGGTGCACCTGCTGTCCCGCGGGAGTCGTTTGAGGTGGACCTGCCAGGAGATCTATGATTTCGTCCTGCGAGCCATCAGGTTTGCCGGTCGCAGCCTTCAGAACTTCGCGGAGTGAATCACGGCTTGTGTCGAAGAGCTGAGCGGCCGCAAGATTCTTGCCAAAGGGGCTAATGAGACGCTGCCAGGACTCATTCAGCATTGAATTCGGAATCTGTCCCTGCCGCGCCAGGATTTGCCACAGACCGACGGTGCTTTCAAGGATCCCCATTGCGTTTCCGCGCATGGTGAGATTGGGAATTCGGTCCACGGCCTCAAGTACCTCAACAAACCGCTGGATGGAAGCATCGTTTAAGTCGGGGAATTCGGAAAAAATCAGAAATTGATTGCTGAATTGCTCGAACTTGCTGGCCAGCAGGCGGACAGTTTGGGGAGTGAGCCGTTGCGAGGCGGAACGCTCGGCGTCGAGCTCGCTCAACGAGAGATAGAGTTCCAGGGGCCCATGTTCAGTATCCAGACGGGAAAGACCAAACATGGTTGCGACCAACTGGTCAGGGCTGTTGCAGCAATCTGTTCTTTTAGCCCAATAGCGAACGATTTTCGCATAGCCCTTCTGGCGAAGGATTTGTTTCCACAGCTCCAGATTCCCGGGAACAGTGGGTTCGCCATTCGGTTCCCAGTGGAGGCTGGTGACCAGCAGCAACAGCCCGGGATTGGGCCTGAATATGGGTCGGTAAGCGTTCGGTTCCTGGCTCTGCCCGCGGAGCGCTGAGTAAAAAAGCGGCAGCCGGCGAGGATCAGTGAAGTAAGCCTGCTGCGTGCGGCCCGCGCGGGAAAGGGCGTCAAAATAGGCGGCCAGCCAGCCCTGATCCTTGGCCAGTAAGCGCGCTACAAACTCTGTGGGCACATCTGGACTCCCGCCCACCAGGTTCCTCCAGGCGGGTTCTGCCGTCGGTCCTCCGGGAACCACGATTCGTCCCGATCGCATATAAATGTAGCTGCCGTAAAAATCCAGCACGGCTGCAAACGGTATGAGCTTTTTCAATCCCGACGATTTTTCTAAGGCGATTCTGGTGTCGGGATCCATCCGTGACGCTGCCCAATAAAAGCGCGCCAGAGCGGGATCATGCAGCAGCAAGTCAATGGGATCTTTGCTTTTTGTGCTGCTTGCCTTTGTAGCCAACTGGCTGAGGTTCTTGAAAAGAAGAGGCACCCGCGACTGAGGAAACGAGTAGGTGAAGGGCTGGCCTCGCCGAAGGCTGTCCTCCAGGTCAACCAGCGGGAATCCCGAGTCGATTGTCAGAAAGGCCCTTTCAGCGTCGGCAGTATCCAAGATGGTGTCTTGTCCACAGTCTCGCCGAAAACGATAGCCTAGTACCTTGAGCAGGACCCCGGCGTCGGCGCAACCAGAGACACGAATGACGGCCTCTGGACCGGCCAGCACCTGCAATGCTCTTGCCTGCTGGACATATCGCCTCAACAGCACCAGAAATTCAGTCACGCCCTGAGGATTTTGATGCCAGCCCGCATAACCCTGCATGGCTGCGTTGCGCGCCAAAAGCGGCAGCACTTCCTCAGGCGATACCTTCTGACTGATAGCCGCCATACGCAGGAAGGAGGCCAAGGGGCCTGGTATGGTCGCGGTTGCCACCGGGGACTCCGCTTCCGACGCCTGTGACGCAATAGCGGGAGGCATTCCCCACAACGGGCGGGGGAAAGAGGAGCTGATACAGAGGAACGCCACAAGGACATTTGCCGTCACGTATAGAGGAGATTTCATGGCTGGAACCCCACGATCTTAGAGGCGGCTGCCAGGACAAATCTGTGCACTGTTAAAGCACCGAAAGGTTTCCCGTTCGTCTGGTTCGAGTTATCGAACCCGGAGAATCGGATTCCACCTCATCGGCTGGCAGAATCCATTGTCATCTGTTCGCCTATCTCTAGCCCGAACACTCATGGTTGGTCAAGATACCCCATCCCGCACATTAATCCAAGACCTATTCACGGCAAAAAAGCCCGTTCATGGTCTTTAGAATCCCCGCTACGCCCTGGGAATGTTGATGCTCTAAGGACCAGGGCGTAATCAAGAATCGCCGTATTCGATTCTGACTCATGCCCATGAGTCAGATAGCCTCATAGCGCGGCTAAAAGGTTACAACTGATTCTGCAGGACCCATAATATCGGGAGATTCAACGAATGGCGCGCTCGCGCCACATGTCCATCGCAGAATGGGTCCGGCGAGCACTCGATTTCGCAAAACGCCGAGAACCCCTGGGCAGCATCGGGAAAAAGCTGGAAGTCATCCGTGCCGCGTCTCAGCATGACTACCCTGTCGGCGACCTTGACGGCATGCTTGCCGAAACCGGGTCCGGGTACGGCCTAGTGCGCGCCCATGATTCTGGTCGACTCGAATATTCCGATGTACCTCGTCGGCGCACCCCATCAGCACAAGGCTAATGCCCAGCGCCTGCTGAACGACTGGTAACCGAGCGCCAACGTCTCGTTACTGCTGCCGAAGCCTTGCAGCAAATCCTTGATCGGCTATGTCGCAATCGATCGCAGGGACGCAATCCAACCGGCTTTCGATGCCCTGCTCGGCATATGTAGATGAGGTTTGGCGGTCGATCGCACAGTGGTGGAGCGCGCAAAGCAGATCGTGCTGGAGTATCGACAACTCTCTGTTCGCGACGCAGTGAATTCTGGCGAGGGGAGTGCTAGCTTTCATCGTGTATGAGGCAACTCCCCGAGATCCGCTGGTATTAGGTGGTGGTGGTGGTGTAGCTATGGCGTGGGCCTATTGGCTACCTGGATTCCAGCGCAACGCGCGCTGTCGATTGATCCGATTGATATTGCTTCGCGAGGAGTGAATGTGAATTGCCCGGTACAGAATCAAATAGGTTCTTAGACTGCGAAGATGAAGCCGCGCGTCTACAACTACGTCCTCCTGTCATGCCGAGAACTTTCTTGGGATGCTTCAGCTCGCCTCATCTCTGATTCTGCTGAGGTATTAATGCGACGAGTTGTAGGCTTCTTGAACCGCTCCGCCTGTCATAACCGCTGGTCTTAGTACTTTGGTCACTTTCGATATCCCCCTTTCGTCACTAGCATCTTATTCAGCCAGATTACCGGGGGTTTGAGGATTTACCGAATCTGGAGAAAAAAGTCCCGGGAGACACTATGACCAACTTAATTCGTGATTTGTGGAGAGACGAACAGGGCCAAGATATCGCCGAGTACGCCGTGATGCTCGCCGTAATCCTCGTGATCGTTGTCGGCACGGTCCGACTGATTGGCTCCAAATCGAACACTGTCTTCTCGAACGTAGCGAGTTCGATCCAATAGGGGCGAGTGAGTTCGTTGCAGGGCGGTCAGGGATGACCGCCGAATATGAGCCGAATTGGGCGGGAATAGCTCCCCGCCAAAGTCGGGGAGCCTGCGAGTGCCCTGCGCTCGGTCCGAAACAGCCCACCCCACTCCCTTCGGGCATTCGTCCGCTGAATGTACTCTAGGAGCCGGCGTGCGGCCGTGTGCCTTCGCTTCGACTGGGTTGCTGCTCAGACTTCGCTCGCATGTGCCAGCGGCGGTAAGAATCGAGCAACCTACGAAGTTCTTTCCGTGGCATGTACCAATGGGCGCCCGTGGAGTCCCACACGTAAATCTTCTCGGTGTTGAGTGGCAGCCAGCCAGTTCGATCGAGCGCTTCTTCGAAGAACTTGCGTCTCGCGAGCATTTTCGGGGTATCACAAGGGAAAAAGTAGTGGCTGGGATCGGAACCTTTCGTCCGTTGGACGGCAACACCTTGCACCAGGACAGGTTTTGATCCGACGTTGGTCACACGGACAGCGAGTACAGGGGGTAAGTGAGGCTGCCTGGAATCCCCTCGGTAAATCGCCTCGACCTTCAGGCGTCCCTTCAAACGAACGGCGCGAAGGAGATTCCAGATGAGAACCATGGTGGCGGCGATCGCACCCCACCAAGCCGCGACATCGCTCGGCGAGACATGGCGGATCGAATCGGTCAGCCTTCCAAGCCAGGATGGAATCATACCTATGTGTCTAGGTTGCGCCCTTTGACGCCCGTCCTCCGAGCTCTCTGTAGCTGGCGCAACGTAACAAATCCTAAATGTAGCACTTGGCTCTTCCATGCCTGCATCCTTTATCCTACGTAGGGATAGGACACGTGGCTCACGTACGACGTGTATCGCAAGACTTCCTCTCTGGGAGGCGTTTCCTCGAGCGACCGAGTCGTGAGCACGCACACTCGGGTCCTTTGCAGCATCTACAGTAAGTGGGCTAAAGTAATCTTCCTCAAGCAAGCACAGGAGAATCGCCATGATTCTGGTTACCGGCGCAAGCGGGAATGTTGGCAAAGAAGTTCTCAAGCAGATTTCGCAAACGGGCATCCGGGTGCGGGCGACCTTTCAATCCCCCAGCAGCGGGGCGAGTGCTCCCTCCGGCGTAGAAATCGCAATCATGGACTACAACAAGCCGGAGACGATTCGTGCCGCCTTGAAGGGCGTGGAACGCGTTTTCCTGGTCGGGCCGCCGACTCAGAAGTTGCCCGCGCTGGAACGACAGGCGATGGATCAGATCAGGCAGTCCGATGTGCAGCAGGTGGTGAAGCTCTCGGCCATGGGTGGGCGCGAAGCTACGTATCCGCGCCAGCACGCCGACTCCGAGGACTACATCAAGACCACCGGAGTGGCGTACACCTTCCTTCGCCCCAACGGATTCATGCAGAACATCGTCAATTACAATGCGACGACGATCAACGCGCAGAACGCGTTTTACGGATGTCAGGGAGAAAGCAAGATCAGCCACATCGATATACGCGATGTCGCTGCTGTGGCCACGAAAGCTCTGACGGAGAACGGTCATGAAGGCAAGGTCTACACACTGACCGGGCCGGTGGCGCTCAGCAACGCGCAAATCACGCGGATACTGTCCGACGATCTGGGCCGCGAAATCCGTTATGTGGATTTGCCTTCCCAGGAGTTCAAGCAGGCACTGCTCGCTGCCGGTTTGCCGGAGTGGAGTGCGGACGCGTTGGTCAATTTACAGGATTTTTATCGTGCTGGAAAAGCCAGCGGCGTAACTAACGATGTCGAGCAACTCCTGCGCCGCCGGCCTACCAGTTTCGAACAATTCTCGCGCGACTACCGAGACGCATTGAGGAGAGAGGAGCGGGCAGCAGGATGAAGAACCGCTAAACTCAGTGCTGCACGATTTTGGATAACCAAGTCCGCCGCTTTTTAGTGGCAGCAAGTTTCGCACGCAACCCAGGAACGACCAGCGCTTGCTCGACGGTGGGCTCGTTTATGGCCGCAATTCTTAATTCCAAGGCATGAGCCTTATCCGCCGCTCCGGTCTTATTATAGGCAAGCACCAATTGCTGCATGGAATAGGGGTTCCCGTCATCCTCTTCCAAGTGAAGAATTGCCTCGGCTTCCTTGTGCTCTAGTACGGATACGGAGCCGGCCGCTCGATGATAAGCATGCTCAATGTTCGCAGCACGGCTGTTGTCTGCCAGATGTGAGAGTTGCCCTAGTAACTCATGGGAGGTCTGGACTCTGCCAAGCGCCGCATTGCGGATGGCGCCAAGTTCGAGAATCTGGGCCCGCTCTTCTTGAAGGTCCGCCTCCGAGATGCCTTCATTTTTCTGTAAAGCAGATTCCGCCCGGCCGGCAAATCGCAAAGCCTCTGCGTTATCGGGCTGGTAGGTGGCGGCGATTCGGTAAGCCTTGGCCTCCAGTCTGCCGAGATGGGCGTCCCGCGCGTGTTCTGCAATTCCCGAAAAAGCAGCGTTTGCCTTGCCGTATTTACCCTCACGAACGTAGGTGAGCGCCGACTGAACCTCGTACTCGATTCTTTCGCCATCATTCGTGGCGCTGCGGATCGCTACCCCATATTCCTTGCGGGCGGTCTCTTCCTCACCCATCAACGCATACGTGTCAGCAATCCCGAGTTGAGCAGGGCGAAAACCGGGATCCAACTTCAGTGCAGCCCTGTAGTGTTCCAGCGCACCTTGGAAGTCTCCACCCTTCCGCAGGATTTCCGCGTACCCATGTTGTGGAGTTGGTTCCTTGGGAAGCAGATCCACGCAACGTTCCATGGCGGCAAATGCACGTTGAAAATCGCCCATCGCGGCGTAAATCTTACCGAGATCGCTCAGTGCTGCAGGGTACTTTGAATCTATGGCGAGTGCGCGCTGCAACAAGCTTTTGGCTGGATCAAAGCTCTTCTGACCTAGCAGCCAGTGGCCGGCAAGGTAGAGCAGACGCTTGTCTTTTGGGTAAACTGCCACCAGATCATTCATGGCAGCGATGCCGGTGACGTAGTTATCCTCGTGGATGTTAACAACCCACCTGATGAGCAGCCGCTCGCCAAGGGTAACACAGCCGGCAGCGCGCTTGGCGTTAGCCCGGGCTCGGCTTTCTTCAGCGGGATCGTTGGTGGCAAAGGAGATGAATGCCTGGATGAATGCGCAACGCGGGTCTTTGGCCGCCGCGGCACGCCAGCTTTGCAGGGCGGGCTCCGTCTTCTCCTTGACGAAATCCGCCATGCCTTTCTCAAAGAGCTCTTTGGCCGCCGAAGAATGCGTGCTGACAGTGACGATGGACGAAGAGGAAGAATTAGTCTGTGATGCGGTGCGGCCGGGCGTGGACCTCGCTGACGCGAACACGCAACTAAATAGGATGGCAGCTAAAGCAAGATGGCATCGTACACACATGGGATTACTGAGCGGAAGCGTATCATGAGGAAACGGCAATATTCAGGTTACTACCGTCACCTCGGAAGGATCTCGATCTCGAACCCTTGCTTAGTCACCCATCCTGTCACGAGCAGTTTTGCGACCCTCTTACCAGGTCCAACTTCGGAGCTTTGTAGGGCAAAAGAATAGACTTTTCGCGGGCGAAAGGTCAGGTAACCAAGCCTATCGCCTTGGATTGGGTCGAATTTGAGCGAACGTACCCTTCCCTCTGACTCCTTAGCAAAGGCACCGCAAAGAAACTTTTGGCGAGGCCAGTAAACCCGTCTACAATTTCGGTCCAATCGTGGGGGCAGTGCCCGAGATCTTGCGCACCGAGCTCCTTCCCCTTCGAGATGATTTGGGCGAGATCACCAGGGACTCAATCCTGCGGGAGAGATCGATGTCGAGACCCGGCACATGGAGGCTTCAGGTTGCGCGCGCCGCTCTCATGTTTCTTGCGGGGATTAACCCTGCTTGCTATCGTCCTTGCACAGGAATATCTAACCGCCGCAGGCGTCCCTCTCACAGGCCATGCTGCCACGTCCCTGGAGGAGCCCTCATTCTGCATCACCAAGCAGGTGGATGAAGTCAATCTTGTATTCACCGTAACTGATTCCAAAAGGCGTTTACGAGGTGATCTCTCTTCGGCGGACTTTCTATTGTTTGACAATCATCGGCCGCCGGAAAAAATCCGCTATTTCCAGCAGCAGAGTTCGTTACTCTTACAAATCGCTCTGCTAATTGACGCAGGCTCTTCCATCACGGGGCGGTTTGGTTTCGAAAAAAAAGCGGCCGACGTTTTTCTGAAGAAGATGCTCCGCCCCGGAGTGGACCAAGCCTTCCTCGTAGCCTTCAATGATGAAGTTCACCTGCTCCACGACTTCACGGACAACGTCCTAGCCCTGCGGGAATCGTTAAAAGTGCTCAAGCCGGGCGGAGACACCGCACTATACGATGCCATCGTTTTCGCCGCTGAAAAATTGCGTCCCATACGGAATCCTCCGTCACCCGCCGCGTAATTGTCCCTATCACCGATGGCGAGGATACTAGGCACCATGCCATCCCTTACAACGCAGAGCAGGCGGCACTCCGGGCTGATAGCGTTTTGTTTGCTCTTAGCACCAACAAAGTGAAACGCAACTCCCAGTACCCGCGCGGGGAAGCTGTCCTGGAAATATTGAGCCGTGCCACGGGAGGTAGCATTCTGCCAGCGCATGAGCATTCAGAAATCAATCTCGCCTTCACAAGCATCGAGAAATCTCTTCGTAGCCAGTACGTCCTCGGGTACACGCCTGCCGAATTCAAGGCAGCCTTAGGGAAGACTAAATGTGTATAGAGAGCTCCCCGCGGCAATGGCGATATACTGCTTTCGATCCAGGGCGAAGGTTATCGGCGCCGCGTAAACCGCTCCGCCGGTTTGAAAGTGCCACAGCGGCTTGCCGGAAGCCGCGTCCAGTGCGATGAAATTGCCCTCGGCGTCCCCGGTGAACACAAGCCCTCCAGCGGTCGACAAGACGCCGGACCAGGAAGGCGAGGGGTGGGGAAATTCCCACTTAATTTTTCCTGTGGCAGGATCGATGGCGCGGAGAGCGCCCCAGTAGGGCTCAGTGTCATCGGCGGGGAAATAAGCGCTGCCGTAGTAGGCATGTCCGGCTTCATAGGGCTGCGGCGCGGTGCTGAATATGTCGCACTGCTCGCGGGCGTTCACATAAAACAGTCCAGTCTGCGAATCGAAGGTGGGGGACATCCAATTGGTCGTGCCGGCGGCGCCAGGACAAACGCGCCGTCCCTCCGGAGTCGGCGAACTTTCCTTGGCCGCGACCGGACGGCCCTCGGCGTCCTTGCTGTCACTCCAAGTGACTTTACCGTACGGATTCGCCAATAGCAGTTTGCCGCTCGTCCGGTCCACCATGTAGAAGAAGCCATTGCGGTTGGCTTGGGCGATCAGGTGCCTCGCTCCCTCATCGATCATCACCGGCACCTGAGTCGAGTCCCAATCGTGCTCATCGTGGCGGGTAAATTGGAAGTGCCAGCTAAGCTTTCCCGTGTCGGCGTCAAGAGCAAGAAGCGTATTGCTGTACAAGTTGTCACCGGCGCGGCCTTCACCACGATTAGAAGGCGAAGGATTGCCGGTTGGCCAGAACAATTGATTGGTTTCGGGATCGTAGGTACCGGTAATCCAGGCAGGCGCCCCGCCAATCTTCCAGGAATCGCCTTCCCAGGTGTCGTGGCCGGGCTCGCCGGGTCCGGGCACTGTGTAGAAGCGCCATTTTCGCTGGCCGGTGTCGGCATCGTAGGCATCAATGAAACCGCGGATGCCGTACTCACCCCCAGAAACACCGAGGACGATGAGGTTCTTTACCGCCAATGGTGCGGGGGTAAAGCTATAGCCATTCTTATAGTCGACAGCGTTGACGTCCCAAATAACATTACCGGTCTTAGCGTCGAGAGCCATCACGTGAGCGTCAAGCGTGCCGAAAAAGACTTTGTCTCCCAGGATGGCGACACCGCGATTGACGCGGCCACAACAGGGGCGAATATCGGCTGGTAGTTGGCGCTGGTAGAGCCAGATGGGGCGGCCGGTATGCGCGTCGAGCGCGAAGACACGGTTTTCCGGGCCGGTTCCGTAAAGGATCCCGTCCACGACAAGCGGTGTGGTTTCGAACTTCCCGGTTGCGCCTGTTTGATAGACCCACTTCACCACCAGGGAGTGGACGGTCGAGGTGTTGATCTGATCGAGCGAACTGAAGCGATGGCCAGCGTAATCCCCCGAATAGGTAAGCCAGTTTTGAGGTTCCTTTGCAGAATTTACGATCCGGACGAAAGTAACCTGTGCGCAAGCATTGATGGCCACAACACCCACAGCGAGCAGAACCAAACAGGCACACCCCAGTTTGGCGAAGCCGGTAATCCTCATTTCGTCCCCACACTGAGCAGGTAGGCGACAATATCCTCGAGATCTTTGTCGTTCAACAAGCTTGTTTTGTAGGCTGGCATGAGCGACACACGGCTCTTCTTAAAAGAGCGCAGTCCATCCTTCTCGAGAAAGTGGAGTTCCTCGTTCGCGTCCATTAGCTGAACGCTGAAGCTGTCCTCGTTCAGAGTGACACCTGTTATCTCTGTGCCCTCGGAGGTCACAACCGTCACCTTTTCGTATTCTTGGGGGAACTCTTTCGTGGCTTCAGTCAGTCCCGGTGCCAGCCTTCGGCTCGGATTGCGGACCGAATCGACAATGTAGTCAGCGGCACGCGCGCCGCCGACACCGCTCAAGTCAGGCCCCAGGCGGCCGCCCTTGCCGTCCACCATGTGACATCCCGAGCAGCTGGCATCGCCGTAAAAAAGTTGCTTGCCGTGTGCCGGGTCCCCGGGGGGTTGCTCCGCCGTCTTTACCTGCACGCTTCTTAAATAGCTAATGACTTGCCAGATCTCTTCGGCGGTCATTCCTACACCTTGACCGGTTGTTCCATTGGGAGGCATTGCGGTTCCCGGAATGCCCTGGTTAATGGTGCGAAACAGGTCGATATCGGAATTTCCGTGGCGCTTTTGCGAGCGCCTCAGATCGGGTCCACGTCCTCCTCCACGCGCGCCCAGGCCGTGGCAGAACGCACAGTTGATGCGAAATTGGAATTCGCCCACCTTCGCCGCCTTGGGGTCACCGGCAAAAGGATTGTGATCCTGAGCGCAAAGCCCCGCGCTCGCCAGCGTCAACATAAGAAATGCAATCCATCCCCGAGCAGAAATCAAAAGAGCGAGCAGCGACCATGACGTGTGCTCAAGCACATGGTCCGTTTTCACCGGCATTGGCCACCACTTCTTCCCATCATTGCGAGTTCCCGGAAGGATACCATCGCTTAATTAACCGGGCCTTGATTTTTCAAACCAGCGTCTGGTATGCGCCCTCATCTCGGACTCGCGTGGAGTCATCCGGGATTGCACCAATTTCAGGTAATTGACCCGGCACCGAGATGAGCGTAGCTTAGTTGGCAATTATCGTGACTCAATAACTCAGTTGTTCCAGGACGCCTCCCTGGGTTCGCCTGAGCGTCGAAAGGAACGGTTCCTATGGCAGTTCCTATGGCAAAAGAGCCGATTATGAAGCAACAGGTGGCCACCGGGCCGACTCAAAACCTCGAGGAGCGGATCCGCTGCCGTGCCTACGAGCTCTACGAGCAGCGCGGCCGGAAACATGGACAGGACTTCGAAGATTGGCTCCGGGCGCGAGCGGAGATCACCGGTCAGAAAGTCCGCACCATGGGCGCTCCCAATAAAACTCATGAGAAAACCTGAATCAGCATGGCAAGACCTTTATCGCGATGCCCTCTTCGAAACCGATCTGCAAAAAGCTTTGGAGCGCATCATGCTGGCGCAAGCCGCAATCGATAGCCGCCTGCACCAGTTGAACCAGGGCCCGCAGTCGCAAGAGGTCCGCGACATGCAGTACGCGTTAAGCCAACTCAGCCTTCTCCGTCGGACCATGCTTTAATCGTCACGACTCGGCGTTCGCCCCGTGTGCCTAGCGCCAGACCAACGTTGTCACTGAACCTGCCGGGAGGGAAAATCAGCGCTTTTCCGGCTCATCTGCACTGGAACTCTTCTTTCGGCGCCCGGGTTGGTCAGGACGAGCACGCGCTCACCGTCTGGGTTTTCAAACCCTGCATGAGACAAGTTCGCAGCCGTACTTTGCGTCTCGAAGCGACGGGCATTACGGCGCACCGACCGGGTATAGTGAGCAAACGCCCAAAACTGTCCGCTACGGGTAATCTCGCGGGTCTGGGAGTGGATGGTGACCAAGCCACCACAGGAAAACGGACCAATATTCGGACGGCCACGTTCGTCGAGGGCAAGATTCCAACCGGTGATGGAACGGCACCAGTTGCGCAGAATCGAGCTGTAGGTAGCGCTCCACTCACACCAGTCCGCGGCGTAATTCGGGGCCGTGTAGTCCGGACCGCCTTCCGTCCAGTACATCGGGACGTCGGGAAAAGCATCATGTACGCGGCTCATCCATTCCGGCTGACCAACGTAACCGTGCCACGCGATTGAGCTGGCGTATTTGCGCACATCCGGTGTTTCCAGTTCCCCAATTGCGCGACCCCATAAATTGTAGTTGTGATCGACCAACCAGATTTGCGTCTTAATGCCATTGCTCTGGAAGGCCGGACCGAGGTTCCGGCGCACGAAGTCGGCTTCGTATTCCTGCGGCCAGATGCATGCGGGCATCCGGCCGTCCTGGTCCGTATCGACCTCGTTCTGAACCGTGACTGCCTGCACGGGTACCCCCTCTGACTCATACCCCTGGAGAAACTTGACAAAGTAGTTGGCATAAGAAGGCATGTAGGCGCGACGCATCGAACCGCCTAACATGGACCCGTTCGCCTTCATCCATCCCGGAGGACTCCAGGGAGACGAAAAGAGGAAGAGATCGGGACTGTGCTTCCGCGCCTCGCGCAGCATAGGCAGGATGTACTCGCGGTCATGATCAATGGAAAACCGTTTCAGATCGGGATCGGGTTCTCCCTCGTCATAGCTGTAAACCTTGGTCGAGTAGTCGCTCGAGCCGATGCAGGTTCGGCAGACATTCAAGCCCATCTCCGAGGGATGAAAGAGTTCGTGAAAAAGCTGCTCCCGGCTGGCTGGGGACAATTGAC
>Ga0209154_1001350_pt1 | contig 14479 bp, 9 predicted proteins | sample GraSoiAngelo_121_FD_185878 | JGI IMG/M metagenome (GOLD analysis project Ga0209154, IMG submission 185878) | Grasslands soil microbial communities from the Angelo Coastal Reserve, California, USA - 14_0919_12_20cm (SPAdes) (version 2) | ecosystem: Environmental > Terrestrial > Soil > Grasslands ... | reverse complement strand
GCTGTTCTTGTGGAGATGTCCACTGCTGCCGCATAGTTTGGCTTAGCTGTTCCTTCTCTCAGTCCTGGGATTTCCCTAAACTGTCTCCGGACCTCCTCGACCATACGATAAGCGCCAACACTTACTGCGTTGATTGCTGTCCCTGAGAATACGAAGGGAAGCATACCCCCAATCAACGCACCTATCACCACATCGGGATGGTTGAGAGCAAGAGCGGATCCCAGGCTGGATAGTTTCGCTCCCAGAAGAGCGGCCTGGGCACTCGTGATAGTGGTTAGGTCGGTTATTTTGGCCTGGTATCTTGCGACTTCCAATACGAAGGCCTGGAAGAGAAGTAGAGACGCCAGAGCGGCTGAACCCATCGCATACCCCTTCGTGAGGGCCTTGGTCGTGTTGCCGAGCGTATCGAGAGGCTCAATTCGCTCGCGGACTTCGACGGGGGCACCGGACATTTCGGCGATTCCGCCAGCGTTGTCTACAATTGGACCTAAACCGTCCATGGTTAGGACGATCCCGGCTGTTGAGAGCATGCCCATCGTAGCCATGGTCGTACCATAGACGCCCCCTAGGAACGTATCGGTGATTCCAGCTTGGACGGCGAACTGTTCTCCGAGAGCAAACGAGATCAGAAGGGTGATTGCTACGGTGATCACTGGTAGTCCGCTTGAAATCATGCCTACCGCAGTGCCGGACATTATGGTGAGCGCTGGACCAGACTTTGACCTCTCAGCGATCGTAATAACAGACTTCGCTTCAGAACCAGTGTAGTATTCGGTATAGAGTACGATAAGCAATCCTGCCGCCAGCCCTGAGACCATACAGCCATAGAGCGCGTAGGCAGCCAAAGCACTACCACTGGGCGTCAGTCCGGATGGACCGAAGACGTACCACGTCGCAATAAACATGAGAATCGCTGCGACGACGGATGCTACTAGGAGTCCGTCCCTGGTCGGTTTGATCGGGTTTTTGAATTTCTTCTCGAAGATTGCAACAGCGAGTCCGACGAATGTCGCGATTATCCCTAGCGATCTCACGATCAGAGGCATTGTCACGTAGTAGACGCTTATTCCTTGGAAGAGGATGATCGAGACGATAAGACCGATGATCATTCCTCCGAGGTTCTCGGCGGTGAGAGATTCGAAGAGGTCTGCTCCTCTTCCAGCCTCATCTCCGACATTATCGCCAACGTTGTCGGCTATAGCGGCGGGGTTTCTAGGATCATCTTCTGGAAAGTTCTCTTCCACTTTACCAACAAGGTCGGCGCCGACATCGGCTGACTTTGTGAATATACCTCCACCCAGTTGCGCAAACAATGCAGCCAGTGATGCTCCGAATCCAAATCCTGCCAGCACGCCCGGGTCGCGGAAGGCGGCGTAGAGGATCGAGAGGCCTAGCAGGCTCATGCTAATCACGGCCAAGCCCAGCGCACCGCCCCCGAGCGTGGCTACTTTCAAAGCGAGATAGGTCGATTGTTCTGCTGCCGCGGTTGACCTGACATTCGCATTCGTGGCTGAATACATTGCGATGTAGGCTGCGACAAGGGAGAAAGTGACTCCGAGAAGAAAGCTGAACGCGATTTCAGCGCTGTAAGTTAACGTGAATGTTGCGCTAAAAGCTGCGAGGATAACGAACGCGATGATTACGGCGATGATGCCAATGGTTCGAAATTGCCTTTTCAGGTAGGCGTTTGCGCCTTCCATGATCGCTTTCCATATGGCGACCATTTTTTCGTTCCCGGTGGGATACTTTTTGACTGACAGAACGAGAATTATCGAGGCGATGACCCCGACGATCGCGAGAGATGTCGTTAGGAGAAGAGGGTCGAACGCCAAGTTTTGGTTCCTGCTACTTTCAAACTATGGAATTTCCGTCAAGCCGCCCGGCCCGCATTATAAATCTATTCACGGATCGTATGACCAATTGTGAACTGGGCCAAACGCATAAATCACTTCTACCGATCGTTTCATGTTGGACATACCACGAGCTGATCTTTGCAATTGAATGGGAGCAAGTATGATGTTGTCATCGTTGGCGGTGGGCCTGGTGGACTTTCGGCTGCAGTCCATCTGTCAAAGAAAGGCCTAAAAGTGAAGGTCTTCGAGAAAAAGAAGATTCTCGGCACACCAGTCCGATGCGGCGAATATTTTCCGGTCAAAGCCGAGATGGAGAAGCTTCTCCCAGGAGTCAAGAATCTCGACGTGATCGATGCGCCACGAGAGGCTGTCGATACGACATGTCGTTCCATTCGTATGATAAGTCCGAGGGGACATGAGTTCGAGTTTCCATTCGGAGCTTACATTCTCGATCGGCACATTTTCGAGAGTCGCCTGGGAGATATTGCTCGAAGCCATGGTGCGGATATCGACATCGGTGTCCAAGCCCACTTTTTCCCGGATGATCAGGGAGGCTGGGTTGGTCCGACCCGGGAAAAATCGGTTCATGGAGACATTATCATTGCCGCAGACGGTTATCCGAGTGAGACCGCGGAGAGGGCCGGCCTTCCAGAAAGGGCCTATGCTGGTCCCTATGCGGTCGCCACGAACATTGAGTATCTGATGACCGACCTCAACGTCGAGCAGGATGTTGCAGAGATGTACATGGATCCTCGATACTCGCCTGGAGGATATGGGTGGATAATTCCCAAGGGAAAGGGACGAGCGAACGTTGGAATTGGGATTAGGGAACCATATGTCAGGCGAGATTGGCAGATACGGGATCTCCTCACTGGGTTTATTGAGAAGAACACGGTCGCGTCGAAACGGTTGGTCGGCGGAAACAAGGCTTCGATGATCGGTGATAGTCTACCGGTTGACGGACCTCTTTCCCGGACCTACTCTGATCGGGTCATGGCCGTTGGCGATGCGGCTGGAATGGTCATGCCTACAAATGGCGGTGGAATACAAACCGCGCTGATTACAGGAGATTTGGCAGCGGGGGCGGCGGTCAACTATTTCGAGCATCAGACACCCTTGTCGAGCTATGAGGCCTCTTGGAAGGATCAGATTGGCTTGGAGATGGAAAATTCGAAGCTGATGCGTCAGGCCTCAGACAGGGTCATGGCTCACGGGTTTCTCTTTGATCTGATGCTGCGGATGATGGGCACGAAGAGGATATCTGATGTGATAATGTGCCAGATTCCTGGGGGTATGGGACGGTTTATGCGATTGCTGGCCTAAGCCCTCAACGCGACGTCAACGATCATCGCCAGGAAGAGCAGAAAGAGATAGGGGCTGGAGATCTTGAACATCTTCCAGGCATTCGCCTCCGTTGGCCTGTAGAGAACCCACACGCTCCCGACCAGGTTCACTAGACCTCCGAGAAGCGCGACTAGACCGTACACTAGACCGAAATGGCCAAGCAAATAGACGCCGATGGAAAATGGGAAGAGAATCATCGAGAAAATTACTATCAGCCTAATCGCTGGTACTGATCCGATCACGACGGGGAGCATCGGCACACCCACTTTCGCATAATCTGTTCGATACGTGACTGCGAGGAACCAGATATGGATTGGAATCCAGAGAAACACCAAGCCGGCCATGAGAATTGGAAGCAGGGAGATGGTTCCGATTGGGCCTGGTGTGGCGGCGGACCACCCGAATAGCACCGGCAATCCGCCGCTAAATCCTCCTAGGAGAATGTTCAGGGCGCTACGTCTTTTCAACAGCAAGCTGTAGACCCCGACGTTATCGAGAACTCCAAGAGCCATCCAGAGAACAGAGAGTAGGTTCAACGTGAATGATAGTAGGATAGAAACTCCAACGAGAGTCAACCCAAATCGTAGACCAGAGGCGGGAGCAATTCTCCCGCTTGGAAGGGGCCGGTGTCTCGTCCGGATCATGACTGCATCAATGTCCCTGTCAACGTAATTTGTTAGGGAATTACAGCCCGCGCATCCTGATGTGATCGCAACACCTGCGATGATCCATTTGATCGGGGAAAGGCCGATTGAGAGCAGGCTTCCGGCGACAAATGTTGCGGTGAGAGAAGTAAAGACTAGAAGGTACCAGATCTTTGGCTTAGTGTACTCGTAGTAGGTCAGAATGCGGCTTTTCGTAGAAACTGGGATTTCACGCTGGACGAGCAGTGCACCCGCCTCATGATACCACTATGTTTCCCTGCATGAATGGGTGTTGGTCGCTGCAAAAGATGTTGCAGCGGTAAATGTATGAACCTGCGGTGACGAACGTTACGGTCACCGAGTACCACTTCCCAAAGGGAATCGTCCCGGGAAGAGCGTCGCCCGCTGCCACCGACACGGTTGGGCCGTCTATTGTGAAACCGTGATTGGACCCGTATTGTGAAAAGCCGTGTCCGCTGCCATCGACCGCGTGAATGTAGAAGGTAATAGTGTCTCCGGCGTTCGCGTTGATTGTCTTATTGTCAGAGTACGAAGGGAGATAGTCTTGGAGCTTGACCCCTGTAAGGTTGTATCCTTTACTATTGTCGAATGCAGGCAGCGTCGTCTGGTTGAGATAAGCAGTATTGTTGACGTGAAATCCTCCCAGTTCCTGGATGACCGCGGTTATGAAAACCAATCTGTGAGATGTGACGGCGTGAGTGTGAGGTGATGCAAACTGGTAGTAGTAGACTGTTCCACCTGCGGCCGCGATTAAGACAAGTCCGAGAAGCCCTACGACCGGCAAATGTTTCTTCGGAGCCTGCAACACTTTCAGGTCACTTTGACTGGTTTGCTACTCTGTATATATGAACCGTCGCAGCGAAGGCAACCAAGACCATTCCGATCTCGAGGAGAACGAAGTTGTTCAGCTTGTCCAATAATGCACGGAAGATTGCGACGTCAAGGAAGCCCTGGAGTACCAATAGACCTCCAACGAGCGAGTAGACTTCGCCTTTCGACATGATGTAGGGCTGCAGTCTCCGGAATGGTATCGGCTTTCTTGCCGCTCGTAGCTGTTCGATTTTGGCTCGTCTCCAACGGACGAAAACGTAGACGAGTCCATACGCCAAAGCGGTAGCAATTAGCAAGGATCCAGCGAACAGTGTTGGATCGATAACAAGCTGGTTCTCGTTCGTTAACGCCACAAACGGGTTTGCCGCTCTGAAGCCCCAAACTGTTACTATTGCGATCTGTCCCAGCGAGGCTACGCCGAGTGCTACCCAGAATGGTCTGTCAATCATAGCAATTTTCCTTCCTCTATCGAAGAATGGCACGACGAGAAAGATGAGGACGAATATTGCAGGGATGATGGCTCCCGCTATGAAGGGATTTAGTCCATGAACTCTGATGAAAGCGTAGAGGCTAGTAAAGTACCATTCTGGAAATGTAATCTGCGTTGCTAGATTCGGATCGTATTTCACTCCCACATCGACGGGGAATAATCCTCCCATGATCAATATCACACCGGTTATGGCCGAGGCTACGGGGATGTCGAGTACCAGGTTCTTCGGTAGGTGCACTGCCATGATTGCGAGCATGATGATTGGGATGATGAAGACGTGGAATGCATAGAATCGGATTGCTAGATCGTCGAAACTGAACCCGAATATTATCTGTGCCAGATTCGCTCCGATGACAGGGCTATAGAAGGTGAGGGTTTGCCCTATGTTGATAGCTAACTGGCCTCGAATATTGAATATCAAGTCATAGCCAGTGTAAGCCTCGATCACGGTTACGACGCCGAGAATGATTCCGGTAACCCAGAGGATCTCGTATCGAAGCTTGTACCGTCCGCCAAAGTACTGGTAAAACATGTGCATTACCGCTAAGAGAACCATGGCGTTGGATGCGTGGTAGTGGATGTTTCTGATAATCGATCCCCAGGCCACATCGCTGTTTATTGACTGGACGCTGTTGTAGGCCTGGTTGCAAGTTGCCGATGGAATATAGGCCGTGCCGTTGACCGCGGGTGGACAGTTACCGAAGAACGGTGTGAAATGGAAGAGGAGGAGCGCGCCGGTGACTCCGAGAATTATGAATACGATTACTGTGAGCATGCCCAAAAAACCGAGCGGGCTGATGAACCTAGACGGAAATACTATTTTTACAGCGAGGAGTAGTGTCCGTTCCAGTCTCTCCCAGGTCCATTTGAGGAGGGCTATGATGGGATCGAGGACCCCTTTCTTCTTGGGGCTAGGTGCGGCCAATTCCTGGAGTTCCTTTCATCGCAGTCGCGATTATGTTGTTTGAGGAGTCAACTGATAATTCCACCTGCGGCAGTGGATTTAGGCCCAGATCGAACGCGGGCCCTGCCACTGGTACAGCGTCGACCAAACGGTACTGGCTACCGTGGCACGGGCACTGGAGTCTGAACTCTCCTGAGGTTGGGGTCCCGTTGTATATTGGGTTAACAAGACACCTCAGATGGACGCATGTAGTGTTGAAGGCGACCACGTGCTTTAAGATTGGGTCAGAAGGATAGAGAGGATTGACCAGAGGGGTACCCGAAGGGTCTTTGTTAGGGAGCCTGGCTATGACGTTCTTGTAGTAGGGGCTGACGGACGAATCGTACGGCCAGTAGAAAAACTGCGAATAATTACTCTCGTTGTAAAGCCCTTGAAGCGTTGAGTCATTCGCTACTTTCTGATACTGTCCATCGAGAGAATTCCAGTTAGCAATTATCTGCTGAGGTAGAGGAATAGGAACTAATGGTCCGAGAATCTGGCCTGATGCGCCTACGGAAGCGGCGGCTAAGACAACGGATGCGGCGACTGCTCCTTGAAGAAATCTTCGTCGTGAGATCAGAGGGTTCTTGACCGGCGGCGGAGTGCTGGGTGGCTGGGCAGCCGCTGGTTGCGTTGGGGTAGGAGGAATAGAGTTCGTGGACGTGCTGAGCTTCTTCTCGTCCATGGACAATCCTCCGTTAGTCAAGAATAATTTTCGCTCGGTCCGTCCGTACGCTATTAAAGACTTGTCTATACGATACGCAGACAATAGATTGGCGAGTTGTCTTCGGAAACAATATAACTACGCAAACTCTGACCAGACTAAACTGATTCGCCGAGCTAATGGTGAACCAATCTGAATCGAGTCATCGCAACCCTCACATTATTCCTAGGGCTGGCGACTATGATGTTAGGCGTCTACTCGGAACAGTGGACTATCATTCAACAATCGGTACGTCAGTTCGTTCCCATCTTTGGTTAAGGCTAGATACCCCAATGCAGCCCGTTACTACAAGCGAACCGAAAGTCGGCATCGTCAGCCGCTTATGGCAACGATTGCGGCATGGAAGAATCTACTATTGGCCAATCAGGACTCTCGTCCAGCTAGCTTTTTTCCTATTATTCGCGGGCATCGCTCTTGCTCGCCTAAACCCTTCCTTCAACGGGGCAAGATCATGGATCGTGCTACCAGTTGTTGCCAGTGTTAAGGCGCAGGGTGCGATCGGTTCAACCTTGGACGCTACCACGCTTCTTTTGTCGCAGGCAATCTTTCCGTGGCTGCCCATCGGAATCATGTTCGTGGTCGGAGCGTTGTTAGGGAGGTTCATGTGCGGCTGGATCTGCCCAGTCGGCTTTCTACAAGACGTTATCACGGGGATTAAGGGAAGGGTCGATTCCGTCCAGACACGCACTCACGAGTACTGGATCCGATTGAAGTACGTTCTCGTCGGCATTACCTTCTTGATCAGCGGGACTCTCGGTCTCGCGCTCTACTACGGTGTTGGATCAGACTACCAAGCAAGCCTTGGTCACGATTTCGCCTCCGGCCTGTTTATCGCAATAACCCCTGACGGCACCCTTTTCGGAACTCTACCGCTGATCCTGGCCCATTCCTGGAGGTTCCTCGGAACCGCACAGGTCTCGGACTTCTCTGCAGCCAATCTCGGGTCTTGGCTTGGGGGTATCTCGATGCTCACATGGATCAATATTCTGATACTCATAGGATTCATCTACGCGGCATGGCGAATCCCGAGATTCTGGTGCCGCTACATATGCCCGGTAGGGGGAATCATGGCAGTCTTCCAGAAGAACAGTCTACTAGGAATGCACCGGGACCCCATCAAGTGCTCGAACTGTAAAGAGTGCGAGACTGCTTGCCCGATGCAGATCCCGATCTTAGACTTGGACTGGAAAAAGTTCAACGACTCGGAATGCATCCTCTGCATGGCATGCATCGACGCCTGCCCCGCGGGAGCACTCTCGCCAAAGTTCCCATAGCATCACATGTTCCAATCAAATGTCCATTCGCGGAGCCTGAGAATGACGGCTCTGAAGGAACACCGTTACCGTTTTTTACGATAATCGGTATGAGATAGCAAGACATCAGTGACTATGTGAAGAGCAGGAGTCATCGTAAGAGTCTTGACTCTGCTACTATTGGTTGCTATGTCTGTAGGGGCGGCTCCATCCCTCCAGTAGGGCACGCATGCAAGTCACAATCTATCGGCCTCGATATCATTTCTCCATTCTTTTGAGACGGTCGGAGACCCAACCTCGAGTAATATCATCGTATGCTCTATGCTGCCGACGACACCTTCGACTGTCGAGATCAACGGAACTCTTGGCTGGACTGTCAGCGATCTCAATAGCACTACTGCCTCTCTAAGCATTACCCGAGACCTCATGATATCCAAAGGGAGGGGAGGATTGGGAACGTTAGTTCTGCAAACAATTGGGCGCTTTCCCTTCCCGATCGGTTAACTCGGAGGATAAACTAATACCTCACGTTTGTCTTGGTGCGAGAAGATGAAGCTTCTCAGGATCTTCAAGATTCTTGCGATAATGACGCTGGCTGTCCTCCTCACGCCCCTTGTGATCCCAACCCTCCCGCCCGTTTCAGTCGGGGCTCAAGTATCCTACAATCCTCCCCCAGGTGACATTTTCCACGCCCCACTCTCTGATATGGGACTCCTTAGACTAGCCCAGTTGCAGGACAACCTTACTGCAATGATCGGCGGATTGGCGGCCTCCTCAAGTACGTCCAACGCAAGCGGCCCCCAAGTGCAGAGGAGCGGGCTGCAAAGCATCAACCAGAGGGCGCTGCGTTTCATAAACGATACAAGCTACTTCCCGCAGTCCGAGACCACCATCGCGGTCGACCCGGCAAACCCTGACCATGTCGTAGGTGGATTCAACGATGCGAAGTTCCTCTTCTGTCAAGTCTTCTCACCCGACTGCGCCTCCTCGGGTTCTCCAGCCTCTCTCTCAGGGTTCACAGTATCAATCGACGGAGGCCTCTCAGTCTTGAAGGGCAGCGACATACCTGACTTCAACATTACTGTGATCAGTTTTCCACCGACCGTGTTTCCCATGATAGCCTTTGGCGACCCGACCATCGTTCCCAGCGGGGATGGCAACTTCCTCTACAGCTCCCTCGCTACTAGCCGCGATGGCGGCAACGGGATAATGATAGCAAAATCGAACTCCAACCTTTTCGACCCAAATGTGTCTTGCGTCACCTCGAACATCGCGCCGACTACAAATGCGTGCTGGAAAGAAATCTTTGTATATGGACGCACCAGCATTTTCTCACCTACTCTCGAGGATAAGCCGGTAATGGCCGTTGACCACAGCAAGGGCCCGTATTCCGGCTCGGTCTACGTGGGCTGGGACCACTTCACCTTTGGTAGGGCCACAAGTTCAAGCTACCTTGCCAGGTGCGAGGGCGACCTGAGTTCGTGCACGATGCTGTCAGGTGGACAAGTGGTGGCACTGTCTGACACGGACCTTTTCACTGCTTTCACAACACCCGTGGTAGACGGAAACGGCAATGTCTACGTGACGTGGTGTGACTACGGAACCTTTACGAGCTTCGGTCCCGTCACATGCAAAGTGAGATCTTCTCCACCCGGGGGCGCGAGTTTCGGTCCCCCAAACACTATCCTAAGCTTCATGGGACAAGGAACTACGCTTCCTTATGACACTATTACACTGGGATTCGCCACGGAGCAGTTCAGAACTGCAAGCGTACCATGGTTAGCAGCCGACACGAGTTCCACTCCATCAGCCGGCAACCTGTATTTCACAATCCAGGCGTGCACTTCAGGCGGATACCTGGGCTCTCCCCTCCTTGGAGCAGACAATCCAGGCAATTGCGGCCTCTCCTCGATACTTTTCACCGCATCGGCCGACGGGGGAGTTGCCTGGTCATCCCCGATCGTTCTTTCAAAGCCGGCCGTCAACACCCAACCATACGTTACCGTGGACCCAGCGACGGGGAACGTAGTCGTGGTCTACTACACCACCCAGTTCGACTCTTTCAACCATAGAATCGACGTTGTCGCGTCCAAGTCTACAAACGGTGGCTCAAGCTTCCATCAATCGAGGATAACAAGTGCTTCCAACGAGCCTGACTCCGACCCCAACATGTTCTTCTACGCGAGCGCGAACGGTGGTTCATGGACTGTTCCTCAGTACGGTGACTACTTCCAGGCCGCTGCTCAAGGTGGAAAGCTCTGGGTCCTCTTTACTGCAAACTATGTCGTCGAGCAGGGAACTTTTCAGACTGACCCATTCTTGGCAGCGGTGACACTGTAAGGGGTAACAATCTGTCCGGTGATGCCGACATCTGTGCCCTGGAACGTCTGGATAAAACCAGGCACCGCCCTCTTGTTGTCAGGGATACTTGGTCGCCGTCGTCGAGATCCAGTATTGCGGACGGTGCGGGTTGCTACCTTCCTCGCTGCTTTGGCAGTCTATGCAAACCGGTGCTAGACTAGGCCGCTCTTCTATGTGCAAATGATGGGCTCCTTCTCTGGATAGTGGAGCCGGGGGTGGGAGTCGAACCCACTTCAGCCATCCATTCCTGGATGCTTACTACGGGTTGCTACGAGACGTGTCTGCAGCCCGTCGCCTGAGCCGATCGGCCTTCGGTGGACAATGCCAACCCCGGCCTCGCGCCCCCGGCGAATCGGACGGGGCTTGTCAGAACTGTATAAGCTTGTTGAAAAATCGGGGATTTCTTGAGACGTGGGAGACGATCGGGATGCGGTCTTGTCCGAGAGGCTCTCTGTCCCAACAATCAGAGTATCTCATTCCATACTTCGCTTGCTATCTCCCTTGCCTCTTCCTCTTCGCGCACATTCCCGATCAATAATCTGCCGGTCTTGAAGACAGACACTCTGTGGCGTTGTCTTGTGTATACGAAGACGGATTCAGAGCTTGCGACGACTGATTCCTTCGGAACTTTGGTGTTGAGAGATTGCAGATCTATTACAACATCTCTTTCAGGCAAAATGTTGGCAGCATTGGCGCCGCACAGCATTACCACGTTGTCAGGGTGAACCCCGTCAGAGGGAGAACCGTTGCATACTCTACACTTCTCTCTCTTCGTAATCGCGGTGAATACGAAATCTGGTCCTGCTAGATCCACTGTCAGCAATTGTCCGAGAATTCTTGTAGGCAACTCAAGAACTCTCTTTGCCGCCTCAGCTGCAGCGAGAGTCCCGACCAATCCTACGACTGTCGGGGTGACGCCCAAAGTCTCACAAGTGTCCACTGGCGCTGGTCCTGTCACGGGCATCAGGCATTCAAGACACGGGGTCGCTGGAGGGTTGAACAGGGAGAGATGGCCCTGGTTCGCGATAGCACTCGTGAACAGATAGGGAATCTTGCTATTCCTAGCAAACCGGTTGAGAATGTGTCTTGCAGGGAAATTGTCGGTTCCATCAATAATCAGGTCACTGTCGGCTAGAAGTTCCCTTGCATTCCCTCTTCGAAGAGTTTCGACTATTGCCTCTGTTCGGGTCCAAGGGTGGCGCGAGTTTAGTTTTCGGCCGAGAACTTCCGCCTTTGGCAGGTGGAGATCTTGACGGTCTGCGCCGATGAGCCGGTGGAGGTTGCTCTCCTCGACAACGTCCTGGTCGATGAGCTTCAAATGCCCTGTTCCGAGGCTGGCCAGGAAATAGGCGGCAGCGCTTCCAACGCCTCCTGTTCCGACGACCGCAAGCTTGGCTGACTGTAGGCGTTGCAACCCTGACAGCCCGATCTCCGGAATAGCCGACTGTCTGGCAAAGTAGTCCTGCATTTGCGCGTTCATGGTACCGCGAGATGCTTGCTAGGGTCTTGAATTAGCTTCTCACGCTTGCGAAGATGGAGGATTGGCGGCTAGCGGATTTATTTTCGCCGTGGTCCGGAGGGACTGCTCCTGCGTCGCGAGACGCGGTCGCTAAGACCCCCCTCCTTTTTTTTCGAGAGAATTTTCTGTCTGGCAACGATTTCGGGCGAGACAGGTTGGTCAGGGTAGAATCTGGGCTTGGTTGAAAGGGTGAAGAGAGGGGAATCGTCGGCGGTTCCCGAACGAATTCCAGGCGAAATTTTAGCCATGATCCAGATTCGAGATCAGGGCTGAAAATGGGCGATTTTCTCGAGAATTTCGAGGAATACATCTCGACAACTCCTCATACTCTCAAGAACGATTAGCTCGACACGGCGAATCGCTCAGATGTCCATGCCGAGACAGGTGACCATCTCGGTGAAAATAACGAGTCTGTTTCAAGCACCCTGGAGATAAGAGCGACCAAAGGAGACATCCTCTAGCTAAGAAGCGGTCAGTCCCGGGGTTAGGCTTAAGCGGGACCGTCCGTACGACCTATTACAGTGGACTCACTGAATGGTGAAGATCACTAGACAAAGAATCACGCTGTTCCTACTTCTCGCAGCGTTATTCCTTACGATCCAAGCCTCTCTCCCAGAAAAGGCCCATGCACAATCAAACGTCTATGTGGCGTCTCTAGACCAGAATATCGATCCTGGTGCTGAAGACTTCGTCGTCTCATCAATCAACGATGCCTCCTCCTCAGGAATCCACAATTTCATCCTAATCCTCAACACTAACGGCGGTAGCGGAGCCAACATGGAGAACATCATCAGCGCGATCTCCAGCTATGAAGGTGTCAGCAACAACAATTTCACCACCCTAGTTGCCCCGAGCAGCGCTCACGCGTTCAGTGCCGGCGCCTACATCGCCGAATCGTCGAGTTCAGTCTTCATGGTCCCCGGCACAGTTATCGGGTCCGCGACACCTATCGTTAGCGGCATCCCCACTGGGGAGGAGAACACGACCCTCGCAAAGGACATCAATGCTTTCACTCAATACATGACTGCACTCACGGGAAGCCACGGCCGAAACTCGAACGCAACAGCTCTCATGGTCACTAAGGGCGTATCGTACGATTGTCAAACCACCAGCTCATGCGTAGCGCTACAACAACATGTGATCAACCGGGTCCTGAATGCGAACAGCACTCAGCAAGCACTCACTCTGATGAATGCGGGGGATGCGACAATTCACTACGCTGGATCGAGGTCAGTGTTCCTCTCGGTCATCAGCGATCCAAACCTTGACAGCATACTCTTCCTCGCAGGAACGTTCGCAATACTTGCTGATCTGTATCACCCTACCCTCATCTTGACGATTGTAGGAGCGGTTGCTATAGCGCTCGCACTCTTGGGACTAGGAGTATTCGGTGCCCCGATAGTCTCGATCGTCCTCATGCTAATCGGGGCATTCTTCATATTCCTAGAACTGAAAACGCATCACGGCGTAAGCGCTATTGCAGGCGTCATAATATTCATCGTCGGCTTCCTCCTGATCTTCAGCCTCCCCTCATCAACACCCGCACCCGCGTCCGCCCCGTCCGGATCAGGCACATTCATCCAAGCGGGACTGGTCACCTATACGATCCTCGGATTACTCGGTGCCGGCGGGGTGTTTGGAAGCATCTACCTTTACCGGGTTCGTGAAACTTTGATCAACCAGCCTCCAGCGCAGAATCCCAAGGCTATAATAGGAAAGCAGGGCCGCCTCACTAGTGATTTGAAAGCGGGCGAAGTCGCCACTGCAAACATAGGCGCGGAAGACTTTACCGTGACCGGCTCAACAGACATGCCTAAAGGCACGATTGTGAGAGTGAAAGACGTCCAAGGGCTCAGATTGATAGTAGAAAAAGCGGAGAACTAACGATGCTCTTCAGCTCAATCATCCTTCAAGCCAGCGATATTACCTTCTACGTCGACCTCGCCATTATCCTCTTAGCAGTAATTATAGCCCTAGCAATTGTCGCCGCTTCCCTCAAGATCATACGGGAATACGAGCGTGTCGTCCAGTTCCAGTTCGGTCGACTGAAGGGTTCAAAGGGGCCGGGAATTATCCTCATCTTCCCGGTCATCAACAGGCTCGTCAAAGTCGACCTGAGGGAAAGGTACCTAGAAGTCCCTCACCAGACCGCGATCACGAAGGACAACGCACCCGTGGACATTGACTTTCTCATCTACTACAAGGTGGTTGATGCTTCGGCGAGCATTGTCCAGGTGCAGAATTTTACCGGCGCCTCGGTCGGACTCGCTACCACAACCCTGAGGGCTGTTGTTGGTGACATACCTCTCGATGAGCTCTTGTCGAAGAGGGAGCAGATCAACACAATTCTCCGGACAAGACTGGACGAAGTGACGGAGCGATGGGGAATCAAAGTCACCAACGTCGAGATACGGGAGATCAGACCTCCCAAAGACGTTCAAGACGCAATGGTCAAACAAATGACGGCCGAGAGAAGCAGGCGAGCACTGGTCACAG
>Ga0209154_1001348_pt1 | contig 14483 bp, 10 predicted proteins | sample GraSoiAngelo_121_FD_185878 | JGI IMG/M metagenome (GOLD analysis project Ga0209154, IMG submission 185878) | Grasslands soil microbial communities from the Angelo Coastal Reserve, California, USA - 14_0919_12_20cm (SPAdes) (version 2) | ecosystem: Environmental > Terrestrial > Soil > Grasslands ... | reverse complement strand
CATCATCGACTACGTAATCGAGGTCCCTCGATCGGGCAGGAACGGAATCTGAGCGCACATTAGGCAGCTGCGCGGAGCATCCACTGGCCCTCTGCATTGGTGACAAAGCGACCATCTTGCCTGAGCAGGCGACGAACGTAGTCGGTAAAAGTCTTAGAGCGCGAGGAATACCCATTAACAAGGATGCGTCGCGCGATCTCATCTGCTGCCAGCGGCTTTTCCGATCTGAGGCAAATCATCCGGGCATGAGACAACGCGGTCTGCTTTCCGCGCACTTGCAGTCTCGACTTAATCACGTTCCGTGTCGTCCTAGCTTGCTAGGATCGATGCCAAGCGCGGAGATCACTTCCTTCAAGCCGGCTTACCAGGATCTGGCGCAGCTCGATGGCCCAATTCATTTCTTCAGTATCGACGTTACCCACTGTTTGAGGTTTTGGAAGGCCGGATTCCAAGTGGCGAGATTCTCCCACAATAGCCGTTAGGTGGGCCTGCAAGTAATCCGCTTCGGTACAAACCTTTAATTTCGTTCTCAGCGGTTGCTTCTGCAGCGGGAAACTTGCCCTGGGCTAAACAGCTTTTGCGAACAACAATCTTACGTTGAAAAAAACGCCGTCCTCAGTCCCGCTGCTCTGTAACCGGCTGGGTTGCGACTGACGGCACGGCTGCGTGCAGCCCTCCTCCGAACCCCTGCTTTATGAGTTTGAGAATTGTGCGCCGATTTTCAAGAATCGTTTTCAGCCAGGCGAAGCGGCCCATTTGCGGAAAATAAATTCCCCGGAAGCACAGGCGTGCGATAAGGATGTTGATGCGATAACCCAGCGGCTTGTGGTTCAGTGAATCCACGGCCCTTTCGATGGCCTCCGGATTGTAAGAGCTGATCCACCCCTTGCGGACCTCGTTATGCGCTTCGTCAATGCTCATCTTCAGCGGCGTATGGGCCATCGCAAAGGGAATGAACTCTTGCCAGTGCTTCGGGCGGGTGAGCCGCCCCGCGGCTTCCAGCTTTTTGTACAGGGGCGTCGCAGGAAGGGGGGTCATCAAGCCAAAGATCGGCAGCCCCGGAGGCCAACTGCGAATTTCCTTCAGTGTTCGCTCGGCCACTCCAGGCGTGTCATTGTCCATGCCAAAGATAAAAGACGTGATGGCAAAAACGTTGCGCTGGGCGAGCCGATCGAGCACCACGGCATATTCACCTGGCTTGTTGAAGCCCTTTTTTACATCAGCAAGGTTGGCCGGATCGATGGATTCCATTCCGATGAAGATCCATTTGCCTCCTGCGGCCGCGATCAGATCAACTAGTTCCTCATCGCGCAGCAGATTGGCGCTGATCTGCGCGACCCAATGCACTTGCGCGTTAGCAGCGATGATGTCTCGCAGCAATGATTTTGTGCGTTTTACATTGATGGCAAAATTGTCGTCGATGAAAAATACGGCTATCTGACCGCCCTCCTCCCGCGCTCGCGCTTTCAGTAGCAATAGTTCGTTCACCACGCTTTCATTCGTGCGAAAGCGGATGGAGTCGCCAAAAAATCCCGTCACGGTGCAAAACTCGCATCCGTAAGGACAACCACGCCCAGACTCCACCGGAATAATCCGAAACGTTCCCCAACCAGCGCCCACGCGCTTCAGCAGCGGATGCATTATGCCCGGGAGCAAATTGAATTGGTCCAGCTTGATTTTGTCCCAGGGAATCTCCGGATATGGTTGTAGCGACGGTTTGCGCTCTTGGCCAAAGTCGTCCACTGGCGCGTAGACATCCTTGAGCGTGCCGCGCACGGCATCTTCCACAATTCTGGGCCATGTCTCATCAGCTTCGCCGAGAGCAACCGCGTCGGCATGGCGCGAGCCACCGTCACGTCCGAGAGCCTCATTGGCCATTTCCGTGACGTGAGGGCCGCCCATGACGACCTTTACTCCCGCGGCGCGCACCGCGTCCGCCATGCGATAAGCCTTGGCGATCATCCTAGTCATCGCACCGATGCCGACGAGCCCGACATTTTGTTCACGCACGTATCGCGCAATACTTTCTTCATCCATGGGCTGCGCGTTGCCGTCAATCAGCACCACTTCGTGGCCAGGCGGTGTGAGTGCTTGCAGCAGAAACATCCAAAGATGCGGCATGAAGTTGCGGGTCACGCCGTTGTCAGGGTTGTACAGTAAGATTTTCATTTAAGGGGAATTTCTATTCTAGAAACAGGACAGCGGGAACTGCCCACGTTCTGATGGTCAATAATAGCTGACAAAGCTCTTGAGAGGCTCCATCAATGCAGTATGAGCCACCAAGGAAAGCATAACTGTTCAAAAGTGCACATCGGATGGGTATGAGTTATCGTCTCCAAAGTCCTCATTAACGAGCATGCGCTGCCAATTTCAACAGCGCAAGCTAATGCATCGGGCTAAGATCTCTCTGACTGGCCCAGCGAGCGGATTCGGCGTAAATGTCATGCAAGTCGGGGCGATCGATTATGTGCTCGGCGCCGGACCCCTTCTGGATATCACTAAGTAGGCGGAGAGTGATGGTGTAGTGCGGTGCCGCCTCGCGTGCATTGCCATTTAAGCGCAGGAGAGTGCCCAGCAGATAATGAATTCTTGCCGTCTGCATCCGTAAGCCCAACTTTTCACTCTGGGCAAGATCGAGCTCGAGCCGTTGTCGAGCGTTCGTGTAATCCTTGCTGCGGATCAGCGCTTCAGAAACATAAGTTGAGCATTCAATAGATAAATATTTTGATCCTACTTTTTCTGTTTGCTGATACCCTCCTTGCTCGAATGATGCGGTACACATCGGCGGGACTCGTTTGGGCCGGACCATGGAACGGGCCCCGAGGATTTGGGCTGAGAGTCGCAGAGTGTAACGAGGGGCAGAGCAGCTGTCAAGGCAACACCAGGATCCGTACTTCGTGGATTGTCGGCAGCCCTTCCCTAAAAGCGTGTGATGGAAGAGTTGCCGACACTCGCCCAAGATCAGCGGCAGCGCCCACAGAATTCCCATTTCAGATTGGAGCGGCAGGTTCGGATTCTTTTCAGAGGGGGTCTTACAAGGCCACGTAACCCTCGTCTTCGCAAAGTGTAAGAACAAGATGCTAGCTTTGCTAGCGAGCCTTTGTTCGTCAAACGTATGGCCCACATATAGAACAAAGGTTGGCCGCCACGTAGGAGCAGCTGGGGAGGTTATGCGTGCGCCGCGGCCGTGGCGGGCAGGGTGAACTGAAAAGTTGCGCCGCTCCCCGGAACACCTGTGGCCCACAAGCGACCGCCATGCGACTCGATGATCGACCGACTAATGGGCAGGCCCATACCAGTCCCGGCATCTTTGGTCGTAAAGAATGCCTTGAAGATCTGTTCCGCGTGCTCCGGGGGCAATCCCGCACCGGTATCACTGACCGAGATCAGCAGTTGAGCATCGCCGGCTTCCGACTTGATGGTAAGCTCACTTCCCCCACTCCCTTCCTTCATGGCATCGATGGCATTGAGCATGAGATTCATGAAGACCTGCTGAAGCTGCACACGGTCTGCCATGACCTTGGGAAGATTCTCAGCAAGCTCGCTACGGATTGAGATTGAGTAGCGGCTCGCCTCGCTGCGAAGCAGGACAATCATTTCTCGAATGAGTTCATTTACATCAACTAAATCCCGCTGCAGCGCGCCCTTCTTGAACAGCGAGGTGATTCTGCCAATGATATCAGCCGCGCGCGTTACGTCTTTAACGAGTCTCGATGCGGCTTCGCATGCCTCTGCAACGTCGGGCTCATCGCGACGAAGCCATCGCAAGCAGGTTTTAGCGTTCGTTACTGCTGCGGAAATCGGCTGCCTGATCTCGTGCGCTAGCGATGCCGTCAACTCGCCCATGGTGGTTACCCGGCTCATGTACGCGAGATCCGCCTGCGCCTGGCGCAAAGCGTCTTCGGCACGTTTGCGTTCGGTTATGTCCCGTGCCAGTTTCGATGCTCCAACAATACCACCCGCGGCATCCTTGATCGGCGAAATTGTCAGAGCAACGTCGAGCAGGCTGCCGTCCTTGCGAATGCGGACCGTCTCGAAGTGGTCGACCCCCTCGCCTCGCATCAGCCGTTCAATAATCGCTCTTTCTTCGTCACGACGGTCAGGGGGAATAATCAGCGTGATATGCTGGCCGACCGCCTCTTCCGCAGCATAGCCGAACAGTCGTTCTGCGCCCTTATTCCAACTGGTGATTATGCCATCCAGATCTTTGCTCACAATCGCATCGTGCGACGATTCCACAACTGCAGCCAGCAAACGGGTCGCCTGCTCTCCCCGCTTGCGTTCGGTCACGTCTATCGATGTACCGACGTATTCCAGGAGATCGCCGGATATGTTGCGAACGGGGTGACCTGTCGAGCGAACGCATTTAATCACTCCGCCCGGAAGAACGATCCGGAAATCCACGTCAAAGTGGGAGCCTTCGTCCGGCCTTTCAAGAAACACTTCTCTTCGTACCCTGTCTCGGTCATCTGGATGAATGCGCTGGTAAAACGCTTCGTCTGACGGTATCCCCCCTTCCGGATCGAAGCCAAACAGGCGGTAATTCTCCTGTGACCAATAGACACTCTGTCTAGTGGCCACGTTCCATGCCCAACTGCCTGTGCGGGTCAACCTCTGTGCATCAGCTAAGTAACTCTCGCTCCGCTGCAAATCGGCGGTTCGTTCCGACACCTTCATCTCGAGTTTGTTTTGGGCTTGCCGGAGTTCCGCCACCTTCGCGTCGAGTTCGTGGCGCAGACGCGCGTTCTGAAACGCTGCAGCGGCGTGATTCGCAGCCACGGAAAGCAGTAACTGGTCAATCTCAGTGGGAAAGTCGCCGCGACTGCACGCTGCGGCGACCAGGCCAGCCTCAGCACTGACGCCAATGGGAATGACAAGACCGCGGCGTGGGTCTCCGTCGCCAATGTCAGCAACGATTTCCTTACGCAAAAACTGGCCGACGACCAGGTGAGTTTGCAGCCATTCCGGAAATGCTTTCCATGCGTGCCCCCGCGTGACTTCGATTACACCGGCCCCTTTGGGATCGCACAAACGCACAAAAGCAAAATCCAGATTCAGCGATCCAACCAGCGCATCGGCGAGCCCGGCGGCGATGATAGGCGGTTCTCTTCCCACCCACGCCGCCGGGATTGTCGAAAGTGCCACGAGCTCTCGAAGCGCCGCTCGAAGCGCCCCAGCCTCTGTGTGCGATTCCGTGGGCATTTAGTTTGCGGCGCCTGCGCTCCTGCGAAGCGACCGCCGATCCTTTATCTCGAGGAGGAACTGGTCTGGCGGAACGAAGAAGGGGTTCTCCTGCAACACCCCGCCGATGATCACGACCGGGTGCGTGCGCAAGATATCCATTGTCACATTGGCGCCAAATTTCGACAGATCGTACGTACAGATCACCGGATCATCGTAGTTCGGAAGCACGTAGTTGAGTCGCGCCTCGTATTCCACGAGGTTATCGACGCCGGGTTTGTCGAGCAGGGCCCATTCCATGTGCGCCACCAGTCTGGTGAGCGGATACCCGGCCGTATCGGCCGATTGGAGCACTTCTTCGATCAATGCCAACATCGCATTCTGGTCGAAGTGGTCCCCGCGCAGGTAAGCGTCCTGCCAACGCCGCACTTCCAGCTGGCCGGTATCAATCGCCTGATGCACATTGATACCTGCTTCGGCTAGGAGCTTAAGATGTTTTTCCCGTAGCTCGGGGTCAACGACATGGAAAGCTTTTTCCCCCCGCTCGAGGCCCTCTTTGATGAACGAGCGAAGCACCCTGTGCTCCTCGTCGATGCTGTTGAAGAAAGCGCAAATGTGACGTTGCCCGCCGAGATTGCCGCCGGCGAACTGTACAGAATGACTCTCCATTGCCATATATCACCTCATTAGAGACATGCGATGGTAAGGATAACCACGGCCATATACGGGACGTTTAAGGTGAGAGACCTCTCCCGCACGTTGACCATCTGTGGGAGAAAAGCGCCAACACTAAAGGTAACTACAAACGTGCAAGACTGTGACCCGCAATAACAGGCAGTGAACCTGAGACCGGACGAGCCGCGATGCGCCATAGCTTACCTCGCATGGATCGCTTCAGAGCTGGTTCCGCAACCGGCTTTCCGAAGGGAAATATCATACCGCAGAAGCCTCAACCCGACTAGCGTCAGAAGAGTTGGTAGAGTTGGTCAGGACTGTGGGCTGGGCGCCGCTAATAAACCGCAAACAAGAAACTGAGAATCGATAACTTCAGGGTTCGCGATCCGGACACAATCGCGCTGATCGTGCGGCGCATAATTCGGGCCGGTGCCTCAGGTTTTGCCGAGGATCCATGCTTTGGGCGCCTGCATTAGCAGGCCGCGCTTGTGCCAGCCTTCTTCGCGCAACCATTCCTCTAGGGTGTGAAGGTGAACTTCAGGATAGCGGCTGCGGAGAGCGGGAATGTCCGCCTTGAAGCCTGCCTCACTGAACCAGCAGAACATCTTGTAGAACTCTTTGCTCATAAACAGTCTAACGATCGGCATGGGAAGTTTGCGAAACTTCACGGGCCTGCCCATGACTCGGCTGAACACCTTCGCGGCTTCGAGGTTGGTCAGTTCGCTCCCCGCAATCTCCAGTTGTTTCCCGACGAATTCCGTCGGGCGCTCAAATGCCAGAGCCACAAAGGCACCAATATCATCGGTCGCGATCGTTTGGTACGGCTTATCGCCGCGAAGCGGATCTGTAAACTTTCCTTTTAGGAGTCCGATTTCCACCTGAAGGACGTTGTACATCTCCATGAACGCAGCGGGTCGAAAGACAGTCGCCGGCAAGTTCAGTTGGCGAATATGCTTTTCGACCTCCCACTTGCTTTCCCAATGGGGAATGCCAGTATTGCGTTCGGCGCCGCCCACCGAACTGTAAACAAAGTGTTGTGCGCCCGCTTTCTTAGCAGCATCAGCCAGGTTCTTGCCCTGCTGTACCTCGCGCTTCGCTCCTACACTCCAGAAATCTTGGACACTGTAAACGCCGTAGACGCCGCGAGAAGCCCGTTCAAGCGAAGCCGGGTCCTCTAGGTCTCCCCGCATCACCTCGACGCCTACGCGCGCCAGTTCCTTCCCGGCGTAGCTGCCGGGATTGCGAGTCAATGCGCGCAGCCTCCATCCTTTGGCAAGCATGTGACGGGCGACCGCACCACCCTGCCTCCCCGTCGCTCCGGTCACGAGGGCGAGCTTGTCTGCATTGGTCATAAGTCGAGTCCTTTGAACGCGGCCGTTCTAAGCTCCAGCGCTAATTTTTTTCTGGGCCTCGAGTATTTTGGGGTTCTACCAGGCTCGCCCTAACAGATGACCTGCTATCTCTTACGCGGTACCGTGAGGTACAATCCTCCGGCCGGCGGTGCTATTACACGAACCCGGGACCTCCCCGCCAGCCGATGGCAAACCGCCAAAGAACACCGAGTTTATAGTGATAGAGAAAACAGAAATCAAGTACAAGCTGCGGAGCGGTGACCAGCGAGGCGCGTGTACGTCCCGAATTGCGGTTGTACCACCAGGTACAGAGAGATTATGAGAAGACAGTTCGTGAGAGGCGCAGAAACCAGACTGCGAATTATTCACAGCGCGGCAGATCTGTTTCACAAGCAGGGAGCTCGCGCTACCAGCCCCGATGAAATCATCGAAGCTTCGAGAACAGGAAAGGGGCAATTCTATCACTATTTCAAGAGCAAAGAAGGCCTCATCCACGAAGTACTTCAAACGCATCTGGATGAGATAAAGAGAGGCGCATCGCGCGTCAGCTATGAAATCAATTCGTGGAAGGATTTGGAGATGTGGTTCGATGCCCAGGTCGAATCGCAAAAGAGCTATGAAATGACCCGCGGCTGCCCCTTCGGAACCCTGGGAAACGAAGTGACAGATAATGATGAACTTATCCGCCAGGACCTCAGCCTTATCTTTGAGGTCGTCAAGAACAAACTTGCTGCGTTCTTCGTCAGAGAGAAAGCGAAGGGCAATCTTTCCAAACAGGCCGACGCCGAGGTCCTGGCCGATTTCTGCATCGCCTCGATGCAGGGCGCTATGCTGATGGGCAAAATAAAAAGGAGCAGTCAAACCGTTGAAACAACCGTGCAGGAGGCTTTGACGCATCTCAGGAGCTATTTCGTTAAGGCCCGACGTTGAATGGATCGCGCCCGTGGGGCGGAGCTGATACGTTCTGGATGGATTGTCGACAATCCGGACAGTCTTGACCTAATCCATTTAGCAGCTGTGTTGCTGGTTCGGGTTGGGCGTCCTGCAGCAGGTCTCTATTTGTTATCCACTGGACAATAAACTCAGCACTCCTGAGGTTTCCTGGCCAGTCAAGCGAATGGCAACGAAATCGCAGACATGTCATTGCGACCCGCACGATTTCACTCGTACCTTAACGCTTCCAGTGGATCGATCCTTGCTGCGCGGCGAACCGGCGCCCAGCAGGCCAGTAGCGCCACCCCCACGAACAGTGTTCCAACAACGGTCAACGTGGCCGGATCGCTGGGCTGCACCTCGAACAAGAACGACCTAAGCACGCGCGACAAAACAATCGCCAGCGCAACTCCCGCGAGTACGCCGCTGGCAATCAATCGAAATCCTTCGCCGAAGATCAGGTTGCGAATGTCTTTTTGCTCAGCGCCAACCGCGCTGCGAATCGCGAGCTCCCGCCTCCGGGAAGCAACCGACAGCGAAAGCACACCGTAAACTCCCACGAGCGTCAGAGCGCTTCCCACAAGCGAAAACCCGATCAGCAACTGCATCGCGAAAGTGCGGGACGCCAGAGAATCATCCCGAATCTGCTCCAGGGTCTTCACGTTTTCGATAGCGGCCGTTGGATCAATGGCGTGCAGTTCGCGTTCCACCGCAACCACCACGGCGCGTGGGTCGGCCGTCGTCCGTACCACCAAATGCTTCGAAAACGCAGTCGCCTGCCACAGCGGCAGATAAATCTCCGGCGACGGCTCTTGTGTGAGGTCATCCGTGCGGCTGTTGGAGATATCGCCGATAATCTCGATGCCAGGCTTATCTCGGCCGTCCATCCAGAACTTCCGCCCGATCGGATTCTCATTCGGAAAATAATGGTCCACGAACGCCTGGTTCACGATCGCCACTTTCGGCGCCTTATCGTCATCCGTCGAGCGAAATTCCCGCCCCTCAATTAACGCCACGCCCATCAATCGGAAGTAATCGGGCGTGACGGCGCGCAGCGGGAGGGCGGTCTTGTCGCTCTCCTTCATCGCCGGAGGCTGTCCTTGGATTTCTAAAGTCGCCGGCCAATTGTTGCCCGTCAGGGGGACTCCCCACGCAAATGCCGCGTACTGTACCCCAGGAAGTGCGGCAACTCGCTCCAAAGCCTGCCGGTGAAAGCTACCCCAGGTCGACCAGCTCTCTACCTCCGTGACGCTCATTGTCAAGATGCGTCCGGTGTTGTAGCCCGATGGGACCTTCGCAATATTCACCATCGTGCGAATCAACAGCCCCGCGCCCACCAGTAGTGCCAGCGTCAATGCCGTCTGTACCGTCGTGACTCCGCGCAGCAGTCGCCGCTCGCCGATTCCCGCCGTCCCTTTCGGCCCGGCATTCTTCAGCACCTCCATCGGATCCAACCGGAAGGCCCGCAATGCTGGAAAAATTCCTGCAAGAGCCGAAGCCAGCACCGCGGCGCCCAATCCCCACGCCAACACGGCCCACCCAGCCCTCACCCCATCCAGCCGCGGAACGGCGTGTCCGGCAATCAGCTTGAATAACTGGACGACAGCAAAGGCCAGCCCCACTCCAAAAGCTCCGCCCATCAAAGCCAGCAAGAGACTTTCCGTCGAGACCTGCCGCAAAAGAGCGATGCGCCCCATCCCAATCGCGCTCCGCACCGCGTACTCCTGCTGGCGCTGCAGTCCCCGCACCAGCAGCAGCGCTGCCGCATTCCCGCAACCAATCAACAGAACCAGCGCCGCCGCTCCCAGCAAAGGCAGCAAAATCCTCCGCCCATCTTGATTCATTTCCTCCGTCACGGATTCGAGCTGCGGCGTGAACCCTTCAAATTTCTTCTCCGCCTGTGCCTCTCGCGCTGCAAGCACGGCCAGTTCCTGCTGTCCCTGCCGCTGCGCCGTCCCCTCACGCAGTCGCGCTACCAGATTCCAATACGGTTCCTTCAGATACTTCGGATCCGGCGCTGCGGGTATCCAAAAATCCACCGTTGCATTGACGTTGTAATTCGGCTCCTTCGCAGCCCCTGGCGAAGGCAGAAACCGCACTCCCGGCTGCATTACCCCAATCACCATAGGCGGCACATCCCACCGGCTGATGCGCACTGGCTTGCCGATAATTTGCGGATCGCCGTTGAAGACCCGCTGCCAAAACTCGTACCCCAGGAGGATTACCTTCACCGGCCCTGGCCCAAAATCCGACTGGTCGAAGCCCCGCCCCGCCACTGCCTTCAGCCCCATCAGGGGCAAATAGTCGTTCGTAACCCACGTGCCCTGCATCGATTGGCTTCCATCGCTTCGGATCAGAAAATTGAAGGTCCAGTCATAAGCGGCAATTCCTTGAAAGGATTTCGCTTCTTTTTGCCATTCCATCCATTGCTCGGCGGGCCAGCCGCGCGGGTTGTCTATTTTTTGGCCGTCCGTTCGGGCGGTCGCGACGAGCACCAGCTGCTGCGGCTGCCGGTACGGCGGCGGTGTTAGAAGCACGCCCTGAATCAAGCTCAAGACCGCCGAGGTCGCTCCAATTCCCAGCGCCAGGGTCAGCATCGCAATCAGGCTGAAGCCCGGTTGTTTCAGTAGCATCCGAAGTGCGAATCGCACGTCTCGCAGCATCTGTCCACCCCTGTGAGTAGCCTTCTTTTCGAACATCTTTGGGAATCTGTACAAGCCCCTTGCTAGGAAAACGTTGCTGGGCCTCGCCAGGTTCCGTAGTCCTCGCGGTTTTGACGAATGCGTTGAACCGGGGGTTAGGAGGCGTTGCCACAGTTTGCTAGATTTCCGGATGCACCCACATGGCACGTACAAGGCATGCCTGCGGCGTCGGTTTCAGTAGCGCCTCAAAACTCCAGTTGTGGCTCGATCATAACGTTCTCCAGGGGGGTCTCGGATGGCGTGCCCAGAGGCCAAGCGGAACACTCCACTCTTTCTCTTGAAACTCTAAGAGCGTGATGCCTTCATGCCAAAAGTGCAGTCCAACTTCGTGCCTTCCAGTTTGACGGTGTGATGGAACCTTCGCGTATGGAACCACATTATTATAGGAACCAAACCTACTGCCTGCTTGTTTTTCCACCGGTGCGATTTGGGTGAAGCGCTATTCGCTTAAGTAGCTGAAACGAAGGAAGTGTGTGAGCGCCCGGATTTGAACCGGGGATCTCCTGCGCCCAAGCCAGACCGCTTATCTCTTGGAAGTCCTTCCTTTGCAACATCATTTTTGAAAACAAAGAACTTGCCGAAAGATTTGGTAGTAGGAAGAGGTACGGAAATGTGGCTCCGCATGCTTAACAATCTTTCCACCGCCAGCCAGTCCCGCTGGCGGAGTAAGTACTCCTTCATGATCCGGCTTTTGTGAGCCGGTAATCCATCCCCTCGTTTGTTTATTCAAAGACTACAGACAATGTCAATTAGGTGATAACCGGATAGCGCTACGATTCATAGCTTTCAGAGAAAAAGCATTGGGTCGCCAATCGCATTTCAATGGCAAAGCAGTCTTACCTGTGAAGTTCAATCACTGTGATGCTTTCATGCGGAAAGATATAGTTCAGCTTTCCACCTCTGGCGCGGACCGAACTTTCATGCGGGATCACCGCTTCCGGATGTGCTTCATCGTTTTTCTCATAGATGCTGGAGGCGAAGAGCGTGTGCGCGGATCCTTCCGGGACCGGCGCAAACCCTGCAATGGAAATGTGAGCAGCAATGTCCTGTGTTAAGTGCCGATTCACGCAGAAAAGTGTCAGCTTGTCCTTCGCGTCGTTGCGCCCTGCCACCACGTCCAGGTAAGGAACATTCGGTATGCTCGCCAGCCGCACCGATCCTTGCTCCACGTCATATTGATTCACTTGCGTTTGCGTCTCCACCAGTTGGCTGGCAGCCGCATTCGAATACATGCGAAACGCCCAATACGATGGCGTGCCGAACACGCGCCCGCGCTTTTTCCAAATGCCGCCAAACTCCATGATTCCCGTCATATCGGACACCGGCACAATATCGGCCACGCGCATCAGCATATTCAGAAATCCTGCCGAACAGATCGCTCCTCCCATGTTGTCATAGCGCGGCACATTGTCGTGCCCGGCCCAGAAGAGCCACTCGGTGAACGCAATTCTTACTTTGTCCCGCGCCTGTGGATTGGCTTGGATTTGCTCGGTCATCTCGCGGAGCTTGCGCTCGAGGCCCACGGGCAGCGCGAAATCCGCCTGGCTGATGAAATCGGGCGAAGGGTTTTCTCTGACCATTCTGTCGGTGGTGACCACAAAATGCGTGGATAAATAATCGAACGCGCGCGGATTGGTCAGTTGCGCTTCATTCCAATCCTTGTACGAATCCTCGTCGCCGCCCGTGGCAATCCATTTCGCCTTCGGATCGATCTTGCGCACCGAATCGCTAAACGCCTTTGTCCGTTCCGCTACGCGCTGCCTGGTCGGATACCCCACTTGAAAAGTGCCCCACAGCTCGTTTCCCAATTCCCACAGCAATCCTCCCTCATGATCTCCCCAATGTTCGTTCACGTACTTGACCCATCCCGCCGCCTCTTCCGGTGTGCCGCTTCCGAGGTTGAGGGCAATCTGAGGCCGCGCCCCGATGAGCTCGCAAAATCGCAGGAATTCGTCTGTTCCAAACGTGTTGTATTCCGGCATGCCCCAGGCAATATTCAACATGCTCGCGCGCTTGTCGCGCGGACCGATCCCGTCGCTCCAGTGGTAGGCGGAAGTGAAGTTTCCTCCGAAGCGCACGATGGGCGACTTCATGGCTTTCGCCATCGCGATCATATCGGGGTCCATGCCATCCACATTGTCTGCTGGCATTAAGGACGCTTCATCTACCAGCACACGGCCTTCGTTTCCCACCGCGATCACAAAGTCGGCCGGTTCCAAGGGCGCAATCTTTCCCGTTTCCGCGTTGAGACGGAACTCATAGCGCTTCCAGTCGTTTCCAGAAAGCACAATCGCGCTGCGCGCAAATACCTCTTCCGGATGATCGCGCTTTCGAAGAGAAACCTCGATTTCACGCGGCCCACTTTCGTATTTCGCGTACAAACTCCCCATGTAAAGAAGCGTTCGATGCACCGGCAGGTAGGCCTTTTGCCGCACTCCCACTTGCTTGTCCGGCAAGCCCATCAGGAAAAGCGAGCGGTACGAGTTGGCGGCGTCGTTCCATCGCGGCTCGTAACGATTGCCCTGTTTGGGATCGAGTGGCTGCCAGGGAAGGGGAAGACCCAACTCAGAAGCCCGCGCTAATTCCGGTTCGTCGCTAATCATCTTCTGGATGGTCCTGGCGCTCCAGAGATTGTCCTCAAAGCTGGGGTTGACCAGGATTTCGGCCCATAGTCCGCCGTAAATCGAATTGGCTATCGGCTCAAGAAAGCTTCCAAAGATCGTCCGTGGGACTTTGTAGCCAAAGGGCTTGGAAGCATCGATCACGATCGTCGCTTCCGAAGGTGCATCCTTTTGCGGCGTCGCCAACCGAGAGGACCAGGCCAAGCTGAGGCAGAAGAAACACAAGGAAGAGAGCCAACCTATTGTCCCTTTCACTGGCTAAAACCTCCGGCGCGGTTGAATTGGCTTGCAGCGAGCCTCTCAAGCAGAGACATGCTGAGCTGACGCTCACCACGGCATCATACTCTGACGGCAATGGCTCTTACCCTCAAGTATGGGTCAAATTGTGTGCAAGAGCGCTTGCCTCACGGGAACTCTTTGTCCCAGCACGTTTTCCTTGCCACCCATGACCGTGAGCAGGACCCTGGTTTTTAACTCAGTCGCCGGAATCGCGAGGATATCCTTCGACAGCACAACGAAGTCTTTGGGCAACGTAAATGATCTTGCCAACGTTTGCGGCTAATCAGATGGAACTGTGCGGATATGCCCTCTTTTTCCCAGGTCGACAATCGCCCAAAGGTCCTCCCGGCGCTGAAGGTGGTCAACGGTTAGATCGATGAGTTCTCTTCGACGGTGTCCACAACCTATCAGGATGGCTCGATCCCGCCTTCCTTTGGCGGTATGCAGGTTGGGAAGCTGCCACAAGGCGTCATTGTTAGGCCGACGAGGCTTTGAGGAATGTCGCGGCGTAGTCGGAAACGGAGTGAAGCGCGACGCCGTAGCGGCGCGCAGTTTCCAGGCTGTCGGGAATTCCGTTTCCCTTGGAATAGCCGATCATGAGGGCTGCAAACGTCTTCTGGCGAGGATCGGTGGAGCGGTGCTGCTCCTCGAGAGCGGCAAGCGGAACCTTTTCCAATTCGAACTTCTTGCCCAGTGTTCGCTCGAAGACTCCAACGACATCAATCTGAGAAAGCGGCTCA
>Ga0209154_1001344_pt1 | contig 14514 bp, 7 predicted proteins | sample GraSoiAngelo_121_FD_185878 | JGI IMG/M metagenome (GOLD analysis project Ga0209154, IMG submission 185878) | Grasslands soil microbial communities from the Angelo Coastal Reserve, California, USA - 14_0919_12_20cm (SPAdes) (version 2) | ecosystem: Environmental > Terrestrial > Soil > Grasslands ... | reverse complement strand
GGACACGAAATAGCTGTTCGTCCACAGCGTCGGCAACCGTGATTTCAGGGTGCGAAATTCCTGCCGCAAGCTGTGCGAGGAAACCCCCTTGAGGTGCTTAACCAACCGATGGATACCCAACTGCGGGGCTACTTCTACCAGCACGTGTACGTAGTCGGGCATGATTTCCAAAGACATGATTTCGGCACGATATTTGTTTGCCACTTGTCTAAGCACCTGTTCGCATCGTTTAGCGCTTGGTCCGACCAGCACAGCTCGCCGATACTTAGGCGTCCACACGCAATGGTACTTGCTTGAATAGACCACGTTGTGGTTTGATTTGTAGCCTTCCAGGGCCATACTGATGTTTATACCTAATGAAGCAATCTAAGACAAGGCAAAATCACGCCTTATATCCCCAGCCCTAAAGGGCCGGGCTTTACGGCGCTTCTCGGTAAAGGAGGTGAGCCGGCCGTGAGTCGAGCTGGGCTCGAGAGCCCAAACGAGGGCGTCTCGGGCCTAGGTAGTGACTGCTCGCCCCGCATTATTCTCCGAACAGTTGCACCTGCCGAACATCCTCTGCGGCAGCCTTACGTCGGCGATTGGTTCCGCCGATGACCGCCAGCACCGTTAGTGAGGCAAGCGCGCTTCGGGGCACGAAGATTCTTTGCGTGTTGGAACGCAGGTCGGGTGGGTTAATCAGGAAGCCGTCAGCGGTGGTCTGGCTGAGGTCATTGGGCATCATGCCTTCAAGAACCTCATTGTCCTTGAACCGCAACCTCACCCAGAGGCCTTCGGTTCGGGGGCGGTTGGCGAACGTCTTGCGGCTCAGGGTGTCGGAGTCGGCAAACTCCCGGACGAAATACACGCCCTTGATATCCTTCAGGTCGATACCGACGACGTTGCCCGCGGTATTGAGCAGTTCGAGCTTACCTTCGTGGACAAAGTTTGCGGGCGCAACATAGCCGTTGACAGAGTCGCGGTCCATCTTGCGCACAATTACTTTCTTGTGGGTCGAAGGCATGGTTTCAGCCCAAAAGCCCTGAGGTCGGGCGTTTCCAGACCAGCTGCTCCTCTGATTCTCGCATCTTTCCTCGAAAATCCCGCAGCTCTCTCGATTGCAGTAGCCAAAATATTAACCATATGTTATTTTCGTAGGCTTGCCGATCGTCATCCTGCGCAGTATAAGTCTAACGGACAGAGCTACTTACACGAAAGTAGCGGGCCGGTTCTGCGGCCTTCACCGACCCTGTGGAAATCTTGGTGCTTACTGAACCCGAGGGGCCCGTCAGCTTGGCAGTCTGAACGATAGACATGGCCGATTACATCTACACTTTGGAAATCCGGCTGACTCCGGACCAGCAGCGAGCGGTGACTCTCGTCCAGGACGTGGCCCGAGCCGCGGGGATGAACGTTTACCTCACCGGTGGCGCGGTGCGCGACATCATCAGTGGCTTCACCATACGCGACCTGGATTTCACGGTGCAGGGCAATGCTCTCAAGCTGCAAAAGGAACTGGAGCGCGGAGGCGCGGCTACCCAGAGCGTCGATGACGATCAGAAGGCACTGCATCTGACGCTCCCCGGAAACGTGCGCGCAGAAATCAGCATGGCACGCACGGAACGCTATGAGAAGGCGGGCAAACCCCCCGTGGTGACTCCAGGAACCATTCTGGAGGATCTACGCCGGCGGGATTTCACGGTGAACGCCATGGCCCTCTCACTGAACCCCGGGTCGCGCGGTCTGCTCATGGATCCTTTCAACGGGGCCGCGGATATCGAAGCCAAGTTGATCCGCATCCTGCACAACTATGCCTTCGTCGAGGATCCGGCGCGCCTGATCCGCGCCAGCCGTTTTGCGGCGCGCTTTCACTGGCCGCTGGAAGAGCGCACGCAAGCTCGCTTCGACTCCGCCAAAGAGAACAAGTACATCGAATACATCACGAACAAAGCCATAGGCTACGAGATCGAGCAGCTGGCCTACGAAGAAGACCCGCTGCATATCGTGCGGGTTCTGGAGAAGGAAGGCTGGCTTAACCTGCTCAGCCCGCATTGGACGACCGCCAAAATGGATACGGCCAGTCTCAGTCAATTGATGAAGACGCGGCAGCAGATGAGCGAGTTTGGCTACAATCCTGATCCTGCGCCGGCGGTGCTTTACTTCCTCACCGCGCGTCTCAACGATAAGGAAATCTCCGATATCCAGAGGCTGATCCCCCGCAAAGACCTGGTCGAAGCCTGGCGCGATCTGGAAGACAACGCCAAGCAGCTCGCCAAGAAACTGACCGGCAAGGAAGCCGCGACTCCCTCCCGCACCTGGAAGCTGCTGTCTGAGTCGCGTCCCGAAATGATTCTGTTTCTGGAGGTGACGGCGCGCCAGCAGGCGGTGGTACACAAGATTCGCAACTTCTTCGGGAAATGGCGCCAGCTTCAGCAGAAACTGCCGCTCCCCGAAATGGCGGAATTGCATATTACGCCGCTGCTGCCCGAGTATCCCAAGATCGTGCAGGATGCATTCATGCTCTTACTGGATGGCAGACTGCGTTCGCGCACCGAGATTCTCAAATTCCTAAAGCCATTGGCGCCACCCCCCCCACCGCCGCCACCTCCTCCCCCGCCCAAGCGTGGGCGTGCCGCCAAAGCAGCGGCTGCTGCAGAGGCAGCGGCGGTGACAGGCGGCCACGACACTGGCCAAAAGAAGGGAAAAGGTGCTGCCGCCAAAGCTCCTGCTGCCGAGGCGCCTGCGAAAACCGAGGTCAAAGCTGCGCCCAAGCCAGCCAAACACAATTCCCCATCTAAGGTGAGCAAGATGGCGGGAAAGAGCAAATCGAAGAACAAGAAGCGCCGCTAAATCAGCGCCGCTTCTTCTCCGGCTCTAGAATCTCAGCTTCAGGCCAATCTGGATAGCTCGCGGACCGCCGCTGCCCATCACCGGGTTGGCTGCCGCTACGTCGGGAGTAGCGCTGGCAAAACCAAAAAAGCTTGGCACGGAGGGGTCGACGTTGCCGAGTTGCCCGCCGACGCCGTAGGGATTGCTGAAATTGGGGTGATTAAGAATATTGAAGAACTCCCCGCGAACTTGGGCAATGATCCGGTCTCCAATCCTCCAGTTCTTCACGATGGAAAAATCCCAGTTGCGATAAGCGGGCCCGCGGAAGATATTGCGGCGCATGGTCCCGAAAGTCCCCCGCGCAGGTGGAGTCAAAATGCCGGAGCCCTGGACATAGCAACCGAAGCGCGCCAGTGCGTCAGCGGCCGCCGGACTGCCTGCCGAGTCGATGCACCTTTGACCATTTGGATCGGTGGTTGTCACTTGGTTGGTGATTTTATTGAAACCAAAGTCTGCGGGACTTACGTACGCTATCGGGCCGAAAGGCGACGGTTTGAAATCAGCGGGATTACCCGTGAAATTCCAGCGATCGCTAAACTCTCCGGTTGCGCTCACGTCATTCCCACCGAGGTAGCCGTCGATCACCCCCCAGGGCAGGCCGGTTTGCATGACGACGATGGAGTTAATCTGCCAGCCTTCCAGCAACTGTCCCCAACCTTCCCGGCTCGGCAGCTCGTAGGTGAGGGAAAGCGTAAAGCGCTGGCGCAGATCGAAGTCGCTATTTCCGTATTCTCGTTCAGGGTGCAGGCTATCCTGCGGCTGCCGTGGCCGGTTGAGCGATGCCTGATCCAAGGCATGCGACCAGGTGTAACCGGCTAGGAAATAGAGTCCCCGCCATGATCGCTCTGTCAAGGTGGCCTGCAGGGCGTGATACTTGGATTCGTAGCCATTAGAGAGGAAGTTCACAAATCTGAGAAAAGGAAAGCAGCCTGGTCCCACAAAACCCGGAGTCGGGCAGTTGTAAGTCAAAGGACGACCAGACTGCTCGTCGCCCGTGTCTCTGGCCGGATCCACCTGGTTGATGTCGTACACGCTGTATAGCTTTGTACCTTTGTTCCCGACATATGCCACCTGGAGCGACATGTTATTGGCCAGCCTTTGCTGGATGTTGAAGTTCCAACTAGCCACGTAAGGAGTTTCCAAATTGCGCCTCACACCCAGAATGTCGCAAGGAGAAGCACTGCAGTCGATGTTGGTTACGTTGAAAACGGGGTTGGAGGGGCTCCAAGTCTGGGCACTGAGGTCCAGGTCCACGTTGGTGGCGGCCGCAACGATATTGCCGCCTCCGGGAGTAACTCCTGCCGCGCCAGTCGGAACCACGTTCAAGCCCTCGGTGGCAGCGTTGGTCGTCAGGGATTTCGGCCCGATAAAGGTCGAGATCGGTGGAATGGCGTAGGCTATCCCAGCACCAGCTCGAATTACGGTGTTTGACTTACCGGTCGGATCCCAAGCGAAGCTGACACGGGGCGCAAAATTGTTGGGATCGATATTGTAGGGTGTGGAGACATCCCGCGCCACTTGCACCAACCCTCGGTTGGGATCGAAGTTGCCGAGCAGGTTTTCGCGCTCTCGGATGGTCGAACTCAACTCATAGCGCAGACCCAAATTCATGACGAAGCGGGATGACATCCTCAAATCATCCTGCACATACGCTCCGAAGGATTTGAGGCTCACGTGGCGCCGGGAATCGCCCACGAAAATGCGCCCCGTGTCCGGCAATCCCGCGAGGAAATCTTCCAGAGGACTGCTTTGAGTCTCCATCTCGGGACTCCTCCAGGCATTTCCTCCTATAAAACGAATACGCCCTTTGCCATATCGATCACGGAGGTTAGACGTACTGCCGTGGCGGATCTCTCCCCCAAAACGAAGAGTGTGCCGGCCGCGAATATAGGAAACATTGTCGCTGCCCTGAAGGGTTTGGCTCGGAATTGTCTCCAGCGGCCAATTGGGGTTTCCGCCAAGAGGCGTGAAGCCGAAGATTGAGATCTGGGGCATTCCGAAGTTGATTGGGTCGGTGATCCCGGTATTGATGCCATAAGTCTGGGGGTCCCTTCCGTGGTCAACCGTGAGGATGGTTTGCCAGAAGCGATTGAAGCCAAACTTGGCTTCGTTAGCCCAGCGTGAGGCGGGCGTCCACGTCCAGGTTCCGCCCGCAAGCTGGGCGCGGGTGACGGCCTGCGACTGCCATTCCGGCCGAAGCACAGGGATATCCCGCTCGGTCTGCAGGCTGTCGCCCACCAAATAGCGCGCCGTCAGCACGTGACGTTCGCCAAGGTGGAAATCGAGCTTGGCCAGTCCGTTGTCCTCGCGGGTCTGGTTCGGAAAACCTAAGGGAATATCGGTGGATGAACTGTTGTTTTGCGGAAAGAGCGCAACCAGCGTCGAGCTAATAGAGTTTATTGGAACTCCGTGTGAGCTCAGGCTCGCCATCGCGTCAGGGATACTGTCGAACCGGGCGCTGGGCACGGCACCCAAGCTGCTGGTAACCGGCGTCGCCAGAATTTCCGAGTTGCCTATCACAGCGCGAACGCCCTCGTAGGCGAGAAAGTAGAAGGCCCGGTTCGGAACGAGCGGTCCCCCGATCGTGGCGCCGAACTGGTGCGTGCGCAAAGGATGCTGTGGGTCCGGCCTCTGGTTGAACCAGTTGCGCGCGTCCAGAGCGCTGTTGCGGCCAAAATAGTAGGTGGAGCCATGCAAGCTATTCGTGCCCGACTTCAACCCGATGTTGATGGTCGCGCCCGGTTTCCAGCCGTATTCCGCTGACGGGTTCTCCTGGGCGTTGAATTCCTGGATGGCGTCGATGGGCAAGTGCGTGGCGGGCGTGCCCTGCACACCCTCGGCATTGATCACCGTACTCGCGTAATACGGATCGTTATTGTCGACCCCATCGATGATGACATTATTGTCTTCGGGAAGATTCCCGTTGGAACTGATGGATAGGAAGCCACCGCCAGGATACCGCTGTACTCCGGGACGAAGCACCACCAGGTTTTGGAAGTCCCGCCCGTTTAGAGGCAGGTCGTTGATCGCCTTGTTGGTGAAGGTACCACCGAGCGTGTCATTGGTCGTTTCAACCAGGGGCGCTTCATCGGTGACTTCCACTACTTCGTTGGGAGCACCGGGATGAAGCTGGAGGTCGAGATGGACGTCGCGAGCCACTTCCAGGCGGGTCGACGGCCGCTCAGCCCGTTTGAAGTTGGGAGCTTGAACCGAAACCTTGTACAGGCCGGGCGGGAGGTCAGCCGCTACATATTCGCCCACTTCGTTGCTCGTGACCCGGCGAGAGGCGCCGCGCTCCAAATCTGTGATTACGATGGTTGCACCGGCAACGACAGCGCCTGTCTGGTCTCTTATGGTGCCCAGGATGCGACCGCTATTGGTCTGCCCTAAAGAGGCGGTGCAGCACAGGAGAACGAAGCCACTGATTTCCCTAAGCCTCGCGTTCTTCACGGGCCCCCCTTGCTGGCCATGGCCGATGCCCACCACGGAAAACTGGAATGCACGAATCCGGCTCCGCTTCGGGGGTGACAGAACTCGGGGCAACAAGATTAGGGCGGATACTCGGTGTCTGTCAAACCCGGTAGGGACCCGGCACTCGACGGCTTTCGAAGTTCCCGCTGAGTGCTGCACCATTTTCTGGCGTTGCAGGTTCCTCGAGCTTGGCTAGAATGATAGCAAGCGCCTAGAGCTGATTTCATAAACGGTGTCCGGTGCACTCGGCTAAAGCGCACCGTTAGGGGAACCGGAGCGGCAGATCAAGCCCTGCCCCTACCCCAGACCATTTATGAAACTACGCCAGTATCCGGGAACTCATGTCACAATTCGTCCATCTCCATCTCCACACCGACTACTCCATGCTCGACGGCGCCTGCGACGTCGAGAAACTTTGCCAACGCGTTCGGGAATTAGGCATGCCGGCCGTGGCCATGACCGATCACGGCAACATCTTCGGCGCGGTGCATTTCGTCAATGCCGCCCATAAAGAGGGCATCAAGCCGATTGTCGGTTGCGAGCTCTACATCTCGAAAAAAGAAGACCACAATATCGAACGCACCCCGCCGGAAGGGGATACGTACAACCATCTCCTGGTGCTGGCCGAGAGCGAAGAGGGCTACCGGAATCTGGTAAAGATTACCTCCGAGGCCTCTTTACACGGCTTTTACTACAAGCCCCGGGTCAGCAAGAGATTTCTGGCGGAGCACGCAGGGGGGCTGATTGGCCTGTCGGGCTGCCTCAAAGGGGAAGTGGCGGAGTTTCTCATGGAAGAGAAATACGAGGCGGCGCGTGCGGCGGCCGCCACGTACCGCGAAATTTTCGGCAAAGAAAACTTCTTCCTGGAAATTCAGGACCAGGGCCTGGCTCAAGAACACAAGATACAACCCGCGTTGTTTCGCCTGGAGAAAGACCTGGGCCTCCCCCTGGTGGCTACGAACGACAGCCACTATCTGTGCGAGGACGATGCCCATGCCCAGGATGTGATGGTTTGCATCCAGACCGGCAAGTCCATCCAGGAACCCAATCGCATGAAGTTCCAGGGCAATCAGTTCTTCGTGAAGAGCCACCAGGAAATGGCTCGCCTCTTTAAGGACTCGCCCGATGTTCTGACCCGCACGCTTGCCATCGCGGAAAGGTGCAACATGCGGATGGAGAAAGTCAGCAGCCCCTTTCCGCATTTCGAAGTTCCGCCCGGTTACACGCTTGACAGCTATTTCGAGCGCATCACGCGCGACGGTTTTGCGCGCCGCATGGAAGCCCTGCGGAGTTTCTCGGACCGCGGCCTGCTGAAGCACAGCCTCGCCGATTACGAGCAGCGCTTGGCTCGCGAAATCGAGATCATCCAGCAGATGAAGTTCTCAGGGTACTTTCTCATTGTGTGGGACTTCATCCGTTACGCGAAGGAGCGCAACATTCCGGTTGGTCCGGGCCGCGGCTCGGCAGCCGGCTCGCTGGTCTCCTACTCGATGGGCATCACCGACCTTGATCCCTTGCAGCACGAGTTGCTGTTCGAGCGCTTCTTGAATCCCGAGCGCGTGTCCATGCCGGATATCGACATCGACTTCTGCATGAACCGGCGTGGCGAAGTCATCGATTACGTCACCCGCAAGTACGGGCGCGAGAATGTCGCCCAGATCATCACCTTCGGCACCATGGCGGCTAAGGCGGCGATCAAGGATGTGGGCCGCGCCATGGACATACCTTATGCCGATGTGGATCGCATCGCCAAGATGGTTCCCAACCAGCTTAACATCACGCTGGAGGAGGCACTGAAGGAATCGCCGCTCATGCAGCAGGTTTATCAGAGCGACGCCCAGGTGAGGGAACTGCTGGATACAGCTAAGAAGCTTGAGGGTCTGGTGCGCAACGCTGGCGTGCACGCCGCCGGTGTCGTGATCGCGCCGCGGCCGCTGACCGAGCTGGTCCCCCTTTATAAGACCAAGAACGAGGAAATTGTTACTGCCTTCGACATGGTCGCCATCGAAAAGATGGGCCTGCTGAAGATGGATTTTCTGGGCCTGACGACCCTGACCATTCTCGATGACGCTCTGAAACTGATCGAGCAGACGCGCGGACAGAAGGTGTCGCTGGAAGCGATTCCCCTGGCCGACCAGGAGACTTACGAGAGGGTCTTCCACAAAGGACTCACGTCAGGGGTGTTCCAGTTTGAATCCCACGGCATGCGCGACGTGCTGCGCCGTTATCAGCCGAACTCGATCGGAGATCTCACCGCCCTGAATGCGCTCTACCGTCCGGGTCCGATCCAGGGCGGCATGATTGACGATTTCATCGAGCGCAAGCATGGCCGCCGTAAGATCGAATACGAACTGCCGGAATTGAAGGAGATTCTTGCGGAAACTCTGGGGGTGATTGTCTACCAGGAACAGGTGATGCAGATCGCGAACCGCCTGGCGGGGTATTCACTGGGAGAAGCCGATCTACTTCGTCGCGCCATGGGCAAGAAGAAGCCGGAAGAGATGGCCCAACAGAGAGAACGCTTTGTCCAGGGTTCGGTGCAGCGCGGCTATCCTCCCAGGAAGATCGAGAAGATCTTTGATTTGATGGCGCAGTTTGCCGGCTACGGGTTTAACAAGTCACATTCGGCGGCGTACGCGCTGCTTGCCTACCACACGGCGTACTTGAAAACCCACTACCCGGTCGCGTTCATGGCCGCCCTGCTGACGTCGGTCACGGGAACGACTGACGATGTCGTCAAGTACATCAATGAGTGCCGGGAGATGGGCATCGCGGTCGAACCCCCTGACATAAACGTCAGCGATGCGACCTTCACACCGCACGGGGCCGCGATCCGGTTTGGCTTGGCTGCGGTCAAAAATGTTGGCCTCAATGCCATCGAATCCATCGTTGCGGGGCGCAAGAAACTCGGGCGCTATACATCGATTTTCGAGTTCTGCGAGTCCGTTGACCTGCGCCTGCTCAACAAGCGGGTTCTGGAATCACTGATCAAGAGCGGGGCGATGGATGGTTTCGGCCGCCGCGCGCAGCTGATGGCCGTTCTGGACAAAGCCATTGAGCGCGCGCAAAAAGTGCAGCGCGACGCCGAATCCGGCCAACATGGTTTGTTCGGCGTGTTCCAAGCGGAAGAAGTTCGCGAGAATAATGACAAAATGCCCGATCTACCTGATTGGGACGAGCACTTGCGCCTGGCTTGCGAAAAAGAAATTCTCGGTTTCTTCATCACCGGACATCCGCTGGAGAAGTACAAGGACAAGATCGCGGACTTCCGAGCGCTCACCACCGAGGAAATTGCGGCGCTCAAGAATTCCACGGGCAAGGACGAAATCCATGCGGCGGGGATGATCGCCAATGTGCGGGTGCTGAAATCCAAGAAAGGCGAGTTCTACGCCCAGGCCACGTTCGAAGACATGTCCGGCTCGCTGGACCTGCTGGTTTTTCCGGAAGCCTATCGGCGGCTGCAGGATAAGGTAAAACTGGAAGTTCCTGTCCTCGTCCGCGGCGGGGTTCGCATCGAAGAAGGTTCCAATCCGAAGCTCACAGTCAGCGACATTGTTTCTCTGGAAGAGGCCAAGCCCAAGCTGCCACGCTCCATTCGTGTCCGCGTCCCGGTCGAATCGGCTACCGACAGCATGGTCGACGCCCTCCACACCCTGTTCAGCGAACGTACGGGGGAGGCCAAGGTATTGTTCGATGTGGAACGGCAGGGCGATTTCATGGTGGTGATGGAGGCAGAAGGCTATAATGTCCAACCGGATCGCAATTTCATCGCGCGCGTGGAGGAACTCTGCGGACGCGGCGCGGTGCGCATTATTGACTGACCCAACTCTGCGGAAATGGCAGCACAACGAACCCGCGGCGGTACGGCGTCTCTAGCACAGGCGCAAGCCGAAGCTCCCGAACTCTGGGCCGTTTCTGACTTTCTTTTGTCTATGGTAGAGAGCCTGTGGGCTTGTTCCGGCAACGGCTCTGGATTCAAGATGGACGCGGCGCTCAAAGCACAGCAGGAACTGGAAAAAGTCGAGCAGCAGATTGCCCAAATGGAATCCATCGCGGGCGCCAGTACGGATTCTCATAAGCAGCTCGAGGAACTTCGCCAGCGGGTGGAAGCTCTGCGCAAGCAGATCTACGCCCACCTGAATGCCTGGGAAAAAACTGAGTTGGCGCGCCATCCTCAGCGCCCCAATACCCTGGAGTACATCGAGCGCGTTTTCACGGACTGGAGTGAAATCCACGGCGACCGGGGATTTTCAGACGATCCGGCGATCGTCTGCGGCATGGCCCGTTTTCACCGGCAAGAAGTGATGATCGTTGGCCACCAGAAAGCCCGCGACACCAAGCAGAAAGTCTATCGAAACTTTGGAATGCCCAATCCCGAGGGTTACCGCAAGGCGTTGCGGGCGATGAAGATCGCGGAGAAATTCGGCCGGCCGGTCTTCACTTTCGTCGACACGCCGGGAGCTTATCCCGGACTGGGAGCGGAAGAGCGCGGCCAGGCGGAAGCGATTGCGCACAACCTGCGCGAGATGGCCCGCCTACGGGTGCCGGTCATTACCACCATCACGGGAGAAGGGGGCAGCGGTGGTGCCCTGGCGATCGCCGTCGCTGACCGGGTTCTGATGATGGAGAACGCGATTTATTCCGTCATCTCTCCCGAGGGTTGCGCTTCCATCATGTGGCGCGATGCCAGCAAGAAGGAACTGGCGGCCCAGGCGCTGCGCATAACGGCCCCTGACCTGATCCAGCTGGGCTGCGTCGACGCCACCGTACCGGAGCCGGAAGGCGGCGCCCACACTGACCAGGAAGCTGCCGCTGCGCTGCTGGACGCCAGTCTGCAGAAACACCTGGCGGAGCTGCAACAGCTTCCCGTATCGGAATTGGTCGCATCACGATATAATAAATTCCGCAATATGGCGCAATTCTTCAGCGTAGAAAGTTAGTTTCTGATCAGGTGCCCGGGTTGGCGATACAGGGTCCCCGCCTGTCGGCAGTTCCGCTCGTACCGTATAATAAGAAGTTAACCGCGCACCAAAGCGCGGGCTGCTGACATTGTCCGCCTCTTCATAAGGAAGGATAGGAATGGCCACCACAGATGTTGCCCTGCGTGAGGCCTCGGGCCGATCGGGGCAGAAACACGTCGTCAACGACTTGAGCATTCAGGTCGCGACGGTGAACGGTTCCGGTTCGCAAAGCTCTAATACCGTCTTGCTGCGCAGTATTTTTCAAATGGGAATTCCGGTTTCCGGCAAGAATCTGTTCCCCTCGAACATTGCCGGGCTGCCGACCTGGTACACCATTCGCGCCAACAAAGATGGCTACATCGCCCGCAAAAAGGAGATCGATTTCCTGGTGGCGATGAATCCGGAAACGGCCCAGGAAGACGTCAAGTCGCTTGCAGCGGGCGCGGTGGTTGTTTATGACGAGCCCCTAAATCTGCGCGCTCTCCGGGATGATCTGATCTTTTATGCCGTCCCTTACGACAAGCTGGTCGCGCCCGTCTGTCCCGAGGCGAAGCTGCGCAAACTGGTCCGGAACATGATCTATGTTGGCGTAGTAGCCAAGCTGCTGGGCATCGAAATGGCTGAGGTGGAAAAGGCCATCCGCAAGCAGTTTGCCAAGAAGGTTAAGGCGGCGAACCTGAACTTGGCCGCGGTCGAGGCCGGCTTTCACCATGCAACCGCGACGCTGCCCAAGCAGGACCCCTATTTCGTCGAGCGCTCGGACCAGACCGCCGGCAAAATCATCATCGACGGTAACTCCGCAGCTGCACTGGGTTCGATGTTTGCGGGCGTCACCGTGGTGACCTGGTATCCGATCACCCCCTCTTCCTCGCTCGTGGAAACCCTCATCGATTACATGAAGGAATACCGCATCGGGCCGGACGGCAAAGCAAGCTTCGCCATTGTGCAGGCGGAAGACGAGTTGGCGGCTATCGGGATGGTGCTGGGGGCGGGCTGGGCAGGCGCGCGCGCTATGACCGCGACTGCCGGTCCGGGAATCTCCCTGATGAGCGAGTTTGCTGGTTTGTCCTACTACGCCGAAGTTCCGGGAGTGGTGTGGGATATCCAGCGGGTCGGACCCTCTACGGGTCTGCCCACGCGTACGTCGCAGGGTGACATCCTCTCGACGGCGTTTCTTTCTCACGGCGACACCAAGCATATTCTGCTGATTCCATCGTCGGTCGAAGAGTGTTTCACGATGGCCACTGACGCCTTCAATCTGGCAGAACATTTCCAGACGCTCGTGTTCGTCATGTCCGATCTCGACCTGGGTATGAACAACTGGATGTCTGATCCATTCCGGTATCCCGACACTCCGATCAAGCGCGGTAAGGTCCTGAGCAAGAAAGATCTCGATCGGCTCGGCGGGTTTGCCCGCTACAAGGACGTGGATGGAGACGGTATCGGCTACCGCACCCTGCCGGGAACGGATCATCCCGCCGCCGCTTACTTTGCCCGCGGCAGCGGCCACAACGAAAACTCGCAGTACAGCGAGCGCCCCGACGATTTCGAGCGGAATATGGAGCGCCTTAACCGCAAGTTTGAGACCGCACGCTCGTTTGTGCCCCGGCCGGAAATCATCGAGAACGGCAAGTCTAATCAGGTGGGGATCATTGCCTACGGCACATCGCACTGGGCCATCCTCGAGGCCCGCGACCAACTGCGCAAGGAATACAACCTCGAGGCGGACTATCTCCGCTTGAAAGCATTCCCCTTTACCCGTGACGTGCACGAGTTCATCGAGCGCCATGAGCGGATCTATGTCGTGGAACAAAACCGCGACGCGCAGATGCTCAGCCTGCTCAAATTGGATGTGCGTGCCGACCTGGTCACGCGGCTGCGCAGCATCGCGCACATTCACGGGCTGCCGCTGGACGCGCGCTCGGTCACTGACGAACTCACCAGCATGGAAGGTAAATAATGGCGACAACTCCCACCAGCACTCCTATGCCCAAAACCAACCGGATCGGCCTTACGGTATTGGACTATCGCGGCGGCAAGACTACGCTATGCGCCGGTTGCGGGCATAATGCGATCTCCGAACGCATCATCGATGCGTTTTACGAAATGGGTGTGAAGCCGGAGCGCGTAATCAAGCCCAGCGGAATCGGCTGCTCGTCCAAGAGTCCTGCGTACTTCATGAGTCGCTCGCACAGCTTCAATGCCGTTCATGGACGCATGCCTTCGGTCGCCACCGGCGCAATTCTGGCGAACCACAAGCTGCTCGCGCTGGGTGTGAGCGGAGATGGCGATACCGCCTCGATCGGCATCGGTCAGTTCGTGCACCTGATGCGCCGCAATTTGCCCCTCATTTACGTCATCGAAGATAACGGTGTGTACGGCCTCACCAAGGGGCAGTTTTCCGCCACAGCCGACCTGGGATCAAAGCTGAAGAGCGGCGTGAGCAACGATCTACCGCCCATCGACACCTGCGCGCTGGCCATTGAGTTGGGCGCCACTTTCGTAGGGCGTTCATTTTCGGGCGATAAGAAACAATTGCTGGCAATGCTGAAGGCAGCCATTGCCCATCGCGGCACGGTCATGCTCGACGTGGTCTCGCCTTGCGTGACATTCAACGACCACGAGGGCTCGACCAAGTCGTACAAGTACATGAAAGATCATGAAGAGCCGCTGCAGGACATCAACCTGATCCCTGCGTTTGAGGAAATTGACGTCGAGTACGATCCCGGCACGACCGTGGACGTGACCATGCATGATGGTTCGCATCTGCGCCTGCGCAAGCTTGAGGAAGACTACGATCCGACCAACAAGATCAATGCGGTCCGGCGACTTCTGGAAGCCCATGAACGCAATGAAGTGCTGACCGGGGTTTTTTACCTCAACTCGCAGGCCCCGACCTTCATCGACATGCTCAACATAACCGATGAATCCCTGGCCACGTTGCCGGACTCGGTGGTGCGTCCGGGGAGGGAAGTGCTCGACGAGGTGATGGAACAACTGCGGTGAGATAGGACTTTCCGGCAACCGAAGAAAAGAGTTCCCCCCTGAGGTGTCATCCTGAGCGGCCTTCCGGCCGCGGAGGATCTCCCGACTTGCTTTAGAATCGATCGGTCCTTGGGCTTGGTTGAGCTTGGGCTTGGTGGTGGATGACCATGTCGAAAATCAAGTTTTCCTAACTAAGCCACATCGCCTAAGTTACTTTCCTCCGGTTCCC
>Ga0209154_1001343_pt1 | contig 14514 bp, 9 predicted proteins | sample GraSoiAngelo_121_FD_185878 | JGI IMG/M metagenome (GOLD analysis project Ga0209154, IMG submission 185878) | Grasslands soil microbial communities from the Angelo Coastal Reserve, California, USA - 14_0919_12_20cm (SPAdes) (version 2) | ecosystem: Environmental > Terrestrial > Soil > Grasslands ... | reverse complement strand
AAGCGGCAAAGGAGGAAGAGCCGCAGGAGACGATCCCCTTCCTGGTCGGCCAGGTGGTGGAGATCACCGAGGGTCCGTTCTCGGACTTCTCGGGCACGGTGGAAGAGGTGATCCCCGACAAGGGGAAAGTGCGGGTGGCCGTGTCGCTGTTCGGCCGACCCACGTCGGTGGAACTGGACTACTTACAGCTGAAAGCGCATTAAATGGCGAAGCCGATTGCCGCAATGGTGAAGCTCCAGGTGCCCGCCGGGCAGGCGACCCCCGCCCCGCCGGTGGGCACGGCGCTGGGGCCCCATGGCGTGAACATCATGGAGTTCGTGAAGCAGTTCAACGCCAAGACGGCCCAGGCGCAGGGGATGGTGACGCCGGTCGAGGTGACGATCTACAAGGACCGGACGTTCACCTTCATCACCAAGACGCCCCCGGCCGCCGTGCTCCTCAAGAAGGAAGCCGGCATCGAGAAGGGGTCGCCCACCTCCAACCGGCAGAAGGTGGGGAAGGTCACGCGCGCGCAGCTCAAGAAGATCGCGGAGATCAAGATGCCCGATCTGAACGCGAACGACCTCGACGCCGCCGTGAAAATGGTGGCGGGCACGGCCCGCTCGATGGGTCTGGAGGTGGTGGACTGATGCACGTGCACGGCAAGCACTACCGGGCCGCGGTCGCGACGCTCGAGCCCCGCAAGCTCTCCAGCCCGCGCGAGGCGGTCGAGAAAGTGAAGGCGACGGCCTACGCCAAATTCGACGAGTCGGTGGACATCGCCGTCCGACTCGGCGTCGATCCGGGTCCTGGTGATCGCCCAGGGCGACAAGGCGAAGGAAGCCGAGGCCGCCGGCGCCGACTTCGTCGGCATCGAGTACGTGCAGAAGATCAAGGACGGCTGGCTCGATACTGACGTCATCGTGGCGACCCCGGACGTGATGGGCCAGCTCGGCCCCCTCGGCAAGGTGCTGGGGCCGCGGGGCCTGATGCCCAACCCCAAGGCCGGCACAGTGACGATGGACGTGGCTCGGGCGGTCAAGGAATTGAAGGCGGGCAAGATCGAGTTCCGGGTGGACAAGAGCGGCATCGTGCACGCCGCCATCGGCAAGAAGTCGTTCACCGTCGAGGCGCTGGAGGAAAACCTGCGGACGTTCATGGAGGCCATCGTGCGGGCCAAGCCCGCGGCGGCCAAGGGGCACTACATCCGGTCGATCACGGTCTCGAGCTCGATGGGGCCGGGCGTCCCCGTGGATCCGGCGGTGTTCGCATGATCCGGACCAAGGCGGAGAAACAGGAGATGGTGACGGCGCTGGCGACGCGGCTGCGTCGCGCCTCGACGATCTACGTCACCGACTTCACGGGGCTCGACGTCGCGAAGATCACCCAGCTGCGACGCCGGCTGCGGCAGGCGGGAGCGGCGGCGGGGGGGGGCACCGACTTCGTGGTGGTGAAGAACACGCTGGCGCGGCGCGCCCTGGCGGACGCCCAGGTGCGCGGGCTCGAGGAGCATCTCGCGGGGCCGACGGGCCTGGTGCTGACCGGGGCGGACCCCATCGCGGCAGCCAAGGTGCTCGCGGACTTCGCGAGGGAATTCGAGAAGCCGGCCATCAAGGTCGGGTTGGTGGACGGCAAGACGGTGACGCCGGATCTGGTGAAGCGGCTGGCGAGCCTGCCGACGAAACACGAGTTGCTCGCCCAGCTGGGCGGAGCGCTCCAGGCGCCGATGGCGGGCTTCCTCGGCGCGTTGAACGGTTTACTGATGAATATGGTGGGCGCCCTCGAGGCGCTCCGGAACCAGCGCGCCGCGGGGAGCGCTTCTTAATCCAGTAGGAGACCGGGACAATGGCAACACAGACGTTGAGCAACGACGACATCATCGAAGCCATCGGCAACCTGTCGGTGGTCGAGCTCGCCGAGCTGATCGAGAAGTTCAAAGAGAAGTTCGGCGTGACCATCGCGGCGCCGGTGGCGGCGGCGCCCGCGGCGGGAGGGGCGGCCGGCGGCGCGGCGGGGGCGCCCGCGGCCGAGGAGAAGACCGAGTTCACGGTCATCCTGAAGAGTGGTGGGGAGAAGAAGATCCAGGTCATCAAGGAAATCCGAGCGATCACCAACCTCGGCCTCAAAGAGGCCAAGGACATGGTGGAAGGCGCGCCCGGCACGGTGAAGGAAGGCGTGTCCAAGCAGGAAGCCGAAGAGATCAAAAAGAAGCTCGAAGCGCAGGGCGCGGTCGTCGAACTGAAGTAGACCAGGGGGTTTGCCGCGGCGGGCCATAGGGGCCCGCCTGCCTAGACTCTGTGGTCTTCTTTGGTCGACGACATGCGCGAATTTGCCACACTCCTGCTCGCTTGTACGAGCCCCTCGGTTCACCCCCGACCGGCGTCCCGGCCGGGGGCGGCGGGGCCTTTTGCATTTGCCTGAGGTTACGACATGACGAAGACGCTGCCGGTGTTGTCGTTCGCAAAACTCGACCAGGGGATGCCGATGCCGCACCTCCTGGACATCCAGACGCGCGCGTTCGCGTCCCTGCTGCAGCCGGACGGGAAGGGCGCCGAGCGCACCGACGTCGGACTGGAACGCGTGTTCAAGGACGTGTTCCCGATCCAGGACGTGAACGGGAACTACTCGCTCGAGTTCGTGAAGTACGGGCTGGGCGAGGCCAAGTACACGGTCGAGGAGTGCATCGAGCGGGACATGACCTATTCGGTGCCGCTGAAGGCGACGCTGCAGCTGGTGGTCATGGAAGAGGTGGGCGAGACCGTCAAGACCAAGCGCCCCAAGAACATCATCGAGAAGGAAGTCTATCTCGGTGAGCTGCCGATCCTCACGCCGCTGGGCACGTTCGTGATCAACGGCGCCGAGCGGGTGATCGTGTCGCAGCTGCACCGCTCGCCCGGCGTGGTGTTCGAAGAGAGCATCCACCCCAACGGCCAGCGGCTGTTCTCGGCGCGCATCATCCCGTTCCGGGGCTCGTGGGTCGAGTTCACGATCGACATTCACGACGTGATCTACGTCCACATCGACAAGAAGAAGAAGTTCCCGGCGACGGCGCTGCTCCGGGCCTTCGGGTACGGCACCAACGCCGACATCCTGAAGCTGTTCTACGCGACCAAGGACATCGACATCACCGGCAAGCTCGAGGGCCGGGCCCAGAAGCGCGAAGTGCTGGGGACGCTGCTCGCGGCCGACGTGCCCGACCCCGAGAACAAGAAGGGCGAGCCGCTCGGCAAGGTGGGCGACGAGCTGACGCTCGAGAAGTTCAACACGTTCCGTCGGGCCGGAATCAGCAAGGTGAAGGTGTTCGCGGGCTACACGTCGCTCGACCTGCGCGACGAGGCGCAGCCCACCACGACCCGCGAGCGCCAGGGCAGCTACGTCCTGGCCTTCGACGTGGCCGACCCGGAGACCGGGGAGGTGCTGGCCGAGGGCGGGCGGGAGCTGTCGGACACGCTCAAGAAGAAGCTCTTGAAGGCCGGCGCCACCAAGGTGGACGTGCTGCTGCCGGCCGGACGGAGCGAGTCGCCGCTGATCAAGAACACGCTGCTCAAGGACCCGACGCACACGGAGGCCGAAGCGCTGGAGCAGATCTACGCGCTGCTCCGGCCCGGTGAGGCGCCGAACCTCGAGACGGCGCGGCAGGCGCTCGAGCGGCTGTTCTTCCACCCCAAGCGGTACGACCTGGGGCGGGTGGGCCGCTACAAGATCAACCAGCGGCTCAAGGTCAACGTCCCGAAGGACCACACGGTCCTCACGGAGGACGACTTCATCGCGATCATCCGCTACCTGATCGAGCTGCGGGAGGGACGCGGCTACACCGACGACATCGACCACCTCGGCAACCGCCGGGTGCGCTCGGTGGGCGAGCTGATCGCCAACCAGTTCTCGGTGGGCCTGTCCCGCATGGCGCGGCTCATCAAGGAGCGGATGAGCATCAACAACGATCCGGAGCGGATCACCCTGGACGACCTGGTGAACGCCCGGACGGTGAGCGCGGTGATCCAGGCGTTCTTCGGCAGCTCGCAGCTGTCGCAGTTCATGGATCAGACCAACCCACTGGCCGAGCTGACGCACAAGCGGCGCCTCTCGGCCCTGGGACCGGGGGGACTCACGCGCGAGCGCGCCGGCTTCGAGGTGCGCGACGTGCATTACAGCCAGTACGGGCGCATGTGTCCCATCGAGACGCCGGAAGGCCCGAACATCGGGCTCATCACGAGCCTCTCCTGCTACGCGCGCGTGAACGACCTCGGCTTCATCGAGACGCCGTACCGCGTGGTGAAGAACGGGAAGGTGACCGACGAAACGCGCTGGCTGTCGGCCTCGGAAGAAGAGGAGTACGCCGTGGCGCAGGCCAACGCGCGCCTCACCGAGGACGGCCACTTCGCGGACGAGCTGGTGCTGTGCCGCAAGCGGGACGACTACCCCCTGCTGCCGTCGGCACGAATCGACTTCATGGACGTGGCGCCCGAACAGCTCGTGTCGATCGCCGCGGCGCTGATTCCGTTCCTCGAGCACGACGACGCGAACCGCGCGCTCATGGGCTCGAACATGCAGCGGCAGTCGGTACCGCTCCTCTTCCCGCAGGCCCCGCTCGTGGGGACCGGGCTCGAGGAGACCGTGGCCCGCGACTCGGGCGCCGTGGTGATCGCCCGGCGGGCGGGCGTGGTCACCCGGGTCACCGCCGACGAGATCATCATCGACGCCGGCGAGGAAGAGGTGAAGTCCGGCGATCACCCGCTGGCGCGGCTCAAGCAGCACGACCGCTACCGCTTGAAGAAGTTCTGGCGCACCAACCAGGACACGGCCATCAACCAGCGGCCGCTGGTCCACGTGGACCAGAAGGTGAAGGCCGGGCAGATCGTGGCCGACGGCGCGGGCACCGAGCGGGGCGAGCTGGCGCTGGGCGCGAACGTGCTGGTTGCGTTCATGCCCTGGTACGGGCACAACTTCGAGGACGCGATCGTCCTGTCGGAGCGTCTCGTGAAGGACGACGTGTATTCGTCGATCCACATTCAGGAGCTCGAGCTCCACGTCCGCGACACCAAGCGCGGGCGCGAGGAGATCACGCGCGAGATCCCGAACGTGGCCGAGGAGTCGCTCGTCGATCTCGACGAGCGGGGCATCGTCCGGATCGGGGCGCACGTCAAGGCGGGCGACATCCTGGTGGGCAAGATCACGCCGAAGGGTGAAACCGAGCTCAGCCCGGAAGAGAAGCTCCTGACGGCCATCTTCGGCGAGAAGGCGAAGGACGTGAAGGACTCGTCGCTCAAGGTGCCGCCGGGGATGGAGGGCGTGGTCATCGACGTGAAGATCTTCTCGCGCATCGAGGACCAGGTGGTCGAAAAGGACCGCGGCGAGCGCATCGGCGAGGTGCGCCGGCTCGAGGTGGACGAAAAGGCTCGCATCTCCGAAGCGATGTTCGCGGAGCTGCGGGAGCTGCTCGCGGGGCAGGAAGTGGGCCTAATGCTCAAGGCCGGAACCGTGGAGGAGTACCTGCCGCAGGGCACGAAGCTGTCGCGGCAGCAGCTGGCCGAGATCAACTTCGCGGACGTCGACCTGAAGACGCTGCGCGTGACCAACAAGCCGGTGAACGAGCGGATCCGCGCGGTGCTCGATGCCGCGGCGGCGGAGCGCGCCAAGATCGAGGAGAAGTCCGAGGACCAGATCGACAAGATCCTCCAGCCGGACGAGCTGCCGCCGGGCGTGATCCAGCTCGTGAAGGTGTACGTCGCCGAGAAGCGCAAGATCTCGGTGGGCGACAAGATGGCCGGCCGCCACGGAAACAAGGGCATCATCGCGCGTATCGTACCGGAGGAGGACATGCCGTTCCTCCCCAACGGAGCGCCCGTGGACATCGTGCTCAACCCGCTGGGCGTGCCCTCGCGTATGAACGTGGGTCAGATCCTCGAGACCCACCTCGGCTGGGCGGCGACCATCCTTGGCTTCGAGGCCAAGACGCCCGTGTTCCAGGGCGCCGACGAGACGGAGATCGGCGTGCTGCTTCGGCTGGCCGGGCTCACGTGGGCGGCCGAGGGGCTGCAGCTTGCGACCCGTCCGCCGGAGCTCGACCCGGAGACGGTCCGGCGCATCGCCGACGATCTGCGGCGGCTTCCCGCCACGAACGGCGGTCGGCCCGACCTCGGCAAGGCGGGGATCGGCCTGCTCGCCAGCCGGTCGCTCGCGCAGGAGACCCGCGACGTGCATCACCAGTTCGTGGACTTCCTGCGAGCCGCCGCGAAGGAGCTGGCCGAGCGCCAGCTCGACCTGCGGCGGGCGGAGCGGGAGTTCCACCAGGTCCGCCTGGAAGGCGAGGACCTGCCGAAGGTGGAGCAGGCCGCGCTCAAGCTGGGACTCAAGGAAAGCGAAAAGTTCCTGGAGCGCGACAAGCCTGCCGACGTGCTCGAAGGGATGGGATTGCCGGCGCTCGCGGCGCTGCTCGGGCCCAAGTCCGAAGCGGACGTGGATCAGGCGGCCAACGAGCTGCTCAAGGCGGCCGGCCTCACGCCGACGGGGAAGGCGCGGCTGCGCGACGGCCGCTCGGGCGAGTTCTTCTCGTCCGACGTGACCGTCGGCTCGATCTACATGATGAAGCTGTCGCACCTGGTGGACGACAAGATTCACGCCCGCTCCATCGGGCCGTACTCGCTGGTGACGCAGCAGCCGCTCGCCGGCAAGGCGCAGTTCGGCGGCCAGCGGTTCGGCGAGATGGAAGTCTGGGCGCTGGAAGCCTATGGGGCGGCGCACACGCTGCAGGAGATCCTGACCGTCAAGTCGGACGACGTGAACGGTCGCAGCCGCGTGTACGAGGCCATCGTGAAGGGGCAGAACCTGCCGAAACCCGGCATCCCCGAGTCCTTCAACGTGTTGGTGAAGGAGCTGCAGGCCCTGGGGTTGAAGGTGACGCTCGGCACTACTGAAGACGTGGAGGAATAGTGATCGACTTCCGAAGCGGGCGCGAGCCGAAGAGCTCGAGCTTCGACTATATCCAGATCCGGATCGCCTCCCCGGAGGAGATCCGCGGGCCTCGCGACTCGAAGGAGCGCGAGCGCCTCGAGCTGCAGGGCCAGCGCACCTGGTGGTCGTGGGGCGAGGTCACGAAGCCCGAGACCATCAACTACCGGTCCTTCAAGCCGGAACGCGATGGGCTGTTCTGCGAGCGGATCTTCGGCCCGGTGAAGGACTGGGAGTGTCACTGCGGCAAGTACAAGCGCATCCGCTACCGCGGCGTCATCTGCGACCGCTGCGGCGTGGAGGTCACGCTCTCGAAGGTGCGCCGCGAGCGCATGGGCCACATCGAGCTCGCGGTGCCGGTGGCGCACATCTGGTTCTTCAAGACGCTGCCGTCGCCCATGGGCAACCTGCTCGACATGACCCTGCGGGACCTCGAGCGGGTGATCTACTACACGAACTACGTGGTCATCGAGCCGGGCGAGCAGGAGGTGCAGGACAAGGAGCTGCTCGACGAGGACCGGTTCCTCGAGCTGCGCGCCAAGGCGAAGGCCGAGGGGGATGCGGCGTTCAAGGCCGACATCGGCGCGCCGGCGGTGCGGTCGCTGCTCGAACGACTGAACGTCGACAAGCTGGCGGACGAGCTGCGCGAGGCGGTCGCGGGCGAGACGAGCCAGCACCGCAAGAAGCAGCAGCTCAAGCGGCTGAAGATCGTCGATGCGTTCCGGAACTCGGGCAACGCGGGGGAGGGCCGGAACGACCCGCGCTGGATGATCCTGGACGTGGTCCCGGTCATCCCGCCCGATCTGCGGCCGCTGGTGCCGTTGGACGGTGGGCGCTTCGCGACGAGCGATCTGAACGACCTGTATCGCCGCGTCATCAACCGCAACAACCGGCTGCAGAAGCTGATCCTGCACCGGGCGCCGGAGGTCATCCTCCGGAACGAGAAGCGCATGCTGCAGGAGGCGGTGGACGCGCTGTTCGACAACGGCCGCCGCTCGAAGGCGATCCGCGGGCGCGGCAAGCGGCCGCTCAAGTCGCTGTCCGACATGCTCAAGGGCAAGCAGGGCCGGTTCCGCCAGAACCTGCTCGGCAAGCGCGTGGACTATTCCGGCCGGTCGGTGATCGTGGTGGGCCCGGAGCTGCGCCTGCACCAGTGCGGGCTCCCCAAGGCGATGGCGGTCGAGCTGTTCAAGCCCTTCATCATCCACAAGCTGGTGGAGAAGGGGATCGCCGAGACGGTCAAGCGGGCGAAAAAGATCGTCGAAAAGGAGTCGCCGGAGGTGTACGAGATCCTGGAGGAAATCATCCAGGACCACCCGGTGCTCCTGAACCGCGCGCCCACGCTGCACCGCCTGGGCATCCAGGCGTTCGAGCCGGTGCTGGTGGAAGGCAAGGCGATCCGGATCCATCCGCTCGTGTGCGCGGCGTTCAACGCGGACTTCGACGGCGATCAGATGGCCGTGCACGTGCCGCTCTCGTTCGAGAGCCAGACCGAGGCGCGGGTGCTCATGATCTCGTCCAACAACGTGCTCAAGCCCTCGGACGGCCGGCCCGTGGCCGAGCCGTCGCAGGACATGGTGCTGGGGTGCTACTTCCTCACGAAGGAGCCGGCCGACTTCGAGCAGGCGGAAGTGAAGGCGAAGGCGGCCCACGTGAGCTCCCTCGCGGAGCTCGACATGGGGCTCGCGACCAAGCGGCTCGCGTACCATTCGCCGGTGCACTTCTGGGACGACGTGCGCTGGGTGTACACGACCGCGGGGCGGGTGATCTTCCACAGCATCCTCCCCGAGGGCATCCGGCGCGAGGGGTTCCTGAACCAGGTGATGCGCAAGCGCGACCTGTCGGAGCTGGTGTTCAACAGCTACCGGCGCGCCGGGCTCGCGAGCACGGTGCAGTTCCTCGACAACCTGAAGGAGTTCGGTTTCCGCTACGCCACCATGGGCGGCGTGTCGATCGGGGTTGAGGACCTGGAGATCCCGGCCGAGAAGTCGAGCCTGCTGCACGACGCCGAGGGCCGGGTCGAGCGGTTCCAGCGGGCGTACGCCACCGGCCAGATCACCTTCGGTGAGCGTTACAACAAGGTGATCGACGCCTGGACGCACGCGAACAACGACATCGCGGACGCCATGGTGAAGACCATGCAACGCTCCAAGGGCGGGTTCAACCCGGTGTTCATGATGTTCGACTCCGGGAGCCGGGGCTCGCGCGACCAGATCCGGCAGCTCGCCGGCATGCGCGGCCTGATGGCGAAGCCGCAGAAGAAGCTGACCGGCGGCATCGGCGAGATCATCGAGAGCCCGATCAAGTCGAACTTCCGCGAAGGCCTGTCGGTGCTCGAGTACTTCATCTCGACCCACGGCGCGCGAAAGGGCCTCGCCGACACGGCGTTGAAGACCGCGGACGCGGGCTACCTGACGCGCCGCCTGGTCGACGTGGCGCAGGACGTCACGATCACCGAAGAAGATTGCGGCACCATCCTCGGCCTCGAGATGTCGGCGTTGAAGGAGGGCGAGGACATCATCGAGCCGCTGCGCGAGCGCCTGGTGGGTTGCGTGGCGCTGGATGAGGTCAGCGATCCGCATGAGCTGGACGAGGACGAGCGGGCCAAGGTGCTGGTCGAGGCCGGAAAGCTGATCGACGAGGAGACCGCGCAGGCGATCGAGGACGCGGGGATCGAGGCGGTCCGCATCCGCTCGGTGCTCACCTGCGAGGCGAAGCGCGGCGTGTGCCGCATGTGCTACGGCCGCAACCTCGCCACCATGGACATGGTCGATTTGGGCGAAGCCGTCGGCATTCTCGCCGCGCAGTCGATCGGCGAACCGGGCACGCAGCTGACGCTGCGGACCTTCCACATCGGCGGCACGGCGGCGCGGATCGCCGAGCAGACGGTGCGCAAGACCAAGGTCGAGGGCGTGATCGAGTACGGCGACCGGCTCATTTTCGTCGAGACGCCGGAGAAGCAGAAGATCGTGACGAGCTACGAGGGCGAGCTGATCCTCAAGGCCCCGTCGCATGGCGAGACCGGGGGGAAGCTCTCGGTGCACTCGCGGTTCCACGTGCCGCTCGGCGCCACGCTGATGGTGGTGGACGGCGCCAAGGTGGGGCGCGACTCCGTGCTGTTCACCTGGGACCCCTACACCAACCCGATCATGACGGACGTGGGGGGCGTGGTGCGGTTCGTGGACATCGTCGAGGAGGAGACGGTGCGCGAGGAGCTGGACGAGCTCACCGGGCGGCGCCAGCGGGTGATCATCGAAGACCGGGAGAAGAAGCTGCACCCGCACATCGAGATCATCCAGAAGAAGGGAGAGAAGGAAAAGCGGCTGCGCGATTTCGTCATCCCCGAAGGGGCGCAGCTCACCGTCGAGGACGGCCAGGAGGTGTACGCCGGGCTCGTGCTCGCGAAGGTGTCGCGCGAGGCGTACAAGACGCGCGACATCACGGGCGGCCTGCCGCGCGTGGCCGAGCTGTTCGAGGCCCGCCGGCCCAAGGATCCCGCGACGATCTCCGAGGTCGACGGCACGGTGCGGTTCGGCGAGATCAAGCGCGGCAAGCGCGAGATCTACGTCCACCCCGAGGAGGGGGAGCCGCAGCTGTACGAAGTGCCGGCCGGCAAGCACTTGCGCGTGCACGAGGGCGACCGCGTGCGCGCCGGCGACCGCCTCACCGAGGGACCGGTGAACCCGCACGACATCCTGCGGATCAAGGGCCCGCGGGCGGTGCAGGAGTATCTGCTCAACGAGGTCCAGGAGGTGTATCGGCTGCAGGGCGTGAAGATCAACGACAAGCACATCGGTGTGATCGTGCGCCAGATGCTGCAGAAGGTGAAGATCGTCGAGCCCGGGGCCACGGAGTTCCTGGAGGGGGAGAACGTGGACAAGCAGACCTTCTCCGACGCGAAGGACCGCGTGGTGAAGAAGGGCGGCAAGCCCCCGACCAACGAGCCCTTGCTCCTCGGGATCACCAAGGCGAGCCTGACGACGCAGTCGTTCATCTCGGCGGCGTCGTTCCAGGAGACCACGCGCGTGTTGACTGACGCGGCGATCCGCGGCGCGCGGGACGACTTGCTGGGGTTGAAGGAGAACATCATCATCGGCCATCTCATCCCGGCGGGCACGGGCATTTACCGCTACCACGAGATCGAGATCGAGCCGCCGGAGGGGTTCCAGCCGCCCCCACCGCCGCCCGAGCCGTCACCGGGCGCGGTGCCGAGTCCGTTCCCGGAGGAAGTGGAAGCGGACTGACGGCGGGTCTGCAAGTCGAACGGCGCTGGGATGTCCCCAGCGCCGTTTTGCTTTTTGAGGGGATCATGATGTTTCGTGAGGCGCCCCTTGCGGTGTGGATCGAGTGGCGACCACTTGAGGATGACTTCAGCGGTGAAGGCACATGAAACGGTATGCCCTCTGGCTGGCTGCACCTGCGGCGTTTGCGCTTCCGACCGGTGCCTGCACCAGCGATAGCCCGACCGGTGTCCCGGCGATCCGTATCGATGTGGCGCCCTCGCCTGTGACACTAGAAACCGATGAGACTCGCCAGTTGACGGCCACCGTGCGGTCCACGAGCGGCACGGTGATCGACCATGCAACGGTCACGTGGTCGTCGACCAGTGCGTTGGTGGCTACTGTCACCCAAGCGGGGCTCGTCACCGCGGTGGGAAAGGGGACGACGCAGATTCAGGCGACGTTCACCAACGTCACCGGAAGCGCGGTGGTGACCGTGAACAACGCCACTGTCCTGCGCAACGTCATCCTCTACGCCACCGAGGAATTCGGACTGTCCGAGCTGGCCGTCGTGAAACCCGATGGGACGGGACGGCGGCGGCTGACGACCGATCAATTCGGGTATTTCATGCCCGATATCTCACGGGATGGCCGGCATATCGCGTTCGCGGGCCCGGGAGGCATCTACGCGATGAACGCGGACGGGACGGGGACGACGCTGGTCGTCTCGCGAGGGTCTTCTATCGATGCTACGCCAGCATGGTCGCCCGACGGCTCCCGGATCGCCTTCCGGAGTATGGTTGACGGGCCATTCGGATCCGCAGGCCGGATTTTCGTGGTCAACGTCGATGGCACCGGATTGCGCCAACTCAGTCCGGATGTTCCTGATCCTAACGTGGTCTACTACTTCGATGACAGCCCTACTTGGTCGCCGGATGGCGCAACGATCGCCTTCGACCGATTCGGCGCCCTGGCTGTTATCAACGTGGACGGGACGGGACTGACGACGTTGTCGACCCCTGAGGGTGCTGAAACTCCCTCCTGGTCTCCCGATGGGACGCATATTGCCTACACCAGCTTCATTAACACTCGGGACGTCTTCGTCAGCAACGCGGATGGCTCCAACCCAGTGAGGGTCACGAGCGCGCCGGAGCAGGAGAACAATCCGCGCTGGTCCCCCGACAGCCACCGGCTCGTGTTCTGCCGCGTGCTGAACGGTTTCTTCCAATTGTTCACAATCAACGCGGATGGAACGGGCGGGACCAGGTTGAGCGCCAATCCGAACACGTTCGAGTGCTCTCCGAGCTGGAGTCCCGTGCCCTAGTCGCCTGGTCGAGTGCCCCGGCCGGACGGTTGGACGGAGGAATCGTAGGGGCGCAGCATGCTGCGCCCCTACCACATGGGTGGGCTGAAACGCCAGGGCGCCCGGGAGAAATCCCGGGCGCTTGTCGTTTTCGGGCCCGAATCCCGGTGGCGGCGCACCCAACGGGTCCCTAGGGCTTCGGGTCGTGCGCCTGGCAACGGAGTGGGGCGGGAGGGGTGGGGTTGGGGTCGGGGTTGCCGGGGTGGGGCTCGCCCCTCTATTTTTCAAGGATATTTGGCAACTTTTTCTTAGGGGTTATGCCGACTATCAATCAGCTCGTCCGGCACGGCCGCCGCGACATGGAAGCGAAAGAGAAGGCGCCCGCGCTGCGCGGCAATCCGCAGAAGCGCGGCGTCTGCACGCGCGTCTACACCACGACGCCCAAGAAGCCGAATTCGGCGCTGCGGAAGGTCGCGCGGGTCCGGCTGACCAACGGGTTCGAGGTGACGGCCTACATCCCGGGCGAAGGGCATAACCTGCAGGAGCACTCGATCGTGATGATCCGCGGCGGCCGCGTGAAGGATCTGCCGGGCGTGCGCTACCACATCATCCGCGGCACGCTCGACGCCGCGGGCGTGAACGAGCGCAAGCAGTCGCGCTCCAAGTACGGCGCCAAGCGGCCCAAGCCGGCGGCCACATGAGCCGCAGAAAGAAAGCGGTCCGCCGGCCCGTCCCGGCCGATCCGCGCTACGACAGCCAGACCGTCTCCAAGTTCTTGAACAACCTGATGGAGCGGGGCAAGAAGTCGCTCGCCGAGCGGGTGTTCTATTCGGCGATGGACCTGATCGAGCAGCGCACCGGCCAGCCCGGCGTGAACATCTTCAAGCAGGCGCTTTCCAACGTGAAGCCGGCGTTGGAGGTGAAGTCCCGGCGAGTGGGCGGCGCGACCTATCAGGTGCCGGTGGAAGTCCGGCCCGAGCGGCGCACCGCGCTCGGCATGCGCTGGCTGATCTCGTTCAGCCGCGCCCGCCGCGAAAAGAACATGGCGGAGCGGCTCGCCGCGGAGCTGATCCTCGCCTCCAAGGGCGAGGGCGAGACGATTAAGAAGAAAGAGGACACGCACCGGATGGCGGAGGCGAATCGCGCCTTCGCGCATTACCGGTGGTAAACGCTTAGACCGACAACTTCGGGACCCTGCCTTAAGGGATCCTACATCCTAGCTGTAGGGGCGCAGCGTGCTGCGCTCCTACACGGATGATGGCGGAGCGAGACCGGCCCAACTGGGCGTCACGGTCGCCCCGCGTTTTTGCTGACTGGAGGGGCGCAGCATGCTGCGCCCTGCGAAAGGGAAGAATGCCGCGCACCACGCCGCTCGACAAGATTCGTAACATCGGCATCATGGCCCACATCGATGCCGGGAAAACGACTACGACCGAGCGGATCCTCTACTACACCGGCCGGACCTACAAGCTGGGCGAGGTGCACGACGGCACCGCCACCATGGACTGGATGGAGCAGGAGCAGGAGCGCGGCATCACCATTACCTCCGCCGCCACCACCGCCTTCTGGCCCCGCCGCGGCCAACAGTACCGCATCAACATCATCGACACCCCCGGCCACGTGGACTTCACCGTCGAGGTGGAGCGCAGCTTGCGCGTTCTCGACGGCGCCATCACCGTGCTCGACGCCGTGGGCGGCGTCGAGCCCCAGACCGAGACCGTGTGGCGCCAGGCGGACCGTTACCACGTGCCGCGCATCGTCTTCGTGAACAAGATGGACCGGGTGGGCGCGGACTTCGAGATGTGCGTCAAGATGGTACGCGAGCGGCTCGGCGCCAACGTCGTTCCGGTCCACCTGCCGCTCGGCGCGGGCGAGCTCTTCACCGGCATCGTCGACCTGATCCGGCAAGTGGAGATCGTGTACGACGACGACTCGCTCGGCAAGAAGTATGTCGAAGGACCCGTGCCGGCCGCGTTGAAAGACAAAGTGAAGGAGATGCGCCACCACCTGCTCGAGTCGATCGTCGAGCAGGACGACGCCATCCTGCACAAGTATCTGGAGGAG
>Ga0209154_1001339_pt1 | contig 14555 bp, 10 predicted proteins | sample GraSoiAngelo_121_FD_185878 | JGI IMG/M metagenome (GOLD analysis project Ga0209154, IMG submission 185878) | Grasslands soil microbial communities from the Angelo Coastal Reserve, California, USA - 14_0919_12_20cm (SPAdes) (version 2) | ecosystem: Environmental > Terrestrial > Soil > Grasslands ... | reverse complement strand
GTTGAATTCGACGCACTGCTTTGTGAACCTGGCCACCATCCTTTTCTACGTGCAAGAGCGCCGGAGCGAAGACATACGAATCCTTTTCCATCACCTGCTTGATACTTGGCGTGTCGCTCTGGCCCTGAAGCTACAAGATCCGGGCGCCGAGCGCGCAGGCGCTCCGATGGCGGCTAAGCCCACGACGGCCATGCGCGAAAGCGGGCCGTACCTCGCGCCAAACTACGACGCCCTGGTGGACGCCCCGGTCGAAATGGGCGTGTTCGAAGAATTCTCCCTCAATGGAATCAGCCCACCGGTTCGAGTGGTGGTTCACGGCGAGCGGTCGTCCGACTCAACTCGAGACCACATCCTAAGCACCTTGCGGCCCATCATCGCTTACGAAACCCAACTGATGGGCGGCGCCCCCTATGAGGAGTATCTGTTCATTTATCACATTGGCGCGCCGGCTGAAGGAGCGGGTGGCGGCATGGAGCATGCCAACTCGACGGCGATTTCCATCGATTCAATTGGTGCGCTCTCCGGCGTCACGGCCCACGAATTCTTTCACCTGTGGAACGTCAAGCGCATCCGGCCGGCCTCGCTCGAGCCGGTGGACTACGCGCGCGAGCAGTGGACACGCGCCTTGTGGTTCGCCGAGGGAGTCACCAGCACCTACGGCTCCTACACTTTGGTGCGCAGCGGCCTGTGGACCCGAAAGCAGTTTTATGAGGATTTGGCTGGCCAAATTACCGAGCTCGAATTGCGGCCCGCGCGCCGCTGGAAAAGCGTCGAGGAGGCCAGCCTCGATGCGTGGCTCGAGAAATACTCGCTCTACCGCGGGCCGGAGTTCAGCATCTCCTACTACAACAAAGGCCAGCTCATCGGCGTGCTGCTCGATATCCTGATTCGCGATGCCACCGACAACCGCGCGAGCCTCGACAACGTCTTGCGCGCGCTCAATGAGAACTTCGCCCGGCGCGGCCGCTTTTATCGAGATAGCGCCGACATCCGCGCCGCGGCTGAAGAAGTCGCAGGGCGCAACCTCCAGGAGTTTTTCGCGCGGTACGTTGCCGGCACAGATGAGCTCCCCAGCGCCGAATATCTGGCCCGCGCCGGCCTGGTATTGAAGTCGCTCGGGCGGTCGCGGGCGGAGTTTGGTTTCTGGGTAGGGCGCGGTCCCGACGGCGCCAGTGTCGCCACAGCGATCGATCCGGGCAGCCCCGCCGAGCGCGCCGGCGTGCGCGAAGGCGACGTCCTGGTCGAGCTCAATGGCGCCGCTTTTCCTCGACATCCGGACCGCTGGTTGCGTGAACACCGTCCCGGCGAGACCGTGCGACTGCGCATCCGCCGCGATGGCCTGGAAAGGGAAGTGTCCTTTGGGCTTGGCGAGCGCCAGGAACACATGTACCAGATCGAAGAAGAGGCTAAGCCCACCGCCAAGCAGCGCCGCATCCTCGAAGGCCTGCTCCGCGGCACGACCGACGCGCGGCAGCACTAGAAACAGAAAAGAGAGCGAAACTAAAGCCAGCTCATTAGTCGTTTCATACCTGACCTGCATGCCGCTTCCGTCAGCGCACGGCATGCAATGTCTCGGCTCAAGCCGCGCTGCGCTTGGCCGCGGCTACGTTAGCGACGCGGAACGCCGGAGGATCTTAGGACGGAAGGTGGTTCATCTTCCCTTTCGCATTTTCTATTTTAGTTTTTAATCGCTCACGAACTGTGGTTTGATTCTGGCCGCATGATTCGCGCGACGATCGTCACCATCTTCCTTGCGCTTTACACCTTGGTGCTCGGCTTGCCATTGATCCTATGCTCGTTTCTGACCGGTTCGGTGGACTTACTCTATCGTGTCAGCCTGGCCGCGGTTTTGTTCATCATGCGCGCGGTCGGCGTGCGCGTGCGCGTCGAGGGCCTGGAGAATATCCCGCCCGCGGTATGTCTTTTCGTGGCTAACCACTCCAGTAACGCCGACCCTCCCGCCGTTGTTGGCGCCATTCCCCGGCGTATTTCCATTCTGGCGAAAGACTCGCTGTTCCGGATTCCCTTTGTTTCCTGGGCATTCCGCTTGGCGCGTTTCGTTCCAGTGAACCGCACCAACCGCGAGGCGGCCGTCGCCAGCGTGGACAGAGCTACCGAGTACCTGGAGCAGGGCGTCTCATTCCTGGTTTATCCGGAAGGCACGCGCAGTGCGGACGGGCGTCTGCTTCCCTTTAAGAAGGGTTCGTTTGTGATGGCCATCAAGGCGGGGGTTCCGGTGGTGCCGATTTCAGTTGTGGGAGCGCATCACATCCTGCGCAAAAATGAGTTCGCCATCCACCCCGGCGAGATCCTAGTGAAATTTAGTCCGGCGATTGATGCCTCAGCCTACAAGCTAGCGCAACGCGACGCGCTCGCCGCGCATGTCCACGCCGCGGTGGCCGCGGGCCTGCCCCCGGACCAGCAGCCGAAAGCGTAAGCCAGCGAGTGTGTAGAGGCACGCGCCAACAAGCTCGCCCCGGCGACTCCCCCGAAGCGCGGAAATGGCGGGCCGTTGTCCGAACGAGGGGGGAATATTGACCGCTTAATTCTCAAGGCCGAGCGAGCGAATCTTGTTCAGCAGGGTCTTATAGGAGACACCCAGCTTTTCCGCGGCGCGGGTTTTGTTCCATTTAGATTCGCGCAGCGCGGCCCCGATCTTGAATCGCTCGACGTGCTCGATCGCTCGCTGACTCACTACTTGCAGCGTTCCTTCCCACTGAAAGCTTTCGTCCAGCATGTCGCTGGGTAACTGGCCATTGACGGGACGCGGGGAGGGAAGTTGAAAGGCGGCGGCATTAATCGCGCCGCTGTCGGAGAGAATGGCGGCGCGCTCGATGGCGTTCTGCAATTCACGGACGTTTCCCGGCCAGGGATACGTGGTGAGGCGAGCCTTTGCGTCGGCAGTCAATTCCAGCGCCGGCTTGCGGAACTCCCGCCGGAAGCGCTCGAGGAAGTATTCCGCCAGCAGCAGCACGTCTTCGCCGCGCGCGCGGAGCGGCGGAATGGTGATGGGCACGGCGGAAATGCGGAAGTAAAGGTCCTCACGAAAGCTCTTGCCTTCCACTGCGGCGCGGAGATCTTTGTTGGTGGCCGCCAGGATGCGGACGTCCACATCCACCGGCTGCGTGCCGCCGACCCGATCGAACCGCCTCTCCTCGAGTACGCGCAGCAGCTTGGACTGGATGGCGAGCGGCAGCTCGCCGATCTCATCGAGAAAAATGGTGCCGCGGTGCGCCAACTCCATTTTGCCGATCTTGCGCGCGCCGGCGCCCGTGTAGGCCCCGCGCTCGTGGCCGAAGAGCTCGTTCTCCACCAGCCCCTCAGGGATTGCGGCGCAATTCAAAGCCACAAATGGCTGTTCGCGCCGCGGCGAAAGATGATGAACAGCGCGGGCAAAGAGTTCTTTGCCCGTGCCGCTTTCGCCCAGCAGCAAGACGGTGGAATCGGTTGCGGCCACGCGCTGGATCTGGTTGCTGGTTTCCTTCATGGAAGCGTGTTCGCCGAGGATGCGCGGGAAGCCATAGCGCGCGGCATACTCCTCGCGGAGCAGGAGGTTTTCGCGCAGCAGTTCCTGCTGCTGCGCGGCGCGCTCGACCAGCAGCTTCAGGTGGTCCAGGTCCACCGGCTTCTGGATGAAGTCGAAGGCTCCGCCCTTCATCGCAGTTACGGCCTCTTCCACGGAGCCGAACGCGGTAATTAGGATGACCGGGATGGCCGGGTCGGCCTGCTTGGTTTCGCGCAGGATGTCCAGACCAGAGCAGCCAGGTAGCTTCAGGTCGGTGAGCACCACCAGGTAGCGCCGCGCGCGAATTTTGTTGACCGCGGTTGAGCCATCGGCGGCGTCGTCCACAGTGTAGCCCGCGCGCTCGAGTGCCTTGCGCAGCATGGTGCGTAGCTCATTTTTGTCCTCGACCAGAAGCAAAGGTTCCATCGTTCTCTGAGGCCTATTTCTTTCTATCACGATCCCCGGGCGCTCCGATAAACTGCGGGGAGTTGATGTGTGCTGTCTGGTAGGGGGGTAAACCTTAGAGTCTTTTCCACAGCCACAGCCAATTGCCTGGAACTCAATTCGGCAAGATGAGCTTTTGGAAGGAATGACTCAACGGAGAGTGCTTGCGCCCTCAAGCCTGTACACTGACCGTGGACATTTCTGAGTTTTGCCTTTTGCCTTGACCCTTACTTGCTACGGCCTATTCCGAGTTTCCCCGCTACTCTCGCCCCCAGCCAGGGTCGCCCCCGGCGCGGCGCAATTCGTCTTCGAGATCGGAGAGTGCTTGTTTGAGCCGGGCCACTTCCTGTTTCTTGTCGTTGATGGCCTTAAGATGGTTGTTGAGGTCGCTGCGGTCGTACTGCTCGCGAAGCGCCTTGTTGGGGTCGCTATAGTACTGTTGTTGCATCAGGTTGTACTCGCGCTGGAGGATGTCGAGTTCCTTTTCCGCAGTGCGAAGCTTTCCCCGCGCTTCGGCGAAGCGCTTGCGCCAGTAGGCCTCGCCTTTGGTTTCTTCTGGCTGAGCTTCTTTCTCCTGGGCAGCCGGCGCTTTGCCCTCTGCGGCGTCGGGTGCCGCTGCCTTCGCCTGCGTCTCGGTAGACGGCGGAGCACTACCTACCACATTGACGCGGCCGGGCACGGTTGGAATGTTGTCGTTAGTGAAGACCTTGGCAGACTTGGGCTGGGTTTTCTTCTGCTCGCGCGCTTTCCGCGCCGCTTCCGCCACCGAGTCCTGCTGGGGTGAACCGTAGCAGAAAGGGAAAGCGAGTAGCAGAACGCTCAGCGACGAAAGAATCGGCTTCCGCATGGCCTCCGCCTTTCCTGCGCCTGCGAGCGCATTGCCGGCGTTACGGCCGGAGAGTACTCCCTTGAGTGTAGATGCCTGCGGGGGCCGAATCAACTGCCTGGGGGTTTGCACGCTGCAAGGGTAGCCAAAGTATAAACTCAGCGCCGCCTTCGGGCTGGTTCCGTGCCTCGATCCCGCCTCCGTGCTGTACGACGATCTTTAGGACCACGGCGAGGCCCAAGCCCGTGCCGTTGGCCTTGGTGGTATAGAACGGCAGAAAAATCTTGGGCAGGTCTTGGGCAGGTATCCCCGGGCCGTTATCGAAGATAGAAATGCGCTGCACGCCGTGCCCTGCGCTGCGATCCACCGCGCCGCGCAGCGTGACCCGCCCGCCAAACGGCTGCCCGGAAGCGGCCTCGGCAGCGTTGCGCGCCAGGTTGAGAATGGCCTGTCGCAGCAGGCCTTCGTCCCCGGAGACCTCGGCGAACTCGCCCTCGGTGGTCACCTCGACTTGCGGAATGGCCTCGCGCACCTCCGCCACCACTCGCTCCACCACCGCCCGCACCGGAACTTCCTCATCCGCCAGTTCGAGCGGCCGGGCAAATTTCAAGAACTCGGTGACGACGTGCGTCAGTGCGCGTGTCTGATCGAGGATGCGCTCGGCGTGCTCGCCCAACTCCCCGCGGGCTTCGCTGCGGATCATCTGCGCGTAGCCGGAGATCGTTGCCAGAGCGTTTTTGAACTCGTGCGCGATGCCGGCGGAGAGCTCGCCCAATGCCGCGAGGTTTTCCTTCATGTGGATCTGCTTTTGCAGCAGGGTCAGTTCGGTCAGATCGCTGAGCAGGCAAAGCGCGCCGGCTACCTCGCGCGAGCCGCGGAGAATGGGGGAGATGGTCATACCCAATTGCCGGAGCTCGCTGGACGGGGTGGTGTACTCGATCTCTTCACGACGGAAGGTGCGGCCTTCGGCCAGGCAACAGGCCAGCATCCGCGATAGCGCCGAGTCCGGACCTAACGCCTCCGTGTAGCGACGGTAGGCCAGCGACTGCACCCCCAGCGCGGTTTCTGCGGCGGGGTTGGCGCTGATGATCAAGCCGCTGGAATTCAGCAGCAGCAGGCCGGCGGGCATGTTGCGCGTTACCGCTTCACTCAAGCGTTCCGTCTGTTCGGCGCGCTCCTTGTCGAGCCGGTGCAGCCTTTCCAGTTCTTTTTCCTGCTCGCGCAGCTTCTGGATCACGGCCTGCATCGAGGCGGCCATGAACGCAGTGGGGCTATCTCCGCTCGGCTTAAGCGTACCTAGTTCATCGCTCGGCCCTTGCTCGCCACGACGCAGGTATCGCCGCAGCGCGTACGAAAACAAGAAGGCCCCGCCGATGACGAACAGGACGAACAGAATCGCTCCGCTCTTTAACCACAGCGACTCGGAGCCCGGCACTTGTATTGCCACCATCATGCGCTTGCCTGTTCCTTATCGGCCATTTTCTTCTGGGTCCTCTCAACGGATTGCGAAGAAGGACTGGTACCATGCCAAGGCCGGCGTTCCGAAGAAAACCGTCAGCAGCGCGCCCGCGCCGAGAAATGTACCGAAGGGCAGCTCGTAATCCCGGCCCTTGCCTGCGAGCACGATCACTACCAATCCGATCACACTGCCCAGAAGCGACCCAACTAGAATCGTCAGCAATGTTCTCTTTACCCCCAGAAACGCCCCTGCCATGAACATCATCTTAACGTCGCCCAGGCCCATTCCTTCGCGCCCGCGCAGCCGGAAGTAGCCTTCCCCCACCAGCCAGAGCAGTCCGCCGCCGACAGCGGCGCCCAACAACGCATCGACGAGGGAAAGAACCGGGTCGGGCGGAGGAAAAGCAAACAGGCGATGCGACAGCCACAGCGCGGCGCCGTCCATCGGGCGCGCAAATAAACTGAGCGCGATGCCGAGGCCGAATCCGATGAAGTTGACCTTGTCGGGCAGGATGCGCCCGAGCACATCTGTAATCGTGAGCACAATGAGCAGGGAAGAGAACACAGCCCACTTTAAGGCTTCGACGCTAGCACCGAATGCGAGATAACACGCCACGAACAACAGAGCCGTCAGGAGCTCAACCGCTGGGTACAGAACAGAAATCCGATTCTTGCAGTTGCGGCACTTGCCTCCCAGCAACAGCCAGCTCAGCACCGGAATATTATCGTAGGGCTTGATCGGCGCGCGACATGCGGGACACCGCGACCCGGGGGACACCACCGACTCCTCCGCGGGGATGCGCCGGATGCAGACATTCAGGAAACTGCCAATCAGCAATCCCAAGATGAAAACTGCGAAGGAAATCACGGCTCACTTTGCCACAAGCACAAATCAGCCTCAAGCGGCCACCGACCGCCCGTGCCCCATGCCTAACTCAAGAAGTTGTTTTATCACTATCGCGGCTCACCCTGGGCCGGCCCCGTCGCACCGATTTGACACTCCTGTGCCGCATCCCTATATTCGATGGTTCGATTCCTATGGGTTGGCTCGAGCAGACAATCCGTCGCTATGAACACCGCCGCTGGACGAAGGACGATAACCGCCGCGTCCTCCCGTTTGAGTGGGGCCTCGAGCATATCGGTGGGCAGGCCGATGAACCTGACCCACGTGGATTCCTGAACCGATGGGCCGAAAGCACTCTCGCGCGCAGCGACGAATGGTTTGCCACTACACCGGCAGACGACTGCCGCCTTGCCGACGGCGTGCTCAATTTCTCGAGCGCCATCGAGTCGCCTTGGCCAGCGAACAACCTGGTGCACGCGCGATTCTTTCCGGCCAGGAACTCCGGACCGGCAGTGGTCCTGCTGCCCAACTGGAACGCCAAGTGGGACGGTCAGTTGGACCTCTGCCGCTGGTTGAACCGTCTCGGGATTACCGTGTTGCGTCTGAGCCTGCCCTATCACGACCGGCGCGCCGTCCCCGGCCACGAGCGCGCCGACTACTTGGTGGGCCCCAACATCGGACTCACGCTCCAGGCTAACCGCCAGGCGGTCACGGACGCCCGGCGCTGCCTGCAGTGGCTCGACGAGCGTGGCTACACGCGCCTCGGCATTCTAGGGACCAGCATCGGCTCTTCGATCAGCTTCATCACGCTGGCCCACGAACCGGCTTTGCGCGCGGGGGCGTTTCTGCACGTTTCCACCTACTTCGGAGACGTGGTGCGCACCGGCATGACGACGATGCACGTCTGGGAAAGCCTGCGCACCAAGGTTAGCCCCGATGAGTTGCGGCGCTTCTGGGCGCCGATCAGCCCATTCCCCTACATCGAGCGCGTCAAGCACAGCAGAAAACGCTGCCTGATGGTCAGCGGGCGTTATGACCCAACGTTCTGGCCCGAGTTCTCTGAGCAGATTCTGGAAACACTGCGCACAAACGGCGTCCAACACGAGACCCTGGTGCTGCCCTGCGGCCACTACTCGCTCGAATTGCCCCCGTTCAGCTATCTCGCCGGCTACCGCCTCGGCACGTTCTTCTTCCAATCCCTGGCGTAGATCCTTTGCCGCTTGGAGACGCCGAAATAGGTCGTGGTTCGCCTGCTCTCGTTGTCTGAACTCGATGACAATGCCGCGAGAGATGATCGCTTCGATCAACTAGGGCGGTGGCAGGGTGTGAGCTTTTTTTCAAACGCAAAGCCGGCGCGAGGGCATGCCCTGCGCCCCGCAACAAGCAGGGCGCGACAGCGGCGTAAGTCTAGTTCAGAAGTTTCTGGAAGGCAGCTTCAGAGATGACGTGTGCTATTGCGCCGATGTCGGAAGCGAGTGCGCGGTCCGCGTTCACTCTTGGCGACACCGACCGCACTATCTCGTAAGCCTTCTGGGCCTCGGCGCCAGTGCGCAGCGGGGCCAGCAAATCGATGCCCTGGCATGCGGCAAGCAGCTCGATGGCGAGAATGTTGCGCAGGTTATCGAGCATGGGCCGCAGCCGCCGCGTCGCACTCATGCCCATGGAGACGTAGTCTTCCTGATTGCCCGAGGTAGGAATCGAGTCCACCGAATGAGCAACTGAAAGCATTTTGTTTTCACTAGCCAGCGCCGCAGCGGTCACCTGTGCCAGCATGAACCCGGAGTTGAGACCAGGCTCTGCGGTGAGAAATGCCGGGAGCAGGCTGGTGCTCGGATTGGTCATTTGCTCGATGCGCCGCTCGGAGACGCCGGCCAGAGTGGCGAGCCCCACCGCCAGTTGGTCGGCCGCCATCGCCAGAGGCTGGCCGTGGAAGTTGCCGCCGCTGATCACTTCACCACCCTGCGCATCCACAAAGACCAGCGGGTTGTCGGTGGCGCTGTTCAGTTCGAGGGCAGCAGTCACGCGCACCTGTGCGATCGCGTCGCGAACCGCACCGTGTACCTGCGGGGCGCAGCGCAGGCTATAGGCGTCCTGCACGCGCGGGTCGTGCTCGGCCGAGCGATGCGATTCGCGGATCTGGCTGCCGCGGTTCAGGCGCGTCAAATTGCGTGCCGTGGTCGCCGCGCCCGGGTAGGGGCGAGCCCGCGCGATGCGCTCGTCGAACGCCGCGGGGCTGCCGCGCAGCGCGTCGAGCGACAGCGCCGCGGCCACGTCGGCCGTATCGGCGAGGATTGCCGCCTCGCGCAACCCCAGCACCAGCAAGGCCAACATCCCCTGCGTGCCGTTCAGCAGCGACAGGCCCTCTTTGGCCTCCAGAGTAAGCGGCGCAATGCCCGCGCCGCGCAGCGCGTCGCGCCCCGAAAGCTTTTCTTCGCGCGCGATGGCTTCGCCTTCGCCAATGATCACCTGCGCCAGATGCGCCAGCGGAGCCAGGTCGCCCGACGCTCCGACCGAACCCTGCGATGGGATCACCGGATGAACGCGCCGGTTCAGCATTGCGCAAAGTGTCTCCACGACGACCGGCCGCACCCCACTCAGGCCCTTCGCCAACGCGTTCGCGCGCAACAGCATCACTCCGCGCGTTTCGGCTTCGCTGAGCGGAGCGCCCACACCGCAGGCGTGGCTACGCACCAGGTTGAGCTGCAGCTTGCGGATCTGATCCGGCGAGATCCGCACCTCGGACAATTCCCCAAAGCCGGTGTTCACACCATAGACGGTTGTGTTTGACGCCACCAGACGCTCGATCACCGCGCGCGATGCCTCCATGCTTGCCCGCGCATGGGAGGCGAGCGCAACTTCAGCCCCGTTGAAGACCACAGCTTCGAGTTGCACGAAAGTCAGGTCGTTGCCGGTCAGCGCAACACTCATCAGTGTACCGTCGAGGCTGAATGCGCGGGCGCGAAGAGCTTGCGATATTTGGCTGGCAGCGACCTAGGGTGGCCGTCGCGGTCGCAGACCACGTGCGTCGTCTCGCCGGTGGCTAGGCTCTCGCCGGTTGCGTCGTTGACTATTTCATAGGCAAAGCGCAGGGTGCGCGAGCGGGCCTCAGCGATGCGAGTGCGGATGCGCAAGAGATCGTCGTAACGCGCCGGACGCAGGTAGCGGCAGTGCGCCTCGGCTACCACAATGTGGCAGTCGTCTTCCAGCTCCATCTGCTTGTAGGTAAACCCCAACTGCCGGAGCAGCTCGACGCGCCCCACTTCAAACCAGACGAAGAAATTCGCGTAGTACACCACGCCGAACTGGTCCGTTTCGGCGTAGCGCACGCGCACCGTAGTCTCGTAAACCTCTTTCATGAGTCTGCTGAGTCTATCAAGAGGAGCAAGCGGAGGGGAATGCCTCAGGGGCCAAGACCCCGGGGACAGGCAAGGCTCAGAAGGATGCACCGGCACGACGTCGAGCCTCAGCCCCTGAAGTCACAGACTTCGAACACTCTACCTTCCATGCCAGGAGGCTCTGCGCTTTTCTAGGAACGAGGCTAGGCCCTCGCGGAAGTCAGCGGTGGTGCGGATGCGGGCGTTCTCCTCGATGGCGCACGCCAGCTCGCGGTCGATTTCCTCCTCGGCGAAACGGCACAGCAGCCGCTTGGTGCGCGCCAGGCTGGTGGGGCTCGCGGCCACCAGCGCGGCAGCAAGTTCGCGGGCAATGTCCATCAACTCCTCGCGGGAGACCACTTCCGTGACCAGGCCCATGCGTTGCGCCTCTTCCGCGTCGAAGATGCGGCCGGTAAGCAGCAAATCTCGGGCTCGTTTCTCACCGATCTGGCGAATCAAAAACACGGACACAATCGCGGGAATGAAGCCGATGCGGACTTCGGTGTAGCCGAACTTGGCTTCCGGTACGGCCAGCGTGAAATCGCACAGGGTAGCGATGCCGCAGCCGCCGGCGATGGCCGGGCCGTTCACCGCGGCGATCAGCGGCTTCGAGTAACTCCACAACCGGCGGAACATCCTTGCCATACGCTTTGAGTCTTCGAGGTTTTGCTCGGGCGACTGTTGCGCAAGGGCTGCCAGCGCGTCCAAGTCCATACCCGAACAGAAGGCTTTGCCTGCGCCGGTGAGGATCACCACGCGGGCGGGGCTCGCTTCAGCTTCTTCCAGCGCGGCGAGCAGCTCCTCGATCATTTCGGTCGAAATGGCGTTGCGCTTCTCCGGCCGGTTGAGCGTGATTGCGGCGATATCACCATCGCTCTGCAGCGTCAGCGTAGCGTAGGGCATGGCGGAAGGATAGAGGCAGAGAAGCGGGGAAGCAAGGAGGACGCAGAGCAGGGAAAGGAAGTAAAGGAAGGAGAGAAGCGAAAGAGAAAGAACTTTGAAGCAGCGGGGGGAGAAGGGCAGGGAATATAGAAATAGCGACGGGAGAGAAAAAATCAGCTTCGCTTTGCTCTGTGCCCGCTGTGCCTCGGCGTTGAGATTCTGGCTCCTTCTTACGCGTGGGCGTATTTGCTGCGAATCTGATTGGTGAATTCGATTACCGGCGAGAGGGCTACAGGCTTGACTCCCGTCTCGACGCCGCCCTTCGCCAGGGTTTCGATTACGATCTCCGTCGCGATGTTGCCAACCAGCTCATCCCTGGCAAACGGGCATCCGCCGAGTCCCGTGAGGGCGCTATCGAACCGCCGGCAGCCCGCCTCATAGGCGGCAAGCACCTTTTCCGGCGCCCCTTCGGGCCGGCTATGTAGATGAACGCCCAGCTCGATCCCCGCCACGCAACTCTTTACCGCGCGGTAGAGCGCGCCAACCTCCTCCGGCGTCGCGGTCCCCACTGTATCGGCAAGAGAAACGGTATGGACTCCGATGTCCTTCAACCATTCGAGGGTCTCCTCGACGATCTCTGGTCCCCACGGCTCGTCATAGGGATTGCCGAAGGCCATGGAGATGTACACGACCAAGTTGCGCGCAGCAGCTTTGGTTTCCTTCTCGAGTTTCTCGACGAGAGCGCGGGATTCAGCGCGGGACATGTTGGCGTTGGCCCGTCGGAAATATGCCGAAATGGAATACGGATAGCCGAGTGTGGCCACGCCCGGCGTGGCGAGCGCGCGCTCCAGGCCCTTCTGGTTTACCACGATGCCGATGATTTCCGGTGGCTCCTCGCCCGGCGGCAAGGTAGCCGGTAGCGCCTCGCGCAAGGCCTGCATGACCTCTTCGCTGTCGGCCATCTGCTTTACGTGCCTGGGCGAAACGAAGCTGACCGCGTCAATGTGGCGGAAGCCCGCGGCAACTAACCTCTTCAAGTACTCGACCTTCACCCCCGTCGGGATCAATTGAGGCAGCCCCTGCCACGCGTCGCGCGGGCATTCGATGATCTTCACCTGATCCATAAGGTCGATCAGAGCCTAAAATTAACAGGGGATAGTCGAAAGCCGACTCATCGCTTCCGCCAGATGCCGCGCTCAATTCTTGCTCGATCCCGAACTTCCAGCTTTCGACCGGCGGCTGTCAACTCGCCTCAGGTCTGCAGTACCCCGGTCTTGAACTCGCGCACCACAGGATTGAGCGACGCGGCTTCGAGTGCCCAAATGAGCGCTTCGCGTGTCTGCGCTGGGTCGATGATTGCGTCCACCCAAAGCCGCGCGGCGGCGTAGCGCGGGTCGGTCTGGTGCTCGTAGGTCGAGCGGATGGACTCCAGCAACTCCTTTTTCTCTTTCTCCGACAGCTTTTTGCCTTCGCGCTCGAGTTGCTTGATCTTGATTTCGACCAGAGTGCCCGCTGCCGAATCGCCGCTCATCACCGCGTAACGCGCCGTGGGCCAGGCGAAGATGAACCGCGGGTCGTAGGCTTTGCCACACATGGCGTAATGGCCGGCGCCGAAGCTGCCCCCGCAAATCACCGCAATCTTCGGCACCACGCTGTTGGATACGGCGTTCACCATTTTTGCTCCGGCGCGGATGATTCCGCTCCACTCAGCCTCTTTACCCACCATGAAGCCATTGACGTCGTGCAGGAAGACCAGCGGCACCAAATTCTGGTTGCAGTCGAGGATAAACCGCGCGGCTTTTTCGGCGGACTCGGTGTAGATAACGCCGCCGAACTCGATCCGCCGCTCGCCGGTGCCCGGCGCGATAGTCTGCACGTTTTTTTTCTGGTTGGCGACGAGGCCTACGGCCCAGCCGCCGATGCGCGCGTAGCCGCACAGCAGCGTCTCGCCGTACTCGGAGCGATACTCTTCAAATCGGCTGCCGTCGACGATCCGCGCAATCACCTCCCGCATGTCGTACTGCTTGACGGGGTCGGCGGAGAATACCCCGTAGATCTCCTCCGGGGGGTAAGCGGGCGGTTGGGAATCCTTGTGGTCAAAGGGAGCCCGCGGCCGGTGACCCATCATGTCCACCAGCTCGCGAATGCGGCGGATACAGGCGTCGTCATCCGGCTCTCGGAAGTCCACCGTGCCGCTGATCCGCGCGTGCATCTTGGCTCCGCCGAGTTCTTCGGCGGAAACTTTTTGCCCAATGGCGGCCTGCACCAGGGCCGGGCCGGCAAGGAACAACCCCGAGCCCTCGGTCATCAGGATGTGGTCGCACATCACCGGCAGGTAAGCGCCGCCGGCGACGCACATCCCCATGATGGCGGTGATTTGCGGGATGCCCATGGCGCTCATCACCGCGTTGTTGCGGAAGACGCGGCCAAAATCGTCGGTGTCGGGGAACACGTCTTCTTGAAGCGGCAGGAAAACCCCGGCTGAGTCCACCAGGTAAATCGTGGGGATGTGATTTTCGATGGAAATATTCTGCGCGCGGATGACCTTCTTTGCGGTCATGGGGAAGAACGCTCCGGCCTTCACCGTCGCGTCGTTGGCGATGATCATCACCGTTCTCCCCGCCACGTGAGCCAGGCCGGTGATGGCGCCTGCTGCAGGCGCGCCGCCCCACTCCTCGTACATCTCATACGCGGTGTAAATGCCGAGCTCGAAAAACGCACTGCCGGGGTCAATCAATTGGGCGATGCGTTCCCGCGCAGTCCGCCGGCCTTTCTTATGCTGCGCCTCGATGGCCTTGGCGCCGCCGCCCTGACGTATTTGCTCCTCTTCATTCTTTATCTCGGTGAGCAGGTCGACCATGCGGCGGATGTTTTTCTCGAAATCAGGAGATTTGCGATTGATGTGCGTCTGCAGGACGGAACTCGACAAGATCAAGACCTCTCGGCCGACGATTAGCGTGCCGCGGGAATCCTGCCGCCGCACAATAGTGCTAACGCGCTCTGGACTGCGGCGACTTTGCCGACCAAAGAGTATACGTTGTTTCGCCCAGAAGACGCGAGCCGGCCGAAGCTTGAAGGTGAGGTTGTGGCACCAGCCGTTTCGGAACATAGATTGGGGGATAGGCGTTAGGGCGGCCGCAGGGGTGGGTGTAGGACCCGTGGGAGCCCGCAGGGGGCGGTGTGCTATTTTCGCATTCCCGACGACCGCTTGCTTTTTCCGCA